>ERZ808051.393-NODE-393-length-51035-cov-5.964598_pt1 | contig 51035 bp, 44 predicted proteins | sample MGYA00380199_ERZ808051 | MGnify/ENA primary metagenome ERZ808051 (study PRJEB31490, sample SAMN06133391) | mouse gut metagenome | isolation source: J11 | host: mice | place: China: Chengdu | collected 2015-05 ... | reverse complement strand
AAATTCATCAGAACTCATATTGTCAAACCGCTCCCGTTGCCATTTTGTATAGTCAAACTGTTCTCTGTTAATCACAGCTATAAACCTCTCTGTCTCCACTACGCCCAGTTTCTCTAATATGCAAAGAATCCCTCTGTTCATAATTTCCTCAGCTTGGGACTTTATTATATCGGTTTTATCAATATCTGTATATTCCGCACTCCCGGGCAGGAAGCCGCCTGCCTTATTTCAGGCAGGCGCTTAAGTTTACCGTGCTGTTTTGCAGGTCCTGAAGAATGGAGGATTCTGCAAGATTAATGACTTCACTTTGCCCGCTGACGGACAACGCGGCAATTACCTTTCTATGAGGTCCGTAAACAGGAACCGCAAGGCACGACAGTCCAAGGGTAGATTCCCCGCTGTCCTTCGCAAATCCCCGGAGGCGTATTGTCCTGAATTCTTCTTCCAGCTTTTCTGGATCCGTTATGGTATTGCCCGTCATCGCTGTAAGCGGAACAGAAGTGAGATAAGAACGAATATTCTCTTCTCCGCTGTTTGCCAAAAGCAGCTTGCCGGATGCCATGGCATAGGCCGGCAGAAGAAGTCCGATCTGGGCTGCCATATACACGAAAGGACCGGCGGAAATTTTCTGAATAATCCGCGTTTGATTGTTATCTAAAATTGTCAGCAGAGTGGTGGCCTGATACTTATCGCTGATTTGCTTCATGAAGGGGCGGGCGGATATGGCCAGTTCATTTCGCTCCTCCACAAGTCTGCCAAAGAAAAGCAGTTTTAATCCGAGCCGGTATTTTTTTGTCTGGTCATTTTTCTGCAGGAATCCTGCGTTTGTCAAACTGTTTATCAGGCGGAGCACAGAGGTCTTATCCACATCCATTAAAACGGATAATTCGGAAACGCCGAGCTCTTCACAATCTGCAAAAAAATCCAGCAGATGAAGGGCGCGATTTACAGTCTGATTTGTCTCTTGTTTCAAATCTACAATTCTCCCTTTCCATAATCAAAGGGGCCAAAATGCCTTTTGACCCCCAATATGATGCTATAAATCTTATTTTATAGTAAAGAGGAATAGAAGATGAGCTTTTGAAGGCAGTGGCGGACCGATACGCCCATACCGGTCATCCGTGCGGCTTAACCTCTGTTACCGGTGTCAGTCCCGGCAATTTCCGACGCGGCAAAGAGGGAGCCGGGCTCAGCAGGCTGAGGGCAGAAGGCCTCCTGGAAACCATAATTGCAGGGCATCTTGGCAATGCTCCTGATATTGCTGAGCTGGTGGGAGAGAATAAGGCGGCAGGATATCTGCTTCCCCTTGGCGTTATGATGCATTTACTCCGCGCCGCAGCCGGCAAAAAACCCGGAGTTGTCACGCAGGTGGGGCTGGGGACACATGCAGACCCCAGGAATGAAGGATGCAAAGCCAATAAGAAGGCAGTCCTGCAAAACAGAGAAGTCGTTAAACTGCTTCATATCGGGGAACAGGAATATCTTTATTATCCTTCTTTTCCCATCGATGTGTGCCTGATCCGGGGAACCTATGCGGATGTAAGCGGGAATATCTCCATGACCCACGAAAGCCTGGATGAAGCGCAGTTACAGATGGCGGCTGCCGTACACAATGGCGGCGGTATTGTGATTGTGCAGGTGGAGGACGTTGTTGAGGAGAGAAGCCTGTCTGCCCGCAGCGTACGAATTCCGCGCTCAATGGTGGATTACTATGTAAAGGCGCAGCCCGAGTATCAGAAGCAGTTTTATGCCTCTGAACGCCTCTATCACGGGGAAATGACGGGGGAAATCTGCTGCCCGGCTGAAGCAATCGAAAGTATGCCTCTTAACACAAGGAAGGTAATCGCCAGAAGGGCCGCAAAAGAACTGAAACCCAATTGTCTGATTAATTTGGGCATCGGGCTGCCTTCCGGAGTGGGAAATGTTGCCAATGAAGAGGGAGTGGCCCAGGAAATGACGCTTTCTCTGGAGTCGGGCGTGTTTGGCGGCGTGCCGCTTCCGGGGGATGGATTCGGCGGAGCAGTAAATCCGGAATCCATTCTCAGTGCGGCAGATACCTTTGATCTCTATGACGGGGGGATTCTGGACATGACGTTTCTCGGAGCGGCGGAGGTGGATCAGTGTGGAAACGTGAACGTTTCAAGGTTCGGTACGCGCTGTACAGGTCCCGGCGGATTTATTAACATATCACAGAGTACCTCAAAGGTAATTTTCATGCTGAATTTTACATCCGGCCAGCCGGATATCGCCTGCCAGGGGGGCCGGCTTCAGATTCACCGCGATGGCGGCGGGATGAAGTTTGTAAAAAAGGTTCAGCAGATAACCTTTTCCGGAGATTATGCCCAGAAGAAAAAGCAGAGTGTAACGTATATTACGGAACGGGCAGTCTTTCAATTAACGGAGGAGGGGCTCATGCTGGTGGAAATCGCGCCGGGAACGGACCTTCAGAGGGACATTCTGGATCACATGGAATTCCTCCCCGTGATTGCAAAAGATTTAAAGACCATGGACAGAAGCATTTTTACCGATGCGAAGATCGGCTTAACACTGCAATAACTTTGTGGGAAAGGGGGAAGCATGAGGGACAAAATAAAGATATCTGTGGTAAATTTTCGTGTGAAATGGGGAGATATTGATGATAATCTGGCCAGAATTCTTCAAATCACCGAGACAATGGGACAGGCGGGGACAGATATGATTGTGTTTCCGGAGACAGCACTGACGGGCTATGATGATGACCGGGAAGCGGACAGACAAAGAAAAATGCATGTCCGCGCGGCACAGACAGTACCCGGCCCGGCTTCGGACGCTGTGGCGAAGTTATGCCAGAAGTATGGTATGTATGCGGCTTTTGGCCTCTCTGAGAAATGCAAGGACGCTGTATATAACAGCGCGGCGGTCTGTGGGCCGGACGGTGTCATCGGGGCAGCCAGGAAAATTCACCTTCCCTTTATGGAAGGAAACTGGGCAGATCAGGGCGACAGACCATTTTTATTTGATACGCCCTGGGGGCCGGTTGGGGCTGCCATATGCTACGATGTGTATGCATTTCCGGAGGTGACCCGTTACTGCAGGGCCATGGGAGCAAGGTTAATGTTAAATCTCTCCGCAATCGGCACCCTGGAGAGCGGAGGCGCCGGCGCCTGTGCAGGCAATCTCCCTCTGGCATATCATGCACAAAATAACAGCATGTTTATTGCTACTGCCAATTTAACGGGAAGAGATATCACAACATGCTTTATGGGCGGAGCCAGTATTATCGGCCCTTCCGACAAACCGCCGGAGGTCCGCTATTATGCAGGAGATAGTTTTTCTGAACAGTCAGTTCCAAGGGAGTCCGTAGAGACGGCCACGCTGGATCTTTCCATCGCGGATTTGTCCTTCTTAGCTGATGTATTTACGAAAAAGGGCTGGCGGACAGAGAATTATCGCCAGTGGATGGAACATGTGGAGAAGAAAGAGGCGGATGCAAATATGGGAAAAGAGGAAGAAAAATGAGAATTGCGGTTTTAGGCGCAGGAGCCATGGGATGTCTTTATGGAGGAAGCCTTGCACAGGCCGGAAATGAGGTCGTTTTTATTGATGTGGTTCAGAGGCAGATTGATACGATCAATACGCAGGGAATTATTCTGACCCGAAATGGAAAACGGTCAGTGATTCGCGCCAGAGCGGGAAGGGCGGAGGATATAAACGGTCCCTTTGATCTTCTTATTCTGTTTACAAAGACAATACATTCTGAGAAAGCACTGGATTCTGTCAAACATCTGCTCACCTCTGACATAATGGTCCTGACGCTGCAGAATGGAATTGGAAACGAGGATATTATTGCAAAGTATATCCCCAAAGACAGGATTCTGATCGGAATGACAGGGTATCCGGCAGATTTAAAGGAGCCAGGAGTGGTCGAGTCCCAGGGAGACAGCTTTACAAAGCTGATGTGTGCCGGGGAGACAGAAAACACGGCGGCCGCAAAGATTGCAGAGGCCATTACCCTTGCGGGGCTTAACTGCAGTGTGGACAGGCAGGTTTATGCGGCTATCTGGGAGAAAGCCATTTTTAATGCTGCTGTAAACGCGCTGTGTGCGATTACGCGTCTGACGGTTGGACAGATTGCAGACCAGGGCGGAGAGGAGCTGGCCTGTGCAGTGACCAGGGAAGGGGTTCTGGTGGCACATGCCAATGGCATTGACGCCGACGAGAATAAAGTAAGAGATATGCTGCATCATGCGTTTTCAACACATCATGACCATAAGCCGTCCATGCTTCAGGACATTCTCGCAGGAAGGAAGACCGAGGTGTGGTTTATCAACGGAGCGATTGTGAGAGCGGCCAAAGCATGCGGCATGGAGGCCCCGGTCAATGAGACGCTGTTTCGGCTGGTAAAAATGATGGAGGCCGGGTGAAAGAGTTTCAGGCAAATGAAAAGGAGGAAAGATAATGACGAGTGCACAATTGGAATCTTTAATGTTTAGTACGATGCTGCTGGGAGTATTCCTGCTTATTGGAATGTTTGTCCGGGCGAAAGTATCCATATTCCGTAAGCTGCTGATACCTGCATCCATAATCGGAGGCGCAGTGGGCCTGATTCTGGGGCCCAGCGTGCTTGGGAAAACCGGGATCAACCTGATTCCCCAGGACTGGGTAAATATCTGGGCCCTGGAACCGGGAATTTTGATTTTACCGCTGTTCTCGTCCCTGCCGCTCTGTAATTTTAAAGATGACCACGACCAGAAAATTTCGGCAATGCCGAAAAGGAAGCTTTACAGTGTCCTGATGACCGGTTTTGTGAAAGGACCGACCTTTGCGCTTCAGATGTTTTTCGGCGTGGGAGTCGCACTTCTCATTCAGGGATTCTTCCCGAACCTGTTCTTCTATCCGGGCTTTGGATGTGAAATGCCCCATGGTTTCAACGGCAGCCATTCCCTGGCAGGCGTGCTTGGCGGCGTTCTGCGGGACGGCGGCCGGGACTACTGGGAAATTGCCCAGGGAGTTGGACTGTGCTATGCCACCATCGGTCTTTTAGGCGGTATCATGCTGGGAATCTTCTTTATCAACAGAGCCATCAAAAACGGAAAAACACAGATCGTTACGGAGAAAACCGCATTCAGCGACAATGTAACATATGGCTATATCAGGCGCGTTTCAGAGCAGGGAAACCTTGGACGCGAGACAACAGAAAGCTCCAATGCCAATACGGTTTCCATTCATCTGGCGCTGGTACTGATTGTTTCATTTATGGGATACAGTCTGCGTGCATACTTTAAATATATGAAGTTTGGATTTCTTTCCGATCTTCCCGCATATATCTGGTCCATTATCATCGGATATGTGGTAAACTATGTGATGAATAAGCTCAGGCTTGGATGGCTGTTTGACAAAAAGGCAAAATCCATCATTACCGGTGTCTGTACCGATTATATTATCCTTTCGGCAATGGCGAGCATCAATATTGACCTGATCGCGTCATATATGGTTCCGATTCTGATTATCAGCGCCGTGGGCTTTGTGGTGACCTATTTTATGACGTTTGTGGCTTTCAGCTTTTTCATGCCGGGAAATTACGCGTTCGAGCGGGCGATTGCCGGATGGGGAACCAATACCGGTTTTGCGGCTACGGAGCTGGCTCTTTTAAATATCGTTGATCCCAACTTTAAGAGTCCCGTTCTGGAGGAACTGAATCTTGGAGGAATCATTTTTAATCTGAAGGACATTATTTTTGTCCCGCTCTACTTAAAGTATATTGTCAGTGGAGAGCCCTATGCGATTCTGATGGTTGCTGCCGTTGAAATCGTAATCATGTACTCTGTCTGCTTCGTCATTCGCGCCCTGGACCTGAAGGAACAGAAAAAGGAAGGCCTGGCAGTAAAATAATGTGGACGCCACAGGCTTCTTGTCTGTGGCATGCAGGCAAGAAGATGCAAGATTGAATTGTAACAAAAGAATTAGGAAAGAAGGAATCAAACGATGAAAACACCCAGTGCATTGACGGTGATCGAGTGCAATTACAGGGAAAGCTTCTGGAAAATTGATCTTACGGGAGAGCAGCCGGTAATCCATGATCCGATTGAATGCTTCCAACATCGAAGAGATGTGGATTCATACAAACAGAATAAAACATATGAAACCATGGGAGTTCCCGTGGAAATCGAGGAGATTGACTACGAAAATTATAAGCAGTTCCGCCCCAGCGACGGAGTCATGATGAATTACTCGGATCTGGTTTGCCAGGGGATAGAAAAAGGGAATGCGGTCCTGGTCTCCACGGGACTTTGTATGTACGCGCCGGCGATTGTCGGCGGGATCCAGCGGGCAGTTGGTGTGGATAAGAAAATAGGCGTCGTCTGGATTGACGCCCACGCCGACAACCGCATCGCGGAGAAGGCGCCGACCAGTTTTGTGGGAATCCCGCTCTCCACAATCTGCGGCCAGACAAATGAAAGCTGGAGAAAGTCCGCCTGCGGTCTTCAGATTCCGTGTGAAGGCGAAAATGTCCTGGCAAGCGATATCCGGATCTGTGACGAGGAGAGCTTAAGGAACATGGAAAATGTCAACATGGTCCATTTAACGTCGTCGGAGTTCAAGGATAAGAACGCGTGGAAAGCCGCGGTTTATGCACTGGCCGAACGGGTCGATGCAATTTATCTTTCCATAGATATGGATATTCTGCGTAATGAGTTCACTCCGGCCTATATAAAGAGCGTGCCGGGGGGCCATACAGTGGAAGTGGTCATGAACAATGTACGTGAGGTTACAGGAACGGGAAAGGTTTCGGCAGTATCACTGTTTTGCTGCGATTTTGATACCTATGACCGGAATCCGGAACTCGGAGAGCTGACGTACCAGAATGGGGCGCGGATTATCTCAGCGGCCCTGGAAGGCTGGAAGGGAATACCAGACAAATAAGACAGGAAAGAAAACTTTTATACTGCAAAAACCGCGGGAGACCAAAGCCGGTCTTTCCGCGGTTTTTGCAGTTATCTGTTTGTGGCTTAACTCATCTCATTTCTTTCCCCTCGGAAGGTTGCAGAGATGGCAATATACTGAAGCAGTACTTTTTAGTATTGTTTTTGAAAGATATCTGCTTTGATACTTCCAGGTATAGTGGCACCTGTGTCAGCAGGCATGTCGTTAATTTTGTAACAGTTCAGCCATGCAAAGATTCAGAGTGAAAAAGCGTTGAAAATCTGTTTTCATAAGCATTTTTCACTCTGAATCTTCATAGGGCGGAGGCCCGGCGCTTCTTGTCCGCGGTATGCGGGCAAGAAGATGCAAGGCTGAACTGTTACATAATTTTTGATACTTTTTGTTATACATTAGAATTGATACTAAATAAACTTCTCCATTAGCTTCTGGCAGCGCCGTCCACAGAAAGGATAGTCCCGCTCACATAGGAGGCCATGTCGCTCGCTAAGAAAAGGAATGCGTTGGCCACATCCTCGGGCTTCCCTACTCTTCCTAAGGGGATAGTCTGAATCAAAGGCTTAATAACAGCATCGGGGAGAACTTTTACCATATCGGTTTCCGTAACTCCAGGAGCCACGGCGTTGACGCGGATATGATCCTTACCAAGTTCCCGGGCCAGGGATTTGGTAATGCCGTTTACGGCAAACTTACTGGCCGGGTATCCCACGCCGGAGGGCTGACCATAGATGGAGACCATGGAGCTGGTGTTCAAAATTACACCGCCGCCCTGTCCTTTCATGATCCTGGCAGCTTCCTGAGAGGCATAAAGAACTGAGAGAACGTTGAGGTTCATGATTTTTTCAAACTCTTCCGGCTTGTAGTCATAAAGCGGAGAGCTCTGGGAAATCCCTGCATTGTTTACAAGAATGTCCAGAGAACCGTAGGATTCCACGATTTTTGAAAATGCGGAAGCGATTTCTCCGGGATTGTTTAAATCCGGGGCCATGCCATCCACATTCCAGGAAGGATTTTCTGCCTTCAGGGATTCCACTGCCTTTTGGGCTGTCTCTTTTCTGGAACCGAACAGAACTACTTTCGCACCATTCTCCAGATATTTTTTTACAATGGCGAGACCAATGCCGCGGGTCCCTCCGGTAACAACAGCTACTTTGTCTTTTAATAACATAAAATACCTCCTATTTATTTACGTCCGGATCCCGCAGCGCAGGGTCCGGTTTCGTTTCAGGATTTGTCCTGTCTTTGAATTATACCATATTTTTTAAAATTTACCGAGGTTTTATACGATTTTATTATAGAAATTTACTGTGAAAGCTCAGCGCTCCGACGCTGAGCTGTGCGAAAACGGGGTCACGAAGTGACATCTTCCACTCCCGTTTTCTGCACATCCCCCGGAGGGTTCATAGGAAACCCCACTTTCATTCATGGTGGTGCCTTAAGCAGGGCATGGGGGTTTACTATGAAAGTCCCGGACGGCAGCCGTGAATGAGCCATGCTTGCATGAGTGCGAAGCATGGAGCAATCGACTTTCATGCATGGTGATGGTTTCCCGATGGACCGTTTGGAAATTTTTTTCATATACTGATTACACGAAAAAAGAAAAGGAGAAGAACATTGGCAGTAATGAGAAAAGTAATCATAGATGCCGGACATGGCGGAGAAGAACCGGGGGCCATGTATAATGGAAGACAGGAGAAAAACGACACCCTTCAGCTGGCTTTCGATGTGGGAAACGCCCTGGAGCGGAGGGGAATCCAGGTGGCCTATACCAGAGTGAACGATGTGTATGACAGTCCATACGAAAAGGCCATGATGGGAAACCAGTCCGATGCGGACCTGTTTCTTTCTATTCACAGGAACGCCATGCCGGTGCCGGGGACAGCCTCAGGCATTGAAAGCCTGGTGTACTCCGACGGGGGAACAGCGGCGTTATTTGGAAAAAATATTGACGAAGCCCTGGCTTCGGTGGGCTGGACTGATCTGGGTGTGAAGGAACGGCCGGGCCTGGTGGTGTTAAGGCGGACCAGAATGCCGGCGGTTTTAGTGGAGGCCGGATTCATTGATAACGAGAAAGATAATGCATTTTTTGATGCCAATATGGCGGCCACGGCGGATGCTATTGCCGACGGGATTGTAAAGACGTTTGAAGAGCTGGAAAGAAGAACGCCTGTGTCCGGGGAGGAACCGGGGTTTTATCTGGTGCAGACAGGAATTTACCGCCTTCGCTCCAATGCGGAGCAGGAACTTTCTGATCTCAGAGCCCAGGGCTTTCCGGCATTTGTGACCGCCCGGGATAATCTTTATTATGTCCGGGCAGGAGCGTTCCGGGAGCTTGATAACGCGGCTGCCATGGAACGTCATCTGAGAAATCTCGGATACAGCACAATTATTGTAAAGAGTGGTAACAGATAGATCCCTGACAGGCGTCACCGGCGCCTGGGACCGCGAAGCGATTTTAAGTGGCCGTATGCGGTAACAGTTCGGGATATCTGAATGGTTGCGAAAAGCGGTTACGAAAAGTGGTTACGAAAAGTGGTTACGAAAAGTGGCGGGTAAGGGATAAAAAAGACTTAAATTTTCCGGAAAAATATGGTATGATGAAATTGGACTCAGGGTTTAAGATTTCAGTACAGAAGCGAAAGAAGGGGGCGTTTTTATGGCAGGAGAAAATATGGTTATCACCATCGGCCGTCAGTACGGGAGCGGAGGAGCAGAAGTTGGAAAAAAGTTAGGAAAGCGGCTTGGCCTGAATGTCTATGATAAGGAGATTTTAAAAATGACCTCCGATGAAAGCGGCATCCGGGAAAGTTATTTTCATCTGGCTGATGAGAGAGCAGGGAACAGGCTGCTTTACAAGATTGTTCAGTCCATGATTCCGGAAAATACGTCCCCGTCTCTGGGAGCTGATCTGGTTTCTGCTGACAATCTGTTTCGGTTTCAGTCTGCGGTGATCCGGAAGCTGGCCCAGGAGGAGTCCTGCATCTTTGTAGGACGCTGCGCGGATCATATCCTGGCCGGAATGGAGAAACTGGTGCGGGTATTCATTTATGCAGATATGGACGCCAGGGTGAAAAGGATCAGGGAAAAGGGATATTATGAAGATTCGGAAGTAGTAAAAAATATCCGCCGCATGGATAAGGAACGCCGCGATTATCACAGGTATTATACAGGAAAGGATTGGGAATGTTTTGATAATTATGACCTGATTCTGAATTCCGCCAGGATTGGAACAGACGGATGCGTGGACTGCATTCTGGAGTACATGAAGATCCGCCGTTACTGTTGCGGGAATGAAAGGGACATGATAAAATAAAGGCGGCCGCCATATGGCGGACCGCTTTTTGATTACAGGAAAATAGTAACAGGCCAGACCGTACGGCAGAAGGAGAACCCTATGGAACATAAAAAAATACGCGCCGTGATTTTTGACATGGATGGCGTGATCGTAGACAGTGAAATTGTATATATGGATTATCTTCTGGAGTTTGCCAGAACAAAGAATCCCAAAGTAACGATGGAGGAATTAAATCCCATGGTGGGCTTAAGCAGGAAGGACAGCTGGACCGTCATGGAGAAGGCCATAAATAATGGAGAGAACTGGAAAGCGCTGCGGGATCAGTTTTCCGCCCTGGATATTTACAGCCAGGTTAATTATAAAAAAATTTTCCGGCCGGAAGCCCTTAGTACGGCAAAGGAATTAAAAAGGCGGGGCTATGAAGTGGCCCTGGCATCTTCCACAGGCCCGAAGCTCATTGCGAGAATTATGGAAGAAACAGGAATGCGTCCGGTGTTTGATCTGATTGTCAGCGGAAAGCAGTTTGCACAGAGTAAGCCTAACCCGGAAATTTACCATTACACGGCCAAAACGTTAGGTTTTTTGGAGGAGGAGTGCTTCGTTGTCGAGGATTCCACCGTTGGAATTGCTGCGGCGAAGAGGGCCAACATGACCGTAGCTGCCTTAAGAGACGGAAGATTCGGTTTTGATCAGAGCCAGGCGGACTACCATATTGACCGGATTGATGAAATTTTGAATTATCTGTAAAAAATGACAGGAAACAAACAGAACAATGAGGGGATGAACCAGGAGGAGGAGATGAGAATGGAAAAGCAGGATTCTGTGGTGCTTTGCGGCGCCAGCTCCTATGAACAGAAATATTACTTTAATCAGCAGTTTAAAGCTCTTCCGGACCACATAAAGAAAGAGCTTCAGGTCATGTGTGTCCTGTTTACGGAGGATATTGGCGGGGTTTTAACTCTGGAATTTGCCCCGGATGGAACTCTGGAATTTCGGGTGCAGGCTGATGATAACGATTATTTATTTGACGAAATTGGAAGCGAGCTGAAAATCCGCCGGTACCAGAGGGAAAAAAGGGAACTTCTGGAATCTCTGGAGTTATATTACCGGGTGATATTCCTTGGAGAGAAAGTGAGGGAAGCAGATGAAACATAAGAAAGCATTTTTAGGCATTTTCTTTGTGGCGGCGTTTATTTCCATGGGGACAGCGGAAGCGTTTGCTGCAAATTATGGTCCGGGAGGAAAGGATCTCAACATCCAACTTGATTACGATACGCAGGTCAATAATCCTGCCTATGACACGGGATGGAACGGAGGGACAGGCCCCGGGAATACAGGAAGCAATCCCTTGGGCGACAGAGACAGGCGTGAGGAAAATATTTTTTCCGGCGGACCCAATTCTGAAGCGGCAAAAAAATATCTGGAGGAAGAGGAGAATGCTTTTTACATCCACAGCACATATCGGGGAGGCACCTGGCAGAAACAGGAAAACGGTACCTGGAAGCTTTTTAAGACAGACGGACAGCCTGTTTCCAGTGAATGGGCCTATGTGGACGGAAAAACTTATCTCATTGACATGTACGGCATTATGCAGACCGGATTCCAGAAGGTCAACGGCAGCTGGTATTACTTCAACAGTACGGGAGCCATGGAGACCGGATGGCTTTTAAAGGAAGGAAAATACTATTTCCTGAACAGTGACGGTTCCATGGCCTACGGCTGGGTTAATTCCTCCGGAAAGTGGTACTATCTGGACAATAGTACGGGAGTCATGCTGACCAATACCTATACCCCTGACGGACGATATGTGAGTGCAGAGGGGGAGCTGGTCCCATGATGTTAAAAATCGGCGGTGTGACCTTAAAAAACAATGTGATTCTGGCTCCAATGGCAGGTGTCACGGATCTTCCGTACCGGGTACTGTGCAGCAGGCAGGGGGCCGGACTTGTGTGTATGGAAATGGTCAGCGCCAAAGCGGTCCTTTATAAAAATAAGAACACAAAGGAGCTTTTGATGGTAGATCCGGAGGAACATCCGGTATCTCTCCAGCTGTTTGGCTCTGATCCGCAGATCCTTTCGTCCATTGCCGGGGAGCTGGAGGAGGGGCCTTTTGATATTTTTGACCTGAACATGGGCTGCCCGGTGCCGAAAATCGTAAAGAATCAGGAGGGCTCGGCCCTTATGAAAAACCCGAAGCTTGCAGAGGAAATTTTAACAGCCATGGTAAAAACCATAAAGAAGCCTGTGACCGTAAAAATCCGTAAAGGCTTTGATGATTCCCGGGTCAACGCGGTGGAGATTGCGAAAATCGCGGAAGGCTGCGGTGTTTCAGCCATTACAGTTCATGGAAGGACCAGGGAACAGTATTATTCCGGAAAAGCGGACTGGGATATTATCCGTCAGGTAAAAGAGGCGGTGAGTATTCCTGTGATCGGAAACGGCGATGTGTTTTCACCGGAGGATGCTATGGGCCTTATAAAAAAGACCGGATGCGACGGAATCATGGTGGCCAGGGGAGCCAGAGGAAATCCATGGATTTTCAGAGAGATTACAGAATATCTGGAAACCGGGAAAAAGCCCGGCCGGCCATCAAAAAAAGAGGTAAAGGAGATGATACTTCTCCATGGACAGATGATGATGGAATTTAAGGGGGAAATGGCGGGAATGCGGGAAATGAGAAAGCACGTGGCCTGGTATACGGCCGGATATCCCAACTCCGCTGCCCTTAGAAAAGACATTAATACAGTATCCTCCATGGAGGAGCTGGCCGCATTAATTGAAGAGAGACTATAAAAAGGCCCTGACGCGAAACCGCGCCGGGGCTTTAAAACAGGCTGATGGGCGTATTTTCATGGCCCTGGAAGATCAGCCGGAAGGTTGCTTTTTTTGACTCCTCCAGATGGCGGACCATCATTTCCGCCGCTTCTTTCCAGTTTTTCTGAAGGCAGGGCCGTATAATATCTAAATGTTCCCGGAAAGTATCTTCCATACGATTGTTGGAAATGTTGCCGGTCATATAGCGGAACCGTGCATTCTGGGTTCTGATCCTGTCATAATTGCTCCGGATATAGGCATTGGGACAACATTCCACAATCATAAGATGAAAATCGGAGTCCAGGTTATAGAAATAGTCGTTGTTCTGGAAATATTCGCTGTCTGCATTTGTCTGGAAGAAAATATTGTAGAACTCTTCGAGACGGTCTGTGGACAGCAGGGAGCCGTAATTTAAAAGAATATAGGGCTCATAAAGGTTCCGGACTTCGAAAATCATGTTGATATCATTGATGGTGAGGGGAGTGACCATGATTCCGCGTTTGGGTTTTATTTCCACCAGCCCCTCCTGTTCCAGACGGCCTAAGGCATCACGGATGGGGGTGCGGCTTAAGCCCAGTGCGTCTGTAAGGATTTCTTCATTTAAAAAAGTGCCCGGCGCAAATTCGCAGGTGACGATTTTCTCACGGATGGCATTATATGCCAGAGTTTTTAAATTAGTTTTTGGCATGTTCACACTCCTTTTGCCGGAAAAGACATACCTGTCCGGGGATTTTGTAACTATTGTATATAACAAATTTTATCACAGGCCCGAAGATTTTGCAATGGAAACCTGGGCTTTGTATAAAATGCATAAAAAAATCAAAAATATTTTAGACAAGTATACAAAATAATCGGAAACGCCTATTTTATGTTGACTTTCTGTGGGGATTCTTCTATAATCCGATGTATACAACAAAGGATACAATAAAACATGATGTAAGGCCAAATATCCCGCAGCAGGCAGCGGGGCACCAAATAAAACATAAGTACAGGAGGAATGAAAGCCATGAAAGCAATGTATATCAACGCTCCCGGCGAAGTGGAAATTAAAGACGTGGAAATGCCGGTGAGAAAAGAAGGAGAGGTTTTATTAAAAATCCTCTACGGCGGAATCTGCGGAAGCGACTTAGGCTCTTACCGGGGAACCTTCGCATATTTTGACTATCCGAGAATTCCGGGCCATGAGTTCTCCGCCGAAGTCATCGAAGCGGACGCGAACAACGAGTACGGCATTAAGCCGGGAATGATTGTAACCTGCAATCCGTACTTTAACTGCGGACACTGCTATTCCTGTGAACACGGAACCGTTAACGCATGTATGGACAACCAGACCATGGGATGCCAGAGAGACGGCGCTTTCCAGGAATACATAACAATGCCCATCGAGAGAGTCTATGACGGAAAGGGAATGGACGCAAAGACGCTGACAGCCATCGAGCCCTTCTGCATCAGCTACCATGGCGTGAGCCGTGCCAGTGTGAAAGAGGGAGATAAGGTCCTTGTTGTGGGCGCAGGCACCATCGGCGTTCTTGCGGCAATCGCGGCAAAGGCCAAGGGAGCGACCGTTTATATTTCCGATGTTTCCGCCGGAAAGCTGGAAATGGCAAAGGATTTCGGTGTTGACGGAACTCTTTTAAACGATTCTCCGGAAGCCTTTGAAAAGGGCGTAAACGAGATCACAAACGGCAACGGATTCGACGTTACCATTGAGGCTGTGGGCCTTCCGTCCACGTTCCAGAACTGCATTGACGCCTGCTGCTTCGGCGGACGCATGGTATTAATCGGAGTGGGAAAGAAGAATCTGGACTTTAACTTCACCTTAATCCAGAAGAAGGAGCTCAATGTATACGGATCCAGAAATGCCATGAAGAAGGACTTCCTGGAACTGATCGATATTGTAAATGCGAAGAAAGCGCCGCTGGAGAAGATTATCACAAATGTATATTCCTTTGACGAGGCAGCAAAGGCGTTCGATGATTTCGCACACAACCCCGGTGATATGTTAAAGGTTGTCATCGACTTTGGCAACATCAGTAAGGAATAAAGAAACTTTCTCCGGAACACCGGAGCGAGAAGTGAAGGACTCTGAGAGAATCGGACCTTTGCGGAATAAAAACAAAGTTTAAAAACGGAGGGAAAACATTATGAAACTGAGAAAGGTTATGGCCTTAACTCTCGCAGGAGCTATGGCCGCTACAAGCTTAACTGCATGCAGCAGCAATTCCGCCGGTACAGCAGCAACGACAGCCGCGGCAGGGACAGAGGCAGCAGCAGGCACAACAGCCGCCGCAGGGAATGCAGGCAGCGCAGATGCAGAGATTACTCTTCAGGTTGCATTTGAGAACTCCATCTCTGAGCCGGTTGGACAGGGCTGGGTAAAAGCACAGGAAATTATCAGGGAAAAATCCGGAGGCACCATGGCTATCGAGGTTTATCCGGACTCCCAGTTAGGCGATAAGTCCTCCCTGATCGACTCCATGTTATTGGGCGAGAACGTTTGTACACTGGCTGACGGCGCTTTCTATGCGGACTACGGCGTACCGGATTTCGGTATCGTATTCGGACCATTCCTGTTCGACAGCTGGGATCAGTGCTGGACTTTAATCGAGTCTGACTGGTACAAAGAGCAGTGTGCAAAGCTGGAAGAGAAAGGCCTTAAGTTAATCGCTTCCAACTGGATTTACGGTGAGAGACATACTCTTACAAACGTTCCGGTAAATACCGTTGACGATTTAAAGGGATTAAAGATCCGTGTTCCTTCTAACGAAATTCAGTCTAAGGGCTTTGACGTCCTGGGCGCTACTTCCACAGGTATGGCGCTTGGGGATGTTTACCAGGCTCTTCAGACAAAGACCATCGACGGCGCTGAGAATCCACTTGCAACTCTGTACGGAAGAAAGCTTCATGAGGTTGCACAGTACTTAATTCTTGACGGACATGTAAAGAACTTCACCACATGGGTTGTTTCCGCCGACTGGTTCAACAGCTTGACAGAAGAGCAGCAGAACTGGCTTATTGAGACAGCGACAGAGGCCGGTGAGTACAACAATGAAGTACAGCAGGCGGCTGAGGCTGATTATCTCCAGAAGATGAAAGACGAGGGCGTTACCGTTGTGGAGCCGTCCGCAGAGGTTCTTGCAGGCTTCAAGGAGAAGGCGCAGCCCTTCTATGAGATGGACTTTGGCTGGACAGATGGTCTTTATGACACTGTAAGAAAAGCCATGGGTGCAAACTAATGCAGGGCTGAACTGTCATAATGAATGACTTGATTTTTGTGGCCGGCAGAAGGTGCGGCGCTTAGCCGCAAACCCGGAGGAAGCCCCCTTCCTCCGAAAACTGCCGGCTGAAGTTTTAAAAGTGGGAGAAAAGATATGGAGAAAAAAGAAAGCAAGGTCTTATCCATTCTTATGAATCTGGATCTTGTCGTTGCTTCCGTAATTCTTGCAATCCTCATTATTCTCACCTTCTTCGGCGTAATCTGGCGTTATATTTTTAACGCTCCCTTTACTTGGCTGGAAGAGGTGCAGACCTCCTGTATGGTATGGATTGTGTTTGCGGCGGCAGGTGCGGCGTTCCGGACCGGAAACCATGTGGCAATCGAAATGATCGTGGACATGATGCCGGAGAAGCTCCAGAAAATCATGGAATGGCTGATTTCAGTGGTTGTTGTGGTGGTAATCGGTTATCTCTTTATCCAGAGCCTTGGATTTATCCAGGTGTTCTTAAAGAGCGGACGTTCCACCAGCATGTTAAAGATTCCGTATGCATGGGTTTATGGAATTGCAATTGTTTCCTATGTGGATATGATCATCAGCTATTTTTACAGTATCATTAAAGGCGTAAAATCTGAGGCAAAGGAGGCGGCAAGCAGCAATGAGTAATGTGTTAATGATCTCTGCAATCGTAATGCTGGTTCTTCTGTTCCTTAAGGTTCCGGTATACATCGCCGTTCTCGGCGGCTCCATGGTCTACTTTGTCATGAACCCGGGTACCAACTCCGTGGTATTTGCACAGCAGGCCATCATCGGTACAGAAAAAATTTCTCTTATGGCAATCCCGTTTTTCATCTGTGCAGGTATTTTTATGAACTACACGGGCGTTACAAAGAGAATCATGGATTTCTGTGAGGTAGTGACCGGCCGTCTCCCCGGCGGACTCGCACAGGTAAACGTTCTTCTTTCCACGGTTATGGGCGGATTATCCGGCTCCAACATTGCTGACGCGGCCATGGAGTCCAAAATGATGGTTCCCGAAATGACAAAGAAGGGCTTCTCCCTGGAGTTCTCCAGCGTGGTAACCGCGGCTTCCTCCATGATTACCCCCTTAATTCCTCCGGGAATTGCAATGATTCTTTACGGATGCATTGCAAATGTTTCCATCGGTAAATTATTTATTTCCGGCTTCGGCGTCGGCGGACTTCTCTGCATCACCATGATGATTCTGGTGGGTGTGATCTCCAAAAAGCGCGGCTATGGTATTCTTTCCACAGAAAAGCTCACCTGGACCAGATTCTGGACAGCATTAAAGCCTGCAATTCTGCCGCTGTTACTTCCGATTATTATTATCGGCGGTATCCGTATCGGAATTTTTACCGCCACGGAGGCAGGAGCTGTCGCCATTCTCTATGCGGCATTCCTGGGGATTCTTTACCACGAAATGCATGTGAAGGACATGATTCAGGGCTTAAAGGAGACCGTTGCCTCCACAGCCTCCATCATGTTAATTGTATCCGCAGCGTCTGTTTTTTCCTGGATTCTCACCAAGGAGAGAATTCCTCAGACACTGACAGCCTGGATGCTGGCCAATATTCACAGCAAATATGTATTCCTGATCGTTGTAAACATTTTCTTACTGATTGTAGGCATGTTCATTGAAGGCAACGCATCCATGATTATCCTGGTTCCCCTTCTGGCTCCTATTGCGGCCAAGTACGGAATCAACGAGATTCAGTTTGCAATGATCTACATTTTCAATAATGCCATCGGCGCATTATCACCGCCAATGGGTACTCTGATGTTTGTAACCTGCTCCATTACCAAGTGTAAGACAGCCGCATTTATTAAGGAAGCAGTTCCATTTTATATTCTGCTTGTCGTGAATTTGCTGCTCCTTACCTGGTTCGAGCCTTTTACCACATTCCTGGTAAATCTGTTTTATTAAACCTTCGTGTGCCCGGCGGGCAGGTGCACCGCCGCGCTGCAAAAGTTTGGGGGATATGGTAACCCCATGTGCCCGGCAGCGGACTTTGATAGAAAAGCCGGAAAATACCTGCCAGGCGGACGTCCCATGGATGCTGTCTGGCAGGTTCCATATCCGGCCGGTCAATGAGAGAAAGGAAGATAAGTATGGAACGCCTGAATTATGAAGTATTGAAAAAATCCGGTTATGATGGATATATTCTTGAAAAGGCACCGGAAAAGGTTTTACAGTTTGGGGAAGGAAATTTCCTCCGCGCATTTGTGGATTACTGGTTTGATCTTGCCAATGAAAAGGCAGGCTGGAACGGAAAGTGTGTTCTGGTACAGCCCATCGCTCCCGGTCTTGCAAAGATGATCAACGAGCAGGAAGGACTTTATACTCTGTATCTGCGCGGAAGCGAAAAGGGGCAGAAGGTGGATGCAAAGAGAGTGATCTCCAGCGTAAGCCGCTGCTTAAATCCCTATGAGAAGGACGATTATGAGAAGATGATGGAGGTTGCCGCAGGTGACGATCTGGAAATCATCGTTTCCAATACCACAGAGGCCGGAATTCAGTACGATCCGTCCTGTAAAAAGGACGACTGTCCCCCGTCAAGCTTTCCGGCAAAGCTGACCCAGGTTCTGTACCATCGCTACAAAGCCGGAAAACCGGGCATCATCATGCTTGCCTGTGAGCTTATCGACAATAACGGAAAAGAACTGTTAAAGTGTGTAAATCAGTATATTGACCAGTGGGAACTGGAGGATGGCTTTAAGAAATATGTCAATGAGGACTGCACCTTCTGCGGCTCCCTGGTTGACCGTATCGTTCCGGGCCGGATCCGCGACCAAAAGGAGGTCGCCGGGCTGGAAGAAAAGCATGGCTACGAGGATCCGCTTCTGGACGTGGGCGAGGTGTTCGGCGTATGGGTCATCGAGGGCGATGAGAAATTAAACGATGTGCTTCCTTTCAAGAAAGCAGGCCTTCTTGACAAGGTATTCGTAACTCCCGATATGAGCCCCTATAAGAAGAGAAAGGTTCGTATTTTAAACGGTGCCCATACAGGCTTTGTTCTCGGCGCATACCTGGCCGGTGAAAACATTGTCCGCGACTGCATGAATGACGAGACCATCCGGGGCTTTATGAATAAGATGCTGTACGAGGAGGTAATTCCGACTCTCCCGCTTGATAAGAATGATCTGATGGAATTTGCCGCCGCTGTTACAGACCGTTTCAATAACCCGTTTGTAAACCATGAGTTAATGAGTATCTCCTTAAATTCCACATCCAAATGGAAAGCCCGCAATATGCCGTCTTTCCTGGGATATATTGAGGAGAAGGGTGAGCTTCCGGAGTGCCTGACCATGTCCCTGGCCGCTTATATCGCATTTTACAGCAATGATATCCAGTCTCTTACGGATGCGGGACTTGTGTGCAGACGTCCGGCAGGAAATGAGTATACCGTAAGCGATGACCGCTGGGCACTGGAATTCTACTATGCCCATAAGGACGATTCCGCTGAAGAACTGGTACATGCCGTACTGTCCAATGAAAAGATGTGGGATCAGGATCTGACAAAAATTGCAGGCCTGGAAGAAAAGGTTACCGCTGACTTAAAGAAGATTCGCACGGAAGGAGCAAAGGCGGCATACGCAGGCTGCCTGTAATCATATGAAAATCATTCAAATTTCTGAGCTGGACAATGTGGCAGTGGCCCTGCATCCAATTACAAAGGGCGAAGCGGTCACGGCAGGCGGACTGACTGTGACAGCTCTCGAGGATATTCCCCAGGGTCATAAAATTGCCCTTCGTCCCATCAAAAACGGCGAGAACGTTATCAAGTACGGGTTCCCGATCGGACATGCGACTGCGGATGCGGTTCCGGGAACCTGGATGCACACCCACAACGTAAAGACGAATCTGGAAGGTGAGATGGAGTACACCTACAATCCAGGTATTCAGTTCCCGGAGAAGGTAGAGCCGGAGACTTTCCAGGGCTTTAAGAGAAAAGACGGCCGTGGGGCGATCCGGAATGAGATCTGGATCATTCCCACCGTCGGCTGTGTAAACGATGTGGCAAAGAAGATGGTGAGGGATAATCAGGATTTGGTAAAAGGAACCATCGACGGTCTTTATACCTTCCCCCATCCCTTCGGATGCAGTCAGACCGGTGAGGACCATGCACAGACAAGAAAACTTCTTGCCGCTCTGGTCCGCCATCCCAATGCGGCAGCCGTTCTGGTCCTTGGCCTTGGCTGTGAGAACCTGACCCATGAACAGTTCCTTGCAGAGCTTGGGGAGTACGATAAGGACAGAGTCAAATTTTTAATCTGCCAGGAGGCGGAGGATGAATTTGCAGAGGGAAGGAAACTCCTGGAGCAATGCGCGGAATATGCTTCTCAGTTTAAACGGGAGCCGATTCCGGTCAGCGAGCTGGTGATAGGTATGAAGTGCGGCGGCTCCGACGGCCTGTCCGGCATTACCGCAAATCCGACAGTGGGACGTTTCAGCGACATGATGGCGGCCCGCGGCGGTTCTACGGTGCTCACGGAGGTTCCGGAAATGTTCGGAGCGGAGGGTTTTCTGATGAACCGCTGCGTCAATGAGGAAGTGTTTGAAAAAGCAGTCCATATGATCAACGGCTTTAAGAATTACTTCATCAGCCATAATGAGGTGGTTTATGATAATCCCAGTCCCGGAAACAGACAGGGAGGTATTACCACTCTGGAAGATAAATCCTGCGGCTGCGTTCAGAAGGGCGGCACTGCCCCGATTATGGATGTGATTGGATACGGGGATCCGGTTGTGACCAAAGGTCTCAACATGCTTTACGGACCGGGAAATGACCTGGTTTCCGCAACGGCCATGACCGCAGCGGGAGCCCATATGATTCTTTTTACCACGGGACGGGGAACTCCCTTTGGGGCTCCGGCGCCTACTTTAAAGCTTGCCACCAACAGCCAGCTTGCCGAAAAGAAAAAGGGCTGGATTGATTTTGACGCAGGTCCCATTGCCGATGGAGAATCCATTGAAGACGCGGCAAAGCGGCTCATGAGTCTGGTCATTGAAGTGGCAAATGGTAAGCTTACGAAGGCGGAGGAAAAGGGATTCCGGGAGATTTCTATTTTTAAGGACGGAGTTGTCCTGTAATACAGGGTAAGGGTATTTGTAAAAAAGCTTCGGCAGAGACGGTTTCGTCTCTGCCGGGGCTTTTTTGGTGCAACAGGGAGATTTTAATCAAGCTGATAAATTCCGTTCAGGAGGCATTGACCTACTATGGCCTGGAGCGGACGATATACCGTAAATGAAAGGCATTTTCCCAAATATCCTGTCTCAGGAAGTCGATGATGCTATTGTGTTTGAACCGGATTCCATCTCTGTGGCAGATATTACAGAATTTAAAGAATATCATGGTCTTCATATTTCAGCTGTCGGATATTTTGATCGCACAAAAATACCTGTCGGAATTGATATAGGATTTGGCGACGTAATATATCCGGATGTTGTGAAGACTATAAAACACCTGCAATATTAAACTGGAGTCCCGGGGAAGGCTGTTGGAAATCAACACAAAAACCGGCAATCTGAATTTCAGATTGCCGATTTTCTTAAGTGACCTGTCCGGGAATCGAACCCGGGTTTACGCCGTGAGAGGGCGTCGTCTTGACCGCTTGACCAACAGGCCGTAAAAATCGAGGCGACAAGATTCGAACTTGCGACCTCTGCGTCCCGAACGCAGCGCTCTACCAAACTGAGCCACGCCTCGATGTGATGTGCTCGTATCAGTGAGCTTGTTTATGATATCATGGAACAGGAAAAAAAGCAAGCGAATTTTGAAAAAAATTACATAAAAAAGTACATAAAGAATCCGTTTTTTTAATCCGGGTATTGCAAGCCCAGTTAATATAAAATATAATGAAAGAAGGTGATCTGTAACTGTTCGTGGTAATCCGGGCGGTTGCGGCGATATAGCTCTATTATACTGAAATGAAAGAGAGAAGCATATGGGGATATTCGATTTTTTCAAGAAAAACGAAGCAGCAGAGGGGACCCAAAAACTCAAACCCGGAGAGTCCGAGCGATTACAGATGCTGGAAACGATCCGGAGGCATCTGCAGGAAGATTTTCGGGATGCTCCAGAGACCCGGGAGGAGCTTAACACTTTTTTCATGTCCCTGGAAAAAGAAACGAAAAAGTATGTGGAAAGGAAGAAGCAGGATCCTTCGCCGGTAGATGCACTGCCTCTGTTTTATGTCTCCGGCAACTACATGCAGGCTTACGTTTGTATTCTGCCCCCAGCCAATGAAGGCAGCCCCATAGACCAGGAGCATTTTCTGGAAGATATGCATTATGAGGGCATAGTGGCCGGTGTTGACATGGATGCGGTGGAAGCACTGGTTTCCGGCAAGAATTATCTGTGGATCCGGCAGATCGCTCAGGGAAAAGAAGCCCGGGACGGGACGGACGGAGTGCTGGAAGAACTCTTCAAGCGCAGGTATGAGCAGAAACTGGAGCTGGACGAAGAGGAGATGCTCCAGGGTCAGGACTTCCGGAAAAAGAACCTGATTCAGATTATACGGGAAGGTGAGATTCTGTGCCGTGTGACCCCGCCCGCCCCGATGGAGAAAGGATTTGACGTTTCCGGAACGCCCCTCTATGGAAAAAAAGGCGTACCGGTCCGCATTCCTCAGGGGAGGAATACCATTGTTTCTGAAGATGGACTGCTGCTGCAGGCCATGATCAGCGGAATCGTGGTGATGGAGGGGGAGAATTTCTCTATCCAGAGCCAGCGGGTGCTGGAGCAGGATATTGATGCCAGCATGGGAAATCTGAAATTCGACGGCGATATCTACATCCGGGGGGATGTAAAGGACGGTGTGACCGTTGAGGCAACGGGGAATGTCATAATCCGCGGCAATGTCCAGAACGGCAAAGTTCTTTCCGGAGGAACGATCTGTGTCCAGGGCGATGTAAAAGGTGCCCCGGGGATCTGTCTGGAAGCAGCCGGGCAGATTCAGTGCATGATTCTGGAAAATGTTACAGCCACGGCCGGCGGGGATATCTGTGCAGGGATTATCGCCAATTGTGATGTGACCAGTGAAGACGGCTCCATCTATGTACTCATGGGCCGTGGACTGATATTTGGCAGCAACGTGACAGCCAGCAAATCCGTCCATGCCAAAAAGATCGGCAATATCTCCGGCTGCACCAATCAGATTACCCTGGGCCTGGAATCTAAACTGGAACTCCAGAGAGCATCCGCCATGGGGGAACTGGATGAGATCGACCACACCCTGGAACAGATTCGGAAAAATATTTCCACCATACACATGTCGGGCGCAAACCGCCGCCCTGACAAGCAGGAAGAATATAAGAACCTGGTGGAACAGCGCAACACCTACATGGAACTGAAGCAGAAGAAGTTCGAAGAGCTGGAAGAATTGAAAAACGCCATGCGGTCCGTCCGAACCGGCAGTATTTGCAGTGAAGAGATCTATCCTGTAACCACCATCCAGATTGAACAGCAGAAGCAGCTCATAGACCGGAAGGAAACCGACTGTAATATCCGTCTGGTGGCAGGGAAGATTTTGCTGCGGTAGGAATAGAAATGAAATGGTTGCGGGAAATTGTTAAATGTTATACAATATAAGCGTTTCAGAGCTTATAACGTGTGCCGTATGCGAGAGAGCACCGGCATGCGGCATCGTGGATAAAGGAGAATAGAACAATGAGCAAAAAACCGGTAGTTTTAATGATTCTGGATGGATATGGCCTGAACGAAAGGCATGAGGCCAACGCGGTCTATGAGGGAAAAACACCTGTGATGGACGGACTGATGAAGGACGGGCCGTTTGTAAAGGGAAATGCCAGCGGCCTTTCTGTGGGCCTGCCGGACGGCCAGATGGGAAATTCCGAGGTGGGTCATCTGAACATGGGTGCCGGACGCATCGTGTACCAGGAGCTGACCCGGATTACAAAATCGATTCAGGATGGGGATTTCTTTGAAAACAAGGCATTTATGGCGGCTGTGGAGAACTGTAAAAAGAATGATTCGGCGCTCCATCTGTTCGGACTGGTTTCTGACGGGGGCGTTCACAGTCATATTACCCACATTTACGGACTTCTGGAGCTGGCGAAGAGAAACGGCCTTAAGAAGGTATATGTCCACTGTTTTCTGGACGGACGGGATACGCCGCCGACTTCCGGCAAGGAGTATGTGGCAGAGCTGGAGAAAAAGATGGCGGAGCTGGGCGTCGGGAAAGTCGCCGTTGTGTCCGGGCGTTATTATGCAATGGACAGAGATAAAAACTGGGACCGGGTAAAGATTGCCTACGATGCCATGACCAGGGGCGAGGGAAATACCTGCGACAGCGCAACGGCGGCAATTCAGGCATCCTACGATGAGGGAAAGACAGATGAGTTCGTCGTACCTACCGTGATAACGGAAAACGGTGCGCCGAGAGCGGTGATTCAGACCGGAGATTCCATTATTTTCTATAATTTCCGTCCGGACCGCGCCAGACAGATGACACGGGCATTCTGCGATGAGGAGTTTTCCGGCTTTGACCGGGGAGAGCGCGTGGCGACCACGTTTGTATGCTTTACCGATTATGATGAAACCATCGGAAATAAGCTGGTAGCTTTCGAGAAGGAGTTAATTACAAATACCTTTGGAGAATTTCTGGCGGCCAAAGGCTTAAAGCAGGCGAGAATCGCCGAGACCGAGAAGTATGCCCATGTGACATTCTTCTTTAACGGCGGCATTGAGGAGCCGAACCCGGGCGAGGACCGTTATCTGATCCCGTCCCCGAAGGAAGTTCCTACTTATGACTTAAAGCCGGAGATGAGTGCGCCGGCGGTCTGTGACAAGCTCTGCGAGTGCATTCGATCTGGCAGATATGATGTTATTATCATCAATTTCGCGAATCCGGATATGGTGGGCCATACCGGTGTGGAGGCTGCGGCGATCAAAGCGGTTGAGGCTGTGGATGCGTGTGTCGGAAGGGCTGTGGAGGCCATTAAAGAGGTGGACGGCGTCATGTTCATCTGCGCGGATCACGGAAACGCGGAGCAGCTGGTGGATTACGAAACCGGAGAGCCGTTCACTGCCCATACGACCAATCCGGTTCCGTTCATCCTTGTAAACGCGGGTGCGGAATATGGTTTGAGAGAAGGCGGATGCCTGGCGGATATTGCTCCGACGTTAATTGAACTCATGGGAATGGAGCAGCCGAAGGAGATGACCGGAAAGTCACTTCTGGTGAGAAAGAGCCGGCCGTCTATGCTTCCATAAAATATGGAAATGAAACAGCGGTAAGCGAGCTGTATCAGCAGGGTGTACTGAAAAAAGTAAGCGATATCTGGTTTGACAGCCGGGTATCGCTTACTTTTTAGTCTTATAGGGAAGACCTTGCTACGCTAAAACGTGGCAAGCCTTTTCCTGTAAGACAAAACGCTCCGCGGGGATGCACACGATGTGCAAAGGAAGGCTGTTTTAGCAGCCGCACATCGGCGCACAAAACGGACAAACCCCTCATGAGTGAAGGAGTGGGGAGCTGAAGCGGGCTTGCCCGCTTTGCTCTACATGTGAGAAATATTTGAAAATTATAAACTTTATTCGCCGTAAAAAATGTGGTTATTATCCAGAAATTCATTGTAATTTTTGTAATTATATATTATACTATACCTGCATTATAAAGATGGAGGTGCGTGTATGTACCGAATTGCTATTGAAAAGCTATTTAAATGGAAACAAAGCAAACGCCGTAAGCCTTTAATTATCGAAGGAGCACGTCAGGTTGGTAAGACCTGGCTGATGAAAGAATTTGGCAGGCAGGCGTATGCGGATACCGTATATATCAACTTTGATTCCAATTCCAGAATGGCGGAGTTATTTGCTTCTGACCTGGATACGGACCGTTTGATTATGGGCCTGGAGCTGTATACAGGTCATAAAATCGATCCCGGGAATTCTTTGCTGATTTTTGATGAAGTGCAGGAAGTTCCAAGGGCGTTGACGTCTCTTAAGTATTTCAATGAAAACGCACCACAGTATCATATTATATGTGCAGGTTCTTTGCTTGGTATTGCCCTGCATCAGGGTACAGCGTTCCCTGTGGGTAAAGTGGATTTCTTAAAGCTCTATCCTCTTTCTTTTAAGGAGTTTTTGATGGCAGTCGATAAGGAACGGTTTGCCGGGCTGTTGGATAAGCAAGATTTCCAAATGATTACGGATTTCAAGCAAACGTATATTGATGCTTTGAAGCAATATTACTTTGTTGGCGGTATGCCTGAAGCCGTACAGAGTTTTGCAGAGAATAAAGACTTTAATGAAGTTCGTACAATTCAAAAGCGGATCCTTATGGCTTACGAACAAGATTTCTCAAAGCACGCTCCAAATGAAATCGTTCCGAGACTTCGTATGGTGTGGAGCAGCATTCCTTCGCAGTTAGCCAAAGAAAATAAAAAGTTCATTTATGGTCTTGTTCGTGAAGGCGCCCGTGCAAAGGACTATGAAACTGCAATTATGTGGCTTAATGATTGTGGTCTGGTTCACAAAGTTAGCCGCGTAAATGGAGCAGGTATTCCGCTGAGGGCGTACGAAGACCTGAAAGCATTTAAATTGTTTGTGGCAGATGTCGGACTCCTGGGATGTATGGCCGGACTCCGTCAGCGCACGTTACTTGATGGCAACGACCTTTTTGCTGAGTTCAAAGGTGCTCTTACAGAACAGTACGTTTGTCAGCAGTTAAAAACCATCGAGGACCTGGATGTTTACTATTACACCAATGACAGAGGCTCCTGTGAGGTTGATTTTGTTATTGATACGGGTGAGCAGATCGTTCCCGTTGAAGTAAAGGCGGAGGTAAATCTTAAGGCTAAGAGCCTGAAAACCTACCAGGAAAAATTTTCACCTGAAATTTCTATCCGTACATCCATGGCGGACTACAAAAAAGAAGAATGGCTCATTAATCTGCCACTGTATGCGATAGACCAGATTAGGTCAGTTTACAAGGAACTACACGCAGACCGTGAAACGGGCTGCTGACAACAAACAGGCGCTATGCTCCCGGCAGGGGCATAGCGCCTGTTTGTTGTGGGGGTATCCAAAGGGGGCAGTGCCCCATTTGGCACACGACTTTGCGAAGCAAAGTGTAGTGTGTTATACGCTCTGTCACCAGCAGACAGGGCGTATATGAAAACCCCCGTCCCTCGCCTCCTGTCACGGGCTTTGTGACATTTTGTCCCGAACCTATGGACACGGTGTCCAGAAGTGTGGCTACACTCCGGGAAAAGTAGCAGAACAGCGGGAAACCGTCAAGGCTGAAATGAACGGGCTGACGCCCGGCCTTGACCGTTCCCCGCCGTCCCGCTGGGCGGGTGGACAAGGCGGCCAATCCCTAAAAGTGCTTGGCCGCACTCGTTCATTCTTAGGGGCCGTTCTTCTCTCAAAATTGGAATGGGCGGGAAAGCCATTTTAGGGCTTTCCCGCCTTGATTACCCATGAGCAAAGCCGGGGGAGGCTGTCAACGGCGGCGCTGAAAGCGCCGTTCATTTTGACCGTTGACAGCCTCGCCTGGTTTTGCTGCTTCTCCGATAAATAGGAAGTAACTTGAAGCATATTATCTATTCGGTTGACAAGTCCTCAACGAAATGGTTTTCGTACATATTCCAGTATTTCCTATATATTCGTTCATCATTTCCATCAAAATTAAGCTGATACATCCTAAAGAACACGGGGAAGTCTTTCGGTTGCCATTGTTCTTCATAGGTATAGCAGTATTTCATACCACAGGCTTTCATAATATTACCGCTTCTCGGATTATTTCTATCGTGCGTAGCAGTAATATACGAAAGGCCGTCTTTTTTCACCTGCCCAACAACGGCTTTCGCCGCTTCGGAAACAATACCCTTATGCCAAAATTCCTTGCGGAGAGCATATCCAAAATCGTGGTGTTCCTCCATATCAACCTTTATATAGCCGATTGGGTAGTTATCTTCTTTAAGACAGATAGCATACGCATAAGCCTGTGGCTCTGCATATTTTATGGCATATCGTTCCTCATAAAACTTCTTAGTTTCTTCAAGGGTTTTCATCGGATACCACGGAAGAAATTTATTGACTTCCTTATCTTTAAGAATTAAGAACAGAGCTTCCATATCTTCCTCTGTAAATTTTCTTAAAATTAAGCGTTCTGTTTCGATTGTTGGGGTATTCATACTTTATATTTCTCCTTATAATTTTGAACTTGCCCTTTTCTTACTTTCTCCCTCGCTGCGGGATTGGATTTTTCAGCAAATCCGATTTCCCCGCAAGCCGTTTCAACGCCGCCTTGTCCTCACCGTTCAACTCCCCATAATTCAGCCAGAGCCGTTTACAGATAAACACTAAATACGCTTTCTCCGGGTCGCTGTCCGGGCTGGCGGCTTCATCAGCGGCTTGCAGCAAGCCTTTCAGCGAATTATCCTCCGGAACACTGAAAAAGTCGTCTCTGTGGGCTTCCCGTAAATCAAGGGCTATCCCGTTTATATCCTGCTGGATTATGTAGCGGCAAAAGCTGTCATCATCAATGTGAGCGGCGATAAGCTGCCGTAACTGCGGGTCGCTTATATCAGGATTATGCTGTTTGACGATTGCTGCGCTCATAGCGTCCACTATCGCATTTGCGTCCTGCACCTGCTTGACCGCAGTTCCGTTTACATAGATTTCAAGGTCGGCCATCAACTGGACGAAAGCCGGGTGCGCCGCCAATTCGCACAGCAGGGCGTTATCTACCCGCCCGCTTTTCAGCAGGTCAATCATTCCGTCACTCAAACGCAGGTCTGCAAGATCGGCGTTCGGGTGATTTTTTGTTTCTGACAGTCCCAGCAGATAGTCAGCAGTCACGCCATAAAACTGCGTCAGCTTGATAAGGGCATAGTGGCTGATGTCCTTGAAGTCCGCCGCTTCATAACTGCCCAGCGCAGGCTTAGAGAGGTTCGTCTGTTCTGCAAGCTGTTCCAGCGTCAAGCCACGCTCCACACGCAGGTCTTTCAACCGTTCTTGGATTGTTAAAGCCATATCACCGCCCCCTTTCATTTCAGTTTCTTCATTATAGCACAATTCCGAGAGCGTGGAAATAGCGAGTTTTCCGGGCCGATTTCCTACCTCTTGGATATACGGCACAGGCGGTCAAAAAAGTGTAGACTTGGGATAGTCCATCGATGGACAAGCCCCTTGAAAACCAAATGACCGTCTGAAAAGGAATACCCCGGCTGGGGAAATGCGCCGTGACCCCGCTTCTGGACACCGTGACCAGAAGTGCCTTGGGGACAAAATGTCCCGAAGCCGGGCGAGCGCACCAACGCCGGAACACGCCGCAGGAATGGGGCAGGAAGCCTTTTCAGGGAGAACGGCAACAAGAAGAAAAACGGAGGGACTACATGAAAGAAAGCCCCTATCAACACCTGCCGCCGCTGGAACACAGGCCGGGCGGCTCCCCCTACCGCATGACCCCGGCGCAGAGGAAACGGGCCAGCGGCCTGATCCGCCGGGAGTGCTGCAACTGTGACGGCGGAAACTGCCTTGCACTGGACGATGGCGATACCTGCGCCTGTCCGCAGATGGTCACATTCTCCGTCTGCGGGGCAGCTTTCGTCCCCCACTCCAATCGGGCGAAATACTGTGACACCTGCAAACAGCGGGTACACCGCCAGCAGAAGAACGCCAGCGACAGGAAGCGCCGCTGGAAAATGGACAAATAAGGGCTGAAAAAAGCTTGTAAATCAAGGACTTTTCCGGGCTGTAACGGAGCGGGGCGGGAGTGCCAGCAGGACAGGCCGGAAGCATATCCCCACCCGGCTTTTCAAGCAAGCTGTTTCCCTCTCCAAACAGGCCAGAGCCATTGAAGCAACGCTGGACAGCATTACCCCACTGAACGCCGGGAAGAAGAAGGCGGAAGCCCTTGGTCTGCTGAAAAAGTGGTTCCCGCAGATGGAGAATTTCTCCGGCCAGTTAAAGAAATACAAGGTCACGATCAATGACCTGCTGGAAGAAAACAAAAAGCTGGAGGCAAGGGCAAAGACCAGCGAAAAAGGTAAAATGAAAGACGCAATGGAACGGGCGAAGCTGGAAAGCGAACTGCACAACATTCAGCGGCTTGTTGAACATATCCCGCCGGAGGTGCTGGCGGAGTTGAAGCGGCAGCCGCATTATCGAAAGGAAAGGTGATTATATAACGAATATCAGATACAAAAAAGAAACAGAAATCGTGACTTTTCAAGGAAAGGAAATCACGCTGGAAAATCTCTCCCCAGTGTTCACGCCGGAGCAGGAAGCGGCCAAACGCCGGGAACTGGAACAGCAGCTTTATGAGGTGTTCCGCAAGTACGCCGACAAGCGGCAGGTGGTGGATTTGATGATTACCACCGTTGCCGCCACAAGCGACAGCTTGAACATCACATGGAAAATCTGACGAGCAAATCTGCGCCCGTCAGACCGTTACCTTGTGTAGTCCCTTGTAAACTGTACTTTGCTGTGTGATAAACTTTTTACGTCATTCATTTGACTCGAACCTCCTGTGTTTTCTTGGTGTGGTTGCCAGACCTTCTCCATTTTATCACACAGGAGGTTATTTCTTTTGCTAAAGCTTTTTTATCTACCCCCAGTTTAACTGGGGGATTTTTTCCGCCTTCCCGGCGACATAAATAAACCAGGATTCTTCTTCAATGAAGAATTCTGGTTTTACCTTTTTTCCGCACGCAAGCAGCCGAAGCGGAAAAAACACAATTGACATTCTTGAAATCAGGAGTATAATTATATTTAGCTAACTGCATCTTGCAGTTAATCTGTGCGGAAAGTTGGTGAATATATGACCCACAGAGAGAAACTACAAAAAATGGCTGATACAAACGGTGGCATATTCAGAACCTCGGATTTGAAAGCGCTTGGTTATAACACCTATGCCATTCGCAAACTGGTCAATGAACAAATTATCGAACGGGTAAAATCCGGTTATTATCGTCTCAGCGAATTGTCCCAAATACTTTCTGAGGCAGCACAGGTAGCACAGCTGTTTCCGGATGGTGTTCTGTGTATGTATACAGCACTATTTTATTACAGATATTCTGACCGGACACCACTGGAATGGAATGTTGCTGTGGATCGTGATACATCCAAGTCCCGTTTTAATCTGGATTATCCATTTGTTCAGCCGTATTACATGAAGAAAGAATTTCTTTCCTTTGGTATAACCACGGCGGATTATGGAGACTGCACTATGCAAATATTTGACCGGGATCGGCTGATTTGTGAATGCATTTTCTATGAAAACAAGATGGATCGAGAGACCTATAACAAGGCCATCCAGGGATATGTGGCGGATGCAAAGAAGAAGGTCCCCAAACTGCTGGAATATGCAGAGAAGAGAAGAATTCTGAAAAAAGTAAAAGATCGGATTGGAGTGTGGCTCTGATGGATATGGGCGCATCGGTCATTGCGCGACTGAAAAACAAGGCGAAAGAAACCGGGAAATCCTTTCAGCTGCACTTGCAGCTATTCTGCCAGGAGGAGTTTTTGCGGCGACTGGCAGCATCCCGGTATGCTGAAAATCTGGTTCTAAAGGGTGGCCTGTTCATCTATACTCTGACTAATTTTGAGAGCCGTGCCACTGTGGATATTGATTTTCTTTTGCGTCAGTTCCCCGGAACAATTGAAGACATCAAACGAATGGTAGATGAAATAATCGCTGTAGACAGTGGTAATGATTTCATAACCTTCTCTTCCCGGGGATTTGAAACGATTTCACCGCAGCGAAAATATACCGGTGTAAGCTTCCAGCTGGTGGGCCAAATCAAAAACACCCGCACTCCCTTTGATGTGGATTTTGGTGTCGGTGATGTTATTGTTCCTAACTCGCACAAGCGGACGATCCCGGTGCAGTTGGACGGATTTGAAGTTCCAGAGGTGCTGACCTACTCCCTGGAAAGTACAATTGCAGAAAAATTTGATGCACTGCTCCAGCGTTTGGAACTGACCAGCCGCATGAAGGATATTTACGATATTTATTATCTGTCTTCTATGTTCGATTTTGATGGCAGGGTACTCCAGCAGGCTGTCTTTGAAACACTGCAGAACCGAGGCACCGCATACGAGTGGGACAGCTTCGACAGGGTGATTGCCTTGGCAGAGAATAAGGACATCCAAGTTCGCTGGCGTCAGTATCTGCGGAGGCTGAAGATGCCGGAACTGGTGTTGGATGATGTAATGCACAGTATTGATGCTTTCTTGAGACCTGTCTGGAATGCAATCATCAACGAACAGGAGCTGTTCTTGAGATGGAAGTGCGAGAGTGCAGTTTGGTTCGAACCTTAAGTTGAATAAAGACAAAAAACGGCTGGGTAATATTGAATCCATTTTGCTCAAGTACTTCTTTACAGAATTGGCCCCCAATTGTTCACGGACACTTACATGGCGCACGCCACCTAAGGGCTCCACGAACACAAATATGCTGCAGGTACCATTCCTGACATATTCCGAATCGATTTTTTCGGTGTCCCCCGGACGCATCGGCAATGGTTCCCGGACTTCGCCCAGCAGCTGGTAAGGTTTTTCATCCATACATACTACCGGGACAGCAGAATCATAGGGCATCTCATAGATGTCCAGGACATCCTCCATGCAGGCTACGAATTCAGCATTTTCCTTTGGCGGGATACACCAGTAGTCGTTTCTGTGAGGCTGGAGTTCGTTTTTTTAAGCACCCTGCGGATTGTTTCCCTGCTTATGGGAGTTTCCAGCTCCACCTGGGATTTTTCTTCCAGCAGTTTCAGTGTCCATCTGGAATGGCCGTCTGGGGCGGGACCGCAGGCAATCTGTATCAGCTTTGCCTCTGCCCGCCCATCTGCCTTGCGTAGGGACGCTGCTGAGTTTGGACTGATGTTATAACGGATGATGCTATCGATGCCTTTATTGACATAGTCCCTGATAAGGTTTGAGACAGTTGCAGGACAGACTGCATAGGTGTGTGCTATCTGGGCATGTGTCAATCCGCAGCCTTTCGTTTCATCAAGATCCCGCAGGATCTGACAACGTTTCAGAACCGTCTTGCAGGTAGTTTTATTTTTGATCACTTTATTAAGCTTGGAGCGTTCGTCATCAGTTAAGTTAATTGAATATACTTTAGGTCTTGCCATAGGGGTCACCGCCGTTTTCTTTTATCATAACATGTGGTGGCATATATTGGAAGAATTATTTGCCTATATATAAACGTGTTGCTGCACTGGGGCGCCGGTGACCATGCAGCCCTGCATGTAAAAATGACTCTGAGTGATTTTACTCAGAGTCATTTTTTTGGCGCGCCCGGCAGGCGCATGTTCTTAATATGGCTGGAAAGGGGACCGTTAATTTATCGGGTTTTCCATATTCAGATAGAAGCTGGAAAGCCGTAAAGCCCGTTCAATGTCCTGATCGGTGTATTGGCGGCAAAGGGTCTGAAATGTCCTTTGATTTGCAGAGGAAGAACTGTCTGACTCCCCGAACAGAAGAAAATCGGCGGAAACGGAACAGACCCTGGAAATCTGTGCGATGATATCCAGACTTGCGGTGCGCTTCCCCTGTTCAATTAATGCGAGGTAAGAAGTGGAGATGTGCAGCATATCAGCAAAGGCTCCCTGGGTCTTATTCTGAGCTTGGCGCAGAGCCCGGATTCTTTTTCCCATGGTTTCAAGATCAACCGTATATGCATCCATAGGTATCGTCCTTTCTCATTTATTAAATAAACGGACATGCCTGATGCGGCAGGCATTACCATGCATGAAAGTCGATTGCTCCGTGCTTCGCACTCCCGCAATCGCCGCCAGTATTCGTAATCCGGGCTGCCGCCCTCCTTACTCATACCGGCTTGACCGTCCGATATCCGTGAATTCGCTCATGCAGGCATGGCTCATTCCCGGCTGCCGTCCGGGACTTTCATAATAAACGGATATGCCTGCTGACGCAGGCATCCCTATGCATGAAAGTCGATTGCTCCGTGCTTTGCACTCCCGCAATCGCCGCCGGTATTCGTAATCTGGGCTGGCGCCCTCCTTACTCATACTGGCTTGGTTGCCCGATATCCATGAGACTCTGCATGCGAGCATGCGCCGTCTCACGGCTGCCGGTCAACACTTTCATAATAAATAATAACATTTCAAATTTCTTCAATATTTACAAATAGTAAAAATATAATTGACTAATAGTAAATAATTATGTATAATGAAAATACATTTTAAATTTCATTATGAAAGGGTGATAGCAATATGGAGGAAATGTTTGAGTTTCGGGAATTTTCTGAAAAAATCGCAGGCAGTCTGGAAAAGGAAAGGATGATGAAGGATATTGAGGCCTTCAGCCATTTAGAACGCTACACAGGCTCCCGGGAGGGGGAACAGGCCGCGGAACTGATTGCAGCGCGGATGGAAAGTCTGGGAATTCCGGTTTCAAGAGAAACCTACCGGATTTATCGGAGCCTGCCGAAAAGAGCGTCCGTGAAGGTTCTGGGGCAGGGAATAAAAGAAGAGATTGCATTGACTCCATATGTTTACAGTGGACAGGCAGAGTCAATTCAGGCGGAGCTGGTTTTCGACGAACTCAGCGCAACCGGGTGTACCCAAAAGCAGAGGAAGGAACGTATGAAGGCTTTTGCGGGAAAGATTGTGCTGACGTATGAAAGCAGCTTTTCGTTTGCCTGCGAGGCAAAAAATGCCGGGGCACTGGGAATTTTGACGATCTGGCGTGCGGATCTGGCGCATCATGGAACCCTGGGGGGCGTCTGGGGAAGCCCGGAGCCGGAGGACCTTTTATATCATTACCCGAGAATTCCCTTTGCGGAAATCTGTAAGAGTGCCGGGGAGCGGCTTAAGGAATTGTGTATAAATGGAAAAGAGCCGGTTACTGTGTGCCTTGACGTAGAGATGGATGATGGAATCCTTCCGACGATGATGCCTGTTGCCAGAATAGAGGGAAAGAGCCGGAAATTTGTTCTGGTTTCGGGCCACTATGATTCTTGGTACGAGGGAGTTACGGACAACGGTGTTGCAAATGCGGCGATGATGGAAATGGCGAGGGTCTTTAAAGAAAATCAGGAGAAGCTTGAGCGGTCTGTGGTATTCGCCTGGTGGTCGGGCCACTCGGACGGGCGTTATTCCGGATCAACCTGGTACTATGACAATCACTGGCAGGAGTTAAATGAGGATTGTGTGGCTCATATCAATATGGATATCTGCGGCTGCAAAGGCTCTGATCTGGTGGGCTTCAATACTTCCATGTTAGAAGGAAATAATTTTGCGAAGGAATTTTTAAGAGAGTTTAACGACGAGGAACCGATTCCCCCGGTGCCCATGGCCCGGTTTGCGGATCAGACCTTCTGGGGAGCCAATGTTCCGTTTGCTATTATGCCAAAGTTCAGTAAGAAGGACAAGGTGATTTTTTACTGGTGGCATACAAAGGAAGATACCTTCGATAAGGTGGATGAGGAGATTGTTCTGAGGGACGCGAAGGTAATCGCAAAGCTTTCGGCAATCTTTGCAAACATCGACCGGCTTCCGGCGGACATGAAGGGCTTCACAGAAATTATGGAACAGAGACTCTGCGAAATTAAGGATGCGCTTTCTTCTGATTTTGATCTGACTCCTGTCTGGCCTGCTATGGAGAAACTGAAAGAAACCATTGCAAAATTTGAGGCAGCGCTTCCCGGACAGGAGCCTGAAACGGCAGATGATGCGGTGATAAAGACTGCAGGAGAAATGGTACGCATTACTTACACGGCATCCAGCCGCTATCACCAGGATCCGGCGACAGAGGGGCCGATGTTCCCGGCGTTAAGTATGGCTATGGGCCTTACACCGGAAAATACAGAAGCGGAGTTCTATCTGGCGGTCCAGACCCGGTTTGTGCGTCAGAGAAACCGTCTTGTCGGTCAGCTTCGGCATATCATTGAGGACTGCGAGAATCTGATGTGCCGCTGGGATATGGAACGACAGACCTCATAGGAAGGAGGCTTCTATGCTCAGATACATATTAAAACGTTTCCTTTTTGTAATACCAGTCCTTCTTGGAGCGACGCTCCTCGTTTTCACAATCATGGAATTTACGCCCGGCGACCCGGCGAAGATCATCCTGGGGAACGAGGCAACGGAGGCGGATATCGCCAATCTGCGGGAAGAAATGGGGTTGGATGACCCATTCGTGGTTCGCTATGTCCGGTTTGTGGGAAATATGTTAAGAGGCGACCTGGGTGTTTCCTATCGGAACAATCTGGATGTATCCGACCAGATTATCCAAAGGCTTAGGAATACGATGATACTGGCCGGGGCTGCTGTCTTTATCGCAGTGGTGATCGGAATTCCTGTGGGAATCATCTCAGCGATCAAACAGTATACCATTTTCGATAATGTGGTGATGATGGTAACGCTGTTTCTGGCGGCGTCCCCGGTATTCTGGCTGGGACTTATGCTGGTAATTATTTTTGCCCTGAGACTGGGAATATTCCCGGCGGCGGGAATGAAACCGGGCTTTCCGGATATGTTGATCTGTCTGGTTCTTCCTGCGTTCACTCTCTCCAGCAATACGATGGCAACAATCGCCCGTACTACCCGTGCGTCCATGCTGGAAGTGGTGCGTCAGGATTATATCGACACGGCCCGGGCAAAGGGGCTTAAGGAATCCACGATCACAGTGCGCCATATGCTGAAAAACGCGTTAATTCCCATTGTGACCATGATTGGCTTAAGCTTTGGCGGCCTCCTTGGCGGTTCCGTCGTTACAGAGTCTATTTTTGCGTGGCCGGGAGTCGGACGGTTCGTTGTGGAATCCATCAATTTTAAGGATACGCCTTCGGTTCTTGCATCGGTGGTTATGTTATCCATTTTTTCCACATTTGTGAATTTATTTGTTGATCTTTTGTATGCATTTGTGGACCCGAGAATTAAGTCGCAGTACCAGACGAAACGGAGGTGATGGGTATGTTCCAGAGTGTAAGAACAAGAAAAGCGGAGATTGAAACAGCTGAGGCCGCGAACCGGGACCGGACCCTGTTTGAGCAGGCGTGGATTCAGTTTAAATATAACCGGCGGGCCATGTTCGGACTGGCGATTATTGCAGTCCTGCTTCTTATTGTGGCAGGAACGATTGTTACGGACATCGTGACCCATGAGGAGGTCTATAACAATTATGTGGTAAAGCAGAATCTTTATATGAAGTTAAAGGGGCCGAGTCTTGAGCACCCATTGGGCTGCGATGAGTTTGGACGGGATATGCTGTTCCGCATCCTCTGGGGAACGAAATATTCTCTGCTTTTAGGTTTCTGCGCTGTAACGCTGGCTCTTTTGATCGGAGGTCCGCTGGGAATGATTGCGGGCTTCTATGGGGGGAAAATTGACAATGTGATCATGCGTATCATGGATGTTTTCATGGCATGTCCGTTCATACTTCTGGCCATGGCCATTGTTGCGGCTCTTGGAGCCAGCACGGTGAACCTTTTAATCGCTCTCGGCGTCTCCGGAATGGCTTCCTTTTCCCGTGTTACCAGGGCGGCGGTCATGTCCGTAAAAGATAAGGAGTTTGTGGAATCGGCCAGGGCCGTGGGGGCCAATGACTTTGTTATCCTTGTAAAGTATATTCTTCCCAATTCCATGGCGCCGATTCTGGTACAGCTTACGTTAAGAATCGGTTCCTCCATCCTCCATGTTGCGGGACTTTCTTACATCGGCCTCGGCGTACAGCCGCCGATTCCCGAATGGGGGGCGATTCTTACGGCAGCAAAGGTGTATATGCGCGATGCATGGCATATCTCCGTATTTCCAGGCCTGTTTCTCGTAATTACCGTTGTTGCATTTAATCTGTTCGGTGACGGGCTGCGGGATGCACTGGATCCGAAGCTTAAGAGATAGGGGGAAAATGCAGATGGGTAAATTGCTTGAGATTAAAGACCTGCGCGTCCAGTTCGAGACCAGCGATGGAATCGTGAAGGCGTTAAACGGGATCAATGTAAGCCTGGATGAGGGAATGACCCTTGGGCTCGTTGGGGAGACCGGGGCCGGCAAGACGACGCTTGCGAAAAGCATTATGCGGATTATCCCGCAGCCGCCGGGAAGGATTGTTTCGGGAGAAATTTTATACGGCGGTTCGGATATCCTTAAGATGGAAGCAAATGAAATCCGGAATATCCGGGGCCGGCATATTTCCATGATTTTTCAGGATCCGATGACTTCATTAAATCCGGTTATGACCGTAGGCGATCAGATCGCGGAAACCATAAAGACCCATGAGAAAATATCGGCTGTGGAAGCGACAAAGAAATCCTGCGAAATGCTGGAGCTGGTTGGAATCAAGGCAGACCGGGCCGGCGATTATCCGCATCAGTTTTCCGGAGGCATGAAGCAGCGGGTGGTGATCGCCATTGCCCTGGCCTGTAATCCGAAAATTCTGATTGCGGATGAGCCGACTACGGCTCTGGATGTGACAATTCAGGCGCAGGTTCTGGAGATGATGCAGAACCTGAAACGAAAGTTTAATACAGCAACGATTCTGATCACCCATGATCTGGGCGTTGTGGCCCAGACCTGTGAGAAGGCGGCGATCATTTATGCCGGAGAGATTGTGGAATATGGGACAGTCCATGAGATATTTAAGGATATGCGGCACCCCTATACCATCGGCCTCATGAATTCCATACCGAAAATCCATTTGGATGAAAAGCGTCTCCACCCAATCGAGGGGCTTATGCCGGATCCCATGGCTTTGCCGAAGGGATGCAATTTCTGCGACAGATGCCGGTTTGCGATGGAGAAATGTAAAACGGAGGAACCGCCAATGACGGCGGCCGGCGGAGAGCATATGGTACGCTGCTTCCGTGCCATGGAAGACTTGAGAGGAGGTTACGGGGATGAATGAGAAAAAGGAACTTCTGCGGGTGGAACATCTGAAAAAGTATTTTTCGACTCCCCGTGGAATGCTTCTGGCCGTGGATGATATTACATTTGGTCTGAATGCCGGGGAAACACTGGGTGTTGTGGGCGAGTCAGGGTGCGGAAAATCCACCCTGGGACGCGCAATCTTAAGACTTCACGAGCCGACCGGCGGAAAGGTGATTTTCGAGGGCGAGAATATTCTGGAATATGATAAGAAGAAAATGAAGCAGAAGCGCTCTGACATGCAGATCATTTTTCAGGATCCGTATTCTTCCTTAAATCCCAGGATGACGGTCAGTCAGTCCATTGCGGCGCCCTTAATGATTCAGGGAATCTATAAGGCCAGTGAAAAGGATAAGATTCAGAGGAAAGTGGATGAAATGATGGAGTTAGTGGGTCTTGCAAAAAGATTTGCAAACTCTTACCCTCACGAGCTGGACGGCGGGAGAAGACAGAGAATCGGGATTGCCAGGGCTTTGTCCTTGAACCCTAAATTTATCGTGTGTGATGAACCGGTCTCGGCCCTGGATGTGTCGATTCAGGCGCAGGTATTGAACCTGATGCAGGATCTTCAGGAAAAGCTGGGGCTTACATACCTGTTTATTACCCACAATTTAAGTGTTGTGAAACACCTGTCAGACAGAATTATGGTCATGTATCTGGGACAGATGGTGGAGCTTGCAGAGCCGAAGGAACTGTTTTCCAACCCGCAGCACCCCTATACAAAAGCGCTTCTCTCGGCGATTCCCACGCCGGATCCGGACCAGAAGATGGACTGTGTGGTTTTAAAAGGGGAGCTGACCTCCCCGATCAATGTTCCGGAAGGGTGCCGTTTCGCAAAGAGATGTATTTATGCAAGACCAGATTGTGAGACACGTAAGGTAGACATGAAGGAGATTAGTCCCGGACATTTTGTTTCCTGTCACCTTTGTGAATAAAAAAGTACTCTTAAATAAAGAAAAACAGGAGGACAACGTATGAAGAAACTTACCGCAATGTTACTGGCAGCGTCAATGGTTCTGTCACTGGCAGGGTGCTCACAGAAGGCAAAGGAGCCGCCGGCCGGGACAGGCTCAGGAAATGGCGCCGCTGCCACAGAAGCGCCGGCTGCCGACAGGAAAGTGAAGGATGAGATCGTATTTGCCCAGAGCTCTGATCTCACGACCATGAACCCCTATATCGGAACCCAGGAGCGCGCCTACTCGCTGACAAATCATATGTATGATACACTGTTAGTTTATGACAGTGACATGAATATGAGCTGCAGCCTGGCAGAAAGCTATGAGTGGGTTGATGATCTGACCCTGCAGATTAATCTGGTACATGATGTGAAATTCCATAATGGAGATCCGCTGACCGCCGAGGATGTTATTTTTACATTTGAAAAGAGAGCAGAGCGCGGCAGCGCGTTTAAGAATTACATTGATGTGCCCAATATGCAGGCAAAGGATGATTATACGGTAATTGTTCCGTTCACATCTCCGCATCCGTCCTTTATTTACCAGCTGACAGACCCGGCTTTCGGAATTGTGCCGAAGAAGTATTTTGAGTCTGTGGGCGAGGAAGGCTTTGCAAAGGCTCCCATCGGAAGCGGTCCGTACAAGCTGAAAGATTATGTAACCGGCGACTATTATACCCTGGAGCGTTTTGACGATTACTGGGGCGGTCCGGCCAGGACAAAATATCTGACCATGAAAATTGTTCCGGAGGCAGGACAGAGAACGATTATGCTGGAAACCGGAGAAATTGATGTGGCCTATGAGATTCCATATGTGGACGCAGCAAAGATTCAGGACAATGACGATCTCCAGTTCTTATCCACACCGTCCATGAAGATTGTTATGTACTACTTAAACACCCAGTCTGCAACTCCGGTAAATGACAGCCGTGTCCGCCAGGCAATTGAGTATGCGATTGATAAGGAAGCAATTGTACAGGCAGTATGTTATGGATATGGTTCTGTCGCTTACGCAATCGTTCCGGATTCTGTATTTGAGTATAAGGAAGTAAAAGAGCCGCACGTTTACGATCTGGAAAAGGCAAAAGCGCTGATGAAGGAAGCCGGATGCGAGGACGGATTCACCATGGAGCTCTGGACAAGCGCCGTGCAGACCAACACGGAAATCTGTCAGGTTATTCAGGAACAGCTGGCAGCAATCAACATTAAGGCGGAAATTTCTGTTCAGGATGCCAATACCATCGACACAAGAATTGATGCGGGGGATGAGTTTGGTATGGAACTGCATTTTTATTCCTGTAACAGCGGTCATGCGGAGTATACGCTGTCCAACATTCTTCCCACAGGCATGATGAGAAACGACTGCCGGTTCAGCAATGCGGAATATGACAAAGCATATGAGGAATGGCTTGTGACAACGGATGAGGCAAAGAGAGACGAGCTTCTGACGACGATGTATGAGATCCAGAACAGGGAAACTCCGGTTATTCCGCTTTACAATGAAGTAAAGATTCTGGGCGCGACAAAGAACCTGGAAGGCTTTAAGTTAAGCCGTATCGGAGCCCATCAATATCAGGATGCCGTGGTATATGAGGACTAAGACAGTGACGGCAGCAGATATTTTGTAACAGAAGGAAATCAGGGAGTAACAAAAAAACGGCGCCTTAGAAATATAAGAACGGGCGGCAAAAAGAAACAGGGGAGTTCGCAGACGGAGAGATCCGCAGGCGAACTCCTTTTGTTATGAGGAGGCTGAACAGGTATCCTGGCCGCCCCAAAGGGGTGGACAACCCTATATTTTTAGACTATAATGGATTTTAACGAAGAAGACCGGAACAGACAAAGGAATCTGGATGGAAGGGGAAGTCCGATGTTAAAGGTGCTGATTGCGGATGATGAGAAAAAGGTATGCCAGCTGATAGAAAAGCTTGTGGACTGGGAAGCGCTTGACATGCAGGTGGCGGCTGTGGCAGAAAATGGAATCGAGGCCCTTGAAAAAATTAAGGAATACAGCCCGGATATTGCCCTTACCGATATCCGGATGCCCGGGTATGACGGTCTGGAGCTGGTGCGGCTGGGGAAAGAGCACAATCCGAAAATGGAATTTGTTATTATCAGCGGCTACCGTCATTTTGAATATGCACAGTCGGCAATCCGTTATGGGGTCAATGCATATCTTTTAAAGCCCATTAAAAAGGACGAGCTGAACGAGACTCTCAGAAAGCTGGGAGAACAGCTCAGAGAAAAGACAGACCAGTTAAGCTATGCGGAAAAGGTGCAGCGGACTTTAAAAAGCGATAAGGAAACTTTAAGACAGACATTTCTGTCGGAAATTGTATACCGGAGAAATAAAGAGTGGCTGAAAAAACCGGTTGAAAAGATTAATCAGGAGTTTCATTATGCCATGGGGCCAGGCTGGTTTGGAATTGCGATTCTTAAAATGGACGGGCATGTATTTGATGATGAAAAGAGCCGGAAGTTCATGGCGGATAAGGTGCACAGTGCTGCCGAACAGCTGTTTTCGGACTGTACTCTGGAATATGAAATTTTTGTTGCCGGAGGATTTTTCTACTTTCTTTTAAATTTCAGGGAAGAGCAGAAGAGTACTGTCCGCCGGCAGATAAGGAATCTGCTGGATCAGCTAAAGATTCAGGGCGGGATCCTGGAGGACTTTGCGGTAACAATTTCCGTGGGCCGCCTGTACGATTCCCCGGAAGGTCTGGAAAACTCTCTGAAAAACGCAAGAATTCTGATAGAGGAACGGCTGATTGCGGGGACCGGAAAGCTTCTGGAGGGGGACATTGCAGTTTCAGGGTCTTTTGCGGAGAGCGAGCTGTTTACGGAATTTAACACAAGAATGTCCCAGGCCCTGGAGACCCTGGAGGTATTTCCCGTGCGGGAGGCCATGATCCAGCTAAAAAGCCGGATGCTTGCCATGAAGGGGGTCACCGGCCATGAGATCCTTCAGATGACGAAAGAAGTCTGCAACCTGTATCTTTTCTTTATGAAAAATTACAGGATACGAATTGAGGAAGATTTTCTGGAAAATTACAATGCGGGGGCAGAAAACTGCTCTTCAGCAGCCGGGCTTTTTGATTATATGATACGGAAGATAACGGCTTCCTACGAGAAGGCGGCCAGACTGAAGCGCCAGGATGAGAACCGCCCTGTGCGGATGGTGAAAAAATATGTGGCGGATCATTACGGCGAACCCCTGAATTTAGAGCAGGCGAGCGCTGTGGCCGGCCTTTCTCCGGCTTACTTAAGCACTCTGTTTAAAAAAGATACAGGCATGACCTTTTTAGAATATCTTTCTAAAACGCGGATGGATATGGCAAAGCAGCTCCTTAAGGAGACAAGTCTTACTGTGGCTGATATCTGTGAGAAGGTGGGATACAGCGACGTGCGGTATTTCACAAAAACATTTACCAAATACTCGGGCCTTAAGCCGAATGAGTATAGAAAGCTGTATTCATGAACGGAAAAAAGAGATTTATATCAGAACGTCTGAGGGTTAGCGCGATTCTGGGTGCGGCGCTTTTTCTGGCAGCTCTGGGATATATCTGGATTGTCAGCTTTAAAACCTTCATCGGATTTTTGCCGGCCTTTGCCTTTACACTTGGTGCCGCCGGATATGTGTGCGTTATTTATCATCTTGTCTTTAAGCCCTACCGGGAGACAAAGAAGATTTATGAACAATTTGTCATGGGATATGTGTTAAACGACCTGTTTAAAGCCCGTTATCCCCTTACTCCGGAGAGTCAGCAGGCAGTCCAGAAGCTCAATGAAATGATAGACAGGAATAACCTGATAAGCATTTCGAAAAAGCAGGCAGAATATCTGGCGCTCCAAAATCAAATCAATCCTCATTTCCTTTATAATACGCTGGAGGGAATCCGCAGTGAGGCTTTGGTCGCGGGACTGGACAACATCGCGGAGATGACGGAGGCTCTGGCGACCTTTTTCCGTTACACCATATCGCAGGTGGAGCATCTGGTAACCCTGGAGGATGAGCTGGCAAATATTGAAAACTATTACTATATTCAACAGTACCGGTTTGGAGACAAGCTTACCTTAAGCATCGAGTATGAGCGTGACGATGATGATTTCAGTGAACTGGAGGTACTCCGGTACCGCCTTCCCAAGCTGACGTTACAGCCCATTGTGGAAAATTCCATCTATCATGGAATTGAAAGAAAGATCGGCAGGGGCCATCTCATTATCCGGATCGGGGTCAGCAACGAGCGGATGAGAATCCGGATTTCCGATGACGGCCTTGGAATGTCAGAGGAGAAATTAAAGCAGCTTAATGAAAAGCTGAGGCGTTTGTCTGTGGATGACGTGGAGGAGCAAAACGGTCAGAAGGGCGGGATTGCTGTGGTCAACGTCAATAACCGTATCAAGCTGTTATTTGGGGAAGAGTATGGAATTAATGTGTACAGCCGGGAAGGTGTCGGCACGGATGTGCTGATTAATCTTCCTCTGGTACAGGATTCCTGAGACTGAAGGAGGCGTGCATGAAGAAAGAGCTGCTTCGCATGGATCATGTGAGTCTCATAAAAAACGGAGAGATTTTTCTTGATAATCTGAACTTTCAGATGTTTACAGGAGAGATCATGGGGTTAGTAGGCCGTAACAACAAGGGCCATGACCAGCTTATTGACCTGATCTGCCATAATCACAATATTTCCTTTGGAACTGTGTGGTATGATGGAAAGATCGTCAACAGCTATTCTTACAGTAATAACAGCGACAATAAGGTATACGTCATCGAGCAGAAAAGCCGCCTGGTGGAGGGGCTAAGCGTGGTGGACAACCTGTTTGTTCTGCGAAAAGGATTTAAAAAGTACTTTATTAATGAAAAGGTCCTTTATGTGCAGGCGCAGAAGTTTCTGCAGGAAAACGGAATTCAGGTGGATATCCGGAAGCGTGTGGTAAGTTTAACCCCTTTGGAGCGGTGTCTTACAGAGCTTTCCAAGGCGCTGCTTTCCGGGTGCCGGCTGGTCATTGTGGATAATCCGGGAAATTTTTTAAGCAAGCATGAACTGCTGGAATTTCAGAAGATGCTAAAGAAGATCAGGGACAATGGCACGGCGGTCCTGTACATAGGAAATCATCATGAGGATGTATTCCGGGTGGCGGACAGGACTTCCCTGTATACAGACGGACGGATTGATAAGGTGTTTGAGCGGGATGAAATGACCGATGAGGCCATGGCACCCTACATTACCGACTGGAATATTAAGGGACCGGATCCGGAACCGGAATCCGACGAGGGTGTGATGCATTTCCACTCTGTTTATGCCGGAAATCTCCAGGGGCTGCGATTTGTTCTGAACAAAGGGGAATGCGTGACTCTTTTAGACGTGGACAACCGGATTGCGGAGGATGTGGCAGGACTTCTCTGCGGCAGGCTCGCATGTGAAAAGGGGCGTATCACCCTGGAGCATAAACCCTATACACTGTCCAGAGCCGCCAGATATCTGGATGAAGGAATTGCACTGATCCCCAAGGACTGTGTGGAACGGCTCCTGTTTTGGGACAGGACATATATGGAAAATCTGACTTTCCTTCTGGACAGGAAGCTGAAAAGAAGCCTGATGCCGGGAAAAATCTTCCGGAGTATCCGCAATGAATATGAGCCTCTCGTGGGAAAGGCCATTGATGAGACAAATATTTCCAGCCTGCAGTTTCCGGAGCAGATTTCCCTGGTTTATTATAAGATGCAGCTTCTGCACCCGCGGGTACTGGTCTGCATCCAGCCCCTGGCCAAGGGAGACATGTTTACCCGTATGAAAATACTGGAGCTTCTCCGGGGAATCCTCTCCCAGGGAACAGCAGTGCTGATGATTACAACCAATGTTTCAGATACGTTAGACATTTCGGACCGGCTTCTTATCGTGGAAAAGGGCGCCTGTACGGCATCCTATGAAAAAAATGAGTTTAACCGTATCGTCCGGTGAGAGAATTGCCTCGGGCAATCAAAAGATTGTCCCCCCAAACCGAAAGATTGCCCCCTGTTTTGGGGGCTTTTTTTTGTATAAAATATAAATAAAGATGTCGGAGTCAAAAGGCATATGGCTTCTTTTGACCCTGGTGTCAGACAGATGGAGAGGTAACATGAAAGAATACATCGGAATCGACATCGGAGGAACAAAATGCGCGGTAGTGCGTGGAAATGAAGAAGGAAAGGTCTTAAAAAAACTCCGGTTTTCCACCAGGGGCAAAGAAGAAACGTTAAGGGAAATCTTTGACAGTGTACAGGCTCTCTGGTCTGAAAATATAAAGGCCATCGGAGTAAGCTGCGGAGGCCCTTTAAACAGCAGGACCGGTGTTATCCTCGGGCCGCCGAACCTGCCCGGATGGGATCAGGTTCCCATCACAGATATGCTGACGGAGCGGTTTCATGTTCCGGCCAGGCTTTGTAATGATGCGGATGCATGCGCTATGGCCGAGTGGAAGTTTGGAGCCGGAAAAGGCTGCGAGAATCTTATTTTTCTGACCTTCGGAACCGGAATCGGAGCGGGCCTTATTTTAAACGGACGGCTGTATGAGGGCGCTTCGGGCATGGCCGGAGAAGTGGGACATGTAAGGCTTTATGAGGACGGCCATATGGGTTACGGGAAGGCCGGAGCCTATGAAGGGTACATAAGCGGCGGAGGAATTGCCCAGTACGGAGAGGGTTCGGCAAAGGAGCTTTATGACCGGGCACAAAGAGGGGATGAAGCAGCCATCCGGATATGGAAGAGGACAGGAACGGTCCTTGGAAAACTGCTGGCCATTCTCGTGGATATCTTAAATCCTGACAGGATTGTCATTGGAAGCATTTACGTGAGGGCAGGCCATCTGATGGAGGAGTCCATGAACCTGGAACTTCAAAAAGAGGCTCTGGGGCCTGGCCTGGCGGCCTGCCGGATTGTTCCGGCAGCTCTTGGAGAATCCCTGGGGGATGTGGCGGCGCTCAGTATCGCCATGGATGCTGCCTCCTCCGGTCCCGACGGATCCGGCACAGGAGGTACAGAGAAACGCAGGGCAGATGGAACTGTGAGGGAATAAAAAAGCGGCAGGCAAAGAGTCGATAGAAAGAAGGGGAGCAGATGGGAGAAGTAATCGTATCCATGAAAAACATTGTGAAGACATTTCCGGGAGTAAAGGCTCTTGACAATGTAAATTTTGAGCTCCGTTCCGGAGAGGTCATGGCGCTTCTCGGAGAAAACGGGGCCGGGAAATCCACGCTGATGAAAATTTTAAGCGGTGTTTATACCAAAGATGGCGGAACCATGACCATATTCGGAAAGGAATATGACAATCTGACACCAAAACAGGCCCAGGCGGCAGGTGTGGCAATCATTCACCAGGAGCTTAATATGTGCAGGCATCTGTCCGTTGCGGAAAATATGTTTCTGGGACGGGAAAAGGTGAAGGGGATCGTGTTAAAAAACGGCGAGATGGAGGCAGAGGCGGCACGGATCCTGGGTGATTTGAAAATCGACATTGACCCGCGTCAGATGGTCGGCGATCTGCCGGTCTCCAAGCAGCAGATGGTAGAGATCGCCAAGGCACTTTCCATCCACGCAAAGATACTTATCATGGATGAACCGACGTCCTCCCTGACAGCCAAAGAGATCGATGAGCTGTTCCGTATTATCCGGAAGCTGAAAGCGGACGGATGCGGAATTGTATACATATCCCACAGGCTGGAGGAACTGCAGGCCATTGTGGACCGTGTTACCATCATGCGGGACGGCCAGTATATCACCGATGGTATTTTTAAGGAGATGACCATGGATAAGATCATAGCCAATATGGTCGGCCGTGAAATCAAGGAGCAGTTCCCGAGAGTTTCCTGTGAAAAGGGGAAGAAGATTTTTGAAGTGAAGAACTTAAATGCAGGAAAGCTGGTACGCAATATCAATTTTTCCCTTTACGAGGGAGAGATTGTCGGATTTGCGGGTCTGATGGGGGCAGGGCGAACGGAGACCACAAGAGCGATCTTCGGTGTGGATCCCAAGACAGGCGGGCAGATTTTCCTGGACGGAAACGAAGTGAAGATCAATTGTCCCATGGATGCCATTAAGGCGGGAATTGTTCTGGCTCCGGAGGACAGAAAAAAGGATGGCCTCTGTACGAAGTTAAGTATCCGCCATAATCTGGCGCTTCCGAATCTGGATCTTCTGTGCAACGGGCTTGGAGTCATAAGCAGCAGTAAGGAAGACAAACTCTGTGAGGACGCGGTAAAGAATCTTCTGATTAAGACGCCGACGGTGGAAGTCAACGCGGCCAATCTTTCCGGCGGAAACCAGCAGAAGGTGGTTGTGGGAAAATGGCTGGCAAGAAACTCCAGAGTGGTAATTTTCGATGAGCCTACGAGGGGCATTGATGTGGGCGCCAAGGTGGAGATCTATAATCTGATGAACAAACTAAAACAGGAAGGCATTGCAGTTATGTTCGTATCCTCTGAAATGCCTGAGGTTCTCGGTATCGCTGACAGAGTCATTGTTATGTGTGACGGACGAATTACAGGAGAAGTAATGGCCCGTGAGACCACACAGAACGAGGTCTTAAAGTACGCGACCGAGTTTGAAAAGAAACAGGTAAGTTAGGAGGACAGTATCATGAATGAGAAAAAGCAAAGTACAGTAAAGCGGCTCTTAAATACCAGGGGTATGGGGGCGGTTATCACCGCGTTTGCGGGTCTGATTATTATTTATGTGGCATTCGGCCTGATTGACAGAAATGTATTTTCCGGACAGAACTTTATGAACCTTTTGCGTTCCATGTCCAAATACCTGTTAATTGGTGTGGGGCAGAGTTATCTTCTGATTACAGGAAACATTGACCTTTCCATCGGTTCCATGGTTGGTATGAGTGCCATGATTTCCGCGACCATGATGGCCATGGGAGTGAATCCGGTTCTGGCAATGACAGTTGCCATGGTATGCTGCCTGCTTTGCGGTGTAGTCAACGGATTTCTGGTAGGAAAATTTAAGCTTCCGCCGTTCATTGCGACCCTGGGCACCATGTTTGTAACCCGAGGCGTTGCTTATATGGTAAACAACAACCGTAATACGGATGCAATCGCAACAGGAATCGGAAAAGAGGCCGGAGACAGCTTTCAGAACTTTTTCTACTATGGAAAGACATTGGGCGTATACAATACGTTCTGGATTGCGTTACTCCTGTTTCTGGTATTTTTCTTCCTGCTTTCCAAAACGAGAACCGGAAGGCATATTTATGCCATCGGCTCCAATGTGGACGCGGCGAAGCTGTCCGGTGTAAACGTTGTAAGCACCACCATTAAAGCGTATCTCGTCAGCGCCATATGTGCCTGTGTGGTTGGCTTTATCCTCTGTGCACAGGCCGGCATGGGAAATATGGAAGCAGGAAACATGTATGAGATGTACGGCGTTGCGGCCGGTGTTATCGGCGGTATTTCCCCGTTGGGCGGCACAGGACTTCTCCTTGGAACCTTTGCGGGCGCGGCAGTATGGCAGACACTTGAGAATGGCCTTAACATGATTGGCGCACAGGTCGGCATCCAGCGTCTTGTCATTGGTATCATTGTGGTATTTTCCGTACTTCTGGACGTGGTAGTCCGCTCCGGAAACTTTGGGAAAAAGGCAGGAAAGTAGGGAGTATTTATGCGCCCGGCTGCGGACGATATCTAACTGTCCGAAAATGACGGTTACATATAGAAGAATTTTTTTAGGAGGTATTTATGAAGAAGAAATTATTAGCAATGTTAAGCTGTGCTCTGCTGGCAGCCGCGTCTGTGACAGGATGCAGCTCCAAACCGGCGGAAACGGCAGCGACTCCGGCTCCGGCAGAAACCACGAAAGCGGCTGAAACTTCGGAGGCTGCCAAGGCAGCCCCGGCAGGCGATACCAAGATCGCACTGATTACCATGGATTCCATTGACCAGCACTGGGTAACTTTAAACGAAGGCGCTCAGAAAGCGGCGGCAGAGCTTGGCGTGACAGTGACCTTTATGTCTCCCAACACCAAGGATGACGCCCAGCAGATTGAATGTGTAAACAACGCGGTTGCCGGCGGATATCAGGCAATTATCGTAGCGGCTAACGGCCCGGATGCCATTTCTTCCGCATTAAAGGAAGCAGCTTCCTCCGGTGTCAAGATCGTGTATGTAGACTCTCCGGCAAATGTAGACGCAGAGGCTACCTTCTCCACAGACAATGAAGCAGCCGGAAAGGTTGCCGGCGAAGAGATGATTAAAGCCTTAGAGGCAGCAGGAACCACTTCCGGTAAAATCGGTATCGTGAACGTAAACGCCGCCACAGACTCTACCGTAAAGAGAGAGAGCGGCTTCCGTTCCGCATTTGAGGGAAAAGGCTATGAGCTTATGGAGACCCAGTACGGGGAAGGCGATGCCGCCAAGTCCCAGACCATCGCGGAGAATTACATTACCCAGGGCGTTGTAGGAATCTTCGGATGCAACGAGGGCTCCACAACAGGAACCGGAAATGCCATCAAGGCATCCGGAAAGTCTGATATCATCGGCGTAGGCTTCGATAAGTCCGATGCCATCATGAACCTTATCAACGACGGTTATCTTCTCTGCACCATGGCTCAGAACCCGGATGTGATGGGATATGAGGGTGTTAAGGCAGCAGTGGCAGCATTAAACGGCGAAAGCCTCGGCGGCAAGGTTACTGATACAGGCGTATCCGTGATCAAGGCAGACGGCGCGGGAAGCGCTTCGGCAGCAGCTCCGGCAGCGGCCGCAACAAAGAACTGGAAAATTGCCCTGATCACCATGGACTCCATTGACCAGCACTGGGTAACCTTAAATGAAGGAGCACAGGCTACCGCTGCTGAAATGGGCGTGACAGTGACCTTTATGTCCCCCAACACCAAGGATGACGCCCAGCAGATTGAATGTGTAAACAACGCGGTTGCCGGCGGATATCAGGCAATTATCGT
>ERZ808051.392-NODE-392-length-51054-cov-7.937992_pt1 | contig 51054 bp, 35 predicted proteins | sample MGYA00380199_ERZ808051 | MGnify/ENA primary metagenome ERZ808051 (study PRJEB31490, sample SAMN06133391) | mouse gut metagenome | isolation source: J11 | host: mice | place: China: Chengdu | collected 2015-05 ... | reverse complement strand
CGCTATCAGATGGCCTTCGGAACAATGATCCAGCGTCATTTTCAGCCGGAACTCTCTGGCGATCCTCACAGCCGTAAAGATGTCGTCCACCCGATGGACATGGGCCTTCAGCGGGATTTCCCGCCGCACCACGGGAAGCCAGCATTCCATGGCGAAATCCTCCTGAAAATCCTCGCCGTTTTGGAGAGCCTTCCTTTTCTTCTCCTCATAGGAAAATGCTTGCGTCAGCTCCTCCCTGAGCATGGCCGCAATGGCCATTCTGGTGGAGGGACTTTTTCCCTGACCGGAATAGTTCACCTTGGGATTCTCTCCGAAGGCCACTTTCATGGCCGCAGGTGCCTTCACCACCAGATCGTCCACCCGCCGGCCCTTTGTCTTCAGAAACACAAACTGCCCTCCCACCACATTGGAGCTACCCGGACCGATCATAGCGGAGGTGATCCCCGCCCGCACCGCATCATCGAAGGCCGCATCCATGGTATTGATGGCGTCTATGGCCCGAAGCTGCGGGGTCATGGGGTCCACCGTCTCGTTGCAGTCATCCCCCTCCATGCCTTTTTTCTCCTCGCTGATCCCCATATGGCAATGGGCCTCAATGATTCCCGGCATAATGATGCCCTTCCGGATCTCTATGACCCTCTCGCCGGAAACGGGATGAAAATCCACTTCATCCCGTTTTCCTATCTCCGCTATTTTTCCATTCTCGATGCGGATGCATCCGTCCAGAATGTCACCGCCGGCCATGGTCTTGATCGTTCCGCCAATTATATACATGTCTTTACTCCCATCAGTCCTGTCTTTCCTCCGGCATCCTGAGGCTTACCGAAACAGCGCTTCAGGATTGATTGCCTTTCCGTTGGAAGTAAGCTTCAGGTATAGATTGCTTCCCTCCACGCAATAATATTTCGTAGGCTTCGCAATCCATCCGATGACCTCGCCCTGCTCCACATGGCTGCCCACGGTTACATTCAAGGCCTCCAGCTGCCCATAGGTAATCTTGTATCCGTCCCCCAGCTCCATGGTGACGGCCTGACCGATCTCCTCATTCTCAAAGATATCCACCACCCTGCCTTCCGCGCAGGCGGTCACTGCAGAGCCCTGCTCCGCCGCCAGCACCAGTGCAGGGCTGCACTTGAACTGATCCAGAGTGGAAAAATAGACCGTGGAATTCATGCTGTACGGAATCAGCACTTCACCGCTCACGGGACGCTTCAATCCATCCGTCTCGGAAAAATGCAAGGTCGGCGCAGCCGCCTCCCCACTGTCCGCAGGCTCATTCTCCTCCTCAGGCTCCGGCTCCACCACCGCGTCGGGAGATATGACGGGAGTCTGTTCTTCCGGCTCCGGCACGTCCTCCGTCACCGGAGATTTCCCGGATACCGGCTCATCCTCCATCATAGGGTCCTTATCCTGCACCCTGTTCGTCAGTCCCGGAATCTCAATCTGCCCGGAGCCCACCTCCATGGGAGGATAGTCAAGATCGCTGTCCATTCCCGCCAGTCCCGAGAGAGGCTCCTCCTGTTCGTCAAGCAGCGCCCTATAGTCCTCTTCCCCCAGCACCGGATCATTCTGCGCCAGCTCCTGACCGTTTTCCTCGATCTCGTCCATCTTATCCTGAAGATTGTCCCCGAACGAGGTGAAGTCTATGGTGTAGCCGTCGTCCTGCTGCTCCACATTGCTCGACTTCATATAGATCCCCGTCATAGTCAGCGCAGTAAGCACGAATGCCGACGAGGCAATCATGATGGCACGTTCCTTCTTAGCGTTGTTCCTTCTATTTCTTCTCATAGATGCCTTCCCTTCCTTGTTTAACTTCAGTCTAAGTCAATACTGCTTTCGTACTGCTCGCTATCAGTTTGCCCTTTCGGAAGAGATTTATGCAGGCTCCGTTCTTGATTTGCGCAGAAAAAAGCTGCCCTGAAATCAGGGCAGCCCTCATTCATCCTTCAATATTCATTTCACTTCTTCGTAAAACTATTCGGAAACTACGCCGAAGCCTGATACTTCGCCACGTCCACATGCTGTACCGTGCCTACGCCTCCGTTCTCGTACAAGAACACGCCGGTGCTGCGGATAGCGCCCTGCGTGCGCCCCTCCTGCCCCTTCAGAGTATAGTCGGTGGATACGTTCTGCAGACAGATAGCGCCTACACCCTTGTCGGAAAGCTTGTACAGCACATCGTTTCCGTTCTCGTCCTTGCACCAGATCTTCAGCTTATCCCATATGGGATCGTTCTCGTCGATCCATCCGTTTCCGTCCTCGTCGTACTTGGCCAGATCCGCAAAGCCGTTGCCGCTGGCAGTGCCGAAAAGCTCGTTGCCGTCGTTTATGACGCCGTCCCCGTTCTTGTCCAGAGCCAGATACCCGCTCCCCGCTCCCATGCCGGAGATCTCGTCCAGCTCCCCGTCCCCGTCAATGTCGAAATAAAAAGTCTGATCGGAAAGCTCCGCTATGTCCGTGTCCAGATTAATCACAAGGGGATCACAAAATACGAACGCCGCCTGCTGCCTCCCCTGATAATACTGCTGAAATTCCCTGCTCATGTTTACATTCACATTAAAGCTGATCTCCCTGCCGTCCGCAGTGCGAACCGTCCCCACCGTAGAAAAGGACGCTTCCTCCTTCTCAATACGCAGGATATCGCTGCTGTAGCTGAGTATCCTCACATTGGTCACGCCAGGCTTCTGCTCCCCCTGCAGGGCATTGTCATAGGCCGCGCCCCCGCTTTCCTGCCCTGCGTTCTGGCTCCCGTTGGCCACGCTCTGCCTATACTCTCCGAGACTGTCCTCCGACATCCACTGGCCGAACCGTCCCCTTCTGTAGGAAAACAGAAGATTAAAAATATAACGCAGCGTGGTCTGGCGGATATCCGCTATGGTCTGGCTGGCGCTGCTCCTGATGGAGACCTTGGAGCCTCCCTGCTGCAGGCGGCTCTGCCAGTCCTGAAGCGTGGCGGACTGCCGCTGGGCCTTGTCCTCGCCCTGCCCTTCCTGATCCTTCTCCGCGCCCTCGGCATTTCCTGCGTTTCCGCCCATGGCCCCGTCCAAGATATTTCCGCCTCCCGCCGTCACCTGCCGGCTTTCCAAAGTAAAACGCCTAAATACCACTGAAGTCTCACTATACCTTCTGGAAGATCCCATCTGTACCGTTCCGGAATCTATTTTCACTCCTTTTGCACCCCTCTATGGCCCACCCATCCTCAAAGCACACCGATCCCCCCGTCCTCCCTGACGCAGACGACACTGCCCTTCAAGAACCTTTTATGGCTTCCATCCTGTCCCCCTTGGCGCATATCCGGGCTATCCCCGGCCCCCGCTCATCAGCAGATCTGCCATCGCAGGCCTTGCGCCGCATAAAAAAACGGCATTCGGCAGGAAAATCCTTTCCCTGCAAAAATACCATCCGTGGTGTCCATATTCATACTCGGCAGCAGTCGGCCAAACTGCTTTCCTGTACTATTTATATCGACAGGAAAGCCGCTTTCTTTAGCCTTCTGCTTCCAGATTTTCCCTCACTGCTCCTTATCCGGAGCGCCTCCGGGCCTGATCCCGGCTCCCACCCGAACCGCCTGCCTTTCGGCCGCCTGCTTAGCCTTGGCCACTCTGGCGGACAGCATCTGGATCAGCATCTGACTGGGAATCACGATATTCGCCCCAAAGGGATTGATGACAATGCCCAGCGCGGGGCAGGCATTTCCCTGTGCGTCCTTTCGCACCAGCATGGCTCCATAATCCTCCAGCTTCAACGCGAAGGTGGGAAAGTCAGGATTTTTCTCCTTCCATTTCTCGTATTCCCTCATATCTGTGAAGGCCATAAAGAACCTCTTTCCGTCAGGGGCGGAAAGCATGGGAAACTGCACCTTGCTGCCCGGAATGATCTGCAGCTTTCCGTCCTCGCCCTCTTGGGGGGCCGGCTCTACGATGGCCGGGCTCATAAACTCCGCCTTCATCAGCTCTCCCAGAAACATATTGCGATGCTCCGGCGTATCCTCCGCCTTCATCAGCTCTATAGAGCCTACAAGCAAGGGATTTGATACGGATTTGTTGAATTCCATGACAATACCTCCTCAATTATACTGCGGCCATTCCCCGCTGAAGCATCTTTACCGCCGCTTGAAAATATGGTATCATTGGCGTATACGGCAGGAATGCCCTGCCGCATGCGAAGGATACCCGGACGGAGGTAAGCGCTGTGATAAAAGTACAGAAAAACAATCCTGAAAATACAAAAAACTTCTTAAAGCCCACCGACAAAAAGATACTGCTCATACTCATCGGGATCAAGCTGGCGCTGGCCTTGGCAGGCGGCTTCGCAATGCCCATGGGCCACTATTCGGAAGGTTCGGCCCTGCTGCTCAGACTGCTGGCAGTGGCCTTCGTATATGATATCTGCTGCTTCTATCAGGTCTGCCTGCACATAGCACAAAGCATCTTCATAGCCTTTCTGCTCTTCATCCTTCTGCTTATGGGAGGCGTTTTCCTATTCAATCATTTCTTCTCGTTTCTCGCCGCCGTGAACCCTTCCACCGAAGCAGGGCAGAATCTCTCCATGGCCGTGATGACGCTGATCTTCCTGATCCCCTTCCTCATAGACGCGGTACGGCTTGCCCGGCTCTGGCTGTCTCCCAAAAAGGCAGATTGATTCTTCCTTGTCTTACTTCTATCCTGCTAATCTCCCAGATTCACATAATATACCCCGTCAAGCTCAACTATATATCCTTCCTCCGGATATGCTGCCGGAAAGGCGATCTCCTCCCCTCTGGCCGCCGTGGCATCATCGGGGCAGACAAAGTCCATTCCATAGAATTCCATAAAGCATCTGATGCGGTGGACGCTGGCATTGTTCACATCCGTCATGGGCGTCCATTCAAAGAAGGATCTCCCTATGACATGTCCCAGCAGCACCGGCACGCTATCCTCCGCATGCCGCACCCCTTTAAAGACAATCACCGTATCTTCGTCCGCGCCGCAGTCCCTATAGATCTTTTCCGCAATGGCCTTATCATTCTCATTGCGCAGATAATCGCTGTACATGAGCAGTTGGCTGTGTACAAGCTGGGATGCTATGATCAGGCAAAGTGCCCGCGAGGGCCATCTGCCCGCGCCATAATATTTCCAGAATAAGAACGCGCACAGCAGAGGCAGGCTCAGCTCGGCCCGGGGCGCGTTCAGCGGCTGTCCCGTGACTATGTGCAGCAGAAACGGGGACGCCAGCAATGCCAGCAGATAAAAATGCTTCCAGCTGAGGGCAAAGCCCCCTCTCTTGATCTGGACAAAGACAAAGATCATGCAGAACGTATAGGAGAGATTCAGGATGGTTCCATAGCCCAGCACCACCTTCCCCACCGCAAAGATGATGTTCTTCAGCCCTATGTAGAAGGGTTCCTGAAGCCAGACCACCTCCAGATATCCGCTCTGCGCTGCAAATGTCCCGCCCCGCACCAGATACGCGATGCCCAGATGGCCCAGCAGAGAGACGAAGAATATGGCCAGCGCCGTCCCGATCCTCCCCAGATTATCCCTCTTGTTCTCGCTGCCGCGTCCGTACAGGCAGATCAGCACCCCCACCACATACACATTGACAAAGGCCTGATAGGCGCCGAACACAAACAGCAGCAATACCACCAGCCCTGCGGCGGACAGCCATTCCCACCGCTCCAGCACCCGTCTGGTCAGAAGAAACGCCGCCATCATCAAAAGCATGGAAAAAGACACTTCCGCGCTCTGGAGGGTAAAATAATACTGCTCGCAGAATATGGGGGCGGACACCAGAACCATCCCGCACAGAAGATCCCGCTTCCATCCTCCCGCCCTCCCCGTCCTATTCAGGAAATAGAGAAACAGCACCGTATACAGATATACATTGACAGCGGTGGCTCCGTTCATAAGATACAGATTGGCCCCGTTTCCCGTCAGGCGTTTCATCCACACAAGGGAATACCGGCCGAGGTTTTCCCAGTGGAGCAAAGTGGATTCAGGAGAGACCACCCATTCATCCGTGTCATAGCCCACGGTGGGAAATAGGAGACGGATCAGAAAAAAGGCCGTCACGAACATCCCCAGCAGCACCATGGTCCTGCGGTTTCCGGATATATAGTTTCTAAACGACAGCTTTTCTTTCATTCCCAGCCCTTCTTGTTCCGTCTCCGTACCTCTACGGCTCAATCCACCCTATTATAATTGATCAGGCAGCCCTTCAAAATAATCTGCCTTTCCTCCTGCGTAAGCTCGCCCAGACGAAGCTCAAAAGGCTTTAACCCGCCTTGGCCTACCACATAGGCCGTAATCGCATCGGCGCTCTCCTCCACGGCTTTTCTGATGCCCGGAAGGAACAGATAATCCAGATTCCCAAAGGGCAGTTCTCCCTCCTTGATCAGGAAGGGCAGCATACCCCAATTGATCAAATTGGAGCGATACCGCTTGGTGGCATATTCGTTGGCGATATTGGCCCAGCCCCCCAGCACCTTCTGGCAGGAGGCCGCCTGCTCCCTTGCAGAGCCGTCCCCGGGCTTCACCGCAAAGATGGTGGAGCCGAAGCCGGTGTTGGCATGGCCGGTCTCCGGAAACTGCTCCTTGATCACCTTCATCAGCTCCTTCAAAACCGGCAGCGCGCTGCAAGGATGTCCCCCCTTCATCCGCTCCTTCTCCGCCTTCTGGATCTCCTTGGCTCTGGCCACATAGTCCGGATCCTTGCGGCTTAAGGTAAACTCCGCCAGCCCCAGAGGATTGGAGCGGTAGGAGGATGTCTCCCCGGAGGGAATCAGCTCGTCTGTGGTGGTGACGGGATCGTGGATCTCGCTGACCACCTGCAAAAGCAGATTCTCCGGCAGCGCACCCATGGCCGGCCAGTCCTTGATATTGGGGCCCAGCTGGATTTCCGTGTCCGGATCCGCCAAGCCCTTGGAATCAAACACTCTGTTGGCATAGATTCTGCTGTCGAAATGATACTGATACCTGCCCATCTCCCCGTCGAAGTCCGTAGCGGGGGTGAGAATCCCCTGATTGGCCGCCGTGGCGGCAATAGAGCGGGCATCCATCAGGGCAACGGAGGAAATCTGGCCGTTCTGAAGCTTGCTGCCCTCCCTATTGGGAAAGTTTCTGGTAGAATGGCGAATGCTGAAGGCATTGTTGGCAGGGGTATCCCCCGCGCCGAAGCAGGGACCGCAGAACGCCGTCTTCATCACTGCGCCTGTCTCCATAATAGCGGCGGCACAGCCGTTTTTCACCAGTTCCATGTACACGGGCATGGAGGCAGGATACACGCTGAGAGTAAATCCGCCGGCGCCGATGGAACGTCCTTTCAGAATATCCGCTGCGGCACAGATGTTTTCAAAGCCGCCCCCTGCACAGCCGGCAATGATGCCCTGATCCACCATGAATTTTCCGTCCCGGACCTTGTTCTTCAGCCGAAATTCCAGAGGAGAGCCGTCCGCGGCCTTTGCACCCTCTAAGCTCACCAGCGCCCTCTTCTCCGTCTCGTCCAGAATGTCCATCAGATTTTCATTCAGCTCCTCTATGGACACCGTGTTGCTGGGATGGAAGGGCATGGCGATCATAGGCCGGATCTTGGCCAGATCCACCACAATCATGCCATCATAATACGCCGTCCGGCCCGGGGCAAGCTTTCTATAATCCCCCTTACGGCCATGGATCTCGTAGAATTCCTGAATGCTCTCATCCGTCTCCCATATAGAAGATAAACATGTAGTTTCCGTGGTCATCACGTCGATTCCGATGCGGAAGTCTGCGCTCAGGGAAGCCACCCCGGGGCCCACGAACTCCATCACCTTGTTTTTCACAAAGCCGTTTTTAAAGACAGCCCCTATGATCGCCAAAGCCACGTCCTGAGGCCCCACGCCCTTCACCGGGCATCCGGTGAGATAGACTCCCACCACCTCGGGCATATTGATGTCATAAGTCTGGTTCAGGAGCTGTTTCACCAGCTCCGGTCCCCCCTCTCCCACCGCCATGGTGCCCAATGCCCCGTAGCGGGTATGGGAATCGGAGCCCAGAATCATGCCGCCGCTCTCCGCCATCATCTCTCTGGCGTACTGATGAATCACGGCCTGATGGGGCGGCACATAGACCCCGCCGTACTTCTTTGCACAGCTGAGTCCAAACATATGGTCGTCTTCGTTGATGGTGCCTCCCACGGCGCAGAGAGAATTGTGGCAGTTGGTCAGTACATAGGGCATGGGAAATCTCTGCAGCCCCGAAGCCCGGGCCGTCTGTATGATCCCCACAAAGGTAATATCATGACTGGTGAGCTTATCGAACCTGATTTTCAGCTTGTCCATATTTCCGGAGGTATTGTGGCTCTCCAGAATGCCGTAGGCGATGGTCTGTCTCGCCGCCTCCTCTTTCATGACGGTCTTTCCCGTCTTCTGCAAAACGGCCTGCGCCGCATCCGGTCCGTCGGCTATGATTTCCCTGCCGTCCACCAGATATACGCCGCCCTGTAACAAATCGATCATGGCTTCTCCTTCCTACAGACTACAAGCAACGATAGTCCCGGTAGTCTGATTCCTATTTTGCTCAACGCCCTATTCACTGCGAAATCTATATTCAGAAACCATACCATACATCTTGTGAGCGGATTCCTTTCCGAATACTTCCATCCTGAAGTCACCTTTCTCTCCCGGTCGATTCTCAGGTGCAGGCGTACCTGCAGATAACGGATCAGAAGCAGGCAGGTATAAAAATACTGACATTCCACTACTTCCAATCCGGGAACCGCCGCGGCCAGTTTCCGGAATCCCCTGACATTATACCGGCGCAGATTTCCCACGATACGATCATGCTCGGAAAAAACGGATTGCAGCGCAGGCAATGTGAAGAACAGATATCCGCCCTCTTTCACCTTGCCGCTGAGAGCCTTGAGATATGCCGCGTCATCCGGCATATATTCCAGAGAGTCCATCATGATCGCATAGTCCATCTCTCCCGGCACTTCCTCCAGATAATGGAACTTCTCCACTCTAGGGTAATCGGGAACCTGCTCATCATACTCCAGATCCACGGCATACGCGCGGTCACCCTCGTATTTCCCCAGAAGGCGATTGTCAAAATACAGATCTCCCGCCCCTATATTCACATATCTTCTGCCGCTGTTTTCGCTTTTCCTGCCCAGATATCCTGCCAATACTCCCAGCACTCGTCCGGTCCTGCTCAACTCCCACGGATGTCTGTTGGCAGCCCCTTTCCCTTTTCCGTCCTTCTCTCTCAAATCCATTCTGCTATTTCCTTATTCTGACGGCTCTTATCTGCGTTTTTGCTCCCAGCGCCGCTGTTCTCCTTGGACCTGCCACAGCTCCGGCCCCCTATGCCTCAGGAATCTCCTGCCATAATTTTTTGTCCCCGGAAGCATTTTGAATCTTTCGCCTTCCTGCACCTGCCATGAAGCATATAGCATACCCAATCAGGTATGCTATATGCCAATGTTCCTATTCAAGAAAAAACAATCAACACAGCCGATCTCTCACGCTGTTGTTTACAGCGTCACCTTGCCCAGATGCCAGATCTCGTCCACATACTGCTGAATGGTCCTATCGGAGGTGAACTTGCCGGAGCACGCCACATTCAGAATGGCGCTCTTGGCCCAGCCCGCCTTATCCTTATAGGCCTCCTCCACCTTCTTCTGGGCCTGTGCATAAGCCTTGAAGTCCTTCAGGATGAAATAAGTGTCGGCCTTGTTGGTGGACAAGGTATTCAGCAGAGAATTGTACAGCGGCAGGAACAGATTCTTGTCGGAAGAATAGCTGCCGTCGATAAGCTGGCTCAGCACCTTATGAATGTCCTTGTCACTGTTGAAAATCTGCATGGGATCATAGCCGCCCTCGTTCTCATAGCGGATGACCTCATCGGAGCTGAGGCCAAAGATAAAGGCATTCTCCTCCCCTACCTCCTCCACGATCTCCACATTGGCGCCGTCCATGGTCCCCAGCGTCAGAGCGCCGTTCAGCATGAACTTCATGTTTCCGGTGCCGGACGCCTCCTTGCTGGCGGTGGAAATCTGCTCTGACACGTCCGCTGCCGCAAAGATGATCTCCGCGTTGGACACATTGTAGTTCTCGATGAACACCACCTTGATCTTGCCGCCGATGGAGGCATCCTTGTTCACCACCTCCGCCACGGCGTTGATGAGCTTGATGGTCAGCTTCGCATTTCTATAGCCCGCTGCAGCCTTTGCCCCGAAGATAAAAGTTCTGGGGAAGAATTCCATCTCCGGATGAGCCTTCAGTTCGTTGTACAGATACATCACATGGAGAATGTTCAGCAGCTGCCTCTTATACTCGTGGAGACGCTTCACCTGCACGTCGAAGATGGAATTGGGATCCACCTCCACGCCGTTGTGTTCCTGAATATATTTTGCCAGTCGAAGCTTGTTCTGATACTTGATCTCCATGAACTCCTTCTGGGCCGCCTTGTCGTCAGCCAGACTCTTCAGAGCGCCGATCTGAGGCAGATCCGTGATCCAGCCCTCGCCCACCTTGGAGCTCACCCACTTGGCCAGAAGGGGATTGCCGTGAAGCAGGAAGCGTCTCTGGGTGATGCCGTTGGTCTTGTTGTTGAAACGCTCAGGGAACATCTCGTAGAAATCCTTCAGCTCCTGATGCTTCAGTATATCCGTGTGCAGTCTGGCCACGCCGTTTACGGAATAGCCCGCCACGATGGCCATATGGGCCATCTTCACCTGTCCGTCGTAAAGAATCGCCATCTTGCGGATCTTCTCCTGCACGTCCACCCCGTAGACCTTGGAATACTTCTCCTCGATCTGTCTCACGAACCTGCGGTTGATCTCCTCCACGATCTGGTAGATTCTGGGAAGAAGCCTCGAAAACAGGTCGATGGGCCATTTCTCCAGAGCCTCCGCCATGATGGTATGGTTGGTATAGGCGCAGGTTCTGGTGGTGATGTCCCATGCCTCCTCCCAGCCAAGATGATAATCGTCCAGAAGGATGCGCATCAGCTCCGGCACCGCCACCGTGGGATGGGTATCGTTGAGCTGGAATGTCACCTTCTCAGGAAAACGATGGATATCGTCATGCTTTCTCATATATTTCTCCACGGCCTCCTGAACGGAAGCGGAGATGAAGAAATACTGCTGCTTTAAGCGCAGCTCCTTGCCCGCGTAATGATTGTCGTTGGGATACAGCACATCCACCAGATTTCTGGCCAGATTCTCCTGCTCCACTGCCTTGCTGTAGTCTCCCTTGTCAAAGGAATCCAGCTGAAATCCTCCCAGAGACTCCGCATCCCAGATCCTCAGGGTGTTCACGATGCCGTTGCCGTATCCTACGATGGGCAGATCATAGGGAATAGCCCGCACCGCCTGATAGCCTTCCTGCACGAAGCAGCTTCTGCCGTTCTCGTCGCATCCCATGGAAACATGGCCGCCGAACTTGACGATCTTGGCATATTCCGGTCTGCGCAGCTCAAAGGGATTTCCCTCCGCCAGCCAGTTGTCCGGCACCTCCACCTGAAAACCGTCCTTGATCTGCTGCTTGAACATGCCGTAGCGGTAACGGATGCCGCAGCCGTAGGCGGGATAGCCAAGGGTTGCCAGAGAGTCCAGAAAACATGCCGCCAGACGGCCCAAGCCTCCGTTGCCCAGAGCAGCATCCGGCTCCTGATCCTCGATGACGTTGATATCTACGCCCAGCTCTTCCAGAACCTCCTTGGCTCCCTCATAAGCCTGCAGGTTGATCAGGTTGTTTCCCAGCGCCCGCCCCATAAGGAATTCCATGGACATGTAGTAAACCATCTTAGGATCTTCCTTCTCATAGGCCTTCTGTGTAGTCATCCAGTTCCCGATGATGCGGTCCTTGATGGCCAGAGACGCCGCCTGAAAAATCTGCTGAGGCGTAGCCTCCTCCAGAGTCTTGCGGTACATGGTCATTACATTGTAAATAATGCTTCTCTTGAACAAATCTTTATCGAATTCGTTTTTCTTTTCCTGTGCCCCTAAAGTCTCCGCCTTCACAGCCGAATCCTTTTCCTCACAGGCCCCGTTGGCGCAGCCCTTAATCTCTGCCGCCTTTGCGGTATTCTTTTCCTTCCTCATAAACAATTCTCCCTTCCTGCCGAATCTCTATTGGCTGAAAATCTGACAAAGCTATTTTGTATTATACCAAATATTCCCTGCTATTCCAACTACTTTTCTAAAAAATTGAATTCCGGCTTCGGCGGCCCGTTTCCACCGCCTAAATTCTGCTTTGGACTCTATCCGATTCTCTCCACCGCGATGACGGTCTGCTCCCCGTTCACACTCCATTCCTTGGCCACGGCGAAGTCCGCCCCCGCGGTCAGCTCCTCCGCCAGCACCTTGCCGCAGATGGACTCGGAGTTTCGGGCGGCAATGTCCGCCAGCTTGGGGTTTCCGTTGACGGATACCCGGATGTGGTCCATGACCTCGAAGCCCGCGTCCTTGCGCATGGTCTGGATCTTGCTGATGAGCTCATACACGAAGCCCTCCTCCACCAGCTCCTCCGTCAGGTTCGTGTCCAGCACCACGGTCATCCTCCCGTTTTCCTGAGACACATAGCCCTCCTTCTGGGTCATGTCGATAAGCAGGTCCTCCTTGGTCAGCTCCACCTTCACGCCGTTTGCGTCAAACTCAAGCTTTCCCGCCTGATTCAGCTCCTCCATGGCGGCATTGCCGTCAAGGGAGGCAAGAGCCTTCTGGATGGCGCCCAGCTGCTTTCCGTACTTGGGGCCCACCGTGCGCAGCTGGGGCTTGAAGGTATAGGTGGTGTAGTCACGTACATCTTCCGTGTACACCACTTCCTTCACGTTCAGCTCATCCTCAATGATCTCGGTGTAAAAGCTGCTCAGCGCTCCTGCGGATTCCCCTACAAGCGTCTCTCCTGCGCCGTCCTCCGGCAAACTGCCCGCTGCGGCTCCCGTCTTCACATACATTCTGCTGATGGGCTGACGGTTCTTGATGCTCACCGTGTTGCGGCAGGCCCTTCCCAGCACTACCGCCTCCAGCACTTCCTCCATGTCCGCCTCCAGCCTCTTGTCCACGAAGGCCTCCTCCACTGCAGGGAAGTCGCACAAGTGAATGCTCTCCGGTGCCGAAGAATCCGTGCTGCACACCAAATTCCGGTAAATTTCTTCCGTCATAAAGGGAATCATGGGCGCGGCAGCCTTGCACACCGTCACCAGCGCCCGGTGCAAAGTCATGTAGGCATTGATCTTGTCCTGCTCCATGCCCTTGGCCCAGAAGCGCTCCCTGCTGCGGCGCACGTACCAGTTGCTCATCTCCTCCACGAAATCCTGCAGGGCCTTGGCGGCTTCCGGAATCCGGTATTTGTCCAGATTCTGATCCACCTGCCCCACCACCGTATTCAGTCTGGACAGCAGCCATCTGTCCATCACGGGAAGCTTTTCATATTCCAGACTATATTTGGAGGCGTCGAAACCGTCAATATTGGCATACAGCACAAAGAAGGTATAGGTGTTCCAAAGCTTATCCAGAAACTTATGCTGTCCCTCCAGCACGGTCTTGCCGGAAAAACGCTTGGGCAGCCAGGGAGCCGCGCTGGTATAAAAATACCATCTGATGGCATCCGCCCCGTAAGCCCCCAGAGCCTCGAAGGGATCCACCACGTTTCCTTTGGACTTGCTCATCTTCTGTCCGTCCTCGTCCGCCACCAGCCCCAGAACAATCACGTTCTCGTAGGGCGCTTTGTTGAACAGCAAGGTGGACTCGGCCAAAAGGGAGTAGAACCATCCTCTGGTCTGGTCCACGGCCTCGGAGATGAACTTCGCCGGAAACTGCTGCTCAAAAAGTTCCTTGTTCTCGAAGGGGTAATGATGCTGGGCAAAGGGCATGGCCCCGGAATCGAACCAGCAGTCGATGACCTCCGGCACACGCTTCATGGTCTTGCCGCACTTAGGGCAGGGGAAGGTGATCTGATCGATATAGGGCCTATGGAGCTCCACGCTGCCGGCTTCCTGACTGCCGGTGAGGGCGCACAGCTCCTGCCGGCTGCCCACGCACTCCATATGTCCGCACTCACATTCCCAGATATTCAGCGGAGTTCCCCAATAACGGTTCCTGGAGATGCCCCAGTCCTGAATGTTCTCCAGCCAGTTGCCGAAGCGCCCCTCCCCGATGGTGGGCGGGATCCAGTTGATGGTCTTGTTGTTTCGCACCAAGTCGTCCTTCACCGCAGTCATCTTGATGAACCAGGACTCTCTGGCGTAATAGATCAAGGGCGTATTGCAGCGCCAGCAGAAGGGATAGTCATGCTCGAACTTGGGCGCGGAAAACAGCTTGTTTTGCGTGTCCAGATCCCGGATGATATCCGGGTCCGCATCCTTCACGAACTTCCCTGCATAGGGCGTCTCCTGAGTCATGTTTCCCCTGCCGTCCACAAACTGCACCAAGGGCAGGCCGTACTTTCTGCCCACGTTGGCATCATCTTCACCGAAGGCCGGGGCAATATGGACGATTCCAGTACCGTCAGACATGGTGACATAGGAGTCGCAGGTCACGTAATGGGCCTTCTTGCCCTGTCTGGCAGCCTCCTCCCCGGAGCAGGAAAACAGAGGCTCGTACTCCCGATATTCCAGATCCTTTCCCTTATAAGTCTCCAGCACCTCGTAGGCGGGCTTTCCCTCTTCCGCCAGACCGCCCAGAACCTGCTCCAGCAGATCCTGCGCCATATAATAGATATATCCGTCCGCTGCCTTCACCTTCACGTAGGTCTCCTCCGGGTTCACGCACAGCGCCACGTTGGAGGGCAGCGTCCAGGGCGTGGTGGTCCAGGCAAGGAAATAGGCCTCCTCCCCCACACACTTAAATCTTGCCACCGCGGAGCGCTCCTTCACCGCCTTGTAGCCCTGCGCCACCTCATGGCTGGAAAGAGGGGTTCCGCAGCGGGGACAATAGGGCACGATCTTGAAGCCCTTGTACAAAAGCCCCTTGGACCAGATAGTCTTCAGCGCCCACCACTCGGATTCTATGAAATTATCGTCATAGGTCACATAGGGATCGTCCATATCCGCCCAGAAGCCCACGGAGCCGGAAAAATCCTCCCACATTCCCTTGTACTTCCAGACGCTCTCCTTGCACTTGTCAATGAAGGGCGCAAGGCCGTACTCCTCGATCTGCTCTTTGCCGTCCAGCCCCAGAAGCTTTTCCACCTCAAGCTCCACGGGCAGGCCGTGAGTGTCCCAGCCCGCCTTTCGGGGCACCATGCAGCCCTTCATGGCGCGGTATCTGGGGATCATGTCCTTGATGGCTCTGGTCTCCACATGGCCGATGTGAGGCTTACCGTTGGCCGTGGGCGGTCCGTCATAAAAGGTATAGACCGGCCCTTCCCTGCGGCTGTCCATGCTCTTTCGGAAGATATCCTCCTCCCTCCAGAACTTCTCCACTTCCTTCTCTCGTTCCACAATGCTTAGATTAGCGGAAACTGGCTTGTACATTCTGTGATCCCTTCCTTTCTGATCTGATTGTTTCCCAATGTCTATAGACTTCCATGCCTATACAAAAAGGCTCCGTCCGTAAAAGGACGAAGCCCATGCATTCGTTTCACCACCTATTACATCGCACTCTCCCGACAAGCGTTCACTCCCCTTCTGAAGCAGAAGGCTGTAGAGAGCCTTCGGAATCCATACGCTTTCCCGTAACGGGGGAATGCCGTCCACAACTACCGGGGTCAGGGTTTCCCCCTCCTTTGGCTCTGGCTGCTCGGAAGTGATCTTCACCGTCCCGCTACCGGCACCGGTCTCCCACCCTCACCGGCTCGCTGCTGCTTTCCCAAAACGGCTACTCTCTTCGTCATGGCATTTGCTGTCTGTGTTTTGCACTGCATTTTCCTATCATGAAGTATGCCCTCTATTTGAAGGGGCGTCCATGTCATGATATGCCATTATAGCCTTTGGGGTTTTCTTTTGTCAAGCCCAAAATGTAAGAACACCAAAACTCCGCGCCAAATTTACATGACCCTAAAATCTGAGCATATGATACACCACATAAACCCATCCCAGAATGCCATGCAGTATGGCAAGCCACACTGAGGTATAGGTATGATAGGAAAGCACCATGGCCAGCGCCGCCCCAAAGCCGATGCCCGTCTTCACGCCGGAGCCTACGCCTTGTCTCCCCTTCTGCCCCTCTGCCAGATTCACCATGTTTTCCTCCGCCTTTCTCTGATATTCGGTTTCCGTCAGCCTCTCCCCCGAAAGCAGTTCATTCACGCTGATTCCCAGCGCCTCGCACAGCGGCAGCATGAGCTGGGCTTCCGGCAGTCCCTTTCCCGTTTCCCATTTCGACACAGTCTTATCGCTGACGTGAAGAAGCTCTGCCAGCTGGCGCTGAGTCAGATCCTTTTCCTTCCGGCAAGCCGCAAGAAATCTTCCGATCTTTATTTGATCCATATCCGCTTACCCCCTTCCGAAATCAGCGTATACCCTTCCGCAGCAGAATGCAACCTACGTTTCGTAGAGTTTGCATCTTCCGGGATTGTATTTCTGCCCTCTTCCGCTTATAATAGAAAAAGAACTGTTAAAATCCACCGCCACGGCAGAAAGAGGAATCTATGGACAGACAGAATCTCACATTGATGACGGATCTCTATGAGCTTACCATGATGCAGGGCTATTTCAAAAACAAAAACCGCAATGAGACAGTCATCTTCGACGCCTTTTACCGCAAAAATCCCTGTGATGGCGGATACGCCATATGCGCCGGCTTGGAGCAGGTCATCAAATACATACAAGAGCTGCGCTTCGACAGCGAGGATATCGATTATCTGGCCTCTCTGGGCATATTCCAGAAAGATTTTCTGGATTATTTGAGCACTTTCCGGTTTTCCGGCGACATCTACGCCATCCCTGAGGGAACCGTCATGTTTCCCAGAGAGCCGGTGATCAAGGTGATCGCCCCCATCATGGAGGCCCAGCTGGTGGAGACCGCCATCTTAAACATCATCAACCATCAGAGCCTCATCGCCACCAAGGCCGCCAGAGTCTGCTACGCCGCCAAAGGAGACGGCATTATGGAGTTCGGGCTGCGCCGGGCTCAGGGGCCCGATGCGGGAACCTATGGGGCCAGAGCCGCCGTCATCGGCGGCTGCGTAGGCACCAGCAATGTCCTCTGCGGCCAGCTCTTCGGCGTGCCCGTAAAAGGCACCCACGCCCACAGCTGGATCATGAGCTTCCCCGATGAATACACCGCTTTCAAGGCCTATGCGGACATGTATCCCGGCGCCTGCATCCTGCTGGTGGACACCTACGACACCTTAAAATCCGGAGTGCCCAACGCCATCCGGGTGTTCTCCGAAATGCGGGAAGCCGGCATACCTTTAAGCTTCTACGGCATCCGTCTGGACAGCGGAGATCTGGCTTATCTGTCAAAAAAAGCCAGAAAGATGCTGGACGATGCAGGGTTCCCCGATGCGGTGATCTCCGCCTCCAACGATCTTGACGAATACCTCATAGACAGCCTGAAGGCTCAGGGCGCCGCCATCACTTCCTGGGGCGTAGGAACCAACCTGATCACCTCCAAGGACAATCCCTCCTTCGGAGGCGTCTACAAGCTGGCTGCCATCCGGGGAGAGGACGGTCATTTCATCCCGAAGATCAAGCTCTCGGAAAACAGCGAAAAAGTCACAAATCCCGGAGACAAGAAAATCTACCGCATCTACGAAAAAGAAAGCGGCAAACTGAAGGCAGACCTTATCTGTCTGGCAGAGGAGCATTACAGCGAAAACAGCGATCTGGAACTCTTCGACCCTCAGGAGCCTTGGAAAAGAACCCTGCTGAAGGCAGGCGCCTACATCCTGCGTCCCCTGATGGAGCATATCTTCAAAGAGGGCAAGTGCTGCTATACCTCTCCTCAGGTCATGGACATTCGGGCGTACTGCCAGCAAGAGCTGGAAACTCTCTGGGATGAAACCAAGCGTCTGGTGAACCCTCAGCAGGTGTATGTGGATCTATCCCAGAAGCTCTACGACACCAAGATCGAGCTTCTGAAAAAAATGAGCGAAGTCCAGCGCTAAGGCCCCGGCAAAACCTTGCGCCTGTACATAAATTCTATTTGCATATAATTCCTTTTTTTACAGATACTAACTCCACGTCAAGGGATAAAAGATTGACACCACAAACGGAGGAACGTAACTATGAAAGCAACAGGAATCGTAAGACGAATAGATGATCTGGGCAGAATTGTCATCCCCAAGGAAATCCGCAGGACGCTCCATATCAGGGAATCAGACCCGTTGGAGATCTTCACCGACAAGGAGGGACAAGTCATCCTGAAAAAATACTCGCCCATAGGCGAGATGACCACATTTGCCAAGCAGTATGCGGAAAGCCTCGCTCAGGTCTCCGGCCATGCGGCATTGATCGCAGACAGGGATCAATTCATTGCAGCGGCAGGAGGCTACAAACAGATGGTGAACAAATCCGTCAGCAAACAGATGGATGAAAAGATTCACAATAGAGAGACCATCATGGCCTCCAGAGGAGACCGGAGCTTCATTCCCGTCTGCGACGAGGGCGGGGACGATTATCAGCATGAAGCCATCGCTCCCATCCTCTGTGAGGGCGACATCATCGGCAGCGTGGTGCTGCTGCAGAGCGACAACAAGGGCCGCATGGGAGAGGTGGAACAAAAGCTCCTGCTCTCCGCTGCAGGCTTTCTGGGAAGACAGATGGAACAATAAACCCCGAGAGGGCTGCCGCACAGATCAATAAGCGCGGCAGCCCTCTTCATTTCTACCTAAATGATTCTTATCTTACATGATTTTCATTCTACACAGTATTTATTCTGCATGTTATTCCACATGACTTTTATTCTACATCACTTTTATTCTACAGAATCAGGCTTTTTTCCTCTCCAACAGCTTCTCAAAGCTTCCGGCAAGATTTTTCTGCGCCAGAGGAATCAGCTCCACGTCATGATTGCTCCTCAGCTCCGTGGGACTGCCGAACACCATGGTATGCTCTTCCAAGGACGTGCTGACAGGCCATTCCGGGATACCCTCATGGCCCGGATCCCCCTTTCTGGCAAAAGCGAGCACACTCTCGAACAGCTGGCTCTCCAGCCTGTCCGTCATTCCCTTCTGCTGTACGCCGGGCACATGCTCCGTGTTGTGGAACACGAATGGAATGTCCGCGCAGTGCCATGGTGTCCTGCCGCCGTCTATGGGCATGTCCTGATCAAAGAGATAGGAATAGACCCTGCCCCCCTGTTCTGCCCGCTTCCGCACATAGCGCATGGTAGGCTCCCTGAATAGCGTGTCCAGATACAGCACGTCGCCGGGATTGCGTCCGGGATAGATTCTCTCAAAAACCGGCAGAAGCTCCGCCGCCTTCTCTTCTCCCAGAATCTCGCTGACCGCCTGCCTGCCCTCCTGTGCCGTGGCCGTTCTCTTGTCAAAGACCAGCGGCAAGAAGGCGCTGAATTCCCCGTAAGTGGTTCCCACCATAAGGGGCACATGCAAGCTCTCCTTCCGAAAGCCCACCGCCAGCGGATCCCCCTCATAGAATTCATTGGGTCTGGGCTGGTTCCCCAGATATTCCCCCTCCGCCTCAAGGGCCGTCCTGACCTTCCGGAATGCCGCCGCAAGGGCCTCGTATGGAACCGTTTCCAGCTCCTTCACCCCATGGACTCCCAGCTCCTGCATCATCACTTCCCCAAGCCGCCTTCCGCTCTTGGCATAGGAGCCTACCACGCCGTTTTGCAGCACTCCGCTCATGTTGATTCCCTTGGCAAACAGTCCGTCGGCCCCGGGGGACTGCAGCAGGGCGGTGATCTTTGCCCCTCCTCCGGACTGGCCAAACAGCGTCACATTCTCCGGATCTCCCCCGAACCTTTCGATATTGTCCCGTACCCACCGCAGGGCGGCAATCAGGTCATCCGTCCCCGCATTCCCCGAATTGGCATACTCCTCCCCGAAATCCGACAGATCAAAATAGCCCAGCAGATTCAGCCGATGATTCACCGAGACTACTACCACCTGCCCTAGACGGCACATGTTCTCCCCGTCATAGGCCGCCATCTCGATGGCGGATCCCATGTTGAACCCGCCCCCGTGAAGCCATACCAGAACGGGCCGCTTCTCCCCGTCGCAGGCGGGCGTCCATATATTCAGGTTCTGGCAGTCCTCATCCGTGATCCAATACCGATGGGGCAGATAGAGCTCCTGCGAAAGCCAGGGCTTCTTATCCACATACGGACAGACAAATCCATAGTTGGATGCATCCCAGACCCCCTCCCAAGGCCTTACCGGTTCCGGCGCATGAAAGCGCTTTGCCTGCGCATACCGGATGCCCTTGAAAATGGAAATGCCGTTGTAGAGATAGCCCCTTACTTTGCCCGCCTCAGTGGTCACCACCGCCGTCTTCTCGTCCCTTGCGAATACATGCTCCATAAATCGCTCCTCGCCTTTCTCTTCCAGTCTCGTCTCCACGTTTCCGCACCCATCCCATGGCTTTCTCTCCAAGGCGGTTTTCCCGGCTGCGGCCTCTACGTTTCAGCGCACATGGAATCAGAAGTCGAAACAATGTCCTTTTGTTTCGATATTATACCATAATTTCGTGCGCTCCGCGCACATGGAATCAGAAGTCGAAACAATGTCCTTTTGTTTCGATATTATACCATCCCGTCCCTTTCTATACAACCCGCTCGGGTCAAAAAGATCCCATAAACATACTGCTGACAAATATACTGAAATATGCCGCGGCTCTCCCCGAAGACGGCCTTTTCTCAGTCATTATCGTATTCTTCCAGATATTCCCGGTAATCCGATTCGCAGGCAAAGAGAATGTACCTGCCTTCCACCAGTCCCATATAGCCTTCCGCCGTATGATATCCTTTCATATAAATTACCTCCTACTTCAGATTCAGCTTCATTGCTGTTCTGAAATAGAAGGTAACATATTTTGAGTGTCATAAAACTCCCTCAAAACCTATTTGCGAAGAAAATACCTGATATTTTACTGCGCCGGAGGATTTGTCTCCAGCAGTCCCTTCATCTCCTCCAAAAGCTTCTCGGTTCTGCCCATCAAAAGCTCCGCATCCGTCTCAATCAGCCCCGTCCTCTTGTATTTGTAGGTAAAGAACGCCTTCCCATAGGAGGTGAAGGCCAGATCCCTTCCGTGCTTTTTCAGCAGATCCGGAATACCCGCCGGATTCAGGGCGGCATTGGGATGGAAGGTGAAGAGAATTCTCTCGTTCTTCCCCTTGATCTCCGTCATATACAGCTTGTGGGCCGCCACCCGGATCAGAGCGATGCGCAGCAGGTTGTCCACAGACTTTGGGATCTCCCCGAAGCGATCCAGCAGCTCGTCCTTCATATCGTCCCGCTCCTTCACGCTCTCGATGCCTGCGATCCTTTTGTAGATATCCAGCTTCTGCACCTCGTTTACGATATAGGCAGGGGGGATGAAGGCGTCTACGTCCAGATCGATGAGGGTAGGGAAATCCTCCGCTACCTTCACGCCCTTTAAAGTCTGCACCGCCTCATTGAGCATCTTGCAGTACAAATCGTAGCCCACTGCCTCCATATGGCCGTGCTGGCGCACTCCCAGCAGGTTTCCGGCCCCTCGGATCTCCAGATCCCGCATGGCGATCTTGAAGCCGCTTCCGAGGTCGGTGAACTCCCGGATGGCCTCCAGCCTCTTTTCCGCCACCTCCTTGAGCACCTTGTCCCTCTTGTACATGAGAAAGGCATAGGCGGTCCTATTGGAGCGCCCCACCCGCCCCCGCAGCTGGTACAGCTGTGACAGTCCCATATTGTCCGAATCATGGATGATCATGGTATTTACATTGGAAATGTCCAGCCCCGTCTCTATGATGGTGGTGGACACCAGCACATCGATTTCTCCGTTGATGAAATCCAGCATGATCTTTTCCAGCTCATGCTCCTTCATCTGGCCGTGGGCAAAGGCCACCGCGGCCTCCGGCACCAGAGCCGCCACCTGCGCCGTCACATCCCCTATATTGTTCACCCTATTGTACACGTAGTAGACCTGGCCTCCTCTGGCCAGCTCTCTGGATATGGCCTCCCGCACCATCTCCTCGTTATACTCGCAGACAAAGGTCTGTATGGGCAGCCTATCCTCCGGGGCTTCCTCCAGCACGCTCATGTCCCGGATTCCGATCAGGCTCATATGCAGGGTTCTGGGAATGGGAGTGGCCGTCAAAGTCAGCACATCCACATTTTCCTTCAGCTTCTTGATCTTTTCCTTGTGGGCCACCCCGAAGCGCTGCTCCTCGTCGATGATCAAAAGCCCCAGATCCTTGAACTTTACGTCCTCCGACAGAACCCTGTGGGTGCCGATAACGATGTCCACCTGCCCCTTCTGCAGATCCGCCAGCGTCTTTTTGATCTCCCCCGGCGTCCGGAAACGGCTCATGAGATCCACCCTCACCGGGAAATCCTTCATCCGCTGGACAAACGTCGTGTAATGCTGCTGGGCCAGAATGGTGGTGGGAACCAGATACACCACCTGCTTGCCCTCCTGAACCGCCTTGAAGGCCGCCCGTATGGCGATCTCCGTCTTGCCGTAGCCCACGTCCCCGCAGATCAGGCGGTCCATCACCTTGCCGCTCTCCATGTCCGCCTTGGTGTCCGCAATGGCAGCCAGCTGATCTTCCGTCTCCTCAAAGGGAAACATCTCCTCGAATTCTTTCTGCCATACCGTGTCCTTCTCGAACCGATAGCCTTCGCTTTGCTGGCGCAGGGCGTACAGCTCCACCAAGTCGCTGGCCACCTGACTGACCGCGCCTCTGACCTTGGTCTTGGTGCGCTCCCATTCCTTGGAACCCAAACGGTTTAGCTTGGGGGCCTTGGCATCGGCGGAAGCGTACTTCTGGATCACGTCAAGACCTGTGGCCAGCACATACAGATTGCCGCCGTCCCGGTATTCTATCTTGATATAGTCTTTGACCACCCCCTCCATCTCAACCTTTTCGATTCCCCTATAGATGCCAAGACCGTGGGTTTCATGCACCACATAGTCCCCCACCTTCAGCTCGTTGAAGTCCTTGATCTTCTGCCCCTGATAGAGCTTCTTTCCCTTTTTCCTCTTTTTTTCCGCCCCGAAGATATCCGTCTCCGACAGCACCACGAACTTAAGCATGGGATATTCAAAGCCCTTGTTTACGTGTCCGTAATATGTGACCACCTCCCCGGCCTGCACCTCCCGCAGGGGATCCTCCGTATAGACCGCCGCAAGCTCCTGATCCCGCAGATCCTCCGCCAGACGCTTGGCTCTGGTTCGGGAACCGGACAGCAGAAGCACCCTATAGCCGCTTCTCTTGAATCTGGCCAGATCCTTCACCAGAGCCTCGAAGCTATTGTTATAAGGGGCCACGTTCCTTGCCGCCAGATCGATCTTACGGTCTGCCTTGAAATACCCTCTGGACTCCATAGTGGAAACCGTTACCAGACTGCAGCCCATAAGCCTTGCCGCCACCTGCTCCCCGCTGTAGAGCACGTCCATCTGGCCGGGCAGCACATAGCCCTTCTTGGCCCTCTGTTCCATGCTCTCCCGAAACTCCGCCTCGATGGCCTGAGCCTGCTCTTTCACCCGCGCAGGCTCCTCCACAAAGAACACCGGCCGGAAGGAGACTCCCGCCGCCTCTCCCGCTCTGGCCAAGAGATCCGGCAGCGTTAAGGTGTCCTCATAGAAATACCGAATATATCCCTCCAGATTGACCTTGTTCTGAAACTCCAAAAGCTGCTCCTTCAGCTCCTTAACCTGCGTGACAATGCGGTGGGCCTCCTCCGTCTGAAAGGCGTCCCGAAACAGCTTTGCCTGTCTGGCCCCCTCTTCCTCCAGACGCTTCAGCCCCCTTTGGATTCTCTCCTTCTCCAGCACGAACTCCGTGGCAGGAAACACGGACACGCTCTCCAGCTTCTCTATGGAGCGCTGGCTCAGCACGTCGAAGCTGCGCATGGATTCCACCTCATCCCCCCACAGCTCAATACGGTACGGGTTCTCCTCCGTCAGGTCAAAAATATCGATAATGCCGCCCCGGACGGAAAACTGGCCCGGACTCTCCACCTGATAGCTCTTTTCATAGCCCATGGCCACCAGCCTGCGGCAAAGCCGTTCCTCCTGCAGGGACGCCCCCAGATTGATCTCTATGATATCTTCCTGCATGTCCCACATCACCTGCGGCGCCATCAGCGCAGCATAGGTGGTCACGATGGTCAGGGGCTTCCTTTCCATCAGTCTGCGCAGCACCTTCACCCGCTCCCTGACCAGCTGGTTTCCGTGGATGTCTGCCTGAAAAAAGATCAAGTCCTTGGCCGGATAGAGCATGACGTTCCTATCATAAAACTTGTATTCCTCCAGAATTTCTCTGGCCTTCAAATCACTGTAGGTCACAATGACCTTCATCCGAAAGCCGTCGCCCAGCCCATAGATCATGTGCAGCTTCTGGGAGTCCACGCAGCCCGTGACGGCAGTGACACGAGATTGCCCTCCGGGAATCCTTCCAATGTTCTTTCTCAGTTCTTCCCTGATATCCCCGTATTCCGCCAGCTCCTTAAGCGGCGCCAATAATGCCTGCATATCCGCCTCCTATTCCAGTTCCGTCTCTCCATTCCAACGCCTCCTTCTCTGGAAGGATTTCCGGCCGCTCATGAATGCGTCCTTAAATCCTTCCGGGCGTTTCCTTTTCGAGACTGTTTTCCAGTTCCGTCTCTCCATTCCAACGCCCCTTCTCTGGAAGGATTTCCGGCCGCTCATGAAAGCGTCCTTAAATCCTTCCGGGCGTTTCCTTTTCGAGACTGTTTTCCAGTTCCGTCTCTCCTACGAAAATAGGCCTTGTATTCTCCCATCAGGTCAAATACAAGGCTGTTTCTCCTTCGTATCATCAGGGCTTGACGTCTTCCGCATCCCTTCTTTTTGCACCGTTGTACCGGTTCATCGCCGCATCCGGACCCTCGGCTATGATCATGCGCACCGCATCCGCCGCAAGATCTATGGCCTCGTCCACAGCCTGCCTATCCTTTGGAGAAAAACGGCCAAGCACGTAGTCCACCAGATCCCAGCCTCTGGGCTTCTCTCCCACCCCCAGCTTCACCCGTATGAAGCCGTCATGGCCCAGATTCGCGATGATGTTCTTCAGTCCGTTATGCCCTCCTGCGCTGCCCTTTTTGCGGATGCGCAGCTGCCCTGGCTCCAGACTGATATCATCCGAGATCACGATCAGCTGGGATGACACATCCGCTTTGTAATAGCCCAAAAGCTCCCTGATGCTCTCCCCGCTTAAATTCATGAAGGTCTGGGGCTTTGCCAGAATGCACTTCTGTCCCGATACAACCCCTTTCCCTATGACGGCCTTGTGCTTTTTCTCCAATACTCCGATGTTTTCCTGCGCCGCCAGTCTGTCTATCATGTCAAAGCCTACATTATGCCTTGTTCCTGCGTATTCCCTGCCGGGATTCCCCAGCCCAACAATAATATACATATCCTTATCCGTCCATGCCGCAAAGTTCCAAGCCAAAAATCGGCAAAGCCCTGAAGCCTGCCTTTATGCGTCATCATACCACAAACGGCCTCCCCTGACAAGGTTCCATTAGAAACAAATCTCGTCTCTTCCTTCACTGACCATGAGAAAGCCTTCTGGTAAAGAAATCACTTAGAGCAGATACTCCCTTGTTCCAACCGCCAGTTGCAAAAATCCGAATCCATGAAACCCTCCATCGCTTCCATGCACCCGAAAAATGCTGTATAATGAAAGCATCAAGGAGAAAGAGGTGTCGTTCATGGTAAATAAAATTCATTTCGGAAAAAGGATATCGGCCCTCAGACGTAAGTCAGGTCTGTCGCAGACAGATTTGGCCGAGAAGCTTGGTGTCACTTCTCAGGCCGTCTCAAAATGGGAATGCGGAAATGCAGTTCCGGACATCGACATGCTTTTGGAATTGTCTCATCTGTACAAAATCACTATCAACGAGATGCTTGAAGACATTGATCTGCTTTGCCGGCTCACCGGCAGAGAAACCGGGCCTTCGGGAATCGCCTATTTTGTGCCGGAGCAAGAGCGGCCTTCCAATGCCGAATGGGCAGGTGAAATCCAAAGCGGTAACTGGATAAAACGAAATTGGGATCAATCCAGAACGGCAAATCCCTATATGGATGGCGGCGGAAAGCAAATTGCTTCTTGCGGCGGAATCGTTCTTGAAATAGGCGCAGGTCCCGGCGGCGGATATATGCCGTATATTCTTAAGGCCAATCCCGATGCTGCGATTATTATAAGCGACCTTTCTCCCACGGTTGTCAGGGAGTGGAAAAATCTCTTGGACAAAACACTCGATTCCCCTAACATCTATTATGCAGCATTTGATTTCTGCCAAATGCCATTTAAGGACAACAGTATTGATGTCATTTCTGACGGCGGCGGAATAGGCAATTGCGAAGGCGTAAAAGCAAAGGCCCTGAAAGAGGCCTACCGAGTTTTAAAACCGGGGGGTAAGCTTATAACCTCAACAGGCTTTGTAAACAAAGAAACTCTGGCGGCTCTTCCTGCGGAAGCCCAAAGAGTTCTCATCCAAAAACGCCCTGACGTATTTGAGGATCTGTATGAGGATACCGTTCTCGCCGGCTTCAGCAAAATCGATAGTGTTATCAGCGGCTGTTGGTATACCGGCGATGACGAAAGCACCATCGCTGATCTGGCACGCTCCCTTGGGGTGAATTTGAAATTTACCAGCTACACAAGATATTGCAGCAAGGAATGATCCAAAGAGATAGAAGGAACTCTCAAAATTAAGCTGTCAAAGACCCGAAAGCAATTGACACCGAATATAGGTATATGTATAATTTTGGTGTTGGCCCGCAAATGGGTTGGCAGCCCTTTTAAGTCCATCTCATTATCTCCACGGTGACGCCATTGACTTTTCTGCCAAACGCCTTGGCCCATATCATCAGGCAGACTTTCCATGCGCCATAAAATCCTCATGGCATTGCAAAAACTTCCCGAGACGGCGAATATCTTTGCATCTGCACGGACATCCAGCGTAAAGGGGCGGCTTTTGCTGTCACCTGCCGAAATACAGAGCCGATAATCAGGCAATTGACGTAAAACCATATTGGCAGTAACCGGCACAAGCTATTGCCACAGTAATAGGAGAAAAGTTGATGACCATAGAAGAAATAAAAGTTCGTCAATTGGCAAATCAACATTTGCTGAGACCGACAGATAAAATGACGGTGCTGCACGATCTTTGCGGTGTTCAGGCGCAGTTCATGGTAAACGCTATGCATTCGCTGAAAATAAGGAGTTTCGACTATCACGAGGACACGGTCGAAGATGGTCTTGTGAAAAACTGGACTGTCAGAGGAACGGTTCATGTATTTGCGGAAGATGACCTCCCCCTATTTATTCACTGTAATAATGGGCAAGATTATCTGCGCAACGATTGGAGCGGATATACATTTTGGAATCAGCGCGATAAGTGGGCGCTTACGCCGGAGCGACAAGCCTTTTTTGCTAATGTGATCTTGGAGGCCCTTAAATGCTCCGAACTGACGAGAGATGAATTAAAGGATGTCTGCAGACAAAATGGCATGACCGAACCGGAAGAAAGCAGTATGTTTGATCAATGGGGTGGCGGCGTTCGTGAAATGTGCGAACGTGGATTTATTAACTATGTCGTTCAGGAAAAGAAAGCTTTCTGCCTCTCACCTTCCTTTACTCCCATTCCGGAGCGAAAAGCAAAACTTGAAATGGCTCGTCGATATTTCACGCACATGGGTCCTTCCACCATTCACGATGCCATGTACTATTTCCATGCAACAGCCGCGCAGGTTAAAGATTGGCTTTCCCAACTGCCGGTATCAACAACGGAATGTGCAGGTAAAACCTATTATTATATCAACAACAACCAGACATACGATCAAGGAATTCCCAAATGTTTATTTCTTGCAGGATTTGACCAGCTTCTCTTAGCTCACGAGAAAAAGGAAAGCTTATTTTTGAGCCAAGAAAATATGAGAGCGATATTCAATCTTGCAGGAATTGTAATGCCTGCATTGCTGATTGATGGCAATGTAGTCGGCAAATGGAAAAAGAAGAAGAAAAAATTGTCGGTTACGATGTTCAAAGCAGTAACACAACAAGAAAAAAACATCGTTGCCGATTTTGCAGGTACACTATGGAATGATATTGCATCAATAAGTTATGATGAATGAGTATTTTTCTGTGGCGTTATGCGAGAAATATGTCTTCGTGTGCATCCCTATTTCCCGGACAATATGATTGGCAACTTATAAATACCCTTGTGTCTTCTTCACTGCTTGTTCTGATAAGACGGGGATCCGTGGGCGCCGTAGCCAAGATATTTCGCTTTGATGTCCCTGCCTATTTCTATATTTTTGATATAATCTTTCGTGATGGCAGCTTTAATTAATAAATATACAAGCAGGAGCACAAATAAAACGACTATACAAAGAATTATGATTCCCATGATTTTTAAAAACCGACTCATATCTGCTTTGTCTCCTTTGCTTTCTTGACAAGCTTACAAACAGTATGCTATATATTAGTGGCACAAAGTAACATTTTAAGTTATTATATCATTGTTCTTGATTGATACCAGATAAGAATAAATTTCAGATTGAAAAGAGAATATTGAAAAAATTTTTAGCATATGCTATAATGCCAATAGGCAAAAAGAAATCACAAGTCCATGCGGGCAAAAAATGAATCCCCAAACCGTGTTGCAGCACAGTTTGGGGATTCTTCTTTTCTTTTATAGTGGCAAAGTACCCACTAGGTTAGTTGTTGCTCTTATCGTCACTGTCTAACCATTTGATGATGTAGTGGCAGGCTACACCAGCCAAAACAGCAACTAAAAAAGAAATCACAACTTCCATGCAAACACCTCCTCCCTGTTGCGGGTGTCGGTGAGCAACACATATATTTTATCAAATTATTCGATATTTTTCTACATTTATCTCAAAGACCTGTTCTGAGGATTGTGGCTATAGCAATCCGATGCTCGCTATCTCTATGGACACTGTCATAAAATGGCTTCTCGGGGAGTTAATTTTCTTAATTTATACCTTTACCTTCCGAAAGAAAATACCTCCCTAAAAAAATTAACACCTAAAGCGATGGAATGCCTTTAGGTGCTACAATTTTAAGGTGTATAATGTCAACAAAGCATTTTACAGATAGACAAAAAAGCGCATATTATCAGAATAATTCTGACATATCCAATACATCTTCTTTAATCCAGACTATACTGTCGGTTTTGGATTTTCACCAAATTATATCTATGGACTTCAATGGCCAACACCCAGACAGTCCAGAATCTCCTCCTGTGTTTTAAGCTGCCTGCAGCGGTGCGCCAGCGCCCTGGCCTCCTCCACAGTGATCTTCGCCAATGCAGCCTTCACACCTGCAAGGCAGGCCGGACTCATGCTGAGCTTCCTCGCCCCAAGCCCCGTCAGCAGAACCGCCCCCTGAGGGCTGCCCGCCATTTCCCCGCACACCGAAACCGGCTTGTTCCGTTCCCCAAAGGCTGCGAAAACCTCTTCCAGCAGCCGCAGCATAGCCGGGGAATAGCTCCGATAGTAAGCTGCCGCCTCCCGGTTGGTCCTATCGGCGGCACAGACATACTGTGTCAGGTCATTGGTGCCCACGCTGGCGAAATCCACCTCCTCCGCTGCCAGATCAGCCGTCAGCGCCACAGACGGAACTTCCACCATGATCCCCAGCCGAATATGAGGATTGTAGGAAAGTCCTCCTTCCTCCAGCCGGGCCATGGCCTCCCTCACGTATGACTTTGCCAGACGAATGTCCTCTATCCCCCCCGCCATGGGAAACATCAGCCATAGGTCGCCGTAGGCCGAAGCCCTAAGAGCGGCCCTCAGCTGGGTCATGAACAGCTCCGGCCGGGCAAAGCAGAGCCGCAGCGCCCGATTGCCCAAAAAGGGATTCTCCTCCTTGGGCAGCCATAGGCAAGGGGGCCTCTTGTCCCCCCCAATATCCAGCGTCCGAAGCGTCACCGGCTTTCCTCCAGCCCTTATCAGCACCTGCTTATAGGCCTGAAACTGCTCCTCCTCCGAGGGCAGGGCGGAGCTTCCCATATACAGAAATTCCGTGCGCAGCAGACCGATGTAGTCATAATGTTCTCCGGGGACTTCAAAGCGAGCTGATTCCACATTGATTCCCACCTCAACGGATACCCCGTCCTTGGTAGCTCCCGGCCGGGACAGATACCGATCCTCAATGCTGCGTTTCCGAAGCATCTCCTCCTGCCCTTTTCGGCAAAGATCCAACTCTTCCTCCGAGGGTTCCAGAATCACCTGCCCCCTCACCGCGTCCAGCGCCAGCAGCGCCCCGTGAGGAATTCTGCACAGCACATCCGCCACCCCCGCCACTGCCGGGATCCCATGGCTTCTGGCCAGAATGGCGGAATGAGAGTTGCAGCCTCCGTCCTCAGTGACGATCCCCTTCACATGAGCCGGATCCAGCGTCGCCGTGTCCCCGGGCAGCAGCTCTTTTGCCACCACAATCACGTCCTGCTCCAACCGGGAAAGCCTTCTTTCCTCCCTCCCTTGGCAGATACGTATGAGACGCTTCTTTACGTCACGGATATCAGCGCTCCGGGCTGCGATCAGCGGATCCACCGCCTGCGCCAACAGTCCGGCAAATTCCTCAAACACCTTCTCCACGGCGGCTTCCGGCTCCAGACGCTCCTCCCTGACGGCGGACTCCGTCCGAAGCAGCAGCTCATGATCCTCCAGAATCATACAATGCGCCTGCAGAATCTCCGCCCATGCCACGGCGTCAGATTCCTCTGCCAGCCGCGCCAGCTCCTCCTTTGCCAGCCCCACCGCCCGGTGAAAACCCTCCAGCTTTTCTGCTTCCCTCCCCGGCTCATAATGTCTCCGGCACACCTCCGGCTCCCTCTCCCCGTATACATATGCCCGTGCCACGGCGATTCCCTGAGAAACCGGATTTCCGGTCAGCACAAGCCTCCTGCCGTCTCTGTTATTCTCCGCCATGCTCCCGTCTCCCTCCTGCCTGCGCCGGATGCCATCCTTTTCTTAAATCCGCTCCCCCCAAAGCGGCAGAGGCTTCCGCAGTTTCTTTCCATCCGCTTTTTGGGGGCTTACTACCATTGTACCTTGTTTTGATCCTTCTGTCAAAAACCCTATGACGGCCCTCCCTGATTATCCCCGAAAAACCGAAAACGCCATGGCCCTATAGGCCATGACGTTTCCGGAACCGCAACTTTTAAAACATAAGCAACTTTCAAAAGCATAAACATGCTAAAGCTGACTGGTCAGCTGTCAAGACTCATTCCCCCTCCGGCTCCAACAACGCCCTTTCATAGCTTTCCAAAATAACCTTCTGAATCGACTCCCTCGTCTGCGAGTTGATGGGATGCGCGATATCCCTATACTCGCCGTCCGAAGCCTTTTTGCTTGGCATTGCGATAAACAGGCCCTTGTCTCCCTCGATTATCTTGATGTCGTGTACCACGAATTCGTCATCAAGAGTGATGGAAACCACTGCCTTCATCTTGCTTTCCTTCGCAATTTTGCGGACGCGAACATCAGTAACCTGCATCTTACACCTCCTTATCCGGAAACCTTTGTGAGAAGCCATGCGGCAGCCGGACACCCGCCCGTTCCCTGCGCATAGCCAGACTATAGTTACCCCGTATATCTCTCATTGCGTTCCACCACAATGCGAATACGCCCCTCGTCACCCGTATAACGGGAATTTGCCCGAATCGTGCTCCTGCTCTCCACGATGCAATTCTCAATATAGGCATTGTCTCCGATATAGACATCATTCAGGATGATGGAATTCTTGATCACACAGTTATTTCCGATAAAGCTTTTCTTAAAGACCACCGAGTTCTCCACCCTGCCGTTGACGATACAGCCGCTGGAGATCAGACTGTTCCTGACGGTGACGCCCACATTATACTTAGCAGGGGCCAGATCGTCCACCTTGGAATAAATATCCGGATGCTGCTTGAAGAAATAGTTGCGCACCTCCGGCTTCAGAAAGTCCATATTGGCATCGTAATAATCCTCCACGGAGGCAATGTTGCGCCAATAGTCCCTCATCTTGTAGCCGTATATCCTCTTTATGTCCTTGTACCTGACAAGGACATCCCTGACGAAATCATACCGATCCTCTTCCGCGCACTTCTCGATCATCTCTATGAGCTGGCGGCGGCGCAGAATATAGATGCCGCAGGAGATCACGCTGGACTTGGCCTTCAGAGGCTTTTCCTCATACTCCTCGATGCGGCCGTCCTCGTCCATACGGACGGTGCCGAAACGTTCCACCCCCACATCGCTTCCCATTTCCTTGCACACCACCGTGATATCCGCCTTCTTCTCTATATGATATTCCAGCACCCTGCTGAAATCCATCTTGTACACCCCGTCCCCGGAGGATATTACCACATAGGGTTCATGGCTGCTCTTGAGAAATGCCAGATTCTGATAGATGGCATCCGCGGTGCCCCTATACCAATTGCTGTTCTCCGCCGTCACGGCGGGAGTGAGAACGAACAGTCCCCCCTGCTTGCGCCCGAAGTCCCACCATTTGGAGGAGCTGAGATGCTCGTTGAGGCTTCTGGCATTGTACTGGGTGAACACCGCCACCTTCTGAATGTGGGAGTTGGACATATTGCTCAAAGTAAAATCGATGCTCCGGTAGCTGCCTGCGATAGGCATGGCGCACACCGCCCTCCTCCGGGACAGCTCCTGCATCCTTCGGTTATTGCCTCCCGCTAAAATGATTCCGATGGCCCTCACTGCTAATCACCTGCCTTAATCAATGTTCTGCCGCTTCCCAGAGAAAAGTTCTCATAATCCGCCCCGGTGGTCACCCCGGAAATGACGGAATTCTTTCCCACCGTTATGCCGTTGGGGATGACGGTCCTCTCCCCCACGGTAACAATTCCCCGGTTGTAGATATGGGGGGCCATGTCGTTCTCCGCCTCCCCGCCCACGCCCAGACGCACATGGTTGCCGATCCGCACTTCTTCCGCCACAATGGCCTTGTACATCTCGCAGTCGTTACCGATCTGGGTCCGGTTCATAATGATGGAATCCCTGATCACCGTGTTCTTTCCGATCGTGACCCCGCATCCGATGACCGAATTATACACCTTGCCGTAGACATCCGTCCCCTCCCCTATGATGCTGCGCTCTACAACGCTGTCATCGGAAAAATATTGGGGCGGCTGAATCTCGCTCTTGGTGAACACCTTCCAGTACTCCTCATAGAGGTTGAATTCCGGCACAATGTCTATGAGCTCCATATTCGCCTGCCAATAAGAGTCCAGAGTGCCCACGTCCTTCCAATATCCCATGAACTCGTATGTATACATGGGCGCTCCCTTCCCGTGACAGTAGGGAATCACATGCTTTCCGAAATCAAGGGCCGGCTGGCCTGCCATTTCCACCAGCGCCCGCTTCAGGGTCTTCCAATTGAAGATATAGATGCCCATGCTGGCCAGATTGCTGCGGGGGCGCTCCGGCTTCTCCTCGAACTCCATGATCTTTCCCTTCTCATCAGCGATCATGACGCCGAACCGGCAGGCTTCCTCTATGGGAACCGGCATCACCGCTATGGTGACGGCTGCGCCGTTTTCTTTGTGGGCGTTCAGCATAAGCTCATAATCCATCTTATACACATGATCCCCTGAAAGAATCAGCACATACTCCGGATGGAAGCTCTCCATGTATTCCAGATTCTGGTAGACGGCATTGGCCGTGCCGGTATACCACTCGCTGTTGGAGCTCTTCTCATAGGGCGGAAGCACCGTGACCCCGCCGATGTTGCGGTCAAGGTCCCAGGGAATGCCGATTCCGATATGGCTGTTCAGCCTCAGGGGCTGATACTGGGTCAGCACGCCCACTGTGTCCACTCCCGAATTGATGCAGTTAGAAAGGGGAAAATCTATGATGCGGTATTTCCCTCCGAATGCCACGGCCGGCTTCGCCATCTTGGCGGTGAGCACCCCCAGCCTGCTGCCCTGGCCTCCGGCCAGAAGCATGGCGATCATTTCCTTCTTAATCATGAATTCACCTCGGTCAAAACCCGTGTCCCATGCCTTTCCTTTCTGACAAACGGCATCGGCGCACTCAATTTCGGCAGCGCCTCCAGCGGCGCTCCTCTTTTTAACATTGTATCATACTCTTCATGAAAATGAAACAGCTTGTGACATTTTCGCACGAAATTTACATTTTTCACATTTTGTCCAAGATTTTTTGTCTATTTATACCAATGGAATCAAATTCATATCGCCGGACATAAATCTCACAAGAAGAATTCGCGGCTTCCCCCAAGATTCCATTTGTCTTTTCCGAGGATTGCGATTATAATAATGGCATAAAACCCCATTGCCGCAGGTATAATATTACAATGGAAGGATATTTCCATCGGCCCCCGCGGCCTCTTCCCGCCGTCCGGCGCAGACAAAAAAGCTGACATAGGGCGGCAAAGGAAAGAAACAAAAACGCAACCAAAACAGACAAAGCAAAAAAGGAGATGCACATATATGTACAAGATCGACTTTTCCAATCCCTCCTCCATATATTTCGTAGGCATTGGCGGCATCAGCATGAGCGCTCTGGCGGAGCTGCTGGCGGACGCAGGCTTTCAGGTGTCCGGCTCCGACAAGGCCCGCAGCGCCCAGACTTCCGCTCTGGAAGCCAAGGGCGTCACCGTTTTCTACGGACATCGGGCCGAAAATATTACCGACCATATCGACTGCGTGATCTTCACCGCCGCCATCCATCCCGACAACCCGGAATACGCGGCTGCCCACCAAAGGCAGATCCCCTGCCTCACCAGAGGCCAGCTCATGGGACAGATCATGGAGCATTATCAGATCCCCATCGGCATCAGCGGCACCCACGGAAAGACTACGACCACCTCCATGGTCAGTGAGATCCTGCTGCATGCAGGCACGGATCCCACCCTCCTTGTGGGGGGCAGCCTCAATGCCATAGGCGGCAACCTGCGCATCGGAAGGTCCGAATATTTCGTGACAGAGGCCTGTGAATACACCAACAGCTTTCTGAACTTCTCTCCCAAGATCGGCGTGATTCTGAACATCGAGGAGGATCACATGGACTTTTTCAAGGATCTGGCGGACATACGCAGCTCCTTCCGCAAATATGCCCAGCTGCTGCCGGACGATGGCTGTCTTATCATCAACAGCCAGATTCCCAATCTGGAAGAGATCACCGGCGGTCTGCGCTGTGCCGTAGTCACCTTCGGCCCCGGAAAGGAAGCCGACTATCACCCCGCGCAGATCAGCTACGACGCTCTGGCCCGTCCCAGCTTCATTTTGCAGGGGCCGGACGGAGCGGAGCACACACTCTCCCTGCAGGTTCCCGGCGAGCACAATGTTCACAACGCTCTGGCCGCCGCAGCCCTTGGAGACCGGCTGAACATCCCTTGGGATGTGATCAGCGAAGCCCTCCGCAGCTATACCAGCACTCACCGGCGCTTCGAGCATAAGGGCGCCGTGGGCGGAGTTACCGTCATAGATGACTACGCCCATCATCCCACGGAGATTGCCGCCACCTTGAACACCGCCGGAAAGTATCCTCATAGGACGCTGTGGTGCGTCTTCCAGCCCCACACCTATACCAGAACCAAAGCTTTCCTCAAAGAATTCGCAAAGGCCCTGACTCTGGCGGACAAAGTGGTGCTGGCCGACATTTTCCCCGCCAGAGAGACCGACACGCTGGGAGTCAGCTCGGAGCTTCTCCGGCAGGAGGTGCAGGCTCTGGGTACGGAATGCTACTATTTTCCCACCTTCGACGAGATCGAAAACTTTCTGCTGGAAAATTGCATAAAGGATGATCTGTTGATAACTATGGGGGCGGGAGATATACAGAAAATCGGGGAAAGCCTGCTGGGAAACTAATTATCCACACTTTCCACATTCATCGTCTCAGTATGCGCCGGCAGAGCTGTGGATATTCCGGTTCTTGACTGTGGATAATTTTTCCTGTTTTTTCTTGGATACGGAAGCCTATTCCCGATTTTGTCCACAATATCCACATTTTCCACATTTGATCGGCTTTTTTGAGCTCATATGGTTTTAGGGAAATTGTCTATTTTCTTTTCAAAGGCCTTGTGCTATACTTTGTCTACCGTGAAGCAAAGCCCTTCAGCACTCATGAGGCCGGAAAGGAAAGTGTCAGCAATGTCGCATTTGACGATTTATCAATCCAATTATGTAGATGCTACCGTAGTGTCCAACTTGTTTATCGATGAATATATGAAGGATGCAAACGATGCCCAGATAAAGGTCTACCTCTATCTTCTCCGCATGATGAATGCCCGTGAGGCCACCAGCGTATCCGACATCGCAGACAAGTTCAACCATACGGAAAAGGATATTCTCCGGGCGCTTAAATATTGGGAAAAGCAGCGGCTCCTTGATCTTGACTACGACAGCGGCAAAAATCTGGCGGGCATCCATATACGGGATCTTTCAGGAAATGACAAGGACAAAGCCGTCTCTGTGCCCCAGCCGGAGCCTTCCTTCATTCCCCTGCCGGCGTCCTCGCCCTCCCCGGAGCTTGGGAGCTCCAAAGCATTTTCGGCCTTGCGCTCTCAGGAAGCCCCCATGCCCCCGTCCCAAGAGACGCCGCAGGAGCCTTCCCCTTACGAGAAGCCTTCCTATTCCGCCGACCAGCTTCGGGAATTCAAGTCCCGTCAGGAAACCGCGCTGCTTTTGTCCATCGCGGAGTCTTATATCGGAAAGCCCCTGACGCCCTCGGAGATAAAGACCATCCTATATTTCACGGATGTGCTGCGCTTTTCCGACGATCTGATCGACTATTTGATTCAATATTGTGTGGACAGAGGAAAAAAGGACTTCAAATACATAGAAAGGGTGGCCGTGAACTGGGCAGAGTCCGGCATTACCACTCCTAAGCAGGCCCAAAAGGCATCCTCCCGGTACGACAAGAATGTCTATACCATTATGAACGGTCTGGGAAAAGATTCCTCGCCTACGGTGAAGGAGATGGAGTACATCACCCGCTGGACAAAGGATTACGGCTTTTCCACCGACATTATCGTGGAGGCCTGCCAGCGCACTGTTCTGGCAACGGACAAGCATCGCTTCGAGTACGCAGAGGGGATCTTGAGCAGCTGGAAGCGTCAGGACGTACACCACAAATCCGACATTGCAAAGATAGACAGCCAATACCAGCAGCGGAAGAAGCCCTCTCCGAAACAGCCCGCCAACCGCTTCAACCAGTTCACCCAGAACACCTACGATTTCGAGGCTTTAGAGCAGGAGCTGTTGAGCAACTGACGAAAACGTTCTATCCCTATTAGAAAAGGAGAGCAGACGTGGCCCTCACCAATTCTCAATATGAAGCCATCCAAAAAAAATATGAGCGCAGAAGGGACGTACACCGATCTCTGGGCCGTTCCAGACAGGAGGAGGTCTACGCCGCCATCCCCGAATTTCAGCAGCTGGCGGAATCCGTCAGCACCCTCTCCGTAGCCAGCGCGCGGCGCATGCTGGAGGGTGACGATGACGCGCTGGACGTTCTCCACAGACAGCTCACCGAGATCGCTTCCCGCCAAAAGCAGCTTCTGATCCAGAACGGCTTTCCTGCAGACTATCTGGATCCCGACTACGACTGCCCGGACTGTCGGGATACCGGATACATCCTCACGGAGGATGGAATGCGCCGGAAATGCCATTGCTTCCGGCAGCAGGAGATTTCCATACTCTATGCCCAGTCCAACATTCAAGAGCAGATCGCCAGAGAGAACTTTTCCTCTCTCTCCTATGATTATTATCAGGGGGAGGATCTGCGCCGGTTCGAGACCGCGGTACAGATATGCAAAAAATTCGTCCAGTCCTTCAAGAAAGACTATCGAAATCTGTTTTTTTATGGTACAGTAGGAACGGGGAAGAGCTTCTTATCCGGCTGCATTGCGCAGGAGCTGCTGCAGCAGGGCCATTCCGTGATCTATTTCAGCGCTCCTGGCCTTTTTGACACGCTGGCGCGCTACTCCTTTGATGCAAAGTCCAAGGAGGCCCTTCATGATCTGTATGAAGACTTCTATAACTGTGACCTGCTGATCATTGATGATCTGGGCACCGAAATCACCAACAGCTTCGTGACCTCACAGCTGTTTTCTTGTCTCAATGAACGCTACCTGCGTGGCCGAGCCACCTTGATTTCCACAAACTTAAGTCTTGAGGAACTCCGTGACCGGTATTCCGATCGTATTTTCTCCCGGATCACCAGCAGCTTTACGCTGTGCAAGCTCACGGGTCCCGACATCCGCATCCTAAAAAAACGCATGGCCAGCAGCTGGACGCAGACGGCAACCTGAGGCTTTGGCCCATGACGCCCCAAGACCCTTCATTCGACTCTTACAATAAAAGAAAGGACACTCATATGGGCAACCGCGAAGAAAAAAGAAATCTGGAAACCATTCCCGTAGGCTCTCTTGGAATCATCACTCTGGAGGGCTGCAGGCCTCTGGGGGAGAAAATCGATCAGTACCTTGTGAAATGGCGCAGGGAAAGGCAAAGCGAGCACAAGGGTTCCCTTGCGTTCTCCGGCTATCAGCGGGATACCTACCTGCTGAAGGCATCCGTTCCCCGCTTCGGTTCCGGCGAAGCCAAGGGCATGATTCTGGAGTCCGTGCGCGGCGTGGACCTCTATCTGCTGGTGGATGTCTGCAACTATTCCCTGACCTATTCCTTATGCGGCTTTGAGAATCATATGTCTCCCGACGACCATTTTCAGGATCTGAAGCGTATCATTGCGGCGGTTGGCGGAAAGGCCAGACGCATCACCGTCATTATGCCCTTCCTATACGAGAGCCGCCAGCACAAACGAACCGCCAGAGAATCTCTGGACTGCGCTCTGGGCCTGCAGCAGCTGGTGCAGATGGGCGTGGACAATATCATCACCTTCGACGCCCACGATCCCAGAGTACAGAATGCGATTCCTCTCCACGGCTTCGAGACAGTGCAGCCCGCCTACCAGTTCATCAAGGGACTGCTGCGCAATGTGGAAGGCCTGAAGCTGGACACAGACCACATGATGGTCATTAGTCCCGACGAGGGCGGCATGAGCCGGGCCATCTATATCGCCAATGTGCTGGGTCTGGACATGGGAATGTTCTACAAGCGCAGAGATTATACCACTGTGGTGAATGGACGCAATCCCATCATCGCCCACGAATTCTTAGGCACCAGTGTGGAAGGCAAGGACATGATCATCATTGACGATATGATCTCCTCCGGCGACAGCGTTCTGGAGGTAGCCGCCGCCCTGAAGCAGCGGAAGGCCAGAAAAATCTTCGTGTTCGCCACCTTCGGCCTATTCACCGGCGGATTGGACAAGTTCGATCAGGCCGCCGAAAACGGTCTGATCGACAAGGTGCTCACCACCAACCTGATCTACCAGACCCCTGAACTGCTGCAGCGGACCTGGTACATCAACTGTGATATGAGCAAATATATCGCCTACATCATCGATACCCTGAACCACGACTCCTCCATCAGCGATCTTCTGAATCCCAGCGAAAGAATCCAGAAGGTGGTGGCAAAGTATAAGAAGGGAAAACTCTAAGAGGGAGGCCGTCATCTCCCTCCGGGCAGCCGGAAGGCATAGACCAGATATTCCCCGCCATTGGAAACCGTAAAGCTTTCCTCCAGCCGGGCCTCAGTGCCGAGACGCTCCTCCAGATAGGAGACCACCGCGGCAGACTGAGGCCCCATATGGGCGGAGGCGACCAGATATATGGTCTCACAATCAGCGAAATAATCCTTCAGACGCCTCAGGAAGCCCGGAGAGCCGGCATACCAGCAGCCTGTAGCCACCGCATTCCTTTGTCTGAATATCTGTGTCTCGAAGGCGCTTCCCCTATAATAGATCAGCGAGCTGGCATCAATGAAAAACCTTTTGTCCGGATGGCTGTCACAATAGGAAATCATATCCTCCATGCCTTTGAAGTAGACCTCTTCCACAGCGTTCTTTTCAGAAAGATGCCTGTACTGTGACCGGAACGTATAGGCGCCGAAGGGCAGAAGCGCCAGAACCAAAAGCAGAGGCAGGCATAATTCCAGCGCAGACCTTTTTGTGCCTGCAGAGCATACTGGCCGCTCCCTTCCGACGATCAAAAGCAATAGGCACAGCAGCATAGTTATCTCGCCCAGATACAGAGGAACCATCACCCGCGGAGGCATCCTGCCCCCATAGATCAGATAGGCCCACAGCCCGCTTCTCGCCAGAAAAATTCCTCCCAGAGAAAGCAGGAATCCGTAGGCTTTCCTCCAAAAAACCGCAAAAAGCAGAACTGCCCACGCTGCCAGAAGGAGCAGATTCAGGTTCCAATATTCTTGGGTGGTATAGCTTTCCAAAAGTCCTCTGCCCAGCTGAGACAGCTCCGGCCGTATCTCCTGCCGGCCGGCCACTTCCGCAACCTCCAGCAGACAGTCTCCCGAAAGATTTTCCTCTATCATCATATACTGGCCGAAGGCACTGTACTGTTTTTCCGTCACACCGTATTTTTCCAGAATATCAGCCACATCTTCATAATCAGGAATGTCGGCATAATCCGTAATGTCCATGAGAGCGCCGATGACCTTTTCATACTCTTTCCATCCCTCACTGCTGTAGAAAATAAGATAGCTGCCCTTGCCCAGAGCCAGAATGCCAAGCAAAATCCCCGCAGTATAAAACAGCGGGCGGCACTTCCCCATCCATTCCTTAACAGAAAGGCCTTTGATCCGATACAGCTTATTTTTCATGAAATAAAAGGCCGTAAACGTCAGAACGCCCAGCGGCTGAATCATAAGCATTGCATCGCTGCGCAGCAGATAAGCCAGAAGCTCAAACATCAGAAAAAGAATGTATCGGCCTTTTCCCTGAGGATAGAGCAAAAGGCACACATATCCGGTTATGGCCAGCATGGCAGCCGTGGAGGTGAACTGAATACTGGATACAATGTAAAACCCCGCCCCATACAAGACGCCGCAGCACAGAAGGGAGAAAAGCACATCCCTTTTGTTTTCACACCGGGACAAAAAAGCGTCCGCAATGAAAAACCAGCACAAGAGCTGAAACAGCGCCAGCATTCCTCCATACCATGGCACATCGGCAGTGATGCTATAAAGGGACGAGAGTATAAAGCCGAGTATATAGTCTACATAATACGCATGAGCCTCCGGAGCACCCGTCATGGCACCCGAAAAGATCTCCGTTATCATGCGATCGTCATTGGTCTCAAATACGATCCCTGCAAATCGGTTGATGAGAAATATCCAGACCGCCGCCATACAAACCGAGATCAGTATATGGTATTTTTTCATCTTCATGTCCATCTCCTCCATACGAAACAGTATAACATATCTTCAGTATATCGGATTCAGACCGCTGACGCAACAATGAATATGACAAAATAGAAATCCCCTCTGCGGGGATCCCTATACTTCTACCCCTTCACGGAGCAACGTCCTTATTGATCCTGCGAAACTCGGTGGGAGAAACCCCTGCAATGCTTTTAAACACCCGCAGAAAGGTCGCCTTGCTCGGAAGCCCCACCTCCTCCGCTATGAGGCCGATGGGCTTATCTGTGGAGATCAGCAGATTTTTTGCTATTGCGATTCGGTATTCTGCCACATAGACGCTCAGATTCACGTTCATATAGGCCTTGAACACCCGGGACATATAATGAGGGGAAAGCCCAAAGTGGTCGGCAATCTCCGTGAGGCCGATGTTTTTCTGGTAGCTTTCATGGATATAGCCGATGATCTCATTCATTCTGGCCTTCACGTTCACGCTTCTCAAGCGATAATATCCGCACAAGCCCTCTGCCGCCCTGCCCACATACTCCGTATAGCGGCCAAGGCCCTCCGCCGCGTTCCTGCTGCCGAACGCAAAGCAGTCCTCCTCCAGCCCGGTTATCTCATGAAAATCCACCCGTTCCTCCCTTGCCAGCCTGCACATCCTGCGAAAAACCGTGTACCAGAACTGCTTCTGCTACTGCACCAGCACCGTCTTTTCCCTCATTTCTTCCTGCCATTGGCCCAGAATGTCCTTCAGCGCCTTTTCATTCCCCGTCCTTATGACATTCTCTATCTTAGTCAGCTTTTCCTTGTCCAGACTCATGCTGTATGTAATCTGGTCCTTCCGACAGGCAAAAAACTGAAATTTTGTATCCTTGTCATATAATTCAGCCATGGTTTCCGCCAGAAAATAGCTCTTCTGTATTTCATGTATGTTTTTTGTCCTCTCTCCCATCCCTACCTTTATCCTGCAATAGGAATAATCGTGCTGAAATATATTCCTGACTCCGGAAAAGGCCTCCTGAATCCGGCTCTCAGAAATTTCATCCTCCCCCATCACCACCACATAGCTCAGATAATTCCTCGAAATCACATAGGCGTTCAGGGCCTTTCTCAGAATGTCCTCCAGAAGATACCTGATTGTCTCCTCAAACATGAATTTTTGTGAATTGTCGAATTCCAGCAGCGGATTATGCTCTGCCTTTTCCGGTATGATCTCTACCATGGCACAGCAGAGCCAGCCTTTGAAGGATAAGGACTCCAGCAGCTTCTCCCGCTCTGCCTCGGATACGGGATATTGGTTGTAAAAGACCATTTTCTCCAGATTGGTCTTGTGGTAACTCTCCAGCAGCTTCCGGTTCTCGTTCAGGATAATCTTTTTGAGATTCAGAATGGGATTGTACAGCCTAAGGCTCATCCAGACAATCAAAAAGAAAATCACAATGAAAAACAATGCATACAGATTCGTCACATGCTGGTATTTCTGCGATATTTCTTTTTCCAGAGCCTCAAAGTCAATAATGCAGTACACCTTCATATCATACAGAATGCTTTCCTGAAAAACCACCCCCTTCTCCTCCGTAAAGGAAGGCGACAGATACCAGGAAAGCTCCTTCGCCTCATTGCTGCTTTGATAGATGACTCTGTCGCTGCAGGTGATGAAAAAGTCCTGATAGCTCTCGCTGTGTCCCGATACGATATTTCCGATCTCCAAAAGCTCGATATCCTGCACCAGAACAATACTGCTTCCCTGACGGGCAAAAACCATGGGCATCACAAGGGACGACTTGTTCAATTTCTGCAGCTTTGTAGGCATCAGCAGAAGCATGGCATCCGTATTCAGCCCCTCCTCGACGGCGCCCCGAAGATCCAGAGACAAGTATTTGTGAAACTGCCCGAAAAAGGCTTCCGTATCATAGATGCCGCTCTCCAGAAAGACTTTTTTGTCATCGGCAAAGAGATAAGCGTGCAGGACGCTTTTCTCCCTGACGGTGAGGTTTGCCAGCAGCTGCAGTACATTGGGCAGCGCCATTCTGTTTTCTATGGTAAGCTCCTCATAGTCCTTTACGTTCAACGCTACCAGATCATCCTGCAATAGGGCAATTCCGTTCCTATATATGTTCTGAAAGGTATCGTTGAGCTCTTCCGTATCCTTTCTGAAGCGTTCACCGCACTGGGCCACCGCCTCTTCCTTGGCTACGATATTGAGATTCACGAAGAAGACATGCACCAGCATCAAAAATCCGGCAAATAATATGCCAAAGCTCAGAAACAGCTTCAGCAGAAAGTCCTGATCCCCAATCCGGCTCCTGAATTTCTGCAGTTTTTTCCACATAGCGTCCCTCCCCGGTTCCATGGCGGCCCCTCTCCCTTTTCCCACACTGCCCATAGGGATTGCCGCGGTTCGCGGCAGTCCCTATGATAAGTTTACCCCTATATTTCTATTTCAGCCGGGAATATGCGGTATTGTAGATTTCCTCCAGCTCACTGCCCCCCATGATATTGAGCTCCTTGGCAAAGGCATCCCAATCATCCATAGAACGCATCCCCGTGATAAATTTATCGATCTCCTGCTCAAACACGGCGTTCAAGCTTGTGACCAGCGTGGTGATCCGCTCCAGTTCCTGAGCGCTGAAGCTGGGGAAGCTGGGCACGCTGACCAGAACCCCCTCCTCCTTCAGTTTCTGGATCCGTTCCGACTGGGATATATTCACCGGAAGATCTCCCGTTTTTTCTCCCAGATATTTCAGCATGTCCATATTGGTCTTTTCGTTCACCAGTCTGGCAATATACCATGTTCCCAATCCATAGCTGGCCCGGAGGGTGGAGTAGTTTCCAATCTCGCATACGGCATCCAGCAGCTGGGGCTGTCCGTCCGCCCATTTATAAGTCTCCCCTTCCACGCCGTAGTTTGTCAGCAGCTCTCCCTCCTGAGTATACAGCCAGTTGAAGAATTTCACAATGTCCTCTCCCCGCTTCGCTTTCACGCTGATTACAGAAAACTGATCCCAGTCCTTGGAGAAAGTCACTTGTCTGGCCGTGGTCTTATCCCCATAGGTCAGAGGATCCAGCATATCGAAATATGCATCCGGTTCCAGCTCTCTCAGCGCCTCATTATAGGCATTGGAAAACGTGGTGTTATCGATGACCAGCGATAGGGTGCCGCTTGTCAGGTAAGATGTCATCATAGTGCGGTCCATGATATTATAATCCTGATGCAGCAGTCCGTCGGCATAGGCATTGGCCAGATATGCTATCACATTCTTGAACTCCGCCTTGCCCGGTCCATAGATATATCGGTCTTCGTCAGGCTCATAATAGACCGGAAACTCGCTCTGGGTCGCGCCATATCCGCCTGCTCCCATGGAATATGCCATATTTCCAATGAGATATTTGATGCCGTTTCTGGTGGAAAATACATAATGCTCCGGATCCTTTTCCTTCAGCGTCAGCATTGCGTCATACAGCTCCTCCCAGCTAGCAGGGGTCTCAATGTTGTACTTCTCCAGCAGATCCATGCGGATGACAGGCAGGGGGGCAATCCCGATCCTATAGTCCTCCAATATCTGGAAGCCGTACAGATTTCCCTCATGCTTGTAAGTCGCTGTGTTTGCGGCACGTTCCTCTCCCTCCATCAGCTTCAAATAGTCCGGCATGCTGCTCTCATGTTCCGAAAGGTTCAGCAGCATTCCTGCACTGGCCGTAGTCTTCATCATGGAGGCGTCCATCTCCACCACGTCCGGAAGAGCGTTTGTCCCTGCCATGGTAGAAAGTTTTGTGGAATAGTCGCTGTCCGGAACAGCCATAATGTGGATGTCCACATTCATATTTTCCCGTATCCAGTTCAATGTCAGGATATCATCCTTCAACGGGATATCGCTCTCCGGAATCATCCATGTAAAGGATAGGGTCTCATCGAAATATAGGCTGCACCTCTGCTCTTGCCCGCCCTCTTCGCCTTCTCCTTGCCCGGACTCCGTCTGCTCTGCAGCTGTAGGCCTGCTGTCCTGCTCTTCCTCCCCGGCAGCACATGCGGCGCACTGCATTCCCAGCAAAACGGTCAATGCCACCGCCGCGGCCCTCTTTGCGTTTTTCTTTGTTCTTCTCATAGGCTCTCTCCTTTTCTTTTGACGAGGTCTGTTCCCACACCCCGATTTATATTTACAGACCTATTTTGCAGCCCTGCAAGATGCGCGGGCAGCTTCAAAGCCTGCCTGCAGCCCTACGTATAGGCCATTACCCCTTTACCGCGCCTACCATCACCCCTTTGTTGAAGTATTTCTGTATAAAGGGATAAATACACAAAATGGGCAGAATGGATATGAAAATCACGGCATATTTGATATTCATGGTGGAGATGTTCATGGAGGCAATATCGCCGCTCATGGTGGACATCTCATTGCTTATGACGATATTTCTCAGAATCAGCTGCAGCGGATACAGCTTCTTCTCATCCAGATAAAGCAGCGGCCCAAGGTAACTGTTCCAGATCCCCACTGCATAGAACAAGGTCACGGAAGCCAGCACCGGTTTGGATAGGGGCACTATGATCCGTGAGAAAATCTTCCACTCTCCGGCGCCGTCCATCTTTGCCGACTCCGCCATCTCCTCCGGCAGGCCCTGAAAAAAAGTTCGTATCATGATCATATAATATACATCGATAGCCCCCGGAAGCAGGATGCTGAATACCGTATTCCGAAGATTCAGCGCATTTACCACAAGGAATCTGGGAATCATCCCCACATCAAAAAGCATGGTGAATATAATGAAGAATGTAACTGCCCTTCTTCCGTACAGCTGCTTTCTGGACAGCGGATATGCACAGAGCGCCGACATAAACACGCTTATGGACGTTCCTGCCACCGTATAAAAAACGGTGTTGAGATAGGATCTTCCCAAGCTTTCATTTTTCAGTATGGTCTTATAGGCATCCAGATTTATGTTCTGGGGATACCAGGTGATGTCTCCCCGCACCACGTTCGTGGAGCCGCTGATAGAAACAATAAACATATAATAGATGGGAAATAGGATCATCCCGGTAAACAGAATCAGCAGCGCCAGATTGGCAAATGCAAATACCCTATCTCCCCTCGCCCGTCTTTTTTTCCTTTCCGTCCCACGCATACAAGAACACCTCCTACCAAAGGCTGGCCGCTTCCGCTTTTTGTGCGGCTTTGTTGGCCAGAATGATCAGCACCAGACCGATTACCGCCTGAAACACATTCACCGCCGTGCCATAGCTCAGATCCGCTGAAATAATCCCCCTCCGGTAGACATATGTGGATATGACATCCGCCGTGCTCATGGTGGAACCATTATACAGCAGCATGATCTTTTCATACCCCACCGACAGTATATTACCCAGCGTCAGCAGCAATTGTATGGATATGACGGAGGCTATCCCCGGCAGGCTGATATGTATGATCTGTTTCCAGCGGGAGGCCCCGTCTATGACGGCTGCCTCATACAGCTGGGCATCAATGCCGGACAATGCTGCCAGATAGATAATGGAGGACCATCCTGCCTTCTGCCAGATTTCCGACAAAATATAGATAGGACGGAACCATTCCGGTTTATTCATGAAGGAAATCTTCTGCAGCCCTAAAAAGGATAGAATCTGGTTGATCAGGCCGTCCAGCGAACACAGATTCAAAATCAGGCCGCAGATCACCACCACCGAGAAAAAATACGGCAGATAGCTCACCGTCTGAATCACCTTTTTCAGCTTTTTCTGGCGCACCTCATTGATCATTAGGGCCAGAATCACCGGCGCCGGGAAATAGAACAGCAGCCCCCAGACATTGATCAGAACCGTATTTTTGATCAGTGTCAGAAAATAAGGTTCCTCCAGAAAGGTCTTGAACCATTTCAGTCCCACCCACTGGCTTCCCAGCACGCCTTCCATTGGATTGTAATCCTCAAAAGCCACCACAAGCCAGAACATGGCTCCGTACTTGAAAACCACAAAATATAGGATGGGCAGCAGCAACAGCAGATACAGCTCTCTGTTCTTCTTTATGCGCTGCGATACTTTTGAAGGCTTTAAAACATTTGAAGCTCTTCTCATCCTTATCACGCCTCCTCTCGCAATTTTCTTCCTTTCTTCCGTTTCTCTTCTACGGAAGGTAAGTTTCCCCTCTAAAATTTTCGTTCTACATATTACCAAGATTTTGCCCCTCTCCCCTGCCTCATTTTATCTCCGGTGGGGGCTGCTGCACTCAGCTTAACAAGCAGGCTGTCCTTTTGCAATCCACAAGATTTGCTTCAGGACTCATTTATCCACCTTCTCACCGTATCAAAAATTAATCGGGTCTCAATATCCCCCAATCAATTGACTTTTCCGGACAGAACAGTAAAAATATAGATTATCCCAAGAACGAAAAGAAAAAAGAATGCAGTGACTACAAGACAAGAAAGGAGAACTTGCCATGCCAAAGAAACTTTTGATTTTGAACGCAGATGATTTTGGAATGTGCTCCTCATACAATGAAGCCGTGTTCCATCTATTGGAGGAAAACAAGATTTCCTCCAGCACGCTTATGCCGGTGACTCCGGGCTGTGAAGAAGCCGTGGTCTGGTGCCAGAAAAAGAAGATCCGCTGCATCGGACTTCACACCACCCTGACAAGCGAATGGAAGAATCTCCGCTGGAGAAGCCTGACCCATATGCCTTCTCTGGAGGACGAGCAGGGATTTCTATATCCCACCGTAAAGGAATTTCTGTCCCATGCCGCAGCAGAGGATATCGTCAAAGAGCTGGAAGCTCAGTTCGCTCTTTTTGCAGCCACCGGCATCTTCTTCTCCCACGTGGACAATCACATGGGCAGCATCTATCCCTCTCCTGACGGAAGCCATGTCGGCTATCTTCCTTATGTATATGAACTATGTGCCAGATATGGCCGTCTGCCTTTCCGCATGTATCGAAAGGCCCTATATGAGGACACCTATGAAATTTCTTCCGAACCGGTCAGAAAGGACATCCTTCTGGCGGACCGATTGGAAATACCCCTCATCGATAGACTGTATTCGTTCCATTTCGCTCCAAAGGAAGGTGAAGACTATTCTTCCTTCAAGAAGGAAGTCCTCGATCTGGTCCACACCGTTCCTGAAGGCATCAGCGAGCTGTATTTCCACCCCTCCATGGATACTCCCGAGGTACGAGAAATCTGCCCTTCCTGGCAGCGGCGTGTGTGGGAATTCCGGCTGCTCTTTGATGAGGACTTTACATACGCGTTGAAGGATGCTAGGATTACATTGATTCCCTATCCCAGAAAGGAGGCTTAATGAAAACACTGGCCAACGAACGAATCCTGCCGCAGGAACTGACGAACCGCAACTGCCATGCCAGCCATTGCCTGCCCCTTGGAGACGGAAGCGTCTATGCCGTATGGTTTGAAGGCACCAAAGAAGGAAACGACGACGTATGTATCTGGGGCTCCCGGCGCACCCCGGAGGGTATTTGGTCCGCAAAAAAACAGCTGACAGAGGACGATGGCATTCCCCACTGGAATCCGGTACTGTTAAAGATTCCCGACGGCACGATCTTTCTATTTTACAAACAAGGAAAACCCATCTCCCGCTGGTATACCATGTATCTGACTTCAAGCGATAACTGCCGTTCTTGGTCCCGGCCCAAGGAGCTGGTTCCCGGGGATGTGGGCGGCCGGGGACCCGCGCGCAACAAGGCCATTATCCTATCCAACGGATGGCTTCTTGCGCCTGCCTCCAGCGAGGACTTCCTATGGTCCATGTTTGCCGACATCTCAAAAGACAGCGGCCGGACTTGGGCTGCCAGTGAAAGACAGAATATCTTCCACCAAGGAGAGACGCCGGCCACATGGTATGATAGACTGCTGGACAGATCCCCCCTGCGGAAAAAGCGCGGAGTCATCCAGCCCACCTTCTGGGAGAGCGCTCCGGGGCATGTTCATGCCCTGATGCGAAGCAGCGAGGGCAGGATCTACCGGGCAGAATCCATTGACTATGGGCAGATCTGGAGCAGACCGGAAAAAACCGAACTTCCCAACAACAACAGCGGCATCGATGCCGTGAGGCTTCCCAACGGCCATGTCTATCTGGTTTACAACCCCGTTGACAAAAACTGGGGAAAGCGATATCCCATTTCTCTGGCCCTTTCCAAGGACGACGGCCTTTCCTGGACGAAGGTCACGGATCTGGAGGACGGCTGTGGGAATAGCGAGTTGTCTTACCCCTGCATACAGTATGAAGATGGATATCTTTACATCACCTATACACGCAACCGCACAAATATCAGCTTCCGGATCCTGAGGCCCTGATCCGGCCCATGAAATAAATAAAGCCACCCCTCATGGGTGACAGAATAGGAGTTCAAGATGAATGACACATTTTTCCCCGGCGGCGTATGGCCGGTAATGCTGACGCCGTTTGGGCAGGACAACAAAGTGGATTATGGAGCGCTGGAGGAATTGGTACAATGGTATATGGATCACGGGGCATCAGGCCTTTTCGCCGTATGCCAATCCTCCGAAATGTTCTGCCTGAGTCTGGAGGAGCGCGTGGGATATGCTGCCTTCGTATGCAAAAAGGCTGCCGGAAAATTGCCCGTAATCGCCTCCGGACATATCTCCGATTCCTTTGAGGATCAGCGAACGGAGCTGCTGGCAATGGCAGACACCGGCGCAGACGCCATAATCCTGATCACCAACCGGCTGGCCCTCCAGACACAGAGCGATGCCGTATGGCTCTCCAACTTAAAAAAGCTGCTGAAAGAGCTTCCAAAGGATGTGAAGCTGGGACTCTACGAGTGCCCCTACCCCTACAAACGGGTGCTCTCCCCGGAGCTGACCAAATGGTGCGCGGATTCCGGAAGATTCTATTTCCTGAAAGATACCAGCTGTGACATTGAAAATATCAGCGCAAAGCTTCAGGTATGCCGGAACACCCCCCTGAAGCTGTACAATGCAAACACCGCCACTCTGCTGGAATCTCTGAAGCTCGGCGCATATGGCTATAGCGGCGTCATGGCAAATATGCAATGCTCTCTTTATGCATATTTATACGAAAACTATCAGCATCAGGATCTTACCCGGCTGTCCGATCTGCTTACCATCTGCGCCCTCATCGAACGTCAGCTCTATCCGGCCAACGCTAAATACTACCTGCAGCAGGAGGGCCTCCATATCTCCACCAAATGCCGCGTTCAGGACCATGGGGCCCTTGGCGACACCTTTCAAAAAGAAATCCATATGCTCCGCCGGATCACGAAGCATATGGAGGAGACATTCCACAGCTGAAGCCTGCCGTCTGATACTTGCCCGCTGTCCGGACCCGGTTCCTTTCAAGGTCTGATCACACAGCGGGCTTATTTTCTGCAGTTCAGCAGAATATAGTGCCCGGCCGGCCCCAACGTAGGCCATAGCCTTCTGTACATTCTTGAAGTCACAGAGAACGGCCTAAGAAAGCTAATTGCTCACTTACATTCGTTTTGCCCTTAACAATCCCAGATATGCATGCGTCAAATATGTCCATGTCCTGCGCTGCGTCATCCCTCTGTCTTAGGCCCCATGCCATACTTCAGATTCCATTCATAATAGTGCTCCAGCTGCTTCCTAAACACCTCAATATGTCTCTCACTCTTCCATATGGCGAACAGGTGTGTCATGAAATTGTAGCTGTCTGTCTTCAGGGCGCCCGAATCGACGACCATCACCGTATCATACTCCTCGTTTATGTTCCTTTTCCCTCCATACCAGCGGAGGACCT
>ERZ808051.391-NODE-391-length-51245-cov-10.756508_pt1 | contig 51245 bp, 55 predicted proteins | sample MGYA00380199_ERZ808051 | MGnify/ENA primary metagenome ERZ808051 (study PRJEB31490, sample SAMN06133391) | mouse gut metagenome | isolation source: J11 | host: mice | place: China: Chengdu | collected 2015-05 ... | reverse complement strand
TTACTTTTTATGGGAACACCGGCTATTTTCTAGCCGGTGTTAGAAGCCGTGGTTAAACGCATAGGCTGAACTGTAACGGATTTAGGCAGAAAATTTAATTTGATTATTCCAAAATGATGGATGATATGCTATAATATAAGCTTGTATCAGACTCTTTTTGTTGGATAACAGCAGAAAGGAGTTAATTTTATGGGTAAGGACTTAAAAGGTAAGGAGATTGGAGTCGGTATCTGTCAAAGAAAGGATGGTTTATACACAGCGCGATTTGTAAGCAAAAGAACTGGTAAATCGGTTCAAAAATATTTCCCAAGGCTACAGGAATGCCGTAGGTGGTATGCGGATGCAAAATTTGAAGATGAGCATGGCGGTATCAATGCGTCCGGGGATATGACAGTGACGGCATGGTTTGATTATTGGATTGAAAATATAAAAGGTGCAGCATAAGACCAAATACAATAAGAAATTATAAAGAACGGTTTGAGCATAATATAAAGAAATGTATTGGCAATATGATATTGTCAGAGGTAAAACCGATGCACTGTCAGAATGTTTTGAACCAGATGAAAGATGGATATAAAACATCTACTATATATCAAACAAGGATTGTATTGTATGTTCTCTGATGCTGTTGAAAATGATGTAATACTTAAAAATCCAGTACGAAAGCTGTAAAATATAACATTGGGAAAGAACCTAAGAAAGTCAGGGCATTAACTATTGACGAACAGAAGAAATTTCTTGAAGTTGCAGAGAAAAGCAGTAATTATAATCAGTTCGCGTTTATCTTGCAGATGGGATTACGGACAGGTGAGTTAATAGGATTGAAGTGGTCTGATATTGACTGGGAAAAGCGTGTCGTACACATACAAAGAAGTATGGAGTATAGGTATAGTGTTGGCGAATGGCGGATTGGTGAGCCGAAAAGCAAATCCGGCTATCGTGACGTACCTTTGACAGAAGAAGCCATTGCGATTTTGAAAAGGCAGAAAGAGAAACTTAGAGAAATCGAAGTGATCAATATGCAGTTCAAAGAACATGTATTTCTCTGCAGGAAAGGCGAACCGACGAAAAATTCAGCTTATGACACAACATTATTCAAATTATGTGATAAAGCTGGTATTGAACGTTTCTCGATGCATGTTTTAAGACATACAATGGCGACAAGATGTATTGAGGGTGGTATGCGTCCCAAGACTTTACAGGTGATTTTAGGTCATGCCAATGTAGGTATTACGATGAATTTGTATGTCCATGTGACCGAGGATGAGAAGGTCAAAGAGGTAGAGAAAATAGAAAGTGCCTTAAAAATTGTGTAGTAGATTGTGTAGTAAAAATATAGAGAAAGGCAGAAACTCTTGAAAATAAAGGATTTCTGAGCAGGTATGATAAGAAATGAAACTAGGAATCGTCGGACTCCCAAACGTAGGAAAGAGTACATTGTTTAATTCACTGACCAAGGCGGGCGCAGAATCCGCCAACTATCCGTTCTGTACGATCGACCCGAATGTGGGGATTGTGACAGTGCCGGATGAGCGGATCAGGCTGCTCGGAGAGCTTTATCGGACGAAGAAAGTGACGCCGGCGGTGATCGAATTTGTGGATATCGCGGGGCTTGTGAAGGGCGCTTCCAAAGGGGAGGGACTCGGAAATCAGTTCCTTGCCAATATCCGCGAGGTCGATGCGATTGTCCATGTGGTGAGATGCTTTGAGGACTCGAACATCGTCCACGTCGACGGCGGCATCGATCCGCTCAGGGATATCGAGACGATCAACCTGGAGCTCATCTTCTCTGACATTGAGATCCTCGAGAGGCGCATCGCAAAGGTGTCAAGAGGGGCGAGAAACGACAAGGCGCAGGCAAAGGAGCTTGCACTTGCCGAGCGTATCAAGGCACATCTGGAGGAGGGAAAGCTGGCAAAGAGCTTTGTGACGGACGACGATGAGGAGACAGCGTGGAGAAACGGGTATAATCTTCTGACAGACAAGCCAGTCATCTATGCGGCAAATGTGGCGGAGGATGATCTGGCGGACGACGGAGCCGGCAACGACGGCGTGAAGGCGGTGCGCGGGTACGCGGAGTCGGATGGATCGGAGGTGTTTGTGATCTGCGCGCAGATCGAGCAGGAGATCGCTGAGCTTGACGATGACGAGAAGGCGATGTTTCTGGATGATTTGGGATTAAAAGAGTCGGGACTGGACAAGCTAATCGCAGCGAGTTACCGTCTGCTGGGGCTTATGAGCTTCCTTACGGCAGGGGAGGATGAGTGCCGTGCATGGACGATCAAGGCCGGCACGAAGGCACCGCAGGCTGCAGGTAAGATCCACACGGATTTCGAGCGCGGTTTTATCCGTGCCGAGGTCGTCAACTACAAGGATCTGCTGGAGAACGGTTCCCTTGCGGCGGCGAGGGACAAGGGACTTGTCGGTCTTGAGGGCAAGGATTACGTGGTGAAAGACGGGGATGTGATCCTGTTCCGGTTCAATGTATGATTATTAGAATAAGGTAGGTAAAAAATATGCCTGATACAATGGGAGTAAAGGATATCGCTTTCCCGCATCTTGGGATCTATCTGGAGAATCTGCCGAAAAGTTTTTCGGTGTTTGGATTTGAGATCGCTTTTTACGGCGTGATCATCGGTATCGGTGTCATACTTGGCGTGCTGATGGCGGAGCGCATGGCAAAAGCGGAGGGAATGGACACAGACATTATATGGGATTTTGGCATTTATGCAGTCATTTTTTCCGTGATCGGGGCAAGGATCTATTACGTGATCTTTTCCTGGGATCAGTACAAAAATGACCTTCTGAGCATCTTCAATCTCAGGCGGGGCGGTCTGGCCATCTACGGCGCGGTGATCGCCGCGTTTGCGACGCTGTTTGTATACAGCAGGCTTAAAAAGCTGTCGCCTTATCAGATCGGGGACTGCGGGGTCTATGGATTGATTCTCGGACAGATTATAGGCAGATGGGGGAACTTCTTCAACAGGGAAGTGTTTGGCGGATATACAGATACGCTGTTCGCCATGAGACTGCCTGTTGACGCGGTATATCCATGGGATATCAAGCAGTCCCAGCTTGACGGCATGGCTTTGATGGGAGATGTGAATTTCATACAGGTCCATCCAACGTTTTTGTATGAGAGTGTGTGGAATCTGGGAATTTTGCTGATTATGATCGCATTTCATAAAAGGAAAAAATACCACGGACAGATGTGCCTGCTCTATCTCGGCGGGTATGGGATCGGACGTTTTGTGATCGAGGGGATCAGGACGGACCGGCTGCTGATCCCGGGCACGCAGATTGCTGTGTCACAGCTGCTGGGGCTGATGCTGTTCATTTTTTCTATCGTATTGAATACAGTCATAAGAGTTCGTTTACCGAAGGCATTAGATCACACGGAGAAGGAGGACAAGGTTCAATGACAAAAGACAAGATTGAGAAGCTGATAGCGCAGCTTACCTTGCAGGAAAAGATCGGTATGATTCACGGGAACGGTCTTTTTGAAACGAAGGGAGTAGAGCGGTTGGGGATCCCGCCTTTCAGGACATCGGACGGTCCAAGGGGAGTCCGGAAGGACTTTGAGAATGATACGTGGAAGGATATCGGACTGAGTTATGACTATGCGTCCTACCTGCCCTGCAACACGGCGCTTGCGGCGACATGGAACAGGGCGCTTGCCCATGAGACGGGAAAGCTGCTCGGCAGGGAGGCGAGAGGGCGCGGGAAGGACATGATCCTTGCGCCGGGAATCAACATCATGCGCTCACCGCTGTGCGGGCGGAGTTTTGAGTACATGGGGGAGGATCCGTACCTTGTTTCGGAGATGGTGGTGCCGCTCGTGCAGGGGATTGAGGAGAATGACGTCTCATCGTGTGTCAAGCATTTTGTGGCGAACAACCAGGAGACGAGGCGTATCGACGTTGACGTGGAGGTGAGCGAGCGGGCACTTCGGGAGATCTATCTGCCGGGTTTTGAGGCTGCAGTCAGGAGAGGAAAAGCCAAGGGGATCATGGGGGCCTACAATAAGCTTGGCGGGACACACTGCTGCCACCACGATGGTCTGCTGAACGGGATCCTGCGCAGGGAATGGGGGTTCGAGGGAATCACGGTGTCCGACTGGGGCGGCGTTCACGATACGATGGAAGCGCTCATGAACGGTCTTGACATGGAGATGTCCGTCACAAGCGACTTTGATGATTATTATATGGCGGATCCGCTGATCCGGATGATCGAGGACGGGAAAGTGGACCGGAAGGCGGCACTCGCAAAGATCGACGAAAAAGTCCGCCATATCCTGCATGTCATGAACGAACTCCATATGCTTGACGGAGAGCGCAGTGCAGGCGGTTACAACGATTACAATGACAAGGCGGCGCTGCGGCAGACTGCGAGGGAATCCGTAGTCCTGCTCAAGAATGACGGCAATATCCTTCCGCTCGACAGGAAAAAGATCAGGAAGCTGCTGGTGGTCGGTGAGAATGCAAACCGGCAGCACGCGCCAGGCGGCGGAAGCGCCGAGATCAAGGCACTGTATGAGATCACGCCGCTGCTTGGGATCCAGATGCTTCTGGGCGGCAACACGGAGGTTGTATACAAGCCGGGATATCACAACGAAGATGTCGGAAATATCTGGGCGAATACCGGTGACAGTGAGAATGGTCAGGCGGACAGCCTCAACCAGGAAAGCAGGACGGCACAGGCAGCACCGGAGGAGAAGATAAAACGCCAGAGAGAGATCAACGAAACGTACCGGAAGGATGCGCTCGAGGCGGCAGAAAATGCCGATGCGGTCATCTTTGTGGGCGGTCTGACACACGACTACGATACGGAGGGACAGGACAGGGCAGACATGAGACTTCCGTATGATCAGGACAGACTGATAACAGAACTGCTCAAGGTGAGACCGGATACCATTGTGACGCTCGTGGCTGGCTCCCCCGTGGACATGAGTGCGTGGCTGGCTGATGTGTCTGCGCTGGTCTACAGCTGGTATGCAGGTATGGAGGGAGGCATTGCCCTTGCGGAGGTTTTGTTTGGCGAGTACAACCCGTCAGGTCATCTTCCAGAAACGTTTCCCGTCTGCGAGAAGGATTGTCCGGCAGTGGCGCTTGGAGAATTTCCGGGCAGTGACAGTGTAAGCTACGGCGAGGACATCTTTGTGGGGTATCGCTATTATGACACGTACGATGTTGCGACGGCATTTCCGTTTGGCTATGGATTGTCCTACACTGATTTTGTTATGACGGGGATCCGGGCGGAGGTCATCGAGGACACGGCGCAGGGCAAGGGGGTCAAGGTGAGCTTTGACATTTCCAATATCGGCAGCCGTGCGGGTGCGGCAGTCGCGCAGATCTATGTGGCAGACAAATGCCCAAAGGTGAAGAAGGCGGCAAAGGAGCTGAAGGCATTTGAGAAGATCTATCTCGAAGCGGGTGAGACGAGGGAAGTGACGCTCATGCTCGAGCGGGAAGCATTTATGTACTACGATGAGACATCACACAGTTTTAAGGTGGATGCGGGAAGTTATATGCTGATGCTCGCCAAGAATACCGAGGAGATCGTGGATGTCACGGAAATCGAGTTTGAAATTTAGGCAGATATAAACAGACAGACAAGAGTCCTTTTTGGGCGCGGTGCATATGATAAATAAATGCACCACGTTCAAAGGGGACTTTTTTATGGTGACGTACAAGGAACTGCGGAAAAAAGAAGTGATCTGTATCAAGGACTGCAGGCGGCTTGGACATGTCTGTGACCTTGAGATCGATGAATGTAAGGGATGCATCTGCAAGATCATCGTGCCCGGCTGCAAGGGATTCTGGTCCATGATCACGGATGACTCAGTGATCGCCATACCATACAACTGTATCAGACAGATCGGACCGGATCTGATCCTTGTGGACATATAGGCGGCAGCGCCTCCGGAAGCCGTCAAAAAGCTGTTGTGCGGACGATTTGGTTGACATTGGCGGGATCTTAAACTATACTTATCGTATGACACGATATCTTGACGATCGAACAGTAAAAAATTCGGAGGGAACCGTATGAAATGTCCGTTTTGCAATCATGAAAATACAAGAGTTATAGATTCAAGACCGGCTGAGGACAACAGCTCCATACGCAGGCGGCGCGCGTGTGACGTGTGCGATAAGCGTTTTACGACCTACGAGAAGGTGGAGGCGATCCCGCTTGTCATCGTCAAGAAGGATGACAACAGAGAGGCGTATGACCGGTCGAAGATCGAGACAGGGGTACTGCGCGCATGCCACAAGAGACCGGTCAGCACGGACCGGATCGAGGATCTGGTGGATGAGGTGGAGGCGGATATCCTGAACCGCGGGGATAAGGAGATCAGCAGCCGCGTCGTCGGGGAGCTGGTCATGAACAAGCTCAAGGATCTTGACGCGGTTGCGTATGTCCGCTTTGCGTCAGTGTACAGGGAGTTTAAGGATATCAATACCTTTATGGATGAGCTGAAAAAAGTGCTGGGGAGTGCGGAATAGCATACAATTGTATCAGGATCAGCTGGGGCGAGAACGGCAATCTTGATTTATAATGCTGCCGAAACCAGCTGGGCGACAACAGCAGCCTTTGTATACAATAAAGAACAAGATTGTCAAAAAAATGTCTTGCTTTTTTGCCGATATTTTTATAGAATTTAAACGAACACAATAGACGGTACGCGTCGCGCGACTGTACTATGTGTGGTAGTATGCACATTTTGACGGATCATGGCACATGACTGAAAATAGCGCATACTGGCAACAATTAAATATCAGAAGAATAAAAAGGAGTAAAAGACATGGCAAAAAGAGGACAGAATTTTGGGAAAGTTCTTTTTGCGGGGATGTTGCTTACACTGACTGTTGCACTGGGCGGATGCTCAGGTGATAAGGCGGCTGGAGACTCTACACAGATTGCAGACACGTCTGCCGCAAACAGCAGTGAGGTGGCTACCGCGACAAACACGGAGACAGATGCTTCATCGGAGGAGACGAACGAGACAGGTGAGGCGAAGGACACGGAGAATGGCGGATCGCACATCACCATAGGTATTCCACAGGATTTGGACAGTCTGGTACCGAGCCTGTCACAGGGCGCGGGCACACAGGAAATCCTCTACAATATCTACGAGGGGTTGTATAAGCCGGACAGCGAGGGCAATCTGGTTCCTGCAGTGGCGAGTGATTACACAATGTCAGAGGACGGACTTGTGTATACATTCACTTTGAGAGATGGGATAAAGTTTCACAACGGAAACCCTGTCACTGTGGAGGACGTGAAGTATTCGATTGAAACCTGCGCCGGTCTTAATGGGGGAGAACCTGTTATATCGGCGTTTTCTAATATCGAGAGCGTGGAGGCGCCGGACGATAAGACGGTCGTGATCACATTAAAAGAATCGAGCAGTCCGTTCATGGCGATCCTCTCCACAGTTGAGGCGGCGATCGTGCCGGCGGACGCGCCGGATCTCCAGACAGATCCGGTGGGAACCGGGCCGTACAGGTTTGTGTCGCGCTCCCTGCAGGAGAATGTAGTGCTCGAGCGCTTTGACGATTACTGGGGAGAGCCGGCGCACATCAAGGATATCACCTTGAAGGTGCTTGCGGACTCGGATTCGATCGTCATGAACCTCGAGGGCGGTGCAGTCGACCTTGTCGCGAGGGTTTCCACAGCGCAGGCTGCGGAGCTTGGCGATGATTTCGAGGTGCTCGAGGGAACGATGAACCTGGTGCAGGCTATGTATCTGAACAATGCAGTGGCGCCTTTTGACAACGAGAAGGTCCGCCAGGCACTTTGCTATGCGGTCAATAAGCAGGAGATCCTCGATTTCGTGTCGGAGGGAAAGGGAACCCCCGTGGGGAGCAGTATGTTCCCGGCGTTTGGCAAATATTACGTCGAGGAGCTCAACGATATCTACACGACGGATATCGACAAGGCAAAGGCGCTGTTGGCGGATGCTGGATATGCGGATGGATTCAGTTTTACGATGAAGGTGCCGTCCAACTATCAGCAGCATGTTGACACTGCACAGGTGGTCGCAGAGCAGTTAAAGCAGATCAACGTCACGGCGAATATCGAGCTGATCGAGTGGGAGACATGGCTGAGCGATGTGTACCAGGGGCGCGATTTCGAGGCGACGCTCGTCGGTGTGGATGCCTCGACACTGACTGCGGGCGCGATGCTGAGCCGCTTCCGCTCTGATGCGCACAACAATTTTATAAATTTCAACAATGAGGAGTACGATGCCGCCTATGAGGAAGCGCTCGCTGCGGAGGCAGTGATGGACGACGACAAGGCAACGGAGGCTTACAAGAAGTGTGAGACGATCCTTGCCGAGACGGCTGCAAATGTCTATATCCAGGATATGTGCGAGCTGGTGGCAGTCAGAAAGGGCTACACGGGCTACACGTTCTATCCTCTGTATATCCAGGATTTTTCGAAGCTGGATGTGCAGTGATCCAATAGTTTAGATTGATCTGACAGTTCAGTACGGACAGAGATAGCGTTCATAAAATAGAAAGCAAAAGGTATAGGAATAAAAGGAGACGGGGATATGAGATACATTGGTAAAAAGCTTGCCGCAATGATGATCACGCTTTTGTGTATCTCGTTCCTCGTCTATCTTGCTTTTGACCTGATACCGGGAGATGCGGCGCTCGCCGCGCTCGGCACGGACGCCACACCGGAGAGCCTCGCAGCGCTGCGGGAACAGCTGGGGCTGAACAGGCCGTTCCTCCAGAGATATCTGGAGTGGCTGGTGCACTTTATCGGCGGTGATTTCGGCACGTCATACAAGTATCATATGCCTGTTGCGGACATGATCGTGTCCAAGCTGCCGATCACGGTCATCATGGCAGTCATTTCTTTTTTGATCATGGCAGCAGTCTCGCTGCCGATCGGGATCTACACAGCAAAACACAGCGGAAAGAGGGTCGACCGCATTGTCACGGCGGTCAACCAGATCGTGATGTCAGTGCCCCATTTTTTCATGGGAATACTGATCACATACTTTTTTGGACTGATCTTAAAGTTTTTCACACCCGGGGGATTTGTGTCCTATGAGACGGATTTTCTGGGATTTCTCGCGTATATTATTTTTCCATGCGTCGCGATCGCGCTTCCAAAGATCGCAATGTCGGTAAAAATGCTGCGGAGCTCCTGCATCGAGGAGGCGAAAAAAGATTATGTGAGAACGGCTTACAGCAAGGGAAACAATACCAACAAGGTTTTATATAGACATGTGCTGCGCAATGCCATGATACCGGTGATCACCCTGTGGGGCATGACACTGGCGGACATGCTCGTGGGTAGTATTGTGATCGAGCAGGTGTTTAATATTCCGGGTATAGGGCGCATTCTCCTGACTTCCATATCCTACAGGGACTATCCTGTGGTGGAGGCGATCATCGTGCTGATCGCATTTGTGGTGATCGCGACGAACTTCATTGTCGATGTGGTCTACCAGCTCGTCGATCCGCGCATCAGCGTGCAGGAATAGGGAGGTTTTTGATGAAAAGAAGGAAGCAGTATTCTCCCAATCTCATACTGGGTTTTGTGATAACAGGTATCATGCTGCTGATGATACTGGTCGGATTCGTGTACACGCCTTATGACATCACGAAGATGGACAGCACCGCGAAGCTGGCAGCGCCTTCGCTTGCGCACCCGATGGGGTGTGACAATTTCGGCAGGGATATCTTTTCGAGGGTGCTAAAGGGCATGGGCAACACGTTTGTGATCGCGGCGGCGACGGTGGCGATCGGGACGGTGAGCGGTGTCGTCATCGGTGCATTTACCGGATATTTTGGCGGCTGGCTGGACGAGGTGCTAATGCGCGTCAACGATGTGGTGTTTGCGTTTCCGAGCATTTTGCTGGCGCTGGTGTTCGTCAGTCTCTTCGGAACGGGCAAGTACAATGTCATCGCCGCGCTCGGCATCGCATTCATACCAAGCTTTGCCCGCATTGTCCGCGGGGAGTTCATCAAGTACCGCGAGATGGATTATGTGAAGAGCGCAAGGCTTGCCGGCGTGCCAGAGCTTCGCATCATCTTTGTGCATATCCTGCCCAACACGATGCCGGTGCTGATGTCCTCGGTGATGATCGGCTTTAACAACGCGGTGCTTGCTGAAGCGGGGATGAGTTATCTGGGCATCGGCGTGCAGCCGCCCAGCGCGAGCCTTGGCAGCATGTTGTCTGAGTCGCAGACTTATCTTTTTTCTGCGCCGTGGTACGCGGTGTTTCCGGGGCTGATGATCATACTGATGGTGCTGGGGCTGTCGCTGCTGGCGGACAGGGGCAGACAGCAGTGATGGGAAGGATTATGAGGATAGCAGTCTGTGAAGATGAGAGCGTGGTCAGAGAGGATATCGTGAAGCTGATACAAAAGTATCAGCCGGATGCCGATGTCACCGCATTTGCATCGGGTGAGGAATTGCTGGAAGCGGGAATGCAATATGACATCGTATTCCTTGATATTCTGTTTGATGACAGGATGTCCGGCATACAGACCGCCAGAAGCATCAGGGAAAAACAGGAAAATGATGAAAATCGAAAGAGCATCATCGTCTTCATAACCGGTTATCGGGAGTACATGGAGGAAGCGTTTGATGTCAACGCGTTTCATTATCTGCTCAAACCAGTCAGTGAGGACAGGTTTGCACAGGTATTAGACCGCGCGTGGAAAGAGCAGTCCGCTTATATTGAGAGTGCCAACAAGAAAGTCCTCGTCCATACGTCAGGCGGCGTGACGGAGGGCTATGGCAAGATGGAGCGCCTTGAGGCGGAGCTGGATGGGTATTTTTACCGCTGTCACAGGTGCTGTCTCGTCAACATGGAGAAGATCTCCGCCTACAGCACAGACATCATACGCACTGGACGCTGAGCCGCAGCGTGTGGTGCGCAGTATATTTTGTCAGCCAGATCCTCATCACCGGTCTGGCTGATATTGTCAAAATACCGCTGGCCGGCACGGTCGTGCGCATAGTCCTGCAGATTGCAGTCCTGCTTTTGATGCAGGCGTTTTTCTTTTATCCGGCAGAACAGCGGATCGACGCCTATGACATGGCGATCATTCTGAAAAATGCCCTTGAAAATGCGATAGCCGCCTGCGAAAAGGTGGATGGAACGAGGGAGATCTGCCTGCACGCCTATCGAAAAGGAAGTCTGTTTTTCATCGAGATCTGTAACGATTTCTCCGGCGGGATCAACATCGACAGCAACACAGGACTTCCTGTCAGCACCAGGCAGGACACACAGTATCATGGGATCGGATTGTCCAACATCCTTCGATGTGCGAGAAAGTAATTCCTGCTTGTTGTCATGCTGAATACAGACTTTTCACACCCAAAATAAAGTCGTTCGCGCTGTAATCGTTAAGAAAAGCTGTGCGCATGTCGATAAACAGAGCATATGAAGTGAGCTTTTGAAAGATGATAAGGGGAGGTAAGACTGTATGATGTAAATTTGCGGCAGTTATAGAACTTACCGCGCCAATGCAGCGCGCTGCCTCAGGAAGGAGACAGGCAGGGGCGACGAGCAGGCATATTATGAAAAACTGTGCAGAAAATTCTCACAGATATCGAGCAACGCAGACGGCGGTGTGCTCACCAGCAGTGAAAATAAGATTGTCTGAAAGGGATGGCAGTTGATCCGAAGTTTGCTGAGCAGATTGAAAAGGATATCGCAGGCATACCGCAGGCGCACAGGCAGATGTATGCGCAGGCAAAAATGGACGGCATGGAAATACACGGTTTTGCAGTGTTCCGGCAGCGGCGCTACAAGGACGAACGGCAGTGGAAACGGCAGCGCAGCGGCTGGCATGAAAGCGGGAAACAGACAGTGGAACAGAACACACAGAGAAAAAGAGAAGTTTATCCAGGAAGCAGCCAGAAAGCGTACAGAGAAAAAAGAGGCAGAGGAACAGCTGCTGGACTTGAAGGCATAGCATTTCTGGCAGTTCTTTAAGGAGAGAAGGAGTAAGTCGTATGCAGGTTGACATAAACAATAAGAACCCATTTCCGAAGATAATATTTGATATGAAGCCAGGTGAAATGAGAAAGGTTCTGTCGGACAAAATGCATTCGGGCGCGGCTGATGCGCAGGGGGCATTTCGCAGTGGCAGCGCGGCCGTTCCGTCAAAGGAAGAGAGGGCGGCGCTCGAGGAACGTTGGTCACATACAGTGATACATGGCACGATGGAGTTTTTTGAGGTATCGGGAAGCATGCTGAAAGGCAACTACGACTACAGTGATATCATCAACGCGAAAGGTTTAGCTTATGCAAAACTCTATGCTGAGATCCAGAAGCGGCATGCAGATCCGAATGTGAAATGGTACAAGTCTGTTGGCGGGGCGGAGCTGACCCTGGAGGAGGAGCTCGAGTGGCTCGACAACGAGTTTGAACAGCAGATCGCATGGGAAAAATCGTGTGCGAAATCCGCCGCCGAAATACAGAAATACTGCCGCGCAGAAATTCCCGAAGTGCCCTATGAGGAGATCGAGGGCATCGAGGACGATCTCTACGAGGCGAGAAACCGCTACCTGGACTTGTATCACAAGGACAACACAAATCTGGTGCTGCAGAATTTTTGCTTTCACAGTGTGCGGTCATTCAGATGGCCGGTTCTGGAATAAGCGGCATAAAATATGGAGTATAATATACGGATTCACGGTTCCTTAGAAAGGGAGGATTATGAAAATGACAGCAAACATAGCAGAAAGACACTCACAGATGCAGTGCGAAAAGTATGCCGTCGACGCAGACAGGCTTGCACAGAGGTTGCAGCAGAAAAAGGAGGATCAGCCGCCATCGGCCGACAGGAGCGGAAGAGATACCGTGGAAATTTCGGAAGATGCCCGCCAGGCGCTGGAGGCGCTGCGAAATCGGGATCACATAGAGATCGCGGGTACAGTCGAGCCGGACAGGTTCTGTATGGAACAGAAAGTCTTTGAGGAGTATGAGCAGGCAGTGATGGCGGAACAGAGGGAAAAAGTGACAAGCGGGAACTTTGACCGCCACGTAGACAAGATGGTGTCCGCCTATCAGAAAATGAAAAAGGATATCGAGGAAAAGTACGCCGATGCGGACGAGGACAAAAAGCAGCAGCTCGAACTGTTGGATAAAGCCTATGAAAGCCACAGTAAACTGATGGCAAAACATACAGAAACGATGTATGATCTGACGGATTTCACCCCGCAGATCACATACCATTCCAGCAAACATGTCACAGAACAGCAGGTACAGACCAAGCCTGACAAACTGTCTCTCTCTGGCAGGTATGAGAAGGGAGCGATCCGGGATCATGCATACAATACATTCATGACTGCCATCGGCAAAGGCGGTACAGCATCGCAGGGAAAGGAGGATCTGAACCGCATCTGGGATTATTATGCAGCATCGAGGTAAAACAGCGAAAAAACAGGAATGTCTCAAGAGAAGACATTCCTGTTTTTTTACTGCACAGTTTCGTGAAAAAGAACTATGCCGCTACACCGTCACGGAGAATCCGTCATACGCGGTCATAAATCCGCCAGCGGCTGCCAGCGCGGAGAGCTCGTCGTGCAGCGGGCAGCAGCCGTGTGAGAAGTGCGTGATGACAAAAGTGGTGGCGGCGTCCGCACATCCGGCTTGGAGCATCTGTTCGCGGATTGCAAAGCATCCTTCCAGATTCAGATGTCCTGTATATGCGCCGCCGGTGCCCATCGTGCAGTCGAGGCTCACCAGGTCAAAGTGCAGGGGGCGGATCGCATCCCATGTCTCGGGGCAGATCGAGCCAGTGTCGTTTCCGTAAAAGATCGTCTTGCCGCAGCTGTCTGACACCGCGTAGAGCAGGCAGTTTTCCCTGGGATCGTGCACTGCTTTCAGGGGCAGGATCTGGTAGTTTCCGGAAGGGAACGGCGAGAAGGCGTGCACCTCGGAAAAGCTGACAAAGTCCGCCAGTTGCTCGGGAGACTCGGTATGGATCAGAAGATCCTCGTACATCCGGCGGCATTTTTCATTGCCGAACAGACGCAGCGCTTCGTGATCCTGGCCAAATGCGTAAGGGGTCGAGCGCAGGATCAGATCCAGCGGGTGGAAGTGGTCACAGTGCGAGTGTGTCAAAAGGACGGTTTTGACCAGATCCAGATTCAGATCATACTGCAGGGAATGGCAGAACGTATCGGGTCCATAGTCCATCAGCAGGTCGTCGTTGATGAGTACCTGCGGGCGGCTGCGGATATTCTTTCCCTTTTTGATGCGCGCAGCTTTACAGTTTTCGCATTGGCAGAAGGGGGCTGGCCACCCCTCCGCCGCTGCGGTTCCCAGATATAAAAGTTTCATGAGCAGATCTCCTTTCGCGATGTTATTCGATAAAAATATCCAGCACCCCGCTGCAGTGCGTCAGCGCGTTCCGCGAGAGCACTGCGGCGCCGGGGCGGTAGGGGTTGTGCGCGGTCTGCGCTGACAGCTCCGCGCTGCCGTCCGCGATCCGCACGCGCTGTCCGGGGGCGTTTTCCGCGTTGGTGTGGAACCGGAACGTGACGGTGCGCCCGAAGCAGTCATAGCGGAGCCGGAGTCCGTCCGCCTCTGCCGGAAGAACAGGATCCAGTGACAAGGTGTCTGCTGTCAGCCGGATGCCCAGTATGTTCTGGATGACCTGGCGGATATAGATGCCCGGACCGCTGGAGTACAGTCTCCATCCGCCCTTCACGCCGATCTTGCCGGACTTTAGCAGATGAAACTCCTCGGCGTAGCGGTAGCGGTCGGGATAGGCGCCGTCGGAGCTGCTAAAGTAGAGATTGCTCTGGCGGGCGTGTGCGTTTGGCACGCTGTCCTGGATCAGGATCGGGTTGATGGGGAACAGGGAATCCCACGCTTCGCGGGCATCGCCGAGCTTTGCCATCGCCTCGATGTAGCGGATGTGCGCGTGGGTGTACTGCAGGCTGATCTCCCGCCCGACGTTGGCTGCCTGCTCCGCGCGCCGGAACAGATGGCTGACACCGCCGTTATAATCTGCAGGCCGGTCCATCAGACGCACGCCATCCGGACATTTGAGCCGGTTTCTGATGATGTCCGCGTTGCGTGACGCCTGCTCCGGGCTGGCAAGCTCCGCGATGATACTGCGCGTCATCGGCAGCAGGCGGTAGTGGATGCCAGTCACTTCATCGCAGGGGTGCAGCATGTAGGTGTAAGTGTCACCGCAGTCCAGAAAGCCCGCGATCACATCCTCTTTGATCAATATGGTCTCAAAGGCGCTTTTCACCGCGGCAGCCAGCGTGCTGCACTGGCTGGACAGCTCAGAAGCATGCTGTCGTGTGGATGGATCTGATATGTCATCGGCTGCAGCGCGCAGACTCCGGCTGAGTGCACAGAAGGTCTGATAGGCGAGTGCGACAGTCCATGCACTGACAAGGCGCTGCTTTAGATTTTCCTTTGCCGGTTGCAACGTGTCGTCCCAGTCGCCTCCGGCGTAGGTGATCAACCCGGTGTCGCCGATCATCCTGGTCTCCAGGATGTTGGAGAGAGCAAGATCGATGTGCGACAGGAGAGAGCTTTCCGTGGTCTCGCCGTCGTAGGGGATCTGCGCCTCCAGAAGGGACACATCGCCGGATGCTGCGAGGTAATCCGCCACGCATTTCAGAGGCCAGAAGATCACGTCGCCGTGGCACTCCCCTGGATTGACGGAATAGCGGTCAAACATGAACCATTGCGGCCACTCCCTTGTCTCGCGGTTCTGATGGGAGAAGATGTTCAAAAGGACTGCACGCACCAGTTCGTAGTGCTGTGTTGTCAGGAACAGCTCGATCGGCCCCTGGCAGATATCGCGCGTTCCCCATGCCGCGCCGCCGGGCTGCTCCAGACCGTGGGGCATGGAGAAATGGATCATGGCGTTGTGTGCGTACCACCAGACTGTCTCGTTCAGGATGTCAGCCTGTTTCCATGCGACTGCGGGTGTCAGGCAAAAATGGTTCATCAGCCCGCTGTAGTAGTCGAGGCACGCGCGCTTTTCCTGCGCGAAGGAGTACCCTGCGGGGCGCTCGTCCCCGTCCGCTCCAAGATATCCGCGAACGATCACACAGAACGAGGATTTTGCGTCGATGGAGAGCGTCAGGAACGTCTCGTCAAAGGGGGTGTCATCCTCGAAGAAGATGCGGTCGTCGCTGGCGGTAAAGCTGCAGTCCGGGAGTGTCATGTCATAGTGTAGGCCGGGATAGGCATCACTGTCAAGCACAAAGCGAAAACCTTGATCGATGGGCGTGCAGATGATATCGCTGCTGTACTCGTTGCTGCCCATGACAAGCTGGCTGGTCAGGATAAAATCATAGGAGATGCCATTCCTGCTCTCCACCTCCAGGATCAGGTCGGATGCGGATGCCGCGGTGTACGCAGTTACGGATAAGATATCATCGTCCAGTTTGTAATACCAGCGGGAATAATTCATTCCCATCTCGAACAGCCCGGGAAGATTCAGCAGCCGGTAAGTGCTGCCCAGGCGGATATACAGCCGCTGCCCGCTGTTTTTCAGGAGATTCAGGGCGCCGCGCGGCGTGGACAGCAGCTTGTGGAGATCGGTGTTGCCGATCACGACGTGGCTGTTGAAGATGCCGTACATATACTGGGTGGAGGATATCAGCGCACTGTCGACGGCGTGCAGGTTTGGCGGCGTGATGACGATCGTCCCATGCGGGCGCTCCGTCAGGCACTCCTTGTCCTTCGTCACGACGTGGGCGTGGTCATCCGCAAAAAAGGATAGCAGTGTGCTGCCCCTGTGTTCTTCCAGGTTCCGTTTGGGGAACAGTGCGTCAATCTCCGCAGACGAAAAGGAATCAGATGAAACCGGGAAGTCGAACATACTTTTGATAGTCACGGCGGTGAGCGCCTGCATAGGTTCTGCGGGCTGGAGCGGTGTGCGGTACGCCGCCATGATCTCCTCCTGGTATGCGGCTTTTGTGACTGCGTCGGGGTGATCCTTTTGGAAAAAGCCGTAGAAGGAGAGCGTTTTGGTTCCGCTGACACATAGTTTTTCCGTCTGCAATCCGGTGTAGGCAAATTCGTACTGCAGGTTCAGATCCGCAAGGTTTCCACAGAGCGCTGCCGGAATGCCGGTTTCCTTGCTCGAAAGTCCGAAGAACTGCATACCGTCAGTGGAGTAGTGCGCGGCGCCGGCGCCGATGACACCCTGCTGCAGGTAGGGAAAACGCCCCGCTGCAGGCATGTTCTGCCGTGAGCAGACCACATAGCCGTTCGCACCGCAAAAAACACTGTGTCCAAGGTACTGGGAGACATAGGACTCGTTTGTGTAGACATTATTCTCGGAAGTGACGCTGATGTCCTGACCGTAGATGACGTCGACAGTCTGACCGCAGCCGGTGAGCGTGATATCCCAGAACCAGCAAGCTGATACAGGGCGGAAGGTCACGGTGTACTCGATATCCTCCGCACGGCCTCTGTACTGCAGGCAGTTCCCTCCATAGGAGAGTGTGCTGGCGGAGCGGATCCCGAGCAGGGGATAGCTGCTGCTTCCCTGCTCGTGGTAGATCCGCAGATAGATGTTGTTGAGTGAGCCGTCCCTAGCATTTCCGCGGAACTGATTGATGAGGATGCTGCCCTGCGTGAAAGTGAAGACATCACCTGTGGGCAGGAAGGTGTAGCAACAGTCATGCGGATCCTTTTGCTGCTTGATTGTGAGAAAACGATTCATTTTTTTCTTTATTTCTTTCATAAAGGCAAGTCCTTTCTGGTTTATATTTGTAAAATAATCTGTTGATACTTATGGAAACGTTTTCTTTTGTGACAAAGCAAAATGAGAATTGAGCCTTCGTACTTTGATTATAAGTTGCCTTGTGTGGAATGTCAACATAAAGATGGAAAAGAACAGCGGAGATATGCAATAAATGACAATTAATTGGGAAATATCAGGATGGGTTTTGTTATTAATGCACAGCAGATGCACAAAAACAATCTGAAAAAAGGATAAAATATGCATTGTAAAATATAGATAAAAAACAAGCTGTATTTATGGCAAAAGTGATAGGTTGACATTCAATACAGAATGATTTATGATAAATATGTTGAAATAAATGGAAACGTTTTCTGAAAATCGCAGAAAATAGGTGGTACACATCTGACTTCCGGCACATTCAGACACACTCTGGGAAAAGTGCCGGAGCCTGTCAGAAGAATGGAGGGATGGTATTGAAAGTGAAACGGGGGTTTCAGGACTTCTTAAAGGAAGTCAAAAAGAACTGGGTGTTGTTTCTGATGCTGGTTCCGGCGATCGCATATTTCATTATATTTAGCTATGTGACAATGCCCGGCGCCTATGTAGCATTTGTAAACTATAACCCGAACAAGGGAATATTTGGCAGTGATTTTGTCGGTTTCAAGAATTTCGAGTTCCTGATCAGAAATGGAGATTTGGTGAGAATCACGAAAAATACCCTTCTCTACAACGGCGTGTTTCTGCTGATGAGTCATTTGATCCAGATCGTGCTGGCAGTCATGCTCTCGGAGATCATGAACAAGATCTTCAAAAAGATCTCCCAGTCGGTCATTCTGCTCCCGCATTTCATCTCCTATGTAGTCGTCGGCGTTTTTGCCTACAATTTCTTTAATTTTGACAACGGTTTTATCAACTCGCTGTTGGTCAATATGGGGCTGGAGCGCATTTCCTTCTACTCCACGCCGGGGGTATGGAAATACATTATCGTGTTCTTCTATATATGGAAGACAACCGGTTACGGCATGATCGTCTACATGGCGGCGATCACCGGCATCAGCAGTGAGATCTACGAGGCGTGCTACATCGACGGGGCAAGCCGCTTCCAGCGGATCCGTTATGTGACGCTGCCGCTGCTCAAGCCGACATTTATCCTGCTGGTCCTGTTTGGATTAGGCGGCATTCTGCGCGGTTCGTTTGACCTGTTCTACAACCTCATCGGAACGAACTCGCTGCTCTACGGGCAGACGGACATTATTGACACTTACGTATACCGAAGTCTGGTGGGATCGTTCAACTTTGCTTCCAGTGCGGCGGTAGGATTGTACCAGTCGGTATTCGGCCTGATCTTCGTCATGGTGATCAACCTGATCGTGCGGAAGGTCGAGCCGGAGAGTGCACTGTTTTGACAAGGAGGGGATCATATGGGACAGGGAAAAAAAGAAGCTGAGCCTGCTTCTAAGATTAAGATGGGAAAGAGCAACAGGATGCTTTCTGTTGTGTGTTATGTGGTGGTTGGATTGTTTGCCGTTGTGTGCCTGTTTCCGTTTGCGCTGATGATCACATCCTCCTTTATGACGGAGAAGGAGATCGTCAGTGAGGGGTACAAGCTGTTCCCGAAGGAGTGGACGGCTGCCGCGTACACGTATCTGCTCGACAATCCAAGGAAGCTTCTGGACGCGTACAGGACGACGATACTGATCACTGTTATCGGCACGGTTCTGGGACTTGTGATCATGTCGATGGCGGGGTATGTGCTCAACCGCAAGGATTTCAAATACAGGGGATTTTTCTCGTTCATGATCTACTTTACCACGCTGTTTTCAGGCGGACTTGTGCCTACATATATCCTGTATGTCAGGTACTTGAACCTGAAGGACAATATCTGGGCGATGATACTGCCGGGACTTGTGAGCGCGTGGTCTATCTTTCTGATGCGCAACTTCATGAAGTCGATCCCGGATGAGCTGTACGAGTCCGCGACGATGGACGGTGCAGGGCCATTTACGATCTATCTCAGGATCTTCATGCCGCTGGCGATCCCGTCGCTTGCGACAGTGGGATTGTTCCTGGCGCTGGGCTACTGGAACGAGTGGTACAATGCCAGCCTTTACATAGACACGGCGTCCAAATATCCGCTGCAGTACTATCTGCAGAAGATGATCAACCAGACGAGCATCGAGGCGCTGACCAACGCGGGACACGTGATCGACGCGGGCATGGTTCCCACGCAGTCCGTGAAGATGGCGACTGCCGTGCTGACGACAGGACCGATCATACTGCTCTATCCGTTTGTTCAGAAATATTTTGTCAGCGGACTGACGGTCGGCAGCGTGAAGGGATAAGACTGAGCTTTTAAAACATTTGTTGGAAAAATTTGCCTTTACTTTTTAGGTAAAGGTTGATAAAATAAGGAGGATAATATGAAACTAAGAAAGCAGAAATTAAGGAAAGTTACATCTACGATCATCAGTGCAGCCATGGCGGGCACACTTCTGGCAGGCTGCGGCGGCGACAAGGCGCCTGCCCAGAATGCGTCCGATCAAAACGCATCAGACACAGGCACTTCGGGCGACGCAAAGGACAGTGCGGGCACAGTGCAGGCTGGCAGTCCCGATCTCTCTGAGCATGTCACACTGACCTTCTATCTATATGGCTCTCCGGGGGCGGCGAACGAGGACATTCTCAAGGAAATCAACACAAAGCTCACGGCGGATATCAACACTTCTGTCGAGGTCAAGTACATTGACTGGGGCGATATCAACACAAAGTATCCGCTGCTCTGGGCATCCGGCGAGGAGTTTGACATGGCATACGCTTCCATCAACACGGCAGTTCCTTTTTACACGCTGGCAAAACAGGGGTCTCTGTACGATATCTCCGGAATCCTGGACAGCTGTGCGCCTGTGCTGAAGGCGGCGATCGATGATGCGGGCTGGGCGGCAGCCTCCACCACAGAGGGGATCTTTGGCGTGCCAAGCCTCGGGGCTGGTTACAATGTATATGGGTTTGTCTACAATAAGGCGAACTGCAAGGCGTGGGGCATTGACGAGGTGACAGATCTCGCGTCTATGGAGGCGTACTGTGATGCGTCTGTGGCGAACGGTATCTATCCGATCAACGGCAACCCGGAGGTTGCGATGGACTTCTACCATATGCTGGAGGGAATGACAGGAAACTGGGTTCCTGCACCGGGCATAGCGACCAGCGAGATGTATCTGATGTGCACGGACTACAACAATTATGAGGAAGTGGTGCACCCCGCGTTCACGGACGAGTTTGAGGCGTTTGTCATCAAGCTGGATGAGTGGGAGGGAAAAGGATACTGGCCGACAGACATCATGTCCGCTTCCACGGGTGACAAGGATATGTACAAGAACGGGCAGAGCAGTTCGTACATCACGCACATGGCGGACTGGACGGGCAACTTTACGGCGATTCACGGACAGCTTCCGGATCAGGATGTCGATGCATGGTACTTTGCGCAGGACAATGACAAGGTACTCAAGAGTTCTCCGGCGCAGGATCTGACAGTCATCAACGCAAACTGCAAGTATCCGGAGCGGTGCCTGATGGCGATCGAGAAGTTCATGACAGATGAGTCTTACTACAGACTGTGGCAGAACGGTATCGAGGGGCGCCAGTATGAGATCGTGGACGGTTATCTGGAGAAGCCCGCTTCCTTTAACGAGGACGTGGATGGCGGCGGATTCTCCGCGTGGGCACTCAGCAACACAGAGTTCAAGATTCCGCTCAAGGTAGAGCATCCGAGCCGCTATGAGAAGATCGCGGAGTGGGAGGCGCATCATATCAATGATCCCTACACGGGTTTCAGTTTCGATGATGCCAATGTTAAGGCAGAGCTGTCGGCGATCTCCAACGTAAACTCGACGCTCGGCATCCAGCTGATGCTCGGCAAGACGGACGATGTGCATGCCGCGCTGCAGCAGTACAGGGATCAGTTAAAGTCGGCAGGGATCGACACAGTGATCGAAGAATTAAAGACACAGCTTCAGGCATTTACGCCTGTCAAATAAGAAACTGTAAAGAGCAAGGGACATCGCGCAGAGGATTTCCGTGGAGGGACAAGGACGGGGCTGCAGTAAGTTTGCAGCCCCGTTTGTGCACGCAGGCACCCATAGGAGACTTGGTTTTATGGGAGGAAGAAATGGCGAATATCAACATTAAAGACATTGCAAAGTTATCGGGCGTGGGGATCGCCACCGTTTCCCGCGTTCTCAACCAGACGGGCTACGTGAGTGAGAAGACGCGGAAAAAAGTCCTGGATGTCATTAATGAATACAATTATATTCCAAACAACAATGCGCGGAATCTGAAACTGACACAATCAGAGAACATTGCATTGTTTGTGAAGTACATTTCAAATCCCTTTTTTGAGAAAATGATCGAGATCATCCAGCAGGAAGTGGCGTCGAGGGGATATCCCCTGCTGATCCAGAATGTGGACGAAAATTCGGATGAGCTGGATGTCGCCATCAGCGAATCGATGCAGCGCAATCTGTGCGGGCTGATCATCATGGGCGGTTCCTACTCCTCCTACACAGAGGCGAAGTTCCGTCAGCTTGGCACACCATGCGTGCTGCTCACGGTCAACTCCGAGGGAAATGTGGACCCGACCCTGTACTCGAGCGTCACCATCAACGACGAGCTGGAGGGGTATCGCGCGACCAACTATCTCATCGAGATGGGGCACCGCAGGATCGGCTTCCTATATAAGGACATGGAAAATGTGGTGACGCCGAACATCCTGCGCTACCGGGGATATATTCGGGCGCTGGAGGAGAACGGGATCCCGGTGGATGAGAGACTGATCGCGCCTGGTATACCCTCCTTTGGCATGGGTTTTCGCGCCGGATTTCAGGCGATGAAGGGGCTGATGCAGCGCAATCCGGACATGACTGCCGTGTTTGCATTCTCGGATGTTCTCGCGATCGGTGCGGCGAAGGCGGTGCTCAATGCGGGAAAGCAGATACCGGAGGACATCTCGGTCATTGGGTTTGACGGTATCGAGATGGCGGAATTTTACAACCCGACACTCGACACGGTGTATCAGCCGGCGACGGAGATGGCGCTCTCGGCGGTCTCGCTGCTGCACGGGATGATGAACGGGGAGCGGACACAGCACATTGTCTGTGATTCGGTGATCATGAAGCGCGGATCTGTGAAGATGCTGCGGTGAGGGCGGACAGCGGAATACATATAAAATAGTGATAGAAAGCGTTTTGGGGAGGGATCAGAATGAAGACAGAGCAGTTTCAGCTCTTGGCGGTGGGAAACAGTTTCAGCGAGGATGCGCTGTATTATATACACGATATCTGCGCGGCGGCAGGGGTGTCCTGCAGGGTGGTCAACCTCTACATAGGGGGCTGCAGCCTGCAGCGGCACTGTGAGAACGTGATATCGGGAGAACAAGTGTATGAATATCAGTGCGACGGGCATTTTGACGGGCGGATGGTGTCCCTGCAGGAGGCGCTTGCGGAGGAGGCGTGGGACTATATCCTGATGCAGCAGGCAAGCCACGACAGCGGGCTCTGGGAGACGTACGAGCCATGGCTCTTTCGGCTGGCAGGGCATCTGCGGCAAAGCTGCCCCGGCGCGGAGATTCTGCTGCACAAGACCTGGGCGTATGAGCAGGACAGCACGCACGAAGCGTTTGGGCGCTATCACTGCAGCCAGCAGGAGATGTACGAGGCGCTGTCAGGCTGTTATCAGAAGGCGGCTGCGCAGCTTGGCGTGCGTATGGTTCCGAGCGCGGATGTGATCCAGGCAGTGCGCAGGGAACCCGGTTTTCGCTACGAGCGGGGGGAGCAGAGCCTGTGCAGGGACGGGTTTCACATGCATATGACGTATGGACGTTTCCTGCTGGGGGCGTTGTTCTATGTATTTTTGACGGGCAATGATATCTGTGAGAATCCCTTCTGCCCGGACGGTGCGGAGGCGGACAAGATTAAGACCATTCGGAGGTTAGTGCGAAAAATAGTTCTAAGGCAGCAAAAAACACTGCCTAAGAACTATTAAGTTTCACACAGGAAAAACGCAAAAGACGGCGTTTTTCATTTCTATTTGAGCCGCCAAAGGCGGCATGGGGGATTAAAATGGAACAGGACAAATTGATAGCATTATTGAACGACATGACTTTGGAGGAAAAGATTGACCAGATGCTGCAGGTGAGCGGCATGTTTTACACGGATGACGGCGTGCTCACCGGTCCGGCAAACACAGCTGGCTACACGGAGGAGGAGATCCGTTTGGCGGGAAGTGTGCTGGGAACGGTGGGGGCAGGACAGCTCAAAAGGATACAGAGGGAGTATATGGAGCGGCATCCGCACCACATTCCCCTGATCTTTATGGCGGATATCATCAACGGTTTTCGGACAGTCTTTCCGATCCCGCTCGCGCAGGGGTGCACCTTTGACCCGGAGCTGGTGGAGGAGTGCGCGGCTGTGGCGGCGCGGGAGTCTGCCGCCGCGGGGCTTCATCTGACGTTCTCGCCGATGGCGGATCTCGTGCGGGATGCGAGATGGGGGCGCGTGATGGAGTCCACCGGTGAGGATGCGTGGTTGAACGGATGTTTCGCCAGGGCTATGGTGGAGGGATATCAGGGGCGCAGCGGCCTGCGGGAAAAGGGGCGGATCGCGGCATGTGTGAAACACTTTGCAGGATACGGCGCGCCGACAGCCGGGCGGGATTACAATACGGTAGAGCTCTCGGAGCGCACGCTGCGCGATGACTATCTTCCGGCTTACAGGGAGGCGATCGACGCCGGTGCGGCGACTGTGATGACCAGCTTCAACACGCTTGACAGAGTGCCCTCCTCTGCGAACCGCAGGCTGATGCGCGATATCCTGCGCGGAGAGATGGGCTTTGAGGGCGTGCTGATATCGGACTGGGCGGCGATTGAGGAGCTGTGCAGCCACGGCGTGGCGGGAGACAAGGAGGAAGCCGCGCGGCTTGCGCTGGAGGCCGGTGTGGATATCGATATGATGACAAACTGCTACTGCAAGCACCTCAAAGAACTGGTGGAGTCCGGAGCGGTCAGCGGCGCACTGATCGACGAGGCAGTGCTGCGGATCCTGAAACTGAAAAATGACCTGGGACTGTTTGAGAATCCGTACAAGGATGCGGACGAGCAGGAGGAGAAGGTTCTGGCGCTCTGCGATGCGCACCGCAGGACCGCGCGGCGGATGGCGGCGGAGTCGTTTGTATTGCTGAAAAATGACGGCATACTGCCGCTTGCAGGGGAGCGGACCGCGTTTATCGGCCCCTATGTGGCTAACGCGGAGATATACGGTGCCTGGTCGATGTTTGGAACGCCGGAAACGACTGTTTCCATAGAGCAGGGCGTAAAGAACAGGGGCTGCGGACAGACGTATTTTGCGGAGGGCTGCATGTTGTCGGCGGATCCTGGCAGATCGGAAGAGGCAGCCGGGAAGCTTCTGCGGGAGGCTGTGGAGCTGGCGAAGAAGGCGGACAGGGTGGTGCTGGCGCTTGGCGAACACCGTCTGCAGTCCGGGGAGGCGGCAAGCCGCGCGGACATCACGCTCCCTGACTGCCAGATGGAACTGTTCCGCCAGGTCTGCGCAGTGAACAAAAATGTTGTCGCTGTGATTTTCAGCGGCAGACCGCTCGATATCAGGGAGATCAGCAGGCAGGCAGCGGCAGTGCTCGCAGTCTGGATGCCGGGCACGGAGGGCGGAAACGCCATTGCGGATGTGCTGTTTGGCGATGTGAACCCATCGGGCAGGCTTTCCATGAGCTTTCCATACAGTGTGGGGCAGGTTCCGATATTCTATGGGCAGTTTCGAACAGGCCGCCCGTACATAGAGGGGACGGAGGAGAAGTATGTCTCCCGCTATCTCGATATTCCGAACAGACCGCTATATCCCTTTGGCTATGGTTTGTCCTACACCACGTTTGCGATCGGACCGGTGCAGCTTAGTGCGCAGCAGATGAGGCGGACGGACAGGCTGCGCGTGACCGTGACTGTGAAAAATACCGGAACAGTGAGCGGCAGCGAGGTAGTGCAGATGTATCTGGCGGATGTGAACGGCAGCGTGGCGCGCCCTGTACGGGAGCTGAGGGGCTTTTGCAAAGTCCGCCTCGAGCCGGGCGAGGAGCGCGAGGTCTGCTTTGAGATCACGGAGGAGATGCTGCGCTTTCATGATATCCACATGGACTATGTGAGCGAGCCCGGAGCGTTTCATGTGTTTGTCGGGGATTCCAGTGAGACGGAGAACGGGGCGGCGTTCGTGCTGGAGTAAAACGTGTTCCAGGGACAGGCGCATGGCGGACTGAAGTAAATAGGGTGGCTGCATTATACAATAGTAGGGAAATAACTGATCTTTCAGCTTATTTCCCTCTTTTTTGCGCACGGGTGCCCGGCGCCCGATCATGGAAAAGGTCATTCCCTGATCGATATATACACAAACACCCAGAGGAAATTTGTCAGCAGAGGCTGGCAGGGCAAAAAAATATGTTGACAGGGGTGCGCCGCTGTGTTAAGCTGATACTACGTTAGACGTAGCAACTATAGTCGTAGTAACGACAGCCGTTGCATTGTCTGTCGTGGATCATGGGACAGGAGATTGGGAAGGAGGTTTTTCATGAGCAGCATCAGCAGCGACATCATACGCGGGTACAACGACACGATGATCCTGTATCTGTTGTGGGATGCGCCGTCGTATGGATATGAGATTTCGAAACAGATCAAAAGGCTGTCGGAGGAAAAGTATGTGATCAAGGAAACGACACTTTATTCCGCCTTCACGCGGCTGGAGAAAAACGGGTTTGTCGAGTCCTTCTCCGAGCATGTCACAGTCAGCGGAAAGCGGAGGACGTATTACAGGATCACAGAGCAGGGCAGGCAGTACTACCGTGAGAAATGTGAGGAGTGGACGCTGACAAAGGAAGTTGTGGAAAAGTTTGTCAAGGAGGGTGTGTGAGAGAATGGAGACGATCAGAAATTATCTGGAGACAATGTTTGCGAGGCTTCCCAACACGTTTGAAGTGCAGAAGGCAAAGGATGAGCTGTGGCAGATGATGGAGGACAAATACGCAGAACTTATCGAGGACAAAAAGACCGAGAACGAGGCGGTCGGCATCGTGATCTCCGAGTTTGGGAACCTTGATGAGCTGGCGGACGAGCTTGGCATCAGCAGTTTTGTGATACAGGAGAACCGCAGGACAGCCGACGGGTTTCGGAACGTGACGCTCGCGGAGGTCAAGGACTACCTTCACGATAAGACGCGCGCGGCGTATGCCGTTGCACTCGGTGTGTTCCTGTGCATCGTCAGCATCTGCGGATATTTGCTGAATTTTGGCTGGAGCTGGCGCGTCAGGAACGTCTTTGCCGTGAGTTTTATGTTTTTGGCGGTTTCAGCCGCGGTCGGCTTGTTTTTGTTTTCAAATTATATCATGGGAAGATGGAAGTTTCTCGGGGAGAGGGCGTGCAGTGTGGATTTTGCGACGGCGGAGTATGTGCACAGCCAGAGGGAAGGCTTTCGCGTGACACGCTCGATGATGGTCACGATCGGTGTTATTCTGTGCATCCTGAGTGTGCTTCCGGTGGTCATTGTAAACAGTCTGTTTGGCTGGAGCAGTGGTTTTGGGGTGCTTCTCATGCTGGTGATCATAGGGATCGGCGTCTTTCTGTTCGTGGCAGCAGCGAACGTGAATGCGGGTTTTGCGACAATCCTTTCACTGAACGCGAGGGGCACCGTGGGGGCAAGTTTTGTCCCGTCACAGAAGCAGGTGACATACAAAAACGAGAGGATCTCACAGGTGATGTCTGTCTATTGGCAGACAGTGACATGCATCTATCTGTGCTGGAGCTTTTTGACTTTTGACTGGCACATCACATGGATCGTGTGGGTGGTCGCGGCGCTGGTGCAGCAGATCATCAAAGCGTTGTAGGGAGGAGGAAATGTGCATGAAGAGAAGTGTATGGATCATGATCATCACGGTCATTACAGCCTGCTGTGTGATCGGCGGCACCTTCTATCATATTTTCAGATATGAAAAAGGTTTTTGGGGGAACGGGGAGATCACGGACATGAGTCTGGACCTGGAAGCGTTTGACGCGCTCAGCGTGGACGCAGATCTGATGGATGTGACGATCGCGGCAGGTGAGCGGTTCCATCTGAGCTGCCAGCACACAGATGGACTCGGGATCACGTATGAAGTAAAGGATGGGAAGCTCGCCATCAGGCAGAGGGCGTATCGGCGCAGATTGGGCGTCAACAATGAGTGCGTTCTGACACTGACGATACCGGAACAGACCGCGATGCGTGTGGTCGATGTGCACACGGCACTGGGAAATATCCGGCTGGAAGGGATATCCGCATCGGAGTGCGGGCTTCTGTGCAACATGGGAAGCAATACGATAAAAAAGTGCAGCTTTGACAAATCGGATCTGAATACGAACATGGGCGAGATCTCCGTCAGCGACACCGATCTCGGCGACTCGGAAGTCAACAATGATATGGGTGAGATCGATATCGATGACTGTGCGTTTGGTGATCTCGCGATCACGGCGGCTATGGGGGGCGTGACAATTGGCGCTGCGCATACGCTTGAAGACTACGATATGGAGCTTGTGGCGGATCTTGGCAGCGTGCATGTCAACAACCGCAGCGAGAGCACACATTTTCGTCAGTCCGGAGATGCGGGAAAGCTCTCGGTCAACACCAGTGTGGGCAGTGTGCGGCTGTCGTACTGAGCAGATTCTTTGTCCCGGCTCAAAATCAAAACAGGCAGTGATCCGAAGGGAGCCACTGCCTGTTTTGATGCGTCACAGACGCATCGAAAAGAGCCTCTGGATTTTTTGCGGGTGCTGTGTTAGAATAAAAGGCATATCAGTATGAAAGCGAAGGGGACAGATGGAGAATATATTATTGCAGGTAGAGAAACTGAGTATAGAGTTCCACGACCACGATGTGCCGGAGCGCGTTGTGAACCACCTCGACATGGAGCTTGCGCAGGGAGAGATCCTCGGGATCGTCGGCGAGTCCGGGTCAGGCAAATCCATGACTGCGATGGCGGTCGCGGGACTTTTGACGCGCCATGACATGGCGATGGAGGGGAAGATCGTATTTGATGGAAAGGAGCTTCTGCACGCGGACCGAGGGACGCTCAGACAGATCCAGGGAAACGACATCGGCATCGTGTTCCAGGAGCCCATGACATCGCTGAACCCGGTAAAGCGCATCGGCTGGCAGGTGGAGGAGAGCCTGCGCATACACATGCCGGAGATGGGAAAAGAGGAGCGTTACCGCCGTGTGATCAGGGCGCTGGAGGACGTGGAGCTTGACGATCCGCAGCTCGTGTACAAAAAATATCCGCACGAGCTTTCCGGCGGTATGCGGCAGCGCGTGATGATCGCCTCCGCAATGATCTGTGAGCCGAAGCTTCTGATCGCGGACGAGCCGACGACAGCGCTTGACGTGACCATACAGCTGCAGATTGTGAAGCTTCTGCAGCGGCTGAATCAGGAGAAAAACATGGCAGTACTATTCATTTCGCACGACCTGAGTCTGGTGAAACGCCTGTGTCACCGCATCATCGTGATGCACAACGGAGATATGGTGGAGACAGGGCTGACAGAGCAAATATTCTATCACCCGAAAGAGGCGTACACAAGAGAACTGATCAGCGCGATCCCAAAACTTGAGAAGATCAGCTGAACAAAGTTTGCTATATGAAAGGAGAAAAAATGATACGGAAAGCCTCAAAAAAGGATGCAGTGACGATCGCAGGCCTGGCAGCCCTCATGTGGGACGGCCATTCGGTTGAGGAGCTGACAGATGATTTTGCAGCGCTTCTCTCCAGGGATGATGCCCGGATATTCCTGAAATACGAAAATGATATTCCCGTCGGATTCGCGCAGTGCCAGTTAAGGCACGACTATGTGGAGGGAACAGAGACCACGCCTGTCGGATATCTCGAGGGGATCTTTACGGTGGAGAGCTGCCGCAACAAAGGGTATGCCAGGGCGCTGCTGAGGGAGTGTGAGATGTGGGCAAAGGAGAGCGGATGCACGGAATTTGCCAGCGACTGTGAGATTGGCAATGACGACAGCTTCCGGTTCCACAAGGCGATGGATTTCGAGGAGGCAAACAGGATCATCTGCTTCACCAAGAAGCTGTAACGGGTGGAGGTCGGTATGGGAAATCAAGACATTTTAAAGATCAGCAATCTGAATGTGTATTATGACAATAAAAAAAATCTAGTGGACCGCCTGCGCGGGAGACAGGAAAAGCGCCTGCAGCATGTCCTGAAAAATGTGAGTTTCGACATGAAAAGAGGAGAGGTGCTGGGGCTTGTAGGGGAGAGCGGATGCGGCAAGACGTCGCTCGCGAAGGCGATCCTTGGCATGCAGAGAAAATACGATGGAGAGATAGTGCTCGACTGCCCGAATCCGCAGATGGTCTTCCAGGATCCGTACGGTTCACTCAATCCATCTAAAAAGATCGGCTGGATCCTGGAGGAGCCGCTGCGCATGAAAGCACGTGCGGATCAGGACAAGAACAGCCTGACAAAGGAGGAGCGCGTCCGAAGCGTTGACAGGATGCTCGAGCGTGTGGGACTTGATGTGAAGTTAAAGGAGCACTATCCGGCAGAACTTTCCGGAGGTCAGAGACAGCGTGTCGCGATCGCGGCGGCGCTTTTGTGCGACACGGATTTTCTGATCGCGGACGAGCCGGTGTCAGCGCTCGACGTGACGATACAGGCGCAGATCGTCAGGCTTTTGCTGAAACTCCACAGGGAGCTTGGCATCTCCATTCTTTTCATATCGCATGACCTGCGCGTCGTGTACCAGATGTGTGACCGGGTGATCATCATGAAAAACGGGGAGATCCTCGAGCAGGGAAAGGTCGAGGAGGTCTATGAAAATCCGTCGACCGATTACACGCGGCTTCTGCTCGAGGCGGCGAACCTATAGCGCGCACAGGGAGCACGGCTGACTGCCGGGCAATGAGAATTTTTTCGAGGGCAGGTTCTTTGAATGAACTTCCCGGTTGGTGCGAAAGTTTGATTCTGCATGATAGATGGAGGATGTCAATAAATGCTGCAATGTTTTTATCCGAAGGAATACCTGGATTCTGCGTATCTGATCGATTTTGAAGAAAAGTATGGGCAGGGGTACAGGGGGATCATATTTGATATTGACAACACGCTGGTGCCGCATGGACTGCCGGCGGACGAGCGCGCGGAATCCCTGTTCAAACGCCTGAAAGCCATCGGCTATAAAGTCACGATGCTCTCTAACAACAAGGAACCGCGCGTTAAGATGTTCTGCGATGCGGTGGATGCCCCCTACATTTACAAAGCGGGCAAGCCCAATCCTGCAAAGTACAGGCTGGCAATGAAAAACATGGGGACAGACGAGCACAGCACGCTGTTTGTGGGAGACCAGATATTTACCGATGTGTGGGGGGCAAACAAGGCGGGGATCTACTCGATCCTGGTAAAACCGATCCACCCCAAAGAGGAGATACAGATCGTTTTAAAGCGCTATCCTGAAAAGATCGTTCTGGCTGGTTATCGCAGGTATATGCGGAAAAAATGATGCGGTAGTACTGTGCGGGAAGCCTGCGGGCGCATCCCGTAATGGACTCCGAGAGGCTATCGTATAAAAAGGGGGGAATGCAGATGGGGATCAATGGGAAAACTAAAGTTTATGGGATCATAGGAGATCCGGTGGAGCACACGCTCTCGCCGCTCATACACGGTATCGCGGCGGACGCACTGGGGATCGATATGGTGTATGTGCCGTTCCATGTGGCTGCGGGATGCCTCGAGGCAGCCCTGAAAGGGGCTTACGGGCTGAATATCCAGGGTTTAAATGTTACTGTGCCGTACAAGAGCGCAGTAATTCCTTTTCTGGCGAAAGTCGACCGGACCGCCATGGCGGTGGGGTCGGTAAACACGCTGGTGCGCGGCGCCTGCGGGGAGGGATTTACCGGTTACAACACGGATATGGGCGGACTCAGGCGCGCTATGAAAGAGGACGGGATCGAGCTCAGAGATGCGCAGGTCATCATACTGGGCGCAGGCGGTGTGGGGCGCGCGGTTGCATTTATGTGTGCGGACAGCGGCGCGCAAAAAATATATTTGCTGAACCGCAACGGCGCAAAGGCGGAAGCGGTGGCGGCGCAGGTCAACGGTTCTCACAGCGCAGGTGCGGGGGATTGTGTGACAGCGATGGGACTAGCCGAGTATCCGAAACTGCTGGCAGGGGCAGCGAACAGCTATATCGTGATACAGTGCACCAGCGTGGGGCTTGCGCCGGGTGTGGATGACGTGGTCATAGAGGACAGTGATTTTTACCGTCGGGTGAAGTATGGGTACGACCTGATCTACACGCCGTGGGAGACGAGGTTCATGAGGCTTGTCAAAGAAAACGGCGGCATGGCATACAACGGGTTGAAGATGCTGCTGTACCAAGGCGTTGAGGCTTTTGAACTGTGGAATGGATGCCAGGTGACAAAAAAGATCGAGGATCAAATATATCGGAGACTGTGTGAAAGATTCAAGTGAGGAACCGGCAGTATGGAGAGTATTATGGAAAATATCATTTTGACAGGCTATATGGGAAGCGGCAAGACTTCCGTCGGAAAAGACATCGCCAAATTAGTCCGGTATACGTTTGTCGATACGGACGAGATGATCGTGGAACAGCAGCGCAGGAGCATCAATGATATCTTTGCCACAGACGGTGAGCAGGCGTTCCGGGACATGGAGACGGCACTGCTGAGGCGGCTGATCGATGAGGGGCACACGCATCTGGTCATCTCGACGGGCGGCGGGATGCCCCTGCGGGCGGAGAACAGGCAGCTTTTGGCGGCGCTTGGCAGGGTCGTGTACCTGAAAGCCAGCCCGGGGACGATATATAACAGGATCCAGGGAGATACTACCAGGCCGCTGCTGCAGTGCAGGAATCCCATGAAGCGGATCGAGGAGATGCTTGCCGTGCGCGGTCCGCTGTATGAGGAGGGGGCAATGTTCACTGTCGATGTCAACAAGCTTAGACAGTCCGAGGCGGCGGAGGCGTGCATAGGATATCTGCGCAGTGCCGGCTGCGCATTTGCATGACTGAAAGAAGCATATGGATCGAATAAGAAAGGATGACATGAAAATGAAAATCTTAGTGATAAACGGACCGAATCTGAACTTTCTCGGTATCAGGGAAAAGGGCATCTATGGGACGCAGGATTACAAGTATCTGACTGACATGATACAGAGCAAGGCGGAGGAGACGGGCTGTGAGATAGAATGCTTTCAGTCCAACCACGAGGGCGCCATCATAGACAGGTTGCAGGAGGCGTATTTTGACGGCACGGAGGGCGTTGTCATCAATCCGGGCGCATTCACGCATTATTCGTACGCGATCCGCGATGCACTTGCCAGCATCACGCTCCCCAAGGTGGAAGTCCATATCTCGGACATCACAAAGAGGGAGGAATTTAGGCGCATTTCCGTCACAAAAGTGGTGTGTGACCATCAGATCTACGGGGAGGGACTGGAAGGATATATGATGGCGATCGATTTTATCATCGCGAAATGTCAAAAATAATAGTTGAAATATTGTTGATTTTGTTATAAAATGGTTAACGGATTGTAAACGTGAAAAGTGAATATTAGGAGGAATAGTTTTTATGATATCAGCAGGAGATTTCAGAAACGGTATTACGATAGAGTATGAGAACAGCATCTATCAGATCATCGAGTTCCAGCATGTAAAGCCCGGTAAGGGGGCAGCGTTCGTCAGGACGAAGCTCAAGAACATCATCAGCGGCGGTGTCGTGGAGAAGACTTTCAGACCGACTGAGAAGTGCCCGCAGGCGCGCATCGACAGGAAAGAGATGCAGTACTTATATGCAGATGGCGATCTGTTTTATTTTATGGATACAGAGAATTATGAACAGATCGGTCTCAATGCGGACAAGGTGGGCGACGCGCTCAAGTTCGTGAAGGAGAACGAGATGGTCAAGGTGTGCTCTCACAACAATGATGTGTTTGCGATCGAGCCGCCCCTTTTTGTGGAACTTGCGATCACAGAGACGGAGCCGGGCTTTAAGGGCGATACGGCTACAGGCGCGACAAAACCCGCCACGGTTGAGACGGGCGCGACAGTGTCAGTTCCTTTATTCGTAGAGACAAACGATGTCATCAAGATCGACACCAGGACAGGCGAGTATCTGTCAAGGGTATAACTGTCTGCCCTTATCGGACTGAGATATAATAAGGCAATGGGAAAATCGTTTTACAGTACGTTTTTCTTGTTGTCTTTTTTGTGTGGAAAAAGACAGCATGAAGGAGGGGGCATATTATCAGATTGAAGAAAAAGGAGTGCAGATGACAATGGAATTTACAAATTTTACAACGCTGGTGAGAGAAGAAGTGGAGCGAAGGACGGGCGATAATTACCGGGTAAGGATCAATGATGTGCGAAAGAACAACGGTGTCGTGCTCAGAGGGCTGACGGTGATGCAGGATGACAGCAACATTTCCCCTACCATATATCTGAATAACTATTATGACGACTATGCGAACGGCAGGGCGACATTTGTCAACGTCGTCAACGATGTGATGGACACATACCACAGGAACAAAGTCAACCAGAGTGTGGATATGAGGTGCTTTCTGAACTATGAGAGTGTGAAGCACTGTGTGGTGTACAAGCTTGTCAACACGGAGAAAAACAAGGAGCTGCTCGCGGACATACCCCATATGGAGTTTCTGGATCTGTCGATCGTGTTTCAATGCATGATCGCGCAGGAGGAATTCGGCACGGCGTCGATATTGATACACAATGTGCACATGAAATTGTGGGACGTGTCTGTAGAAAAGCTGTACCAGGCGGCACGGGAAAACACGCAGCGGCTCCAGCAGTATGAGATCAAGAGCATGACAGAGATACTGCGCGAGATTGCGAGCGGGGAAGATGGGGAGTGTGACTATGACGACTGCATGGCGGGCTGCCAGGGCAGTGTTCCGATGTATGTGCTCAGCAACAAGAGCAGGGTGGAAGGAGCAGCGTGCATCCTCTACCCTGACCTGATCCGGGACTTTGCGGAGGCGGTCGGCAGCAGCTGCTATATCATCCCGTCCTCTGTCCATGAGGTGCTGCTCCTGCCCGCGGAACATGAAAAGGAGAGCGCGGAGATCAAAAGTATGATCCGGGAAATCAATGACACGCAGGTAAGTGCGGAGGAAATCCTTTCTTATTCGCTATATTTTTACGACAGGGAAGAGGGAAGGATCATCAGACTGTAGAAATAGGAAGAAAATAACATTTTTTCAAAAATTTCCTTGATAAATTCTTGACAATTAACCATATTATGTTTATCATTTATTACATGCAGTGTGCCGTTGGTCTCAACGGCACCGATGTAAAGTAACCAATTCAGTAAAGGAGAAAAGCAATGAGTAAAAAGTGGGTATATTCATTTAAAGAGGGCGACATGAGCATGCGTAATCTTCTCGGCGGCAAGGGTGCGAACCTTGCAGAGATGACAAGCATCGGACTGCCTGTACCACAGGGTTTCACGATCACGACAGAAGCTTGTACACAGTATTACGAGGATGGACGTAAGATCAACGACGAGATCATGGCGCAGGCTATGGATGGCGTTGCAGAGATGGAGAGAGTAAACGGAAAGAAGTTTGGGGATCTGAAGAATCCTCTGCTTGTGTCTGTGCGTTCAGGCGCTCGTGCATCTATGCCTGGTATGATGGATACTATCTTAAACCTTGGCTTAAATGACGAAGTGGTCGATGCGATGATCAAGGGCAACTCTGATCCCGCATTCGAGCGTTTTGTATATGATTCTTACAGACGTTTTATCCAGATGTTTTCAGACGTTGTTATGGAGGTCGGCAAGAAGTACTTTGAGCAGCTGATCGACAAGATGAAAGAGGAGAAGGGTGTTCAGTTCGACGTGGATCTCACGGCAGCAGATTTAAAGACACTCGCCGAGCAGTTCAAGGCTGAGTACAAGAAACAGCTCGGAAAGGACTTCCCTTCCGATCCTGTTGAGCAGTTGAAGCTTGCGATCGAGGCTGTATTCCGCTCCTGGGACAACCCTCGTGCAAACGTATACCGTCGCGACAACGACATCCCTTATTCATGGGGTACAGCTGTAAACGTAATGCCGATGGTATTTGGCAACTTGAATGATGAGTCCGGTACAGGTGTTGCGTTCACACGTGATCCGGCTACAGGCGAGAAGAAGCTCATGGGCGAGTTCTTAAAGAACGCACAGGGCGAGGACGTAGTTGCAGGTGTTCGTACACCGATGCCGATCGTACAGATGGAGCAGGAGTTCCCGGAGGCATACGCGGAGTTCATCAAGGTTTGCGAGACACTCGAGAACCACTATCATGACATGCAGGATATGGAGTTCACAGTTGAGAACAAGAAGCTCTATATGTTACAGTGCCGCAATGGTAAGAGAACAGCACAGGCAGCTTTGAAGATTGCCTGCGATTTAGTAGATGAGGGACATAAGACAGAGGCTGAGGCAGTTGCTATGATTGACCCTCGTAACCTCGATACATTACTGCATCCTCAGTTTGATGCCGCAGCATTGAAGGCTGCTACACCGGCTGGCAAGGGACTTGGCGCGTCACCGGGTGCTGCATGCGGTAAGATCGTGTTTACAGCAGAAGATGCTGAGAACTGGAATGCAAGAGGCGAGAAGGTTGTCCTTGTACGTCTTGAGACATCACCAGAAGATATCACTGGTATGAAAGCTTCCCAGGGTATCCTCACAGTGCGTGGCGGTATGACATCTCATGCAGCCGTAGTTGCGCGCGGTATGGGTACATGCTGTGTATCCGGATGCGGCGACATCGCTATGGATGAGGAGAACAAGAAGTTCACACTGGCAGGAAAAGAGTATCATGAGGGAGATTACATCTCGATCGATGGTACAACAGGAAATATCTACGATGGCCAGATCCCGACAGTTGACGCTCAGATCGCTGGCGAGTTCGGCAGAGTTATGGCGTGGGCTGACAAGTATAGAACATTGAAGGTAAGAACAAATGCAGACACACCGGCAGATGCAAAGAAAGCAAGAGAGCTTGGTGCAGAAGGTATCGGTCTCTGCCGTACAGAGCATATGTTCTTTGAAGAGGACAGAATCGCAGCATTCCGCGAGATGATCTGCTCCGACACTGTTGAGGAGCGGGAGGCTGCTCTGGACAAGATCCTTCCTTTCCAGCAGAGCGACTTCAAGGCACTGTACGAGGCTCTGGAAGGAAATCCTGTAACAATCAGATTCCTCGATCCGCCTCTCCATGAGTTCGTACCGACTGAGGAGGCAGACATCGAGAAGCTTGCAAACGCACAGGGTAAATCCGTAGAGGAAATCAAGACACTGATTGCTTCCCTCCATGAGTTCAACCCGATGATGGGTCACAGAGGATGCCGTCTTGCTGTAACCTATCCTGAAATTGCCAAGATGCAGACAAAGGCTGTAATCCGTGCGGCAATCGAGGTTCAGAAGGAGCATGCTGACTGGAATGTAAAACCGGAGATCATGATTCCGCTCGTATGTGAAGTGAAAGAGCTTGCATTTGTAAAGAAAGTTGTAGTGGAGACTGCAGATGCTGAAATCGCGGCAGCAGGCGTTAAGTTAGAGTACGAAGTAGGTACAATGATCGAAATTCCAAGAGCAGCGCTCACAGCAGATGAGATCGCTAAGGAGGCTGATTTCTTCTGCTTCGGTACGAACGATCTGACACAGATGACATTCGGTTTCTCAAGAGACGATGCGGGTAAGTTCTTAAATGCTTACTATGACACAAAGATCTTCGAGAACGATCCGTTCGCAAAGCTTGACCAGACAGGTGTTGGCAAGTTGATGGAGCTTTCTCTGAAACTCGGCAAACCGGTAAATCCGAAGCTTCATGTAGGCATCTGCGGTGAGCACGGCGGCGATCCTTCCTCCGTAGAGTTCTGCCATAAGATCGGCCTGGACTATGTGTCCTGCTCACCGTTTAGAGTGCCGATCGCTAGGTTGGCGGCGGCTCAGGCGGCGATTGCCAATGTAGGAAAATAGAGGAACGCAAATATTTTTACTTCACAACGCTTGTTATTACGAGGAAAGATGTGCAGGAGTACATGAAACACCATTCCGAGTATACAAAGGCGAACCGATTTAAAGATATTATTTGCAAAATCTATATATAATTATCGAAAGGGAGGCTTTGGCTTCCCTTTCGTGTATCTGAAAAAGATACATTCTCTCGATTAGGACTAAATCCTAAAAGCTATGGCTTTAAAGGACTTAGTCCTTTTTATATGCAAAAAATAATTTAAGGAGGTTCACACATGAACAACACAGCGTTAAGAGCAGGGGCACAGAGTGCCAACAACACACACATGGTTTTTGCAAACGAGAAACATGAAAGATTCTATTATGAAAAACTGGAACAGGCGAGGTATCAGGACTGCTATCACAAGGCTTTGATCTACATTCTCGGTATTTCTGAGGACACGAGGAATCATTTCAGCCAGATTTACGATATGAAGTCCGGATGCGTCAAAACAGAGTGTCTGCATCAGGGCTGGCAGACCAGCGGCAGCGTAAAGGTGGTAAGGCTTGCCTTTAACCTTTACACGGACGGAACGCCGGGCGTTGATGACTATAAGCGCAAGGACGAGCAGATCGGAGAGTGCAGGGGGTATTCCGTAAGCGATATTTTCTGCTGCGGCTACGCACTGTACTTCTGGCAGGGCATTCAGCTCCGTTACCCGGAATACTGCCGGAAACAGCGGTCTATCGAGGAAATCCTTGCAGAAATGGAGAGGAAACGTGCTGAAAATTCGACTGATGGGAACGAAGAATGATATTAAGTGGTTCGAGAGGATTCTGCAAAGACAGCCCAAAGTGGCTGTGACGGAAGTTTCCGAGCTGTACCGGAACAAGGGTACAAACAGGTATTACCGGGCTTATGTAGAAGTGCAGAAAGCCAACATCAAAGAAAAATCTAACTAAACGGAGGAATAAAACCATGTGTAAAGTGATAGCGATAGCAAACCAGAAAGGCGGAGTCGGCAAGACCACCACAACGAGCAGCCTGGGGATCGGGCTTGCGAAACAGGGAAAGAAAGTTTTAGTGATTGATGCGGATGCGCAGGGTAGCTTGACCGCAAGCCTGGGCTTCACGGAGCCGGACAAGCTGGATGTTACTCTTGCGAACGTATTGGAAAAGGTGATCAATGATGAAGAAATGGAACCAGATTACGGTATCTTAAAGCATGAGGAAGGCATTGACTTGATGCCGGGGAACATTGAGCTGTCCGGCCTGGAGGTTTCTCTTGTGAATGTGATGAGCCGGGAGATTATGCTGCGCTCTTATGTGGAGAGGGTAAAAGATGGATACGATTATATTCTGATCGACTGTATGCCCTCGCTTGGAATGATTACCATAAATGCCTTTGCCTGCGCCGACAGCATACTCATTCCGGTTCAGGCGGCATACCTGCCCGTGAAAGGATTGGAGCAGCTTATCAAGACCATAGGCAAGGTAAAGCGGCAGATCAACCCGAAGCTGGAGATTGAGGGTATTTTGTTGACAATGGTAGATAACCGCACGAACTATGCAAGGGATATTACGGCGCTGCTTATCGAAACCTACGGAAGCAGGGTGCGGATATTCGAGAACAGCATACCGATGTCGGTGAGGGCGGCGGAAACGTCCGCAGAGGGCATCAGCATTTACGAGCATGACCCGAAAGGCAAGGTTGCTGGGGCGTACCAGTCCTTGACAAAGGAGGTGCTTGGCAATGGGCAGTAAGGCGGGGAGCGCATCAAAAGTCAGGCTGAACAGCTTTGATGATCTATTTGGCGGCGCAGAAAACACGTCGGGGGAGCAGATTATCCATGCGAAGCTGGCGGATTTACATACATTCAAAGGACACCCGTTCCGTGTCCTTGATGATGAAAAGATGGAGGAAACCACGGAGAGTATCGGCAAGTATGGTGTGCTTGTTCCCGGAATTGTAAGGCCGAGGGAGGGAGGCGGCTATGAGATCATAGCCGGACACCGCAGGAAACGGGGTTCTGAAAAAGCAGGGCTTGACACGATGCCCGTCATTGTCAGGAATTACACGGACGATGAAGCTACGATCATCATGGTGGATTCCAATATCCAGAGGGAGGACATTTTACCGAGTGAAAAGGCGAAGGCTTACGCCATGAAGTACGAAGCGATGAAGCACCAGGGTAGCAAAGGCGGCAGTACTCTTGATGAAGTGGGGGAAGCTGCCGGGGAAAGCGGAAAGACCGTACAGAGGTATGTATGGCTTGCAAGGCTCTCGGATGAGCTGCTTGGCATGGTGGATGCAAAGAAGATAGGGATAGCGCAGGGCGTTGATATTTCTTTCCTCTCAGAAGAACAGCAGCAGTATGTAACAGTCATTCTCCAGGAAACGGGCGCATCGGTTTCCAATGCGCAGGCGGCGAAGCTGAAAGAGTATGGGAAAAGCGGCGAGCTGACGCTGGCGATGGTCAGGCTGATACTGACGGAGGAAAAGCCGAAAGAGAGGAAAGTAACGATTAAGGGAGATAAGATCAACAGATATTTTCCGGAGGACTATTCCAATGACGATATAGAGGGCATCATTATCGGGCTTTTGGAGGAATGGCAGAGTAAGCGGTAAAGGAGGCGGCAGAATGGGCGAGCCATTGAGATTTGATTATTACTATGGCGTAGAAGCAGAGCAGTTTTCTTTTTACCGTGTTCCCCGCCTGCTGATAAAGGACGAGCGTTTTAAGGGGCTTAGCAGCGATGCTAAGCTCCTGTATGGGTTGATGCTTGACCGGATGTCACTTTCCATGAAAAACGGGTGGCTGGACGATGAAAATCGGGCATATATCATATACACAATAGATAATATCAGGGAAGATTTAGGATGCAGCAAGGAAAAGGCTGTAAAGGTTCTTGCGGAGCTAGATAAGGCCAAAGGGATAGGGCTTGTTGAGAAAATACGCCGAGGGCTTGGCAAACCGGATATTATTTATGTGAAGAATTTTATTATAGATGAGGGCAGAAAAGAGCCTTGCAACACTGATGTTTCCACAGAAGTCGGAAAAACCGACTTCAAGAGGTCGGAAAAGCCGACTTCAAGAAGTCAGGAAAGCCGACTTCAAGAGGTCGGAAAAACCGATTTCAGCAGGTCGGAAAATCTGACTTCAAGAGGTCGGGAAAACCAACTTCAAGAAGTCGGGAAACCAGACCCTAATTATACTGACTATAACTATACTAAACAGAATTATACTGATATGAGTTATCCCAATCCTATCAATCAATCCGTGGGGGATGTGGATAACACAGGGACACAGGGAAAAGCGGATACGATGGATGTGATGGATGAAACGAGCGCATATATGGCGCTGATCCGCAAAAATCTGGAATATGAACACCACATGAAGTATGGCCAGTATGGGGAAAAGGAGATGTACGAGGAAATCTATGAAACCGTCTGCGATGTGGTGTGCGTGAAGCGCAGGACAATCCGCATCAACGGGGAGGATTACCCTTACGAGCTTGTGAAATCCCGCTTCCTGAAGCTGAACAGCGGCCATGTGGAGTATGTCATGGGCTGTATGAAGGAAACCACAACAAAGATTACCAACATCAGGGCATACCTGATCACCGCCCTTTATAATGCGCCCTCAACCATGAGTCATTACTACCAGCAGGAGGTTCAGCACGATATGTACGGCGGCGGGTGGGCGGAAAAAGGAATCACTTAACGGACTTATGGACACAATGTCCAGAGGCGGCGAAAAAAACAGAGCAGTTTATTCTTTCGTCTGTTCTGTATCCGGCGTAAATTCAGCGATGTCATTCAGGGTAAAATCCCTGCCCAGGATATTCAGTATCATGTTCAGCGTGTGGGTGGTGACAGACTGGTTGTTTTTCAATCTCTGGATCTGCGACCGGCTGACACCGTGGCGGGTATAAAGGCTGTACTGGCTGATGCCGTTTTCCTTTAATGTTTGGAAAAGTTTGTCGAATTTAATCATAATTTGCGATATTTCCTTTCAGCTCCTTATTGAATATGTTTTATTATGCTCCTATAATGGAGATGGTTATAGTTACTAAAAATGGAGATGAAAAAGCAAAGGAGAACAGCAGGATGGATAAAAAAGAACTGAGGAAAAGATATGAGGAACTGGATGGAATGGGAAAAGCATTGCTGCTGGAAAAACTGGCTTTCTGTAAATTTGCAGACCATTATGATTTTGAAAATTATTTCAGGGCAGGGGAATTAAAGGACAGTGAACTGCTCTGCCTTGCCAGTTTCCTCTATCATCATGAATGTTTCCTGATGCTGATGGATATTATGAACCAATATAAAGAAAGGTTTATCTTCGCTGACACTTCCCTTTTGCGGGAGTTTGAGCCGGATGAAACCTTTATGGAGAGGATGGCAAGGCTTGACATTCTGCCAGGGGTATAGAAAATATGTGTAAGGAGATGAAAGGCTTATGGATAAAAAAGCATACATTACAGAGGAAGAACGGGAAAAATGCCGGAGAGTGGCGGATGCCTTTGCGGAGCTGGAAGATGTGGACGTTGTGGTGGTTGATGTTGGCAGATATGGCTTCGTAAAGCTGCAATATTACACGCCGCCAACAGGATTTGAGAATGATTTTACTTTCACGGACAGCCAGGCGCTGTTTAATGACCTGTGGGAAGAATGGCTGCATACACAGCTCATCATGCTTGCGAGGAAAATGAAAATAGAGGATATTGACTATGATGATATTTTCAGGCAGTTACCGGAAGAAAAGCAGAATGAACTTATGGGCAGGAAGCAGCATTTCGCAGAAGCAGCGGGAGTAGAAATAAAATGAGCCTGCCAGAGCGTGGCGGGTGGCACTTTCAGCCTTGTTGGAAATGTGATTATCTTTTCAATCACATTTCCGGCAAGGTTTCCAGGGGTACGGGGGTGGAAGACCCCTGTATTAAAAAAGATAAATACAGAACAGCGTAAGGGCGGTTATGAGTCAGTAGATTTGTAGCTGCCCTTTTTATTGTTTCCGGTCAGTGCATCAGGAAACGGGAAGGAGATGGATATGGAATCATTACGGGATGTCAGGAGGGTAATGGAGCGTGAAGTGAAAAAGGGGAGCTGCCCGCTTGCGTTTGACAGGCTGGAGTTTGGCAGCAAGCCTTTCCAGTCCATTACATCGGAGGAAAAGCTGGACGAAGCGCTTGCCTATTTGTTAAGGCTAAAGTCATTCCGGCAGTATGCGGAGAAAACCATAATCAACAACGTGTATATGGATTTGGATATCCTCTGCAAAAAGCCGCAATTTAAGCGCACCCATTCCGTCATAGACCGGGAGGGGATTTATGCGAGGGTGCAGCGTTACAAGAAGCGGTTACAGCCGGATTATGAAAGCGGGCTTTGTCTGGAAACGGTGCGGTGTATCTTCACGCTTCCAGAAGGGGAGGCGGAGAAATGCCGCATGACACATGACGGGCAGGAAACCTATGCGTTTATCATGTCAAACAAATATATCCTCGGCTTGTTTACCCATTGTGAAGCGGCAAGGAAATCCGTTGTTTCGGATGGGGTGGAATACGGACACCTTACGGAGCCGGAGCAGAGGATTGTGCTGCTTGACGGTGTGGGCGATGTGCTGTTCCAGGCATTATTGCTTGATGATGTGGGGTATATGGGCAATGAGCTGTCTGCGAACCTGCACACAATCTACTGCTTTAATGAAAAATGATAACTTCTGGACACGATGTCCAGAGGTGGAAAGGAAGAAGAATGGAAAAGGTGGATTTTCAGAAAAAAGCGGTCGTGGCATTATTGGGGAAAATAGCGGAAGCCTGTGGGAAAGCGGGCGTGAATCCCAACATTACAGTTTCCACAAGGCGTAGTGTTACCTGCTTTCAGTTAAGGAGGAGGGGCAACTGTATACAGGTTTCGGTAAAACAGTCAGGAGAGATGAATTATTTTCTTTCGGATATGCGGGGAAAGTGCAGCGGAAGGAAAATTTATTACCAGCTCTGCCCGGAGGACAGCCATGAACAGATCATAGAGAAATTTGCCGCTGATTTTGGCAGGCTCTATCAAGATTTCCTGACCGCTGACAGCCTTTGCGGGTTTACCGGAATCTGTTTATCCCATGATACGGATGCAGAAATGGAATTAAAGGTATATGAGGATTATATCGGGACAGAGTGCCTGTTACCGTAACTTTTGGACACGATGTCCAGAAGTGGGAAGGAGAACTATGGCGTATTTTAAAGTGAAGATTGTCTATGACATTATCTGCCGGGGGATTCCGCCTTAGTACACGGATTTTCCCGGAAATATAACAGGGAGGTGCTTCATGCAGGAGGAAGTGACACAAAAAACGATTGCCCTTGTGATAAAGACGGCAAAGCTGGATGCCAACGTGCTGAAAGCGGCGATGAAGATGTACCTGAACCACCGTAAGCAGAAAGCGCAGAGAACGCATGGAAAAACTTCTGTGAAAAAGCTCATTGGAGAGGGAGTGGGGGCATCGTCCATCGAAATCACGGACGGCAACATCAAGTCATTTGAGCGTGTGGCAAAAAAGTATAATGTTGATTTTGCCATAAAGAAAGACAAGACAACCGCACCGCCAAAATATGTGGTGCTTTTCAAGGGCAGGGATGCAGACGCAATCGCACAGGCATTCAAAGAATTTGTTTATGGTAATGAAAAAAAGAAAGGCAGGGTTTCCCTACGGGAGAAACTGAACCATTTCAAGGACGCAGTATCGCAGGACAAGAACCGGGAACGGAGCCGGGAGAAAAACAAGGACAGGGGGCAGAGCCTATGAGCAATATCATAAACGGCATAGCCAAAGACTTAAAATCCATTCCTGAAAATATCAAGGCAAAGACCGGGAATGTAGACAAAAAGAAACTTGTCCTGATGAACCTCCCCCATGTGCTTGCCGGATACTTCTGTGACAAGATAGCGTGTTTGTGGCGGGTATCGCCGGGGCAGGATGCTTCCGCAAAGATGATGGAAGTCATGGCGGGGCTGGAAGGTTTATTTTCCAATCCACTGCCGAGTTTCTATCCGAGTGACCTTCTGATCGGGGTGTGCTGCGGCATCGCTTTACGGCTTGCGGTATATTTCAAAGCAAAGAACGCCAAGAAGTTCCGGCATGGCAGGGAGTACGGTTCTGCCAGGTGGGGTGCATAATCTTAACTGTAAGCAACACCTATATTGACGCAGGAGGGTATGCACATGAATGATTACAGCAAAATCACAGCCCTTTACTCCCGCTTATCCGTGGGGGACGAGGACAGGGACGGCGGCGAGAGCAACAGCATGGTGATTTCGATCAGCGCCTCTATCGTAGGTTTTGTAGGGATTGTTGCATTGATAAATCTGTTCCTGGGTATTGCAAATATCAGTTTGGCACAGATCTTTTCTTATATATTTGCGCCTTTTGGATTCCTGATGGGATTAGACGGAAGCCAGATTCTGATGGAAGGCTCAATGCTGGGAAATAAGCTGATCCTGAATGAGTTTATCGCTTTTGAAGAGCTGGCCGGCCGGCTTGGTGATCTGGATCCCAGAGTGGGGATGATCTGCGCGATCTCTCTGTGCGGATTTGCCAATCTGTCAAGCATGGGAATGTGCGTCGGCGGTATCGGAGTGCTTTGTCCGGAAAAGCGCGGAACCATTTCGCGCCTTGTATTCAAGGCCATGATCGGCGGAGTGTTTGTAAGCATTATGAGCGCTCTGCTGGTTAGTATTGTTTCGTTATTTTAAGAAGGAGAATTCATTTATGGAGAAAAAGGATGTTTTAAAAATTGTTGACCACACACTGTTGAGCCAGACTGCCACATGGGATGAGATCCGCCAGATTCTTGACGATTCGGTGAAGTACAAGGCGGCGTCTGCATGTATCCCGGCGTCTTATGTGAAGCAGGCGGCAGATTATGTGAAGGGCAGTCTGCCTGTCTGCACGGTGATCGGGTTTCCTAACGGATACAGTACGACGGCGGTCAAGGTCTATGAGACGAAAGACGCTGTTGCAAACGGGGCGGACGAGATTGATATGGTGATCAATATCGGATGGCTGAAGGATAAGAGATACCAGGAGATAGAGGATGAGATCCGTCAGGTTCATGAAGCCTGCGGCGAGAAGATATTGAAGGTGATCATTGAGACCTGTCTGCTGACAGAGGAAGAGAAGATCAAGATGTGTGAGATCGTCACCAGTGTGGGAGCAGAATTTATCAAGACGTCTACGGGATTTTCGACGGCCGGGGCTGTCTTTGGGGATGTGAAGCTTATGAGGAAATATGTGGGAAAAGACGTGAAGATAAAGGCCGCGGGAGGCATTGCTTCCTTTGACGACGCAGAAGAATTCATGAGGCTCGGAGCGGACAGGCTTGGCACGAGCAGGCTGGTTAAGATTATGAAAAATGAGGACTCGAAAGCAGGATACTAAAGATGATGAACGAGATGGCAGGATATCTCGGTTCAGTGCTGTCTTTTAAATCATTTTATTGACATTCTAATTCCTACATGATAATATTTTATTAATTTTGAATCTTATATAAGTTTACAATTGGGTAAACGTTTCTACAAACTACCGTAAATAGTTTTGCTATAAGACTTTTCATGAGGTCTTATAAAACTATTTGCGGTTTTTTATTACAGGGAGGTTATGATGGAAAAAACGAAACAGCTTGGTGAGCAGCCAATCAAAAAACTTCTGCTCAATTTTTCTATCCCTTGTGTCATGGGACTTCTGATCGGTGCGCTGTATAATATTGTGGATCAGATTTTTATTGGAAACAGCAGTTTGGGATATTTAGGCAATGCGGCTACGGGGGTGTCTTTTCCGATTATCTGTATTGCAAACGCATTTGCCTGGTGCATCGGTGATGGTGCGGCTGCGTATCTTAGCATTTGTGGCGGGCGAAAAGACAGTGAAAGCGCGCATAAATGTGTTGGTACGGGGATTTCATCTACAGCAATGATCAGCGTTATCTTGTGTGTAAGCTGTCTGATTCTTTGTGAACCCTTAATGTCTTTATTTGGCGCTTCGGATGCAACTTTAAAACTGGCATGTGATTATTTCCGGATTGTTGCTTTTTTCTTTCCGGCTTATTTGATGTTTAATGTAATGAATAGTATGATCCGGGCTGACGGAAGCCCTGCCTATGCCATGGCGGCATTGCTTTTTGGTGCGATTATCAATATTATTTTAGACCCGGTTTTTATCTTTGCATTAGACTGGGGAATTCAAGGGGCTGCGATTGCAACCGTCATTGGACAAGTAATTTCCTTTTTGATTTGTGTTGCCTATTTTCGGAAACCAAAGAGCTTTCAGTTAAAAAAGAGCAGTTTCCGCATAGACTATCCGGTGCTGAAAAACTTAATTATTTTAGGAGGCTCTACTTTCATTGTACAGATTTCAATGGTTGTGATGACACTGCTTTGCAATATGATGCTGTTTAAGTATGGCTCACTTTCGAAATTTGGAAGCGATATTCCCATTTCGGTATTTAGTATCCAAACGAAAATATATACCATTGTCGGAAATATTGCCTGTGGAATTGCCTTAGGAGGACAGCCAATCTTAGGATATAACTATGGTGCAAAAAAAATGGAACGTGTAAAACAGTGTTATAAATATATTTTATTATCGTCCTTGACGGTAGGAATTTTATCTACCTTAGTATTTGTATCTTATCCACAAATCATTATCGGTATCTTTGGAAAGCAAAATGAGCTGTATATGGAGTTTGCTGTTATCAGTTTCAGAATTTTTTTGAGTTTAAGTTTTGTTACCGCGTTTATAAAAATTTCATCCATTTTTTTCCAGGCAATTGGAAAACCTGTACAGGCGATGATTGCATCTGTTCTTCGTGATATGGTATGTTTTGTAGTCTTTACCATCAGCTTTTGTACGTTATTTGAGAACAAAACAGCCGGTACCGGTATTTATGGGCTGCTACTAGCTTCCCCGCTTTCGGATCTGGTTGCAGGAACCGTAATCACCGTTCTAACTGTTAAATTTTTGCGCAGCTTAAAGGAAAGTTCCGAACGGGAAAAGGAAGCTGTTTCTATTGTTTCCACACATCCTGGAACCATTGTCACGATTGCACGTCAGCATGGAACTTGCGGAAAGCAAATCGGCGAACTCTTGGCTAATAGACTTGGCGTTCCTTTTTACTGCAAAGAATTGACAGCGATTGCCGCCAAAGATAGCGGACTTGCAGAAGAGTTTTTATCAAGTGATTATGAACAGATGGATAAGGCTCTCTATAACCTTTATCTTAGTACAAATGTAGGACAGCAAAGTATAATCGCGCAAGAGAAAATCTTACGGAAGATCGCAGATGAAGGAGCCTGTGTAATCGTAGGAAGAGCAGCGAATCATGTATTATGGAATTATGAGAATGTATTAAAAGTTTATCTTTATGCTCCAGAAGAATACAGAATGAAAAATATTCAAAATATGTATGGAGATACAGAAGAACAGGCATATCATCATATGCGCCGTTCGGACAAAATGCGTGCTGCTTATTATGAAAATGTTTCAGGATATGATTGGAAGAATTTCAATAATTACAATCTATGTATAGACGTGAGTGTTGGAAAAGAAGCTGTGGTAAATCTTATTTTAGACTACGTGGAAGAAAAAAGGTAACGCACAAAAAGGAAGAACCGAAAAAAATTAAAGGTTCTTCCTTTTTGTTAGGCCAAGGGCCTGTTTACCCAATATGGAGTTTTTCATGTTCCGAAAAATGGAAGATTGGTAAACAAATAAACCGCCTGCACAGACAGACCACCTTGCAGTGGCCAATTAAAAATTGAATATGTAGCAAAGTTAAGGTTTATTCAGTAGCTGACTTAATTTTATAACCTTGGAAATTTCGAAAATGATACCGATAGTGGTAAATGTATTCTTGAATGATTGAGCGGTTAGGATTAGGTTGGGTTCTTGCTGATAGGGACTGACGAGCGCAAGAATCTTATCCAGAATCTTTTGAGAAATTTTGCCAAAAGTGTTCGAGACAACGGAAGCCAACTGAATATTGGAGACCGTGAGACAGTTTTGGAGACGATTCTTCTCACTGGACATAAAGCAGGTCAGTTTGAAACGATAGCGCATCAGATCACGCAGCCGGGAAGAATCAAAATAATCATTGCGATACATATAGCAGTAAAGATATATTTCGAATATTGATAATAGTGGAAAAGTAATATAAATGCGGAGCAGAATTTATCATAGATATCTGCTCCGTGTATTATATAGTAAGAGGGTGTATTAATAATTACCTCATCATTAAAGAAATGGAATAAATGTAAGCATGGGAAAAATAAAGGTACTTGCAATATTGGAAGTTGAAGAGGAATTATTCACAGACAACTCCGGATGTTTGAAAGCGGAGGATGTAGATATTAATATAAGGCTGGATATGTTGCTTTCTTTTTCAGGACTGCAGATTGACCTATATCATAGGGATGTTAGAATGAATAGAAATGCAATTGTCCTCACAGACCTAGAATTTCGTATTCTTCTTTATTTAGCAAGCCAGCCAGGACGTGTATTTACCTACTAGCAGATTTATGAAGGGGTATGGGGAGAAGAATATGCTTGTGAAAAGGAACCATCATGTTCCACATCCGGCATGTCCGGCAAAAATTAGAAGCAGCGGGGGATTCTTTCGACTACATTGAAAATATCAGGGGAGTAGGATATAGATTTAAAAAACCAGTGACCGACAGTTCTTAGGGCTGCCGATCATTGTTCTGTTCTGCCAAGAAGATAGTCGGCACTGACCTTAAAATAGTCTGCGATTACCGCAATCTCATAATCAGGAACAAACCGTTCCCCTTTTTCAATTCTTAAAATTGTCAAGTCACTAAATTCAACCCCGCTTAACGTAAGCCTTGCAGCCAGTATGCGCTGGGAAATATTCTGTTGCTGGCGCAACTCTTTTAGGCGTTTTCCAATGATATTCTTTGAATCACCATTCCAATATATTTTCATGACCTATCTCCGCTTAAAAAACTTCTAAAGATGAAGGATTTATCATTGATTGTACCGAATTGAAATGATAATATACTTCTAAAGATGAAGTTATTTAGAGTTTTGTATAATAAGAAGGTCAAAATGCAGAAACTACAACAAACTACAGAATGGAAAAAGTTTTATTCTGTAGCACAGGAAAGGAGAAGTACATGGAAAAAGTAGTATGGGACAAAGTAAAACAATTTTTGAAAAATTCCCGCTGAACCAGTCCGAAAAGCATCCAAAAATGTCTCGGTTAATGAGAGGAACTTTTTTCTTCTCCACAACTGAATAGCGGGCGGCCCCGGGTGAACGCGGGGAGCCGGGCGGCGGGTGCGCTGTGACTTCTCCCACGGGAGGACGAGCGACCAACACCACCGCCGCGAGTGGGGAACCTGCCAGCCCCACGGCCACGATCCGCGAGGGACAAGCTGGCCGCTTGCCGCTTGGGGCCGCCGCACAAAACAAGGGAACGCCGGGCCGCTACTCGCTGTCTTTTGACGGGCCAAACATACGGGCCCGGCGCTCCCCATTTCAAACAAGTTCGAGACAAATTGTCCCAAGGTGAGGACAGGCTAAAGGGCGGCACTTTTCGGAGTGCTGCCTTTTCGCGTTTCCCCACCAACCAAAAACGCAAAAGGAGGTTTTGCCGTGAAACTGACCGCACAAGAGCTGGAACAAATGAAAAGCGTGAACATCGGCGCGGTGAGCGCGGATGCGCTGGCTGACGTGAGCGGTATGGCCTTTGACCGCACCCTCCCCCGGGAGGAGCGGCTGGCCCGGTTCGTAAAACGGGCCGTCAATCCCTACTGCTTTAGCGTGGGCGGCGTGGGCGTGAAAATCGAATTTGCCGAGGGCGGCCCCTCCCTGCAGGAGACGCTGACCGCCTTTCTTATCCGGCAAAAGAGTGGGCTGTAACTGCTGTTGCGGCCCGTTCCTACTTCGAGACAAAATGTCCCGAGGCATCGACATCCTTGTTGATTGCCCCGGGCAGAGGTATAATATAAGTGTAATGTGATAGGGAAGGAGGAACAATGGCACGAACAAAAAACAGAGGGTATCAGCAGACTTTGACCCCTACCTATACGGCCCGGCTCTGGAAAATGGGCGGCTACATCCGGCTTTCCCGAGAGGATTTACAGAAAATCAACCGGGGGCTTGACGATAGCAACAGCGTGAAAAACCAGCGCGACATTCTCAATGATTTTCACTTCAACCATGCGGAAGAATTTGAAAGCTACACCGAGTATGTGGATGACGGCCACACGGGAACCGATACGGAACGCGAAAGTTTCCAGCGGCTTTTAGGGGATGTGATGAGCGGGAAAATCAACTGCGTTGTGGTGAAAGACCTTTCCCGTTTCGCCCGGAATTATAGCGATGCTGGAAGTCTGATTGATAACCTTTTTGTGCAGATGGGCGTCCGCTTTATCAGCTTGGCCGAGGGCGTGGACAGCTACCT
>ERZ808051.389-NODE-389-length-51323-cov-6.590075_pt1 | contig 51323 bp, 48 predicted proteins | sample MGYA00380199_ERZ808051 | MGnify/ENA primary metagenome ERZ808051 (study PRJEB31490, sample SAMN06133391) | mouse gut metagenome | isolation source: J11 | host: mice | place: China: Chengdu | collected 2015-05 ... | reverse complement strand
CATGACAGAGGCCAGGGTCAGGCTGAGAGCCCGCTTCAGGTTTCTCATTGGATTTCCTCCTTTAAAATTGGTTGGGCGGAACGTGGAAAGCTGTTTCCTTCGGTAGACCTTCCGCAGTTCGGAAGATTTAACTTTTTAGAAACATTTTTCATCGTTTTGCCCAATTTTTTTGAGATTTTTGAATCTTTTGTTCCCGTCACGTCCGTGTTACGCCCCTTGCGTGGGGTGTAGAAGTTGCGGAAAGCAGGAGAAAATCCAGGAAAACGCCACTTTCAACGTAAAAAAGTGAAATTGGTAGACATTTGGTAGATGCCCTAAAATGTGGAAGGCCCCCAATCCCCTGCGCCGCAGAGGATTGAGGGCCTTTTTGGTAGACTTTTGGTAGACGCGATATGCTGGTTACGGATTTTCCAGAGACTGTGCTTATTGTTCAATTTCTCAATTATAATTTTTTCGCCAGCTCTTCATCCGCTTCCGCTTTTTCTGTTTCGCCCAATAAGCGGTAAACTTCTGCCCGTAACAAATAGGCATCTTTGTATTCTGAGTTCAGTTCAATAGCTTTTGAAGCAAACTGAATTGATTTTGTATAATCGCCTTGTTCTTTATAAATATTCCCAAGATGCTTATATGGGTTGGCAACTTCCGCCTTTAATTCAATCGCTTTATTTAAATCTGAGATTGCTTCATCCGTTCTTCCCAAAACAATATATATACTCCCACGATTGTTATAAGCAACTGCGTTGTCTGGGTCCAATTCAATAGCTCTACAATAATCCGAAATCGCCTCGTTGTATTTCTTTAATTGATCATAAACATACCCTCGATTGACATAGGTATCTGCATTATTAGGATTCAGTTCAATTGATCTGCTATAATCATCTATTGCCTTGTCACAATCCCCTAAATCATCATATAAACATCCTCGATTACCGTAGGCATCAGCATTATTTGGGTCCAGCCTAATTGCTTCTTCAAGATCTAAAATTGCTTTATCATACTCCCTCAATGTAAAGTATAAATATCCCCGATTATTATAGACCGTTGAACTCTCCGGATCTAATTCAATCGCTTTATTGTAGTCAGAGATTGCCTTATCATATTCTCCCAAATTATCATATGCACACCCACGGTTGTTATAAAACATAGAATTGTTCGCTTGCAGTTGAATTGCCTCTGTGTAACTCTTAACTGCCTCCTCATATTGTTCCAAATCATAATACCGATCACCCTGCCGGTTAAAGTCCCACGCTGTCATGCGATTGCGTTCTTTGCGCTCCTTTTCCGTAGCGGCCGTCCGTTCCATCATCTTTTCAATTTCCTGCTTAAACTCATTTTCACTCTCGTTGATCGGGCCGGCGGCGTTCTTCTCCGTATTCAAGTGCTCCTGTTCAGTCAGCCGCTTATATTCCTTCTCATAGTTGGCAATCTGCTCGCTGGTCCGCCGGTTCAAATACTCCTCCGCCTCATGAACGCCGATCTTATCCGGAAACAGAGCGTTTCCGAAGGCCAGCATAGTGGCATCAAAGCCCGCGGTGCGGACAAGGTATCCATTTTTATCTTTAATAAGCCTCTGTATTTTTTCGCTGGGCAGACCATACTTTTCAAAATAGCACCAGTATATTCCATTTTTCATCTTGAGTTCGCTGTCTTCCAGGAAATTCATCAGGCTGTTATCGCCGCCGCCGTAGCCGATTACAATGGGTGTGTAGCTCTGAAAGACCGAGGCCAGCACATCCCGCCATATCCCCTTCAGGCCGTTGGTCTCCTCCGGCTGATTCAACGGGTCGAAAAAAATACCGCGGTGCACTTTGGCGATAACGGGCCGTTTGATATTCGGGTCCCCCGCATACTCGGCCAGCAGCTCATGGTTTATCACAAGCGGCTTGTCGTCCGTATAAAAAAACAGGGCGTCCTCGATCAGGCTGTCAAAATTTGTGGTTATGACAAGATTGCTCCCGCTCCCATCCGTCAGCATCAGGGCCAGAGGGTGGTAGCCAAATCCCGGGTTCCTGTTGGCCATAATTTTTTCAAGATAGTGGTAGCCATTTCTGTGATTGGGGAAAAACCGGAGCTTATACAGGTCAAAATAGTAGTCGCTTGGCAGGGGCGTTCCGGATTTTTTCGTCTCCTCCCAGGCCTCTCTTATTTCCTCAAATTTATACTCCAGGTGCTCCTCCAGCGTCTTCGCGACCTCACCGATCTCGTCCAGCCCCGGCGATTCCTCCATCTCCTTCATCCACTGGGCCTCCAGGCCCGCGCCTGTGGGGATCCCGGATGATACCGATGCTCCGGACCCGATAATGAAGCAGAACCTCTCCGAATTGCTTCTCCCCTCCCTCACCGCTTTGACCAGCTGATTGACAGATATGATCTGGTAATCCTTTACAATTTTCTCCGACATAGTAACACCTTTTTTCTTTATTAAATTCAGAAGCAGGGTACTGGTATATCCATGGCGCAGCCGCCATTTGTATCGTCAATATTATACATAATTCGGGAAATTTTTACAATAGTATTTTTCAAGATCCACAAGTGCAGGGCCCGCTCATCCTTCAGGCCGGGGCCGCCGCCGAAGGGAAGAGCGGCCCCAGTCCGCAGCTCCCGGGCAGCGGCGCGGCCTTGCGGACAAGAAATTTTACCCATTTCTCATCCCGAAGGAAGAAAACCTCTTGAAAATCCCGTCGCTATGGGATACAATATCCGGGAGCAAGTAAGGTATAGCTAACTTTCTTTTTGGGAGGGGTATCTATGGACCATCGGACACTGGAGGACCTGACACCTGGCCAGAGCGGAACCATACTGTCCATCGCCAACAAATCGGGGACGGTAAAGCGCCGTCTGGTGGACATGGGGCTCACCCCGGGAACCGAGGTGAGGGTGACCAAAATCGCCCCCCTGGGGGACCCTATCGAGGTGTCCCTCCGAGGCTATGAGCTGTCCCTGCGGAAGGCGGACGCCGGCCAGATTGTCATGGGCCAGCCCCGGCCCAGGAGCTCTGGCGCGGCCCGGGCGGCCATGACCCGCCGGGACCCGGAGACAGCCCGCCGCCAGCTGAAGGCCCACGAGCACGAGCTGGCCGAGCACAGCGGCCGCTATGACCCCGCCGCCCACGACAGGCACACCATGCGCATCGCCCTGGCGGGCAACCCCAACTGCGGTAAGACCACCCTGTTCAACGCCCTCACCGGCTCCAACCAGTATGTGGGCAACTGGCCCGGCGTCACGGTGGAGAAGAAGGAGGGCACCGCCCACATCGGCGACCGGACGGTGACGGTGGTGGACCTGCCGGGCATCTACTCCCTGTCCCCCTACTCCATGGAGGAGATTGTGGCCCGGGACTTTATCATCGGCGAGGGGCCCGACTGCGTCATCGACATTGTGGATGCCACCAACCTGGAGCGCAACCTGTACCTCACCGTCCAGCTGCTGGAGCTGGAGCGGCCCACGGTGCTGGCCCTGAACTTCATGGACGAGGTGGAGAAGCGGGGAGATAAGATTGATGTGGCCCGGCTGTCCAAGGAGCTGGGGGTGCCGGTGATCCCCATCACCGCCCGCACCGGCGAGGGCATCGAGGAGCTGATGCACACCGCCCACCGGCAGATGCACCTGGGGGTGACCATCGAGCCCGACGACCTCTACGACGACTACACCCACGACATCCACCACCGCATGGGCGAGCTGCTCCACGACTACGCCTACGCCGCCGATCTGCCCGCCCACTGGGCCTCCATCAAGCTGCTGGAGGGGGACAGCCTTGTGGAACAGGCGCTGGCCCTGCCCCCGGAGGTGAAGACCAGGCTGGCCGCCCTGGTAGCGGAGTATGAGAACTCCAGCGATTTAGGCGACCGGGAGACCCTTATTGCCGACAGCCGGTATCAATACATACAGCGGGTGGTGTCCGCCTCGGTGGTCCGGGGGGGCGTGCCCGGGGAACTGACCCTCAGCGAGAAGATCGACAAGGTGGTGACCCACCGGGTATTCGCCATCCCCCTGTTCCTGTGTACCATGCTGGTGATGTTTGTGGTCACCTTCGGCCCCTTCGGCTCCTGGCTGTCCGACGGGGTGGGGGCGGCCATGGACGGGTTTTCCCAGTGGCTGGCCCCGACCCTGGAAGGGCTGGGGGTGTCCCACGTGCTCATCTCTCTGGCCTGCGACGGCATCATCGCCGGGGTGGGGGGCGTGCTCACCTTCCTGCCCCAGATCGCCCTGCTGTTCCTGTTCCTGTCCTTCCTGGAGGACTCGGGCTACATGTCCCGGGCGGCCTTCATTATGGACCGGGCCCTGCGCCGGTTTGGGCTGTCCGGAAAGGCCTTTATCCCCATGTTGATGGGCTTCGGCTGCTCTGTCCCCGCCATTATGGGGGCCCGGACCATGGAGAACGAGAAGGACCGCCGCATGACCATTCTGCTGGTGCCCTTTATGTCCTGCTCCGCCAAGCTGCCTGTCTATGGGCTGATCTCCGCCGCCTTTTTCGGTCCCTGGGCGGGACTGGTGGTCTTCGGGCTGTACATCATCGGGATGCTGGTGGGCATCGCCTCCGGGCTGTTCTTCAAAAGGACCCTGTTCGCCGGGGAGCCCGCCCCCTTTGTGCTGGAGCTGCCCCCCTACCGCCTGCCCTCCATTGGGAATATGCTCACCCACGTGTGGCAGAAGGTAAAAGGATTTTTGGTGAAAGCCGGTACTTTGATCCTTTTGATGTCGATGGTGCTGTGGCTGCTGCAATCCTTCGATTTCTCCCTCCACATGGTGGACGACCCCACCCACAGCATGCTGGGAGCGCTGGGCAATGTGCTGGCCCCCGTCTTCGCCCCCTGCGGCTTCGGCTTCTGGCAGGCGGCGGTGGCCCTGCTCACCGGGCTGGTGGCCAAGGAGATGGTGGTGTCCTCCCTGTCCATGTTCTACGGCTTCTCCCTCACCGCCGCCAGCGGGGAGGTGGCCGCCGCCATGACCGGCTTCACCCCCCTGTCCGCCTTCGCCATGCTGGTGTTCATCCTGCTGTATGTCCCCTGCGTGGCGGCAGTGTCCACCCTGTTTAAGGAGATGCAGAGCCGGAAATGGGCCTGGTTCTCCATCGCCTGGCAGGTGGGCTGCGCCTATGTGATGGCCCTGCTGGTGTATCAGATTGGGAGCTTGTTCTTATAACAGCGGACCTTATTGTAGGGGCGGATATCATCCGCCCGTGCAATACCCACCGGAGACACGATAGCGGCGGGCGGACAATGTCCGCCCCTACATTGGAGGAGCGGACGACTGTGGTAAATATCTTATTTTGGTTCTTTGTGCTGGCCATGGACCTGCTGATTCCCGGCGTGATGATTGGATTCGGCAAGGCGTTTATGAAAAATCCGCCCAGGGAGATCAACCCGGGCTTTGGCTACCGCACACCCAGGTCCTCAAAAAATCAGGATACCTGGGACTTTGCCCAGAGAGAAATGGGCGCGGTCTGGTATAAATGGGGCAGAATTCTGCTGATTCCCTCCGCCCTGCCCCTGCTCCTGGTGCTGGGGCGGGATGTGGCGACGGTGGGCGTTGTGGGAGCGGCAGTCTGCTTTTGGCAGCTGATTCCCATGCTGGGCTCTATCGCGGTGGTGGAGTGGTCGCTGAAGAAAAACTTTGACAAAAACGGGAACCAGCGGTAGGGGCGCGCAGTGCGTGCCCGCAGGCGGACGCTGTCCGCCCCTACAAAGGGATATGGAGATGTGATACAAGATGATAAAACTGATTTCTCTGGATCTGGACGGTACCACCCTCAACCCGGAGGGCCGGCTGAGCGATGCGGTGAAGGCGGCCATTGTCAAAGCCCGGGCCGCGGGGGTGCGGGTGATTTTCAACACCGGCCGGCCCGCCCCGGAGGCCTTCGCCTTCATCCGGGAGGCGGAGGCCGACACCCTGGTGTCCACCCTGGGGGGCGCAATGGTGGCCGACTGCGCCACCGGCCAGACCCTCCGCCGGTGGGACGTGGCCGAGCCCTGGGGGCGGAGAGCGGTGGAGATTTGTCTGGGCCGGGATGTCAAGCTGATGGTCTTTGCCGGGGAGGAAATTCTGGTAAAGCCCGACTACAAGGCCCTGCTGGAGAAGGTCTACCCCTACCCCGCCTTCCACCAGGCGGCCACCGTGACGGAGGACCCCCTGGCCTACATGGAGGAGCATGGCCTGCCCCTGACCAAAATCCACGCCGACGGCAGGCCGGAGGATTTTCCCCTGGCGGAGCTGTCCGCCCTGGAGGGGCTGACCCTCACCTCCTCCAACCCCCACGACTTCGAGGTGGTGGGGGATGGGGTGGACAAGGGCCGGTCCCTGGCCCTGGTGGCCGCCCTGTACGGCGTGCCGCTGGAGCAGTGCGCCGCCGTGGGGGACAGCGACAACGACCTGGCCGCCCTCCGGGCGGCGGGGCTGTCCATCGCCATGGGAAACGCCCCAAAGAACGTGAAGGATTCCGCCGCCCGCATCGCCCCCTCCAACGCCGAGGACGGCGCGGCCTGGGCTGTTTTGAGCTGTCTGGAGTGAGGAGAGGGAGACGCCGGCGGCGTCTCCCTTTCTTTTTCTTCTTGGCATAGCCTAGATACGAGAGAATTATTAGATATCCGCTTAAGGTTTCATGGAGATGCGTTTCAGATGGTAATACTCTTGTAAGGACCAGCGGGACTGGTCGCAGCCTAAGCCAGACTGTTTGATCCCCACATGAGGAGTATAAGAGTTGCCAGAGGCACCATTAATGAATACATCACCAGATTCAAAGGTCTCAAAAGCTTTGGCAATTGCTCTGGCGTCGTGACCAAAGAGATAGGAGGCCAAGCCCATATCGGTGTCCACAGCCTGTTTTAAGACCTCATCAAAATCATGGTAGGGCTGAACGGAGATAATGGGGCCGAAAATTTCCTCCCGACAGACCCGCATATCGTCCTTCACATCCACCAGTAGAGCAGGAGAGACAAAGTGCCCAGCCTCCATCCCGGCCGGAATTTCGCCGCCCTTTACAAGGCGGGCACCATGTTTTACTGCGTCTTGAATCAGTTCCAAAATGCGGTCTCTTGCGCCTCGGTTAATCATGGGTCCCATGACAATTTCACCCTCGTCTTTCCAGCGACCCACGACTACGGCGTCCATCTTCTGAGCAACCAGCTGGCAGTAGCGATCATAGAGACTTTCATGGACATAGATTCGGTTGAAATCTGTGCAGTCCTGACCGGAGTTGGAGACCTTTATAGCCACAGTTTTGGTAGCAATACTCTCCAGTTCATCTGCGCAGTCCTCCATTATAATGACGGGGGCATTGCCGCCAAGCTCCAGCGAATAGGATTTGATTGAGGTGGAGCCCTCCTGCATCACTTGAACACCTGTGTCACTGGAGCCGATCAGGGTAATCATGCTGGGAATTTTGCTCCTGTTCAATGCGGCCCCCACCTCACTGGCTTTTCCGGCCACAATGTTGAGAACACCGTTGGGCATCCCGATGCGTTTGGCAATTTCACCGTAGTGCAGGGAGGCCAGGGGAGTCTGACTGGAGGGTTTTAGTACAATAGTGCAACCGGCAGCCAGTGCAGGTCCTATTTTCAGACCCATATTTGCCAGCGGGTAGTTCCAGGCCAAGTGGGCGACCACAACTCCTCGAGGGCGGTGTTCCACTACATGGTAAACGCCGTGATTTGGGCTGTCCTTGTCCGAAATACTGGTGCCGAAGGTCCGGCGGGCCTCATCGGCATAGAAGGTAAGCAGACGGGCGGAGGCCTCAAAATCGCCAACCGCGTTTTTGTAGGGTTTACCAGATTCCAGGGAATCCAATTCAATCAGCATATCCCGGTCTTTGTACAGCTCTGCCTGGAACTTCATCATCCAGCCAATCCGCTCTTCTACCGACGTTCGGGACCAGGAGACAAAGGCCTTTTGCGCTGCCTGAAGGGCCGCCTCAGCCTGAACCGCACTGGCGCCAGCAAAGCTGTCTATTACAGTGCCATCCGCCGGATTTTCAACTGAAACAGGAGCGCCCTGACCCTCCACCAGCTGGCCGCCGATGTAAAGCTTTCTCATATTGCTCAATACCTCCTAAATTATTACAGACACGCCTGGTAAATTGCGTAGCAGTCTTCCTCTGTAAGGGGTTCCAGCCCGCCGATAGTGGTATTTCCATACTGGAAATTCTTTTTCACCACGGTACGCAGGGTCTCATCATCGACATCTGTTACTCCCAGAGCGGACAGTTGGCGCGGTAGCTTCAGAATGTCATAAAAGTAGTGCTCCATTGCCTCAATTCCGCGCAGAGCAGTTTCCGCCGGTGAGCCGGCATTATTGTCCAGGCCCAAAACTTCCACTGCCAGGGAAACAAACAAATCCAGATGCTTTTTATAGATATACCGCATCCAAGCCGGAGTCACGATTGCCAGCCCAGCGCCGTGTGGAATATCCCATTCACCGGACATTTTGTGTTCCATTGCGTGACAGGCCCAGTCGCCGTAGCGTCCCACCTTCAGAATTCCGTTAATGGCCAGCGGCGCCAGTACCATAAGCTCGCTTCTGGCCTCCAAGTCAGCAGGATTGGCTGCCACAGCAGCCCCATACTTCAGTACCGTTTTGAGTGCTGCTACGTGGAGATTGTGGGACAGGTTGGAATCCTTCACCGGTGAGAAGAAATTTTCCAGCAGATGAGAAGTAATGTCCGCCACGCCACAGGCGGTCTGGAAGGGCGGGATTGTCAGTGTCAATTTGGGGTTCAGAATGGCAAAGCAGGGTTTGATCCAATCGTGCTCCAGACCGCGTTTGGCGTGCTCGTCTTCTTTGTTGATAACCAGGCCACTGGTTGTTTCGCTACCTGTACCGGCAAAGGTAGAGATAACGCCCATGGGCAGAGGCCTGTGGTCCACAGATTTGCCCACACAGTACTCCCAGGCGTCACCCCCATAGCCGACACCCAAAGCGATCAGCTTGGAGCTGTCGATTACACTTCCACCGCCTACGGCCAGGATGAAGTCAACTTTTTCCTGCCGGCATAACGCAATTCCCTCACGCACCTTCTCAATTCTGGGATTAGGAACCACACCGCCCAGGTCTGTGCTGGACACCCCTCCTGTGGATAAAATGTCCTTTACCCGCTGAACCAGTGGGAGGACAAAGGATTCCCCTGAATGATGAATCAACACCCGGGTGCCGTTGTATTCCTTGACTAGCTGTGCACATTTTTCCTCCGCATCCAGGCCAAAAATTAAATCAGTCGCGTTTTTGATCTCAAAGTCGATCATAAATTTCCTCACTTCTGTTTGCTCGTGCCCATTACAGGGCACGGCGATATATTTCGACAATATCTTCCGCAGATAGAGATTTTACTGTCCCAATCCGGGTGTTGTTTTCCTTGTAGTAGGGGATACGGCCAGCCATTTCCCACAGGATCTCCTCCGTCACCTCACCAGTGCCAAACTGGCTGATGCGGGTAGGCATACCCAGACTCTGGAAGAACTGTTCGAAGCGGAAAATAGTCTCCTCGGCGGTAGCTCTTGGGTTGTCAAAGTCATATTCCAGCCCGAACACATTGACGCCAAGCTTAGCAAAAATTTGAATGTCCTCCTCGTAAACGTAGCGCATCCATACCGGGGTGATAACCGCCAGACCGGCCCCATGGGGAATATCCCACTGTGCGGACATCTCATGTTCAATCAGATGGCAGGACCAGTCACCTGCCCGGCCCATCTTCAGGATACCGTTGATAGCAAAAGGAGCCAGCAACATTATTTCTGCGCGCGCATCATAATTCAGAGGATCAGCCATGACCAGGGGGGCATTTTTCAGCACCGTTTTTAGTCCGGCAAAGGTCATGTTATCTGAGAAGTCCACATGCTTGGTGCGCGTAAAGTAGTTTTCCAGCAGGTGGGAGGTAATATCCGATATCCCAGAAGCGGTTTGATATGGGGGAACGGAAAAGGTGAGCTTTGGATTCATGATAGCAAAATCGGGACGAATGATATCTACGTCGTCTGCAGACCGCTTTAATTTTTCATCTGCCTTTGTGACTACAGAGGCCCGAGTGGACTCACTGCCGGTTCCGGCAAAGGTGGAAATAGAGCCCAAGGGCAGGCGCTTGGTAGGAATCACCGTCTGTAGGTAAAAGTCCCATACATCTCCGTCATATACTGTGCCCAGGGCAATGCCCTTAGAGCTGTCAATTACGCTTCCCCCACCTACAGCAAGTACAAAGTCGATGTTGTTCTCCTTGCAGAGGCGGATTCCCTCATAGACCAGTTCCAGACGGGGATTGGGCACCACTCCGCCCAGGTCCATACAGAACAATCCTGCATCCTCCAGAAGGTTCTTTACCCTTTGAATCAGGGGCAGGACAAAGGGCTCGCCAGAGTGGTGAATCAGCACCCGGGTACCGCCATATCGCTTGACCAGCTCAGCGCACTGCAATTCACTATCCAGACCAAAGATAAATTCAGGCATTTTGCCCAGGGAAAAGTTAATCATAGCATCTCCTCGTTTTCTGCAAATCGATATGCGGTCCAGCCCCGGCCTTCCGGACCGGGGCCGAACTCAATTTACTGGAGCCTCTAAGGCTTGCCTTACTCAACAGAGGGGGTCTTTTCCTTGGTAAACAGGCTGACCACTACCACAGTGATAGCGGCGGGAATCAGGCAGAACAGAGAGGTGGGGAAGTGGATAATACCCATCAGATTCAGCCATGCGAAAATTGACCCAACAATCATGGAGGCCAGAGCTCCATAACTGGTAGTTCCCTTCCAAAGACGGCCGGCAATAAAGGGAATCATGCCACCAGCAACAAAGATTGTGTAGCCGCTGCTCAAAACAGAAATAATATCGTTGGAGATGAAAGCCAGAACGGTGGCAATGGCCATAAGGACAAAGCTCATCACTACAGAGGCCTTCCGAAGATTTTCCTGTTTAGTCTTATGCCCCATAACAGGTGCAAGAACATTGCCATAGGTGTCATAGACCAAGCTGGTGATAATGGTCATAATGGTGGTGTCGCAGGTAGACATGACAGCGGCGACAATGGCAGCGAGCATCAGACCGGCAACAAGGGTAGGCAATTTTTCCAGAATAACAGTAAAAATAATGGAGTTGGCAGGGACGTCGGGGTAGGCGGCTGCACCGTACATACCCAAAAACACAGGCATAAAGGTGACAATGGCAACACCAAGCGCCCCCAGAATGGCGCCACGGAAGGCGGTCTTTTCAGAGTCAGAGGAGGCAGTCAACTGCATGGAGGCCCCCTGCGTTAAACCATAAATAGCGGTTGGACCAACCATAAGAAGCAGTGTAGGGGTGTCAAAGGGGACCCAATCAAAGTGGGAGGCGTCTAAAGTGCTTGTAACCATATCCAGACCGCCGCCGCCAAAGCAACAAAACAGTGCCACAATCAGACCAATAAAGATAATGGTAGACTGGATAAAGTCAGTAGCAATAACACCAAACATGCCGGCAGCAGAGCAGTAGACACAGATTACTAGAACAGAGATAATAGTACCCACCAGCGGATCAATACCCAGATACTGGAACAACGCACGGCCAGCGATAATCTGGCTGGTTAAAGTGGTCACAGCTACAGCAGAACCCAGCAGTGCCCAGACAACAGTCATAATCTGACCGGTAGCGGGGTAGCGATCGCGAAGATAGGCGGGGATGGTTAAATAATTATTGCGGTAGGCCCAACGGGATACGAACAAGCCGAACAATAGGAATGAACCCGCAGCGCCCAGTCCATACCAAGCGCCGCCAATTCCATGGGTCACACCGTAGGCTGCACCGCCTACAACAATGCCAGTACCCAGATGGCCGCCCAGATAAGAACCTACAATCAGATGAAGCTTACCGGCCTTACCGGCAGTCAAAAAATCGGTAAAGTTCTCAGCGTGTTTAGAACCACGCCACCCGATATACAGCATGCCAAGCATGTAAACGATCAAAATCGCAATGATAGTCGCAGTTTTCATAGGTTTTCCTCCGTTTTTTAAAGTCAGTATCCCGTTTTATGGGACGGGTCACGGGGAGGATGCGCGAATAAGAGTTATTGAGACTGCCCCTCATAGTCATATTTTGTCTCTATGGTGTGCCGCAGGCCCTTTTCATTGATATCCTGAGAGAAGGTGGTGGCCATATTCATGTGCTGGCGGCACAGATTGAACATCTCAGCGGCGTAGTCCACCGTGTTGAAGAAGCCCATCTGCTCATACACCTTGTTCATCTCCTGTTTCATCATGGACAAGCTGAACAGAGGCGTTTTGGCAATCCGCTGGGCGATCTTCATGGTCTCCTCCTCCAGCTTCTCATAGGGGAAGATGCGGTTGACCAGTCCGGCGTCCTTCAGGTCCTGCGCGTCGCAGAAATCACCTAAGAGGCAGAGCTCCCTGGCTTTGTTGAAGTGGAGCTTGTAGGGGGACAGGGGGAAGCTGGAGATGTAGCCCAGAGACACCTCGGGATTGCCCAGCTTCAGCCCCTCGCTGGCCGCAAATACCATGTCGCTGAGCATAGCAATGGTGATGCCGCCGCCGATGGTGTAGCCATGGATCATGGTGAGGATGGGCTTGTGAAGATTCCACATCTTCAGCCACAGGGCGTTTTCGCCCCGAGTGTCTTTCCGGCGCTCCATCACATCGGTAATGTTGCTGCCGGCGGCCTCCTTCAAATCGAAGCCGGCGGTGAAGGCCTTTTCTCCCGCTCCGCCGATCACCACAACGCTTACGCTGTCGTCGGCAGCGATGCGGTCAAAGGCGCTGTGCAGCCCCTGCATCACCGCGTGGTTCATGGCGTTGCGCTTTTCCGGACGGTTAATGGTCAGCTTGACCACCTTCCCGACCTGCTCATAGAGCAATGCTTGCTGTTCACTCATGTGTTATTACTCCCTCCTTCTGTTACTGTTTCGTTCGGTATTCCTGGATCTCCTGGATCAGCGCCGGGATCACCTCAAACAGGTCCCCCACAATTCCGTAGTCTGCCACATCAAAAATGGGAGCCTCGGGGTCTTTGTTGATGGCGATGATCGTATCAGAACCGGACATGCCAGCCAGATGCTGGATGGCGCCGGAAATACCGCAGGCGATGTATATTTTGGGGGAGACGGTTTTACCCGTCTGTCCCACCTGATGGGTGTGGGGAATCCATCCAGCGTCCACCGCAGCCCGGGAGGAGCCTACCTGGCCGCCCAGCACAGCGGCCAGGTCCCGAATGTAGCTGAAGTTTTCCGGCCCTTTCAGGCCGAAACCGCCAGAGACGATAATCTCCGCGTTTTCCAGGTCCACCGTTTCAGACTGGTCCAGATGGATGGTCTCCAGCAGACGGGTCATGGGGGCGGCAGGTTCCAGCTCCTCCCGGAGCAGCTGTCCCTTCCGCTGAGGGTCGGCCGCCGGCTTTTTGAACACCCCGGGCCGGACGGTGCCGATTTGGGGGCGGGTATTGGGGCAAAGGATGGTGGCCATCAGGTTGCCGCCGAAGGCGGGGCGGGTCCAGGCCACGTTGCCGCTCTCCTCGTCCAGATCGATGCCGGTACAGTCGGCGGTCAGGCCGGTGCGCAGCCGGCAGGACAGGCGGGGCCCCATGTCCCGGCCGTTGTTGGTGGCTCCGATCAGGAGGGCGGAGGGCCTGTGCCGGCCAATCAACTCCTCCATGGCCCGGGTAAATCGCTCGGTCTCATACCGGCCGTAGGCGGGGTTGTCCACCACCAGCACCCGATCCGCGCCGCAGGCGATGGCGGTATCGGCCAGAGCAGTGACGCCGTCGCCGATCAGCACGGCTACCAGCCGCTCTCCGGTGGCGTCGGCCAAGCGCCGGCCGGGAGCCAGCAGCTCCAGCCCCACATTTTTCAGCTGACCATCCTTTGTTTCTAAAAACACCCAGATATCCTGGTACTTCTTTTCCATTACGCTCCTCCACCTTTACGAGATCAGACGCTTTTCGCCCAGCAGACGGACCAGCTCCCTGGCTGCGTCAGGGGCCTGCATACCCTCCAGCTTCACCCCGTGCTTGCTGCGCTCAGGGGTAAAGGTCCGCTTTACCTTGGTGGGTGAACCGGCCAGACCCACCCGCTCCATGTCCATGCCGACCACATCGGCGCAGTGCAGCTCCTGGATTACAGCCCGGTTGGCTGCCATCTTGCTCATCAGGGTGGCCATGCGGGGCTCGGTCTGGGTCTTGTTCACTGTAATGACCACAGGCATGTTCGCACCGATGATCTCCCAGCCGTCGTCTACCTCCCGGCGGACCTGAACCTGGCCGTCCTGGCAGTCCACACCGGCAGAATAGGTAATCTGGGCTATCCCAAGGTGCTCCGCCATCTCCGGACCCACCTGGCCGGTGTCGCCGTCGATGGCCTGCTTGCCGCAGAAAATGATGTCAAAAGGCCCCAAGGTTCTGGCCACGCAGGCGAGGATATAGCTGGTTGCCAAGGTGTCGGAGCCCCCCACCGCCCGGTCGGTCATGAGGACGGCCCTGTCCGCGCCCACAGACAGACAGTGCTTCAGCGCGTCTCTGGCCTGGGGCGGGCCCATAGTGACCACCGTCACCGTTCCGCCGTACCGCTCCTTCAGCTGGACCGCCATCTCCAGGGCATAGGTGTCGAAGGGATTGACAATACTGGGTACGCCCGCCCGAATCAGCGTGTTGGTCACCGGATCAATTTTGATTTCAGAGGTGTCCGGCACCTGCTTGATGCAAACTAAAATATTCATGCCATTCTCTCCTCAGTGGAGCAGGTGGCCGCCGATGACCATCCGCTGGATCTGATTGGTGCCCTCAAAGATCTGGAGCAGCTTGGCGTCCCGATACAGTTTTTCCACCCGGTAGTCCTTCATGTAGCCATAGCCGGAGAAAATCTGTACCGCATCACTGGCTACTGCCACCGCAGTGTCGGAGGCCAGCGTCTTGGCGCAGGAACTGAACTTGCCAAAGGGAACGCCGTTGTCGGCCAGTTCAGCGGCCTCGTAGGTGAGGGCTCGAGCAGCCTGAATCTTGATCTCCATGTCGGCCAGCATAAATTGGATGGCCTGGTGCTGGCCAATGGGCTTTCCAAAGGTCACGCGCTCCTTGGCATAGCCAATGGCCAGGTCCAGAGCCTCTTGGGCCAGACCCACCGCCTCGGCGGCCACGCCGATGCGGGAGTAGTCCAGGATTTTCATAGCCAGACCAAAGCCCTTGTTCTCCACCCCGATCAGGTTGACAGCGGGGAGGTGCACATCCTCCAGCACCACATCGGCGGCGGTGGACAGCCGAAAGCCCATTTTGTCCTCGTGCTTGCCCACCGATACGCCGGGACGGTCCCGCTCCACCAGGAAGGCGGAGATACCCCGATGCCCCTTCTCCGGGTCAGTCTTGGCAAAGACCACAAAGAATTTGGCGTAGGGCGCGTTGGTAATAAAGCATTTGCGCCCGTTCAGGATGTACTCGTCCCCTGTACGCACCGCTGTGGTCCGCAGGGCGCTGGCGTCAGACCCGGCATTGGGCTCGGTGAGGGCAAAGGAGGCCAGACCGCCGTTGAGCACGATATCGGCCACATAGCGTTTTTGTTCCTCCGTCCCCGCATTCAGAATGGGCCGGGCCGCGAAGGAGCTGGCGCCCAGGGCGTTGGCAAAGCCCACGTCCCCCTTGCTCAACTCCTCGTTTACAATGGCCTGCGTGAGGTAGGAAAGTCCCAGACCGCCCAGATTTGCGGGCCAGGCTGTCGCGGTGAACCCCATATTGGCCGCCTTCTGATACAGCTCCATCGGGGTCTCGCCCTTGACATCGTACTCGGCGGACAGGGGACGGATCTCCTTGTCTGCAAATTCCCTGGCCAGGGCCTGCAGGTCTTGCTGATCTTCGGTCAAAATAAATGTACCCATATTCTCGACTCCAATCTTTTCGTTTTCCTTCCCGGGCCCGCCGGCTGCGGACCGCATCTTCTTGCAAGCAGGGGGACCTCCGGCAGGCCGCCCTGCTTTTGTCTGATATTACAAAGCATATTTTATGCCAGCTTGTACTCTTTTGCACTGTCCCATTTTTTCCAGCTCTGCGGCGCGGCGGGATAGAGGCACAAACTTTTTTCTGTGCCGCGGCAGGGGCGGCCTTTCGGCGGTGATTTTCCTGTGACACCGGCCCGCAACTTTGGCACAAATATGTGTCACTCCGTGTCGCACTGTGACGTGTCCGGGCCATTGCCCAGGGCGTCGAGAACTGCCGCTGCCATATAAATGCCGGCGCAGGCCACCACCGGCATTTTGTATTTGTTTATGGGCAGCCGGGCGGCTTCCGCCGCCCACACCGCCGCGGTGGCAAAGTAGGTGGCGGCAAAACAGCCGCATTTGTCAGCGAACTGAATCAGCCCCATGGCCCGGCTGGACGCCTGGGTCCCAAAGATTCGGGAGGCCCGCAGTGTCATCAGGTTCAGATTCATCATAAAGGCCATCGTTCCCACAGCGTACCCCACCCCAATGACCAGTGGGCTGTCCACCAGATTGCAAAAGGTGGTGGCGGCCAGCAGGGCGATAAGGATAGGGATCCGGTAGCGCGTGACCCGGCGGCAGTACCAGGGAAAGACTACGCCGCCCAGCATGGCGCCGGCGGTGGCGGTGGAGAGGATGCCGGCGCTGGTTTTGGCGTCACCGATCCCCTGGGTGGCAACAATGGAGGAGAGGGTCAGCATTTTGGTTTGACTGCTCATATAGAGGAAGGCCACCAGCAGAAACAGGGGGATCACCCCCTTGGGCAGCAGGGAGGGCCTTCCGGTCTGCGTGGGGGCAGGGGCGTCCGCCGGCTTCGGCGGGGCCTCCGGCTCCTTCAGTCCGAACAGGATGAGCAGCAGGGGGATCAGGGTTACCAAATAGGCCAGAAAAATATACCGCCAGCCATAGCCACAGAGAAGGCCGCCCAGCAGCTGGAACACCACCCCGGCCATCCCCACCATGATATTGCTGTAGCCCAGGTAGCGCCAGCGCTCCTCACTGTGGAAGGTCCGCAGGATCAATGCGTTCCCCTGAGGGGCAATCATTCCCAGGCAGGCGCCGTACAGCGCCCGGCACAGGAGCACCCCATCCAGGCTGTTCAACAGCACCGGAGCCACACCGCACGCCATGTAGCAGGGGACGACAACCAGAAGCATGGTGCGAAAGCGGACCCGGCTGCCCACAACACTGCCCGAAATCAGGGTGAAGGGCAGGGCCACCAGGGAGGGCAGGGTGTAGGTAAGCAGCACCTTGCTGTAGGGCTCGTGGGGGAAGGCGAGCACCAGCGTGTCCATGGCCGGGGAGAGAAGCAGCGTTCCGTTGCTGAGAAAAATCAGGGAATAGATGGCGAAAATTCCCAGAAAGTCCCGCTTTTTCATACCGCTCATGACTTGGGCACCCTGTAAAAACCACTGCGCATCCCGGTTTTGATTTCATCGTCGTGGCTGAATACCAGCCGCTGGGCTATCCGGCGCACCAGCTCCATGCTCTGGTGAATTGCCCGGTCATCCACCACAATGGAGGGGGTGAGCCCCCGCTCCAGGTTGTAGCGGGAGGTTATGGTGTCCCCGGGGAAGCACAGGACCCCCTCCTCGGTATCCAGAAGAACGATCTGAGAGCCCAAGGTGTGGCCCGGAGCGGGCAGGACGGCCAGGCCGGGGGCCAGTTCCGCCGCACCGTCTAAAAACCGCCATCGAAAATAGCCGATCCGCTCCTTGCAGAAGTCCTCCCGCAGATAATAGAGCTGCTCATAGGGGGTGGCGCTCCAGGCGGCCTCCCACTCGGTCCGCTGAACATAAAAGCGGGCGTTGGGAAACAGCGCGTTGCCGCCGCAGTGGTCATAGTGGAGGTGGGTGTTGATTACCATGTCCACCTCCTCCAGCGCCCAGCCCATACAGGACTTCAGCACATGGGGCAGCTCCTCCTCCGGATAGCGGTGGGCGTGGGGCTTCTTTACTGTGTCCACCTCCCGGGCTCCAGTGTCAATGACCACCTTGTGTACTCCGTCGGTGGCCGCAAGGCTGACGTAGGGCACATGAATGGTATCGCCGTAGGGGCAGCGGCTGATGGTGGTGCGGTCCACCGTGCCGCCCCCCAGTATCATGGTGCAGACATCCCATTTTCCGTTCATACGCTTGGCCGGGATATCTCCCGGCACTTCCTCCTCTCTGAATCCTTCTAAGATGTGTGATGTTCCGACACCTTGAAGCAGAGCAAATTCCATGCCAGTTATTTCTTCCGATCCCCCGCGCTGTAGTCAGGGCGGGACAGATGCTCCCTCCGTGCCGCTGTGTCATGTGTGTCACATACCTTATTTTCCGGCTCGATTTGACACAGTTTTGTGACCATGATATAATGGCCTTATATTGCAGGCCTGTCGGGCCTGAGAAAGAGAGGGACGCCCCATGAGCAAGCAGGACCAGAATCGGATCGCCGCTACCAGGACCGCGTTTTTTCAGGACCCCTCCACCGATTTGAGCGCGGTACGGGAGACCGTGGCAAAATCCTGGCTGCGGTGCAGACAGAAAAAGCTCCAGCCCGGCCAGACAGCTTTTACCCGGGCGGAGAAGGGGCGGCATCCTGCGGCCAACGTGGCGGAACGGCGGCCGATCCTCTTTGACTACATCTTCCGGTGTATGGAGGATTTATACTCCAACAACGATTTTTCCGCAATGGTGCTGCTGCTCACCGACCCGGACGGCCAGATTATCAGCCGGTACGGCTCCGAGAATGACCTGCAGCGGATTGCCCAGGCGGGGCTGGGGGATAGCTGTGCCCTGCGGGAGGAGACGGCGGGGACCAATGCCGTAGGAACGGCCCTCTACATCCGGGAACCGGTGTGTATTCGCCAAAACGAGCACTACAACGACCACTTCTGCCCCTTTATCAGCTATGCGGCCCCGGTTTTTGACCACAAGTATGAGCTGGTGTCAGTCATCGGGGTGCTGTCCATGCGCCCCCAGGAGACCCCGCTGCTCCTGTCGCTGCTCACCTCGGTGGCGGGCAGCATTGGCAAGGAGGTTACCGTCTACCACCAGACGCTGAAGCGGCGCGTTCAGGAGAAGCACCTGGACACCCTGATAAACACTATGAACCACGGAGTTGTGTTTCTGGACAGCGGCGGCATGATTATCCAGACCAACAGCGTGGCCCGATATTTCTTCCTGATGTATGAGTACGAGTTGATCGGCCAGCACATCTCAGCCTTTATTAGCCCGGAGGACGTGGACTTCTCCACCCTGACCAATGATGTCTACGGCCTGGACGTGGTGGTACACTCCGGCGAGGTGAAAAAGTTCCACTTTCAGGCCTCCATCTACCTGATCGAGGTAATCGAGGGCCAGCACGACTTTCTGATGGTGCTGCGCCGGTCCCAGCTGAAGGAGGGGACCGGGGAGACCGGCTCCGGCAGCGACCACAGGGCCAAGTGGTGCTTTAACGACATTGTGGGAACCAGCCCCGCTCTGGTGGAAACCCTGAGCCTGGCCCGCATTGCCAGCAAAACCAACTGCACCGTACTAATCACCGGGGAGAGCGGCACCGGCAAGGAGCTGGTCGCCCAGGCCATCCACAACGAGAGCAAGTGCCGCAGCGGCCCCTTTGTGGCGGTGAACTGCGGCGCCATCCCCAAGGAGCTGATTGAGAGCGAGCTGTTTGGATATGAGAGCGGAGCCTTTACCGGAGCGAAGCGGAACGGGATGCCGGGCAAATTTGAATTGGCGGACGGGGGCACCATCTTTCTGGATGAAATAGGAGACATGCCCTTTAATCTGCAGGTATGTCTGCTCCGTTTTTTGCAGGAGCAGGAGATTACCCGGATCGGCGGAAAAAAGCCAATCCAGCTGAATGTGCGGGTCATCGCCGCCACCAACAAGAATTTGGAGGAGGCCATCAACAACGGAGTCTTCCGGATGGACCTGTACTACCGGCTCAACGTGTTTACCGTCCACGTCCCGCCCCTGCGGGAGCGGAGCGGGGATGTTCATAACCTGTCCCACTACTTTTTGCAGAAGTACAAATCCGCTTCCAGCCAGGTGCTGCTGGGCTTTACCCCAGAGGCGCTGGAGTGCCTGACAAGCTACAACTGGCCCGGCAATATCCGGGAACTGGAGAACACCATTGAGCGGGCGGTGATTATCAGTCACGGGGACCGGATTCGGCTGGACGACCTGCCGGATAAGCTGCGGTTCAACCATGTTCCCTATCCCTCCAGAAGCCTGATCCGGCTGGAGGCCCCTCCCCAGAATGCCCAGCCAGAGCTGATTCCCATGAACCGGGAGGAGATTGAAAAAAATACCATTATTCGCGCCCTCCAGCGCACCGGCGGAAATGTGACCCGCGCCGCTGAAGAGATTGGAGTCAGCCGCCGTACCCTCTACCGGAAGATGAAGAAATACGATATCACCTGATCTGCTGTCCGCACATCGACTTGGCACAAAACTTGCTTCATTATTTTGGGTGAATGACATCTGTGACACACTGTGATGAAAAATAATGAGGAGGAGTTTTTAAATGACCAGCTGGGAGAAAATTTATCAGGAGAAGCTGCGAACACCGGAGGAGGCCGCAGGGCTGATCCATGACGGCGACTGGTTTTTCTGCGGCTCGCGGGAGGCGGTAACCACCTTGAAGGCGGTCTGGGCCCGCACCGATCTGAAAAATGTCCACTACTACTGTGGGCAGGTGGGGGATGCGGACGGCATCTTTACCTCCCCTGCCGGAAAAGATGCCTATGTTATGACCGGCTTCCTGGGCCGGAGCACCCTGCCCTACTTCTATGAGGGCAAGCTCCACTACTCCCCGGGGCACTTTTCCTGTGCCAGCAAGCGGGTGGAGGAGTATCTCCATGCCAGGGTGGCGCTGGCCTGCGTCAGCCGCCCGGATAAGGACGGGTATGTCTCCTTTGGCGCCAGCGCCGACTATATGGCCTACACCATCCACAACGCACCGGTGAAGATTGCCGAGATCAATGACCAGCTGCCCTTTGTCTACGGCAGCAACCTGATGCACATTTCGGAATTTGACGTTATTGTGGAGGGGGAGGGACGGGCCCCCAACGAGACCATCATCGATGCGGATGCCTCCAACGAGAAATACCGCAGGATCGGCGGCTACCTGTCTGAGCTTATTGAGGACGGCGCTACCATCGAGATCGGCATTGGCCGGCTCAACTCCGCCGCCATGCTCCATCTGGAGGGAGTAAAGGACCTGGGTATCCACACCGAGGTGTTTGGCGACGCCATGATGGATCTGATCCAGCGGGGAGTTGTCACCAACCGGTGCAAGTCCATCAATCCCGGCATCAATATCTGCTGTCAGGTGGTGGGCTCCCGAAAGCTGTATGACTTTGTGTCCCACAACCACGCGATCAACATGATGCCCTCTACCTACGCCCTGAACCCGGGCATCATTGCCCAGAACAACAAAATGACCGCCATCAACAACGCCATTAATGTGGACCTGTTTGGTCAAGTCAACGCCGAGTCCCTGAAAAACCGGCAGTTTACCGGCATGGGCGGGATCGGCGATTTCAGCAAGGGAGCAACCCTGTGCCCCAACGGAAAATCGATTATTGTGGTGGAGTCTACCACGAAGGACGACACATATTCCAAAATTGTGCCCTTCTTCACCCCGGGTACGCCGGTCTCGGTTCCCCGCACCGACATTGAGTATGTCATTACGGAGTATGGCATTGCCAAGCTGGCCGGCGCCAGCATCCATGACAAAGCTCGGGCCCTGATTGGCATTGCCCACCCCAAATTCCGAGATGAACTGACCGAGGCTGCCAAGCAGATGAACATTTTCTGATTTTACATTCCCCTCTCTCTTTCTTCTTTTCGACGTGGGTCAAGGGACTGTCTTTTGCCAACGCTATCGTGCCCCCTCACGGTACAGGTCCCTTTTCCCGCAGAGAGGGCAGGCGCGGACTCCAACGAGTCCGCGCCTGCTTATTTGTATACAAGATACCCCGGCCGGTTGACTATCCCGGCATTTGGGGGTAAGCTCTTAGAAACGCTTTAAAAGGGGGCGTTCTTTGCCTCTTTTCGCGTGTAGGGCAAGGGCTTTTGAAATCCGGGAAACGGGCATATGGCGGCGGAAAACCCTATTGTCAGGAGGCATTGGAGATGTTATACTGACATTATGACAAAGAACGACCGGAAGGGGGAGATGGCATGTTAAACCGGCCGACCCTGAAGACCATCGCAAAGCAGGCGGGGCTTTCCCATGTGGCGGTGTCCAAGGCCCTGCGGGACGCCCCCGACATCTCGAAGGCCACCAAGGAGCGGGTGAAGAAAATCGCTGAGGAGGTGGGCTACACCCCCAATCTGGCCGCCCGGAACCTCTATCTCCAGCGCACCACCACCATCGGCATGGTGGTGCCCGCCATGGGGGACAGCACCGCCTACGACCTGGTGTTTAACGAGGTGAGCGCGGCGGCGGCGGAGCTGGGGCTGTGCGTCATGCTGGGCAGCAGCCACCGGGACCTCCAGTTGGAGGAGCGGCACTGCCGCATGATGGTGGGCAACCAGGTGGGGGTGCTCATTGTGGCCCCCTGCTCCAGCGACGTGACCCGGATCAAAGCCGCCTGCGGCCCCACTCCGGTCATCTACATCGGCGGCAAGACGGGCCCCGGGGAACCCTACGCCCTCCTGTGCGACTACCGCCACAGCGGGGCGCTGGCGGTGGACCACCTGGCCGGCCTGGGCCATGAGAGGATCGCCCTGCTCACCTACGGGCCGGAGAATCTCACCGTTTTACAGAAGGAGGAGGGATTTACCCAGGCCATGGAGGCCCGGGGGCTGGTTCCGCAGATTGTCCGCACGGGCAGCGCCGCCAACGCGATGCAGGCCGGCATGGACGGGGTGGCCCTGCTGCTGGAGCGGGGCGAGCTGCCCACCGCCCTCTGGTGCGCCAGCGACTACATGGCCATCGGGGCCATGAACGCCCTGCGGCTCCGGGGGCTGTCCGTCCCCGGCGACGTGTCGGTGATGGGCCACGACGACCTCTACTTCGACCTCTACCCGGACATCGGCCTTACCACCCTCCACACCCCCATGACGGAGCTGGGCAAGGCGGCCATTGAGCTGGCGGTGACCCTGATGGAGCAGGGGGAGCCCCCGCAGCTCCGGCGGAGCTTCCAGCCCGACCTGGTGGTCCGTGAGAGCACCGGCCCCCTCTGCCGGCCCGGATGAGAGGAGCGGGAACGGGCCGGAGGCCCCATGTGTTTGTAATTCTGTCCCTTTTACTGCTGGCGGCGTCGGCGCTGACCTGGGTGGTGCCGGCGGGACACTTTGCCCGCGTCTTCGACCCGGCCGCTGGCCAGACGCTGGTGGTGCCGGGGAGCTACGCCCCCGCCGCCCCGTCGCCGGTGGCCCCCTGGCAGCTGCCCCTGCTGCTGTTCGACGCCCTCACCACCGGCTCCGCCCCCCGGCTGATCTTCTTCGTCCTCCTGCTGGGGGGCTCCTTCGAGATCATCCTGGAGAGCGGGGCGGTAACCGGCCTGTGCACCTGGACGGTGGGCCGGCTGGGCCGGCGGCGGGAGTGGGTCATCCCTGCCTTTGTGGGGGTGTTTTCGATATTCGGCTTTACCATGGGCCTCACCACCGCCTCCATCGTCTTCCTGCCCCTGGGGATGGCGGCGGCCAGGTCGCTGGGCTGCGACGGGAGGACCGGCATGGCTATGGTGATGCTGGGCACCAACGCGGGCTTTGCGGCGGGGGTGTACAACCCCTTTTCGGTGGGGGTGGCCCAGACCATCGCGGAGCTGCCTCTGTACTCGGGGGCGTGGCTGCGGTGGCTGCTGCTGGCGGTGCTGGTGCCGGTTACCGGAGCGTATATCCTGGGCCGGGCGGAGGGGCCGGCACGGCCGGAGGGGGCGGAGCCCCTGCCGGAGGCCCCGGCGCTGTCCCGACGGCAGATGGCGGTGCTGGCGCTGTTTTTCGGCGCGCTGGCGGTGGTGGCCTGGGGCGTGGGCGCCCGGGGCTGGAGCGTTCCGGAGCTGGCCGCCGTCTTTCTGGTGCTGGGGCTGGCCTGCGGAGCCGCCGCCGGCTTTGGCGCCAATCAAATCTGCCTGCTGCTGACGGCCGGGTGCAAAAAGATGGTGGGCGGGGCGCTGACCATCGGCCTTGCCGCCGCGCTGCGGCTGGTGCTGGAGCGCGGCGGCATTCTGGACAGCATCGTCCTGGGCCTGCTGCGGCTGGTGGAGGGCCTGCCGGACTGGAGCCAGCTGCTGGGGATGTTCTACGCCAATGTCCTGCTGGACCTGCTGATCACCTCGGGCTCGGGCCACGCGGCGGTAGCTATGCCGCTGATGGTGCCGCTGGCCGACGGGCTGGCCCTGTCCCGGCAGTCGGCGGTGCTGGCCTTCCAGCTGGGGGACGGGCTGGCGAACCTGGTTTCCCCCATCTCCAACACGCTGGTGAGCTGCCTGGCCCTGTCGGGGGTGAGCTACCCCGGGTGGCTGCGGTATTTCCTGCCTCTGGTGGGGGTCTATCTGGCGGTGGGCACGGGGTTTATGGTGCTGGCCGGATGGGTGGGCTATTAAAAAACCGGCTTGTCCCGGCGTTGACAGGGATGCAGCGGGTGGAGTATAATGGATGGGAAGATACGGCAATGCCCGCCGGCGGCGGGTGTTTGGATAGAAAATAATACGGTCAGGGGAGGATTTGTGATGAAAAAACGGATCGGGTCGGGTGTGTTGGCCCTGTGTCTGCTGCTGGCGCTGCTACCCGGGAACGCATGGGCCGCGGAGGGAGACACGCCCAGTATTGCAAACAATCCAGCCGAGCTTCAGGAACTATTCGATGACGCAGATGTTTCGGATATTAAGTTAGCAGATGGTGGAAGCATAGTGCTTCAAACCACCCCTTTAAAGGTTCCCAAAGGCCGCGAAGTGACCTTGGATTTAAACGATGTTCACATCAATTCTTACATTACCACCGCTATTATAGTGGAAGGTAAGTTAACAGTAAAAGACAGCAAGGCCGATCCGGATCAACTCAAGTATGAGAACATTGATGAGAAAGACGAATTGCCTTTATATCAACGCGGCAGTATCACTGCTGGCAATGTCACAACAAAGCGCGACGCCATCCACGTGCAGAATAACGGCGTCTTTGTTTTGCAAAGCGGTACAGTGAGTGCGACCAACATTGCCATTGCTGTGGAGGCCGGTTCCACGGCAACGATTAACAGCGGCTATGTAAAGGCGCGGGAATTTGCTGTACTGGTCCGGGGCCAGGACGCTGAAGCGAACATTAACGGCGGCATACTCCTGAGCGAAGACAACGCCGTGGTGGCTGGTAACGGGCTGCCTCAGAATGCTGGAACAACGATCAATATGTCCGGCGGCACGTTGGTCAGCAAGATTACTATAACCCCTGGCTATATCCCCTGCGGCATTTACCACCCCCAGAAGGGCACCCTGAGCATTACCGGCGGCGAAATCCGTGCTCCCGGCGGCGTGGGTATCCTGATGCGTGGCGGCAGCCTGAATGTTGGGGACAACGTGACCAAGGATAAGTTTGATGTCGATAGCACCCAGGGCACAAAGGGCAAGGTAGGAGATGCCAGCCGAGAAATAGAGGCCGGGGACATTATCGCAATGGACCGGCAAGATGGCTATTATGATGGTGCTAACGTAAAAGTCACCTTGACAAAAGCGGCGGATTTAGTGGAAGAATTGCGTCCAACCGCTTACCATCCTGAGGGACTTGACTTACTATGGACCGAATCTGATGATACCACTATATATACAATAGGCAAAAAGACAACTACTGCCCACACAGTTACCTTTAACCTCAACTATACCGGCGCTCCTGCGCCCACTACTGCCAAGGTCAATGACGGCGGCAAGCTGGCTACATTGCCTGCCGATCCAATCCGCACGGACTATACCTTTCTTGGGTGGTACACTAGCAATACCGGCGGTGACAAGGTCACAACGGATACTGTTTTTACAAAAGACACCACTGTTTACGCCATGTGGAAATCGGATAGTGCTACTAATCCTGTGACCTATACCGTTACCTTCTATCAGAACGAGAATGATACCACCGCCTATACGACCAAGACAACTAATGCCGACGGCGCTATCGAATGGCCCGCCGCCCCCACTAAGGAGGGCTTTATCTTCAAGGGGTGGGCCAATGAGGACGACGACCCGTATTCCAACAACTCTGTGTTCTTTGCGGATACCAAGCTCTATGCCCAATGGGAGCAGGAAGACCCTGATAATCCCGACACCCCCAAAATCTTCACCATCACCCTCGACGCTAACGGCGGCACCCTCAGCGGCGCTGCCACTGTAACCACCAACGCCAAGGGCATGCTGGACAGTCTGCCCGCCGCCCCCACCCGCGAGGGCTACAGCTTTGAAGGGTGGTTCACCGCCGCAAGCGACGGTGAGAAGGTTGATTTCCAATCACCCTTCAAGGAGGATTCCACCATCTACGCCCAATGGACCAAGGACGGCGAGGACCCCTCGGACGAGGACGAATACCGCATTTACGCCCCCAGCAGCGTCACCGGCGGCCGGCTCTATGTGAGCCACAGGACCGCCGCCCCGGGCACCCGGGTGACCATTGAGCTCCGGCCCTGGAGCGACTACGAGCTGGATTGGCTGTCCGTGGTCAACCTGGACACCGACCGGGAGCTGCGCCTCACCGAACGCTACACCGACGAATACACCTTCACCATGCCCTCCAGCGACGTGGAGGTGGACGTCTCCTACACCGACCGGTACTATAACAACTACTACGGCGGCACCTATTACGTCCGCGAGGTGGTCCCGGCGGAGCCCAAGCCCGTCAAGTGGTACTACAGCAACGGCAGCATCGTCCATGTCACCGACGGTATGGTCCCCTACGGCGGCCAGCTCACCCGGGATATGCTCCTCTCCGTCCTCTACAACATGGATCCCGCCCGCAGCGGCGACCCCACCATCTGGGCGGCCGACAAGGGCATTATCCCCGATATTTACATCAGCGTGCTCTGGGGGGTGGATAAGCCCATCACCCGGGAGCAGACGGCCATGATTCTCTACTGCTTCGCCCAGCACATGGGCTACAACACCGCCCCCGCCACCAGCCTGACCGGCTATGCGGACTACCGGCAGATCAGCGACGCGGCCCGTCCGGCGGTAGCCTGGGCCAAGGCGGCCGGCCTCATTGCGGGCACCTCGCCCAACACCCTGTCCCCCGGGGCGGTGCTGACCTGCGGCCAGGCCAACGCCATCCTCGCCCGCTTCACCGCCAACGTGGCGCGGACCTGGTGAGCCGCCGTGGCGCCCCGTTATTCCTGCTTCACCCACCGGGAATGTGAGTACTTCCCCTGCCACCCGGGGGCGGAGCCGGAAAACTTCAACTGTCTGTTCTGCTACTGTCCCCTCTATCCCCTGGGCGCGGCCTGCGGCGGCAGCTTCGTCCTCCTGCCCGACGGCCGGAAGGATTGCAGCGCCTGCCTCTACCCCCACCGGCGGGAGAATTACGAGGCGGTCGTCCGCCGCTGCGGCGGGTCCGGCCAGGGGCCGGCGGCAGAGACATAAACAAATGCCCGGCGGGTTTCCCCACGCATCAGGGGAAGCCCGCCGGGCTGTTTGCCGGCAATACGCCCTACGGCACCTCTCCCCGGACCAGCTCCGCAAGGGTGATGCCGTCCAGGTAGCGGCTGATTACGGCGTCCAGCCCCTGCCACAGGGGCAGAGTGGGGCAGCGGTCCGACCGGGGACAGCCGGTCTCCGCCGCCATGCAGGAGACAGGGGCCAGCGACTCCTCCGTCAGCCGCAGCACTGCCCCCACGGTATACGCCTCCGGGGCCCGCGTCAGCTGGTAGCCGCCCCCCTTGCCCCGCAGGCCGGTGAGAAACTGAGCCCGGACCAGCAGCTTGATGATGCTCTCCAGGTACTTCTCCGAAATGTCCTGCCGCCGGGCAATTACCTTCAGCGGGATGAAGCCCTCTCCCTGGTGCTCGGCCAGGTCCACCATAACCCGCAGCGCGTAGCGCCCCCTTGTAGAAACCAGCATATCTATCTGCCCCCTTCTCCGGTCCATTATACAACAAAAAGAGCGGCGCCGCAATGTTGTCTGCGGCGCGGGGAGTGTCCTACCGCGCATTTTATCGCAATCAGGAGAATTGGTGCGATTTGTAGGGGCGCAGAGTGCGCCCGCGGGCGGACAATGTCCGCCCCTACATTTAAATCTGCGAATGGGACATACCCCTTTTTTCCATCGACCGGGCCCGGCTACTGGGGGGCAGGGCCACCCTGTTCGGCGGCGGCCCGCTGTTCGGGAAACCTCCCGACTTCCTTTAAAAAAACGCACGTCTGCAAAACAGACGTGCATTTTTTCATCTCTTGCCCACAAACAGGCACCGGATGGCGTTGAGCACCGCCAGAACCATAACGCCCACGTCGGCAAAGATGGCCAGGTACATGTTGGCGATGCCCACCGCCCCCAGGATCAGGCAGGCGGACTTCACCCCCAGGGCCATGACGATGTTCTGGTAGACGATGCCCAGGCACTTCCGGGAAATCTGGATGGCTTTGGCAATTTTCCGGGGGTCGTCATCCATGAGTACGATATCCGCCGCTTCGATGGCCGCGTCGGAGCCCATGGCCCCCATGGCGATGCCGATATCAGCCCTGGACAGCACCGGGGCATCGTTGATGCCGTCGCCCACAAAGGCCAGCTTTCCTTTGCCGGACCGCGCTTCCAGCAGCTTCTCCACCTGGGCCACCTTGTCCGCCGGGAGCAGCTCGCTGAATACCTGGTCAATGCCCAGGCCGGAGGCCACCTGCTCCGCCACCGCCCTTGCGTCCCCGGTGAGCATAACCGTCTTATCCACACCGGCGGACCGCAGGGCGGAAATGGCCTGCTTGGAGCCGGGCTTTACCACGTCGGAGACCACAATGTGCCCCGCGTAGGCCCCATCCACCGCCAGATGGACGATGGTGCCGGCCTGGTGGCACTCCGGACAGTGGATGCCCAGGCGGCGCATCAGCTTGTCATTGCCGGCGGCCACCGCCGCCCCGTCCACCCGGGCGGTGACGCCGCAGCCGCTCTGCTCCTGGATATCGGTCACCCGGCTCCGGTCGATCTCCTTCCCCCAGGCCCGCTGCAAGCTCTTGCTGATGGGGTGGGAGGAGGCGCTCTCCGCCAGGGCGGCGTACTCCAGCAGCTTCTCCTCCGCCAGGGCGGCGTGGTGGATGCCGCTCACCTCAAAGACCCCCTGGGTCAGGGTGCCCGTTTTGTCGAAAACCACCGTTTTTGTCTGGGAGAGGGTCTCCAGGTAGTTGGAGCCCTTGATGAGCACACCCACCTGGCTGGCCCCGCCGATGCCGGCGAAGAAGCTGAGGGGGATACTGATAACCAGGGCGCAGGGGCAGCTGATTACCAGGAAGGTGAGCGCCCGGTAGAGCCAGGTCCCCCATTCCGGGGCCAGGCCCAGCCCCAGCATACGGACAAGAGGGGGCAGGAGGGCCAGGGCCAGGGCGCTGTAGCAGACGGCGGGGGTGTAGATGCGGGCGAACCGGGAGATAAAATCCTCCGACCGGGACTTTCGGGAGCTGGCATTTTCCACCAGGTCCAGAATTTTAGACACGGTGGACTCCCCGAAGGCCCGGGTGGTGCGGACCTTCAGCACCCCCGTCATGGAGATACAGCCGCTGATGACCTCGTCCCCCGGGCCCGCCTCCCGGGGCAGGCTCTCGCCGGTGAGGGCGCTGGTGTTCAGGCTGGAGCTGCCCTCCAGCACCACCCCGTCGATGGGCACCTTCTCCCCGGGCCGGACCACAATCACAGCGCCCACCGCCACCTCGTCCGGGTCCACCTGCTCCAGCTGGCCCTCCCGCTCCACGTTGGCGTAGTCGGGGCGAATGTCCATCAGCTCGCTGATGTTCCGGCGGCTCCGGCCCACGGCGTAGCTCTGGAACCACTCACCGATCTGGTAGAACAGCATCACGGCGATGGCCTCCAGATACTCCCCGTTCTCATAGATGGCCAGGGCCATAGCCCCCACCGTGGCCACCGCCATCAGGAAGTTTTCGTCAAAGACCTGCCGGTTGCGGACCCCCCGCGCCGCCTTGCGCAGGATGTCGTGGCCGATGAGGAGGTAGTCCAGCAGGTAGCAGGCGAACCGGGCCAGCCGGCCGGCGGAGGGGAACAGCAGGCTGTCCAGCCGGTTGAAGGTCTCCGCCGGCAGGAACTGGAGGCCGAACAGCAGCAGGGCGGAGAGGAAGATACGCACCATCATCTTCTTCTGCTTTCCGGTCATCCCGCCCTTCCCCCGCCCTGCCAGAAGGAGGAACAGCCCGGCCGCCGCCGTCACGGCGGCCAGCAGCGCGGTAATTATCACGTCCTGCATGGGAACCCCACCCCCTTAGAGGAAAATCTCGCAGTCGGGCTCCACCTTTTTGCAGGCCTTCTGCACCGCAGCCATCACCGCCCCGGGCTCCTGGCCCTCGGCAAACTCCACAATCAGCTTCTGGGTCATGAAGTTGACCACGGCGCTCTGAACGCCGGCGGTCTTCCGGGCGGCCTCCTCCATCAGATTGGCGCAGTTGGCGCAGTCTACCTCGATCTTATAGGTCTTTTTCATAAAAAACGCGCTCCTTTCCTTTTTCGGCAAGAATTTTATGATTAAGCACTTGTTTAATCATTGTGTCCGTAGTATAATACGGTCGGAGACACAAGTCAACGCCCTGAGCGGTCTCACTGCCAAACGGGCGAAAAGTATTTCCAAACGAGCGAAAGGGGGCGGGCGGCGTGGACGACCTGAAGCTGCCCCACAGCCACGGGACGGAGCCGGCGGCGCTCCGGGCCCGGCTGGGGGACATTGAGCGGTTTCAGCGGGTGGCGGAGGTTTTCCGCCAGCTGGGGGACCCCACCCGGATCCGGGTATTCTGGCTGCTGTGCCACTGTGAGGAGTGCGTGGTGAATCTCTCCGCCCTGATGGGCATGTCCAGCCCGGCGGTGTCCCACCACCTGAAGGCGCTGAAAAGCGGCGGGCTGATTTGCAGCCGCCGGGTGGGGAAGGAGGTCTACTACCGGGCGGCGGACACCGGGGAGAGCCGCCTGCTGCACCAGATGACGGAGCAGGTGATGGAGATTGCCTGCCCCCGTCAGGCGGCGCTGGAGCCGCCCCCTCCGGCACAGCTGGTCCCGCTGAACCAGGTGGAGGAGTACCGGGCGGAGCAGGTGGAGCTGGTCCGCCGGGTCCATGACCAGCTGCTGGCCCAGCTGGACCGGAAGACCACCATTGAGGAGCTGTCCCGGCAGTACCACATGAACCCCACTACCCTGAAAAACACTTTTAAAGAGGTGTACGGTGTGTCCATTGCGGCCCACATCAAGGCGCACCGCATGGAGCGGGCCGCCCAGCTGCTGCGGGAGACTGGCTGGAGCGTGGCGGAGGTAGCCCGGGCGGTGGGCTACGACAGCCAGAGTCGGTTCACCGCCGCCTTCAAGTCGGTCTTTCACCAGCTGCCCCGGGAGTATCGAAAGGGGTAAAAAACAGGATGGGCACAGCCCATCCTGTCTCTGTATTTTCAGGCTTATCCCAGCAGCTTCTCCACGGCGGCCAGGTTGGCGGCGGTGCAGAAGACCTCCATGGCCTGGGCCAGCTCGGCGGGGGAGGGGAAGGAGGGGGCGATGCGGATATAGCTGTCCTCCGGGTCCTTGTGGTAGGGGTGGGTGGCGCCGGCGTCGGTGAGCACCACCCCGGCCTCCTTACACAGCTGGACAATCCGCCTGGCGCAGCCGGGGGCCATATAGGTGACGAAATACCCCCCCTTGGGCTTCACCCAGGCGCCCGCCCCGGTGGAGCCGACCTCACGCTCCAGGGTGGACAGCACCGCATCGAACTTGGGCCGGAGGATGGCGGCGTGTCTGTCCATCTGGGCCCGGATTCCGTCCAGGTCCCGGAAGAACCGCACGTGGCGCAGCATGTTCAGCTTGTCCCAGCTGATGGCCTGGGCATCCAGCTGTTTGGCGGTAAAGTCCACATTGGCCCTGGAGGCGGCGAAGAAGGCCACCCCCGCCCCGGGGAAGGAAATCTTGGAGGTGGAGCCGAACATATAGACCATATCGGGATTGCCCGCCGCCTTGCACTCCTCCAGAATGTTGAGCAGGGGGGTGTCCTCGTAGACGTAGTGGGCGGCGTAGGCGTTGTCCCAGAAGATGCGGAAGTCCTTGGCGGCGGGCTTCAGGGAGGCCAGGCGGCGCACCGCCTCGTCGGAGTAGGAGCCGCCCAGGGGGTTGGTGTACTTGGGCACGCACCAGATGCCTTTCACGGTCTCGTCCTCAGAAACCAGCTTCTCCACCAGGTCCATGTCCGGGCCCCATTCGGTGAGGGGGATGTTGATCATCTCAATGCCCAGGGTCTCGCAGATGGTAAAGTGCCGGTCGTAGCCCGGGACGGGGCAGAGGAATTTTACCTTGTCATATCTGCACCAGGGCTTTTCGCCCCCCAGCACGCCCAGCAGCATGGCCCGGGCCATGCAGTCATACATAAAGGTGAGGGAGGCGGAGCCCACCACAATGGTCTCCTCGGGGGCTGCCCCCATGTAGGCGGCAAAGAGCTTCCGGGCCTCGGGGATGCCCAGCAGCTCGCCATAGTTGCGGCAGTCCAGGCCGCTGGCATCGCGGCAGTCGCTCCCGGAGTTGAGGGCGTCCAGCATGGGCAGGGAGAGCTCCAGCTGATCGGCCCCCGGCTTGCCCCGGGCCATGTTCAGCTTCAGCCCCTTGGCTTGCAGACGGGCGTAGGCCTGCTCCAGCTGTTCCCGCTGGGCCTGGAGCTCCTCTCGGGTCATTTCCTGATACTGTTTCATGTGCGGTCTCCTTCTATCCATCAAAAATTCGTCCTGAAAAGCCGGACATGGGGCGATTTCCGCAAGCCGTGCTTCTGGTAAGCCATTATAATCGACCGCGCCGGGGAAAGCAAGAGACCTAAAAGATTTTGTTGCGAAATATGCAAAAGGGAGGGGAACGCGCCCAAAAGCCTTCCCCCTTCCAGGGGGAAGGTGGCATCCGCGAAGCGGATGACGGATGAGGGTGCGGCGAGGTTATCGCCCCTTATCGTAAAGGACAGCGTCCCCGCCCCGCCCCCTCATCCGCCCCCTTCGGGGGCACCTTCCCCCCGGAGGGTGGAAGGCTTTGCCCTGCGGGGGACGAAGGCTTTTTACGCCTCCAGCGCCTTCCCGTAGTCCTCCACCACCTGCCGGGCGGCTCGGAGGGGGTCCTCCCCCTTGGCCAGGCGGAAGGAGAAGCGGGGGACCTCCCCGGGCATGAGGAGCAGGCGCTTGGTATACTTCTCCCGGGCGCACAGGGCGGAGAAGGGCTCCAGGCGGAACTCGTCCAGGGTGAAAATCAGCCGGTCCCCCTTCTGGGCCAGGTCGTTGATGCGGCACTGGGCCGCCGCCGCCCGGAGAAGTGCCACCGAAATCAGGTTGTTCACCGGCCGGGGAGGCTCACCGTAGCGGTCAATGAGCTCGTCCACCAGCTCGTCGGCCTCCTCCTCGCCGCGGATGGCGGCGATGCGGCGGTACAGGTCCATCCGCTGCTCCGGGGAGGGGACGTACTTGTCCGGGATGGAGGCGGACACGCTCAAATTGGCGGCGCACTCGGTGCGGGTGGGCAGGGGCTGGCCCTGCTCCAGCAGGACGGCCTCCTCCAGCAGCTTCAAATACATGTCGTAACCCACCGACAGCAGAAATCCGCTCTGCTCCGGGCCCAGCACGTTGCCCGCGCCCCTTATCTCCAGGTCCCGCATGGCGATTTTAAAGCCGGAGCCGAACTCGGCAAACTCCCGGATGGCCTCCAGCCGCTTGGAGGCCACCTCGCTGAGCACCTTCCCCTTCCGGTAGGTGAGGTAGGCGAAGGCCCGGCGGTTGGACCGGCCCACCCGGCCCCGGAGCTGGTGGAGCTGGGCCAGGCCCAGCCGGTCGGCGTCCTCCATAATGAGGGTGTTCACGTTGGGCAGGTCGATGCCCGTCTCGATGATGGTGGTGCACACCAGCACGTTCAGTTCCCCGTCGGTCATCTGGGCCATCACGTCGTCGATGGCCTCCTGAGACATGCGGCCGTGGGCCACTCCGATGGCGGCGTCCTCCCCCAGCAGCATCTGGATGCGGACGGCGCAGCGGTCGATGGTCTCCACCCGGTTGTGGAGGTAAAATACCTGCCCCCCCCGCTCCAGCTCCCGGCGCATGGCATCGGCCAGGAGATTCCAGTCGTGCTCCAGCACATAGGTCTGCACCGGCTGGCGGTCGGCGGGCGGCTCCTCCAGGGTGGACATGTCCCGGATGCCGGACAGGGCCATGTTCAGCGTACGGGGGATGGGGGTGGCGGACAGGGTGAGCACGTCCACCTGCTTGAAATTCTCCTTCAGCTTTTCCTTGTGCTGGACGCCGAACCGCTGTTCTTCGTCCACCACCAGCAGGCCCAGGTCCTTAAAGCGCACGTCCTTGTTAAACAGCCGGTGGGTGCCGATGAGGATGTCCACCTCCCCGTTTTCCACCCGGCGGAGGGTCTCCTTCATCTGGACGGGGGTGCGGAAGCGGGACACCACGTCGATGTTGACGGGGTACTTCTGGAAGCGGCGCAGGGCGTTGAGGTAGTGCTGCCGGGCCAGAACGGTGGTGGGCACCAGGATGGCGGTCTGCTTGCCGTCCAGCACGCACTTCATCATGGCCCGGAAGGCCACCTCCGTCTTGCCGTAGCCCACGTCGCCGCACAGCAGCCGGTCCATGGGGGTGGGCCGCTCCATGTCCTGCTTGATCTCCCCGATGCACCGCAGCTGGTCATCGGTCTCGGTGTATTCAAACTGCTCCTCAAATTCCCGCTGCCAGGGGGAGTCGGGAGCGAAGGCGTAGCCCGGTTGGCGCTGGCGCTGGGCGTAGAGCTGAATAAGCCCCTTGGCCAGGTCCTGCACCGCCTTTTTTGCCTTCTTCTTGGCCTTTTCCCACTCCTGACCCCCCAGGCGGTTGAGCTTTCGGGTCTCGTTGGCGTCCTCGCCGCCGCCGATATACTTGCTCACCAGGTCCAGCTGGGTGGCGGGGACGTAGAGCACATCGGTGCCGGCGTAGGCGATTTTTACATAGTCCTGCTCCACCCCCTCCACCGGCATCTTCACCATGCCCACGTAGCGGCCCACCCCGTGGTGCTCGTGGACCACCAGGTCGCCGGGGGTGAGGTCGGCGTAGGACTTCAGCTTTTGCCGGTTGGTGGCGTCCTTGGGCCGCCGGGGCTTTTTCCCTGCGGCCTTCTCCCCCTCGGTGAGGACAGCCAGTCTTCGCTCGGGGTACTCGAAGCCGCTGGACAGCCCCCCCAGGGTGATAACCACCTGTCCCGGCCCGGGCAGCTCCCTGAGCTGGAAGTCCACCGCAGATTTGATCTTCTGCTCCCGGAGGAGGGTCTGCAAGTCGATGGCCCGCTGCTCGCCGGAGACCAGCACCAGGGCGGCAAAGCCGCTGTTTTGATAGTGAGCCAGGTCCTGCACCGCCGTCTCCAGGCTGGCCAGGAAGGGGGGCAGCTGCTTGGCGGTGATGGAGAGCAGCTCCCTGGGGGGCGTGGGGTAGGAGGCGGTGGTGAAGGAGTCCAGATAGACCAGGGGGAAGTCCTCCAGCTTGCTGAGAAGCTGGGGGAAGGTGAGGGCCAGCTGGGTACAGGAGGGGTCCAGCTCCCCCTGCTCCAGGAGGGACTTTGCGTCCTCCTCCAGCTGCCACTGGTAGGACTTCGCCCGGTCCGCCGCCCGGGGAGCCTGGTCAAATATTACGCAGGCGTCGGGGGGCAGGTAGTCCGCCGCACTGGCCAGCTGGGGGTAGATGAGGGGGAGGTAGCGGTCCAGGGCGGGGAAGGTCCGCCCCTGGGCGATGGCCTCGCCGTCCTGCTCCAGGGTTTTGTGCAGCTCCTTGTTCCCGCTTTGCAGGGCCTTGGCGACCAGTTTTCCGATTTTTTTGCTCAGCTCCCCCATTCCGCCGGGGGCAAGCTGGGGCAGCACCTCGGCGGCGGGGAGGAGGAGGGCGGAGGTGACGTTTTCCGTCCGGCGCTGGGTGGCGGGGTCGAAGACCCCCATGGCGTCCACCTCGTCCCCGAAGAACTCCACACGGACGGGGCGGTCCATGCCAGGGGAAAACACGTCCAGAATGCCCCCCCGCAGGGCGAACTGGCCCACTCCTTCCACCTGCTCGCACCGGACATACCCGGCGGCGGCCAGGTCCTCGGCCAGCTCATTCAGGTCGTAGACGCCCCCCGTCTTCAGCTCCCGGCAGCAGCCCTCCAGCACCCGGGGGGGAATGGTCCGCTGGAGCAGGCCCTCCACCGTGGCCACCAGGAAGGGGTGCTTCCCCTGGGCCAGCCCCCGCATCAGGGCCAGCCGCCTGTGCTCCCACTGACGGGAGAGGGCGGCGGCGTTGTGAAAGGTGAAGTCCCGGGGGCCCAGCACCGGGACGGGGACCCCGGCGAAGGCGGCCAGGTCCCGGGCCAGCCGGGCGCCCTCGGTCTCGTCGGCGCAGATCACCACCACCGGGCGCCCGGTAATTAGACCGACGCCGGCGGCCATGTGGCAGCGGTGGATGGCCGCCGCCCCGGACAGGGCCGCAGGGGAGCGCCCCCCCTCCAGGGCGGAAAGGAGCTGTTGAAATTCCGGTATGCCGTTCAGGGCGGCGGTAAGCAGTTTCATGGGGAACACCTCATTTTCGACAAAACTGACAACGCGGCAACGCCCCTGCCCCCGGGAGGGGGAGGGGTGAATTTGGTATTTTCAGTATAGCAGTATGGCCAGATTACGTCAATAGCGGGCAGGAAGATTTCTGGGATGACAAAATAACAAAAACCGATTGACAAAATGCAGAGAAAAATGTACAATAAGACGAACGTAGAAATATATGTTGGTACTGCTTGTTATGCCACATATTTGCCAAGGAAGCCGGCAAGTGACCGCTTTCAGGATTAGTAAATGATATGAAGATGAATAACTGTATAAGACTTGTCGAATTTGGGAGTTTAATTGCAATACTGTTAGCAGTAGGGCTCTTTGGCCCAGAGGTGGGACATAATGTTGCGGTGATTGGCGCAGATGTGGCAATCGCAATACTGGCAGTTTTGTATGTTCGGAAAAAAGAAAAGAAGAAGGCGCTTTTTCTAGGTGGAGTTTGGACTCTGCTTAACATTGTTCTGCTTGTAAAATACCTCTTTCGGTAAGGAAACATCGAATGAAAACCTCCCCGATCCTTTGGAAAGGACCGGGGAGGTTTTATTCAGGTAATCTCGTAGTCCTGACCGAACTGGAGCTCACCGAAGTTGATGCGGCTGCCCATGGGGGGGCGGCGGTCGTCGTCCTCGTCCTGGTAATCCTCCTCGTCGTCGGGGGGAAAGCCCTCGTCCTCCTCGATGGGCTGGCCGGGGGCGAACTCGGCGGTGTCAGACAGGTCCCGGTCCTCCTCCTCCGCAGCCCGGGAACGGAGGTTTTCGGCGGTGGCGGCTTCCATGGCCTGGGCCAGCAGGCGCTGGACGTTGTCGTCAATCTCGTCGGCCTTCTCCTGCACCGGGTCGGGAGCGGGCCTGGCGTCGGGGGGGCACAGCCCCTCCAGCTGGGCCAGGTATTCCGCCTCCTGCATGTGGAGGGCGCGTACCTTCTCCACAAAGGCGGCGGTCTGCTCCTGGGCCTTTTTCAGGCGGTACTCCTCGGCCTCCAGCTCGTGGGACAGCTCGGCCCGGCGGGTGACCACGTCCTTCTCCGTCTGGGCCAGGAGCTCGTCCTTCTTCCGCTCGGCCTCCTTCACCAGGTCGTCGGCCATCCGCTGGGCGGCCAGCAGGGCCTTGCGCATGGCCTCCTCGGTGGAGCGGTACTCCTCCACCTTGTCCACCAGCACCTTCATCTTGTTTTTCAACACCGCGTTTTCGTTGAACAGCGCGGAGTAGTCCCCGGTGAGGATGTCCAGAAATTCATCCACCTGGGCCATGTTATAGCCGCCGAAGGACGCCTTCTGAAAGGCGCGCTCGGATACTTCCTGTGGTGTGAGCATCGCAAAACCTCCCTGCTCTATCTTCTAATTATACCATTCAGACCAATGATCCGGCTCGCTCTGGAACTCGCCCTCGGGAACGGGCAAAAGAACTGGTTCTCCTCTTTGAACTCCCAGGGCGTAGACATCAAGCACCCGGGAAAAGGAGTCAAACCAGAGGACTAAAACCGGTCGGCCGGCCCTGTCCCGGGTCCAGCCCCGCCCGGTCCGCTCCTCATCCCAATAGATGGGGTTCAACGGAGGAAAACCGTTGTCTTCCCAGCCCAGGGGCAGTTCCCAGACGGTCTCCTCCTGGGTGACCACCAGGGTGTAGGGATGCATTACCCCATCTCCCTCAAACCACTTGTCCGGCTCGGATTCGTTGCCGAAGTAGGCCTTCTCCGCCCGCAGCTCCACCAGCTCGTCCTCGCCGTCGCCGTCCATGTCCAGGGTCCAGCTCTCCACCGCCATGGGGTAGGGGGAATCCGGGTCATCCACCAGGAAAGACTCCGAGGGGGCGTCCGGCTCCGAGGCGGCGGCGGACTGAGCCGGGGGCGGCGGGGACTGATCTGGAGGGGGCTGACTGCCGCTCTCGGAGGGCGCTCCGGCGCAGCCGGCCAGCAGGGCGACTGTGAGGAGCAAAATGCAAGGCAATTTCAATCCCATGGGTAATATCCTTCTTTAGAAATACAGTCCGTTGTTCTCCAGCTCGTCAATCAGGTCGCCCAGGATGTCCACGTTGTATGGGGTGATGATGTAGGTGGAGATAGCCACCTTCTTGATCTTGCCCTCGTTGGCGTAGGACACCCCGGCCAGGAAGTCCAGCAGGCGGCGGGCGATCTCGCCGTTGGTGGACTCCAGGTTGAGCACCACAGTGCGCTTCTCCCGCAGGTGGTCGGCGATGGAGGAGGCGTCCTCAAACCGCTCGGGCTTCACCAGCACCACCTGGAGCTGGGTGGCGGCCCGGATGTTGACCACCTTGTTGGAGCGGCGGTCGTCGTCGCTGGAGGGGGCGCTGTAGCTGTTATAGCCGCTGCTGTAGCCGTCCCGGTCCCGATCCCGGGCGGGGCGCTCGGAGGTCCGCTCCCGGCGCTCTACAGGGCGGGGGGAGACATCGAAATCATCATAGTCATCCTCGTCTTCGTCCTCGTAAGGGTGAGCCAGCCGCTTGAACTCATCAAAAATACCCATCAATCAAGTCCTCATTTCTCAAAAATATGATCTGAAACTGTGGGCGTCCCGCAGTCAGCGGGCGGGGCCCGCCGGGTAGGGGCGGGGCCCAAAGAGGGCGGTACCCACCCGGACAAGGGTGGCTCCCTCGGCGATGGCGTCCTCATAGTCGCCGCTCATGCCCATAGATAGACAGTCCACAACACTATAATTATCCGACATTTTCCCAATTATGTCAACAAGAAAATGGCGCATTTGGGCAAAATATTTTCGATTCCCGCCGGAAACCGTTGATACGGGCGGAATTGCCATCAATCCCCGCAGCCGGACATGGGGGCAGCCCAGGGCCAGTTCGGCCAGGGCGGGCAGGTCCTCCGGGGTGATGCCCCCCTTGCTCTCCTCCCGGGCCACGTTGACCTCCAGGAGGATATCCTGAACAATGCCCAGCTTGTCCGCCTGGCTGTCGATGGCCCGGAGCAGCCGCTCCGAGTCCACCGAGTGGATCAGGGCCGCCCTGCCCACCACATAGCGTACCTTGTTGGTCTGGAGGTGGCCGATGAAATGGACCTCCGCCCCGGCGTAGGCGTCTGACTCCAGGTGGGCGGTGAGCTCCTGCACCCGGTTCTCCCCGCATACCCGGATGCCCGCGGCGATGGCGGCGCGGATGGCGGCGTCTGACTGGGTCTTGGTGGCGGCGCAGAGGGTGACCCCGGCGGGGTCGCGCCCCGCCGCCTTGGCGGCGGCGGCAAGCTTTTGCTGAACCGCTTGGATGTTTTGGGTCAGGTCCATGATGATTCCTTCTCTCTATGTTTTGGGAATGGCCTTCCCCCTTCCAGGGGGAAGGTGGCACGGCCGGAGGCCGTGACGGATGAGGGTGCGGTGAGGTTAGCGCCTCTTACCGCAAGAACTGCTTGCCCGCCCCGCCCCCTCATCCGCCCCCTTCGGGGGCACCTTCCCCCCGGAGGGTGGAAGGCTTGTCCTGCGGGGGACGGAGGGGGAGGCTTTTACCCCTCCAGCAGCAGGCCATCCTGAAGGCCGGTGGCGGCGGTGATGATGGTGTCGCCGTCCCGCAGGACCTTGCGGCCGCTGCCCACCGGGCGGACCACGTAGTAGTTCTCCCCCTCGTGGACGATCTCCACCCTCCGCTGCTCGCTGCGGCCGTTGGCCAGGGCGTATACCACCAGCCTGTTTTCCCCGGCGGCGGAGGCGCCCTCCTCCGGGGCCGGCTGGATCAGGTGCAGGGCCTCCTTGGGGATGCGCAGGCCGGACCAGCTCTCAAAAACGAGCTCTACCGTCTGGTGGCGCAGCAGGGTGGTGAGGGTCAGATACCGGTTGGAGGAGAAGACAACCAGGGTCTGCTCCCCCTCGGTGGGGCCGATGCGGTCCACGTTCATGTCCACGTCCCGGTTCAGCTCGCCGGTGAAGCGGAGGGTGGCGGTGTCCCCTTCCTCCAGCCGGGCGGCGGCCGACTTGGGCAGGTTGGCGGCGAAATACCAGGTGTCGGAGGTAATCAGCTTGCCCATGGCCCCGCTGTCCTCTCCGGCGGGGCTGTTAATCAGCTCCTGGAGGGAGGTGGGGGTGAGCTGGTAGACCGTCTCCGGGGTGAGGCGGGACTCGTAGCCGTCCACCAGGCCGGAGAACACCCCGGGCACCGGGGCGGACACCCGAACGGTGGCCAGGGCGGACTGCCGGGTGAGGACAGCCAGCTCCTCCTTCAGCTGGCGCAGCCGGGCGGTCAGGTCGCCGGAGGCGAGGCCCTCGCCGTAGGTGTAGCCCCGCTTCAATACGCTGCTTTTCACCCCCATCACCTGGTCCCGGAGCTGGGTGTAGTCCCCCCGGGCGTAGGAGGAGCGCAGGTCCACCACCGCCTGGAGGATGTCCTCGTCCAGCCGGGCGGCGGAGTCCACGCTGTTCTCCCGGCCGGTGACGTACTCCAGCAGCTCGATCTCCATTTCCAGCTCCTCAATCTGGGCCTGGCTGGCCTGGGCCTGGGTGTTCTGATAGACAAGGGCCACCTGCTGGCCCTTGCCCACCTTCTCCCCCTCCGCCCGGGTGACCTCCAGAATGCCGTTCTGGGCGGGGAGCAGCAGGGTCTCCCGCACCACCAGCCCCTCCGCCGTTACGCTGTCGTGGGCGGTGTAGGCGTATACCTGGGTGGTGCGGTAGGGCTCGTTGAGGGCGTTGAAGGTGTAGTAGGCGAAGTAGAGGCACACGACCGCCGCCATGGCCAGGATGACAAAGGTAATCAGGGGCTTTCCTTGCTTCATAGGGTTCTCTCTTTCTTTCAGTGAAACGAGTGTGGAGCCCGCCGCCCGCGGCGGGCTATGCCCCGGCCAGGGGGCCGGGTTCCGCATTTTACACTTCTTCCTCGGTCAGCGGAATGGGCCGCTCGGGGACGATGGTGGAGATGGCGTGCTTGTAGATGATCTGCTGCTTGCCGTCGCTGCTCAGAACCACGGTGAAGGCGTCGAAGCCGGTGATGCAGCCCCGCATCTGAAAGCCGTTCATCAGGAACATGGTAACGCTCCGCCGCTCCCGGCGGGCCTGGGTGAGGAAAATGTCCTGGAGGTTGTTGGTCTTTGTCATTATGTAGCACACTCCTTATTTCTTTCACGCAGGGACAGGCCCTGCGGGTGCCACTATGATATACCAAATTCTTCCAGAAATGCTGTCGAACGCTGTAGCACGTCCGCAAAATCCGGCTCGGGGCCCCAAAGAATGGGCCGGGCCTGGGGATTGCGGCGGAACCAGGTGCGCTGGCGCTTGGAATACTGCCGGGACCGCAGCTTGATCTCCTCTGCGGCGGCGGCGGTGTCCCCTCCGGCGCGGAGGGCGGCGGCCATCTCCTTGTAGCCGATGGCCTGCATGGCGGTGCACCGCTCCGGCACGCCGCTGCGGAGCAGGGCCCGGACCTCCTCCGCCAGGCCGGCGGCCATCATCCGGTCCACCCGGCGGTTGATGCGCTCCCACATGTCCTCCCGGCGCTGGAAGTCCAGGGTGAGGGTAAGGGCTCTGTAACGGAGCGGGAGGGCTTTTGTCTCTTCGTTGTGCCGGGTGATGGTCTTCCCGGTGGTCAGCCACACCTCCAGGGCCCGGACGATCCGCTTGGCGTCGTTGGGATGGAGCCGGGCGGCGGACTCCGGGTCCACGCCGGACAACTCCTTTAGCAGGGCCTCGCCCCCCTCCCGGGCGTACCGCTCCTCCAGCTCTGCGCGCAGGGGGCTGGTCTCGTCGAAGGCGGCAAAGGTCCGGCCGGAGAGGAGGGAGTCAATGTACAGCCCCGTCCCCCCCGCCAGAATGGGCAGCCGGCCCCGGGCGAGCACGCTGTCCACCGCCGCCGCCGCCATGTCCACGTAGCGGGCCACGGAAAAGTCCTCCTCCGGGTCGGCCACGTCGATCATGTGGTGGGGGATGCCCTGCATCTCGCCGGGGGTGGGCTTGGCGGTGCCGATGTCCATGCGGCGGTAAATCTGCATGGAATCGGCGGATACCACCTCGCCGTTGTGGGTCTTGGCCAGCTCCACCGCCAGCGCCGTTTTCCCCGAGGCCGTGGGGCCGGTGATGACAAGTATTTTGGGGGGCATGGGAATCGCCTCCTTGCGAACAGGGCGGTAGTCAATAAAGCCCCCCGGAGAGAGGCACCTCTCCGGGGGGCTTGCCTTTGTGAAGCCCATAGATGTACTTGGTTTATCGGTCTTTTTCAATATATCATATTTTCCCGAAATGTCAAGGGATTTTCCACGAAGGGACACACTTGGCTTATAAATTTAGAAAAGCTGCCGCATGTAGGGCAAGGGCTCTGCCCTTGCCTTATCTTGATGCCGTTTAGGCAGGGGTAGAACCCCTGCCCTACAGGACGTACCGGCCCGTATCTCCAGAGGCGTTCCAAATTTATGAGACGGGCGTGCGCCTGCGCCTGCCACCCTTGCATCATTTGCCGAATTTTGCTATAATATGGGCGGTTGCCTTTCCACCCTGGCAACGGGGAGGAGGTGAAGACATGGGTATTTTGACAGACTATATTGTGGCTGTCATGGCAAGTGTGGTTGGTCATTACATCTGCAAATGGTTTGACCGTCACGACAAAAGGTAACCGAGCGTAAACCGAACCCCTGGGAGAGATAGCCGCTCTCCCAGGGGTTCAATTTTTGGTGAAGACAACAAATTTTGACAGACTTGTTGGTCGAGGTTATTATATCACAAGCGATCCTATCTTTGCAAGAGTAATTTTATATTTTTTCCTTCCCGCCGCCGGGGAACAGCTGAAAAATCTTTCCCACGTTGGGCGGGTCGCCTCCTGCGGCCACCCAGCCGGCGGCAAAGGCCCGCCGGGCCATGGAAAACAGGTAATTTTCCGCCTCGTCATACTCAGGTGCTTCTAAAAACTGTGAAAAGGCATCTTCAAAGTCGTTGGAAAACATTTCACCACCTCCACTATTTAAAACTAATTTACACGATTGTACATTGTATGTCAATGTTTAATGCGGAATTATAGTATCATACTTCAGGGAGGGGAGATTCTATGAAGCCTGTTAAAACATCGGTAAGCATAACCATTGACAATCCTGTCCTGGAACAGGTAAAATACTTGGCCGAACTGGAGGACCGCTCCCTGTCCAGCTATATCAACCTGGTCCTCCGGGAGCACTTAAAGCAGCTGGAGCGGAAAAAAGGCTGAAAACCGCTAAAATCCCCTTGACAGAGGGGGAGAACTGGCATACAATAAGAAGTCACAAAGCCTTGACAGGGAACAGTACCTCACAGCGGGGTTTTAGAGAGAGGATGGCCGGTGCAAATCCTCCGAAGCTGTGGCGGGAAGGCGCCCTGGAGCGCGGGGAGGAAATGCCCCGCCGGTCCCCGCCGTTACCGGGTCCGAGTGCGCGTCAGCCAGACGCGAATTCAGGTGGAACCACGGACAGTTTTTGTTCGCCCTGAGCCGAGAGGCTCGGGGCGTTTTTTGTTCAAAGGGGGTGTTTGAATGACAGAACAGCACAGGGAACAGGCCATCGAGGTAGTAAAAAACATCTGCCATGTCCTCCACGAAAAGCGGTATGAGGACCTGCCCTCCTGCGTGGACAAGATGGAGTGGGACGACACAGAGGTAATCAGGGAGTGCATCCAGGGCACACTGGAGATGAACGACTTTGACGTGTTCGACGAGTACGGAGTCCCCTGCAATTTCAAACCGCAGTATGAGTACCACCACGAGGTGATATTTTTCGAGTACAAGGACGGCAGCGGTTTCGCCGTGGACTATGATTTGACCTCCGGCGGCGAGTTAGTTTATCTGACGTTACAGCTTGAGTTCTTGTACGAAAACGGCGGCTTAAAATCTATTTTCCGCACCATCGACCCCCAGTAGGGGCGGATATTATCCGCCCGCCGGGTATCAGAGAGGACAGTATGAAAAGAAAGCATCCTTGGTTTATCTGGCTGTCGTTCATTGGTCTTGCCTGGTTTTCCGGGAGAGTTTCCTTTGAATACCGCAGCGAAAGGATGACAAAGTGGCCGGATGAGAAGGTCAACCGGTGGCTGGGCTGGTGTGAGCGTTTGATTGGTTCAGTACTGGCTGGAGTAATTCTCCCCATCATTTTGGCGGGCTGCTTTATTAAGCCGTTTTGCTTAATATGGAATATTCTGGTCGTCCCATATATCTATCTGGCTGGAGTTTTTATCACCAATTATCTCTATAACTGGCATAATAGGAACAAATTATCATAAGGAGTGCAACACTATGAAAAACAGCGAAAAGACCATGGAAAAGATTGTGGCCCTGTGCAAGGGCCGGGGCTTCATCTTTGCCGGCTCCGAAATCTACGGCGGCCTGGCCAACACCTGGGACTACGGCCCCCTGGGTGTAGAGCTGAAAAACAACATCAAAAGAGCCTGGTGGAAGAAGTTCGTCCAGGAGAACCCCTACAACGTGGGTCTGGACGCCGCCATCCTGATGAATCCCCAGGTGTGGGTAGCCAGCGGCCATGTAGGCGGCTTCTCCGACCCGCTGATGGACTGCAAGGAGTGCAAGGAGCGCTTCCGCGCCGACAAGGTCATCGAGGACTGGTGCCAGGAGAACAGCTTCGACCTGGGCCACAGCGTGGACGCCATGTCCCAGGCTCAGATGAAGGAGTTTGTGGAGGAGCACCAGATTGTCTGCCCCTCCTGCGGCAAGTTCAACTGGACCGATATCCGCCAGTTCAACCTGATGTTCAAGACCTTCCAGGGGGTCACCGAGGACGCCAAGAACACCGTCTACCTCCGCCCCGAGACCGCTCAGGGCATCTTTGTCAACTTCCAGAACGTCCAGCGCACCACCAGGAGAAAACTGCCCTTCGGCGTGTGCCAGGTGGGCAAGTCCTTCCGCAACGAGATCACCCCGGGCAACTTCACCTTCCGCACCCGGGAATTTGAGCAGATGGAGCTGGAGTTTTTCTGCAAGCCGGGCACCGAGCTGGAGTGGTTCGCCTACTGGAAGAAGTTCTGCCATGAGTGGCTGCTGGGCCTGGGCATCAAGGACGAAAACCTCCGTCTCCGGGACCACGACCCCGAGGAGCTGAGCCACTACTCCAACGCCACCACCGACTTTGAATTTGCCTTCCCCTTCACCGACTGGGGCGAGCTGTGGGGGGTGGCCAGCCGCACCGACTTCGACCTGAAGGCCCACCAGACCACCTCCGGCAAGGATCAGACCTACTTCGACCAGGAGGCCAACGAGCACTATATCCCCTATGTGATTGAGCCCTCCCTGGGCGCCGACCGGGTCACCCTGGCCTTCCTGTGCGATGCCTACGACGAGGAGGTGGTGGACGCCGAGAAGAACGACGTGCGCACCGTCCTGCGCCTGCACCCCGCCCTGGCCCCCTTCAAGTGCGCCGTGCTGCCCCTGTCCAAGAAGCTGGGGGACAAGGCCCGGGAGATTCAGACCGAGCTGAGCAAGTACTTTATGGTGGACTACGACGACGCCGGGTCCATCGGCAAGCGCTACCGCCGTCAGGACGAGGTGGGCACCCCCTACTGCATCACCGTGGACTTCCAGACCGTTGGGAGCGACACCGAGGAGGCTGACCACGCCGTCACCATCCGGGACCGGGACACCATGGACCAGGTCCGCGTGCCCATCAGCCAGCTGAAAAACTGGCTGGAGGAGAAGCTGGCGTACTAAGCTCTTAAAATATAGCGACAGGTCCCCTGTGCATACCGCGCAGGGGGCCTGCCCTCTAACCGCTGTGATGGAGGTGTTATTATGCTACCACGTATTAAAGATGTAACGCCCATGCCGGAATATCAACTGCACGTTGTCTTTGATGACGGCAAATCCGTCATTTATGATGTGATGGAGGATATCCGGCAAATCGAAAGCTACCGCGACCTGCTGAATATACACGGGCTGTTTGACCAGGTCTCTGTTGACCAGAGCCGGACCTGCGTGTACTGGAATGACGATATCGACCTGCCCAGCGATACGATTTTGAATATGGAATGCCCAAGGTTTAAATAAACGTCTCGTATTTTATTGTCGGTAAAATACGAGACGTTTAAATTTTTTGCTTCCTTGTAATCGCCTGAGGGGGTAAGTTTTATCCCCTTCCGGGGATAGGCAGGGGTAGAACCCCTGCCCTACATGACGTACCGGCCGGTATTTTCAGAGGCTTTCGCCTTTATGAAAGGGAAATGCCCAGTAATTTATTCAGCCATCCTTTTCTCATACTTTTTCAGCAGGTCCTCGATTGCTTCATCAATCAAGCGGGATTTTGGAACCCGTGTTTTTCTTGAAAGCTCATTGAAAGGCTCCACTAACTCATTTGCCAGAGAAGAAATTAACTTTGTTCTGTTTACAAGATTTGTTCCAGCCATATGCTCGCCTCTTATGCACTATATAGTTACTACATGATGCAATTAGGTTACCATTAAAAATTCTTTTCGTCAATTGCTCACCATCTATTGACTTAGTAGTTACTACCTAGTATACTACAGGTGGGGTGGTAATATGAAAAAAGCAGAAAAGAACGTCACGGTGGGAATGTCCCAGGAGCTCTACAATACACTGAAACAACTGGCAGAGGAGGACTGCCGGTCCGTCCCCAGCTACATCCGCATGATTCTGCGGGAACACACGGAGAAAAGATGATTTCCGCTCCGGATCGAACATAAAAAACCGCCTCTTTTGGAGGCGGTTTCTTCATGGAACACCGAGGCACTGCTTCAGTCCCTCCTGAAGGACCTGCGAGAAGTTGATCCCCGCCTTGACAGCCAGCTCATTGAGGTAATTGGGGATGGTCACATTTTTCCGCACAGCGCGCATATCATTGGCTCGGCGGTAGGCGTCAAAATCCACCAGAGCAAAGACAGCAATTTCCCCCTCCCCGCACTTCGGCAGGGCAGAGGAGGCCGGCGGCAGCTCCTGCCCCATATCCTGGAGGGTAATTCCGCACAGGCTGATGGCGTCGGCGGCCATTTCCATCGCGTCGGCCAAATCCCGGCCTTCGGTGTTGATGTTAAAATCCGGGGCATATACCAGATAGCCCCCTTCATTGGGCGTCAGTATAATGGGATACGCAGTTTTCACAGCGGGAAGCCTCCTTCCGTTATTTCAGACCCCGGCGCCGGATAATCGCCTTGGCGGTCTGCTCGTTGATCTCCTTATGACGAGGAATTGCCTCCACCTCTTTGCCGTCTGTCACAATCATGTGGCTGCCGCCCTCCCGGATCAGTCGCCACCCGTTCCTGTTGAACAGCTTCAGTAGATCCCTCTGTTTCATTCTATCCACTCCACACCGCAATTATACGCATCCAATGCGCATTTGTCAAATGGGATCTTTACAGCGGTTACCCGTTAAACTTCCCCATCCCCCGGTCGATGCCCTGGTCCAGGATGCACTCGATGGCGTCGGCGGCCCGTTTGACGGCGGCGTCGATGGCCTTTTTGTCCTCTCCAACGAATTTTCCCAGCACCCAGTCGGCCATATCGTAATCGGGGTGGGGCTTCTCGCCCACCCCCACCCGCAGGCGGGGGAACTGGTCGGTGCCCAGGTGCTGGATGATGTTTTTCAGCCCGTTGTGCCCCCCGGCGGAGCCCTTCACCCGGATGCGCAGCCGGCCCACCGGCAGGGCGGTGTCGTCGGACACCACCAGCACCCGGTCGGGGGGAATTTTGTAAAAATCCGCCGCCTGGCGCACCGCCTCCCCGGACAGGTTCATATAGGTAATGGGCTTCATCACCAGCACCTTTTCCCCGGAAATGGTCAGCACATTGGTCAGCGCCTTGAATTTCAGCCGCTGGATGGGCTTACTCTGGCGCTCGGCCACCTCGTCGGCCACCATAAAGCCCACATTGTGTCGGGTGTTCTCGTATTTGTCCCCGGGGTTGCCTAAGCAGACCAGCAGCCAGCTGACGCCGCCGCTGTCTTTTTTGAAAAACATGGTCGTCACCTCATAAAAATGGGGCGGCTCAGCGGCCGCCCCGGTCAAGCTTACAGGAAAAGCGGGGAGACGGAGGTCTCCATGTAGATGTGGCTGATGGCCTCGGCAAAGAGGTGGGCCACCGAGATGTAGCGCAGCTTGTCGCATTGGACATCGGGCTTGGCGGGGATGGTGTTGAGGAAAACCACTTCGTCCAGCGCGCTCTCGTTGATGCGGCGGATGGCGGGGCCGGACAGGATGCCGTGGGTGGCGCAGGCGGTGACGTCTCTGGCGCCGCCGATCTCCACCAGGGCCTTGGCGGCATGACACAGGGAGCCGCCGGTGTCCACCATGTCGTCCAGCAGGATGACCCGCTTGTCCCGCACATCACCGATGATGTTCATGACCTCGGAGGAATTGGCCTTCTGCCGGCGCTTGTCCACAATGGCCAGGGGCATATTCAGCTTCTGGGCGAAGGCCCGGGCCCGGGCCACAGAGCCCACGTCGGGGGAGACCACCATGGTGTCCTCGTGGTCGTCCTTGAACTTGCGGTTGAAGTAGTCCACAAAGATGGGGGAGCCCAGCATGTTGTCCACGGGGATATCGAAGAAGCCCTGGATCTGGTTGGCGTGGAGGTCCATGGTGAGCACCCGGTCGGCGCCGGCGGTGGTGATCAGGTTGGCCACCAGCTTGGCGGAGATGGGGTCCCGGGGCTTGGTCTTCCGGTCCTGCCGGGCATAGCCGAAGTAGGGGATCACAGCGGTGATTCGGCCGGCGGATGCCCGCTTCAGGGCGTCGATGATGATAAGCAGCTCCATCAGAGCGTCGTTTACGGTGTTGAGCTGGCCATCCTTTACGAAGGAGCAGGTGGACTGGACCACGAAGACGTCGGAGCCCCGGACGGTCTCATAGATGGAGACAAAGTTCTCCCCGTCGGAGAAAGCGCCCACCTCTGAATTTCCCAGAGGTATTCCCAGCTCCTTGCAGATATCTCTGGCCAGAGCGGGGTTGGAGTTGCCCGTGATGACTTTGATGTCCTTTCCATGTGCAATCATTTCGTAATCCTCCCGTTTTTTTGTCGGCCCTGGGGCCGCTTTTCTCTTTCCCTTTTTGGCGAGGCCTCTCCCTCACCCATTCCCTTTTCGTATGCGGTTCTCTCCGGCCCAGCCCGCCTTCATCTCCTGGCGGGCCCGGCCGATGGCCAGCGCGTCCCCCGGGACGTCCTCCGTCACGGTGGTGCCGGCGGCGATAAAGGCCCCGTCCTCCACGGACACCGGGGCGATGAAATTGGTGTTGCAGCCCACAAACACATGGCTGCCGATGGTGGTGCGGTGCTTGTGGAAGCCGTCGTAGTTGCAGGTGATGGTGCCGCAGCCGAAGTTGCAGTCCTCGCCCACGTCGCTGTCCCCCACATAGGTGAGGTGGGCCATCTTGGTCCCCTGGCCCAGGTTGCAGTTTTTCAGCTGGACAAAGGCCCCGATTTTGGAGCCCTCCCCCACCACGCAGTGGGGCCGGATGTGGGTATAGGGGCCGATCTGGCAGTCCGCCCGGAGCACGCTCTCCTCACACTGGGAGGCGTTGACGGTGCATCCGTCCTCCACGGTGGAGTCGGTAATCATGGTCTGGGGGCCGATGCAGCAGTTTTTCCCGATCACCGTCTTCCCCCGGAGGATGGTGCCGGGGAGGAGCAGCGTGCCCGCCCCCACGGTGACCTCCTCCTCCACATAGACGGCGGCGGGGTCCATCATAATCACGCCCGCCTCCAGCAGCTGTTCCCGCTTGGCCTGAAGCGCGGCCGAATAATCGTTCATTCTGTTCCTCCCATATCAGCTTGGCAGGGGCCCGGTATTTGCCGCCTGTAATTGAGTTTAACAAAGTTTTCCCATTGGGCATTATAACACAGCTTTCGCTTTTTTTCCACCATTAGGGAATTATTTTCAAAAAGTTTAAATTGCCGCTTTTTCATCGGAATCATTCCAAATCCGACAAAAACCGCCCTCCACAGTCTATGGAAGGCGGTCATCTGTCTTTTGTCAGCAGGCGGGCGCCAGCGGGCGCACTCCAAGCCGCTCCCGCAGCCTAGAGGGCCGGCAGACCCGGGACATCTCCAGCCCGGCGCAGACCGTGTCCACCAGGTCCACCATCCAGGCCTCCAGCGACCGGGGCAGCGCGCCGCCCAGGGGCCACATGTGGGAGAGGATGATGTTCTGCTCCTTGTCGGAGAGGGGGGTGAGGGCAGCGGCGTTCCGGGCGGCGAACCGGGGGTGGTCGAAGCACTGGTTGCCCGGGTGGGCCGATTTGTCCCTGGAGTCGTAGAGGTACAGGTCGTGAAGCAGGGCGCCCCGGACGGCGGCGTGTACGTCCATGCGGAGCAGGCGGGCCACCCGGTAGGTGCTGAAGGCCACAAACAGGGAGTGGTCCAGCGTAGTCACCGGCCCGTGGTGCTTCCACCGGCCCATCATCCGCACCGGCTCGGAGTCCAGCAGTTCTCTGGTCAGCTCCACAAACTCCCGCTCCCGCAGCTTACGGCTTAAACGGCTCATTGGAATCAGTCCTTTCCTTATTCTTTGTTGTCACAAAGTCTCCTTTGTGCTTTTCACTCTGCCCACATCATACACGATTTTTTGAAAAATGTCATCTGAGAAATTTTTACAATTTTAACGGGTCTGCCCCGCTCCTTTTATCACAAATTTGAAGGAACAAAGCTCTCCCAGGCCCAAAGGGCCCCTTGCGTGCAACTTTTGGGTGGAAATCCCCATCTCACAGCCCAGGCCGAACTCCCCGCCGTCGGTAAACCGGGTGGAGGCGTTCCAGTAGACGGCGGCGCTGTCCACCCGGGT
>ERZ808051.388-NODE-388-length-51524-cov-6.319027_pt1 | contig 51524 bp, 50 predicted proteins | sample MGYA00380199_ERZ808051 | MGnify/ENA primary metagenome ERZ808051 (study PRJEB31490, sample SAMN06133391) | mouse gut metagenome | isolation source: J11 | host: mice | place: China: Chengdu | collected 2015-05 ... | reverse complement strand
GCGATAGCCGGCGGTGTTAAACCCCAGGCTTTCAATTTCCTTGTGGCGGAGCACCACATAATAGGTCTGTTCCTCCAGGACTTCCTTGCTATTGTCGTTATAGATAGCAAAGGTTAAGTTTCCCCGCCGCCCCTCCAGGACATAGCCGCGATCCCGGAACTTGATTTCCTTTTGTTTCGCCATGGTGTCCTCCTATCTCCCGGCGGCTCCCGCCGTCTTGCCGCTGTTGGTGGGCTGCCCGGTCCGCTTGCCCCGGCGCTCCAGCGACGCCTGCACCCGGCGCTGGGCCAGTTCCGCGCTGTACCGCAGGCGCTGGTCCGGCAGGCGGGTCCCGTCCTGCCCCCTGGTCATTTCCTTGTAAACCACATGGACAGACACGCCCGTGGTTTCGGAAATTTCTTTAGGCGTGTGCCCATCCTCCCACAGTTTTTCAATTTTCTGGCGATCTTCCAGGGTTCTGAAAGCATAATCGGCCACGTCCTCACCCCCAAACGATAAAAAAATTAGGCCACACATGGCCTTGTGGCCTTGTGTAACCTAATAGTAATGCCTGCCCGCCCAACGGCGTCACGAAAAATCTCCTTCCATTTCCACCGAACCTATGGTATACTGAAAGGACACAGCGCCTTTCAGCCGCATCACTACAGTAGAGAGAGGGCCCCGCCATGAGAATCTGGAAAATCATCTCCGGTATCCTGTCCATCGCCATTGCCGCTCTGGTGGCGTTTCCGTCCTTCTTCTCGGAGCTGCTCCACATCACCGGACAGGCCACCGGCGGCGCCGGCATGGCGGTGGCCGCCATGCTTCTGGCCGGCGGCATCATCTCCATCGCCGCCAGCAGGGGCAGCATGGCCGCCGATATCGCCCTGATCTGCCTGTACGGCCTGGGGTCCCTGGTGGGCTTCACCATGGCCGGAACCTACGACAGCCTGCTGCTCTGGGCCCTCTGGTGCCTGCTGTGCGCCGCCCTGGCGGTGGTGGACTTTTTCGTCTCCTATTTCAGCGACGACGGCGGCTCTCCAGACCTCTATCAGACCAGCTATCCGGACGAGGCCCCGGTGCCCACCGTTCCCACCCTCCGCTCCGTCATTCTGGAGCACAGCCCCAAAAAGCGGGAGGCCGTCATCGACGCCCTGCCGGAGCGCGACGCCAAGAACTACCTGAAGCAGGTGGTCACCGCGCTGATCAACCGCACCCCCATCCTCCCCCCGGAGCTGGAGGACGACGAGGAGCCCCGGCCGGGCCGGACCGCCCTCATTGCCGCCGCGTGTACCGCGCTGGTCTTTATCGCGGGCATCGTCATATTCCTCACCCTCCGGGGCGGCTCTCAGGGCGGCACGCCCACCCCCTCCGCCGCCCCCAGCGCCCCGGCGGTGTCCGCCGCGCCCACCCCCACGCCGCCCGCCTCCTCCGTCCCCCCCTCCGACAGCCCCTCCGAGCCTCCTGCCGGAGCCAGCTCCGGCGACCTGGGCAATTACCACGTGGAGATTCAGGACGCCTTCCTTGCCAGCGACTTTGAGGGAAACCCGGCCATTATCATTACATACACCTGGATCAACAACAGCAGCGAGACGGTCAGCGCCCTGTCCGCCCTCTCGGAAAAGGCGTTCCAGAACGGCGTGCAGATTGACCGGGCCGTGGTCTATTCCCGGGACACCCCCGGCTACGACTCCGGCACCGCCTCCCGCAGCATCCGGCCCGGGACCGAATCGGAGGTGCAGTGCGCCTACACCCTGCGCGACCGGGTTTCGACGGTGGAGTTTGAGGTCACGGAATTCCTCAGCCTCTCCGACAACATGGTATCCATGAACTTCGACCCCCAGGCCCTGAACGCGGTGGAATAAACGCGGCAGACCGGCCGGTCCCACGGGACCGGCCGGTCTTTCTGTTGATCCGTTGGGCAGACTCCGGCGGCGCCGGAATCAAAAGGCCGTCCCCAGCCTGGCCAGAAGGGTCGGGCCCGACGCGCCCAGCAGGAGCAGGGAGGTCGCGTCCACCAGGGCGCCGGCGTTCTCCCCGCATCCGTCGTGGGAGCGGGACAAGCTCAGAAGAAGGTCTGCGGTATTTTATACCCGGCCGCCTTTACGCTCAGCATCGTTTTGGAGGCCAGCAGCGCCGGGGCGGGCAAAGCCCGGGCCCCCTGGGGACAGATTGCGGCGCACCGCATACAGGTGATGCATTTCTCCGTATCCGTCGTCTCCGGGTGTTCCACGGGGATGGCGCCCACGGGACACATCCGGGCGCACGTCCCGCACCGGACACAGGATTTTCCCGCCTTGGGATGGGCCGGCAGCCCTTTGAACTCCCGGTACGGGACATTTCCGGGGACCTGGATGGCGGGCGGGATATCGTGGGACGCCAGCTTGCCCGCCGCATTCATGCCGAACCTCCGCGCCAGCCCCAGGTCGGTGTCGTCGGGGCGTCCGGCGGCAATGGAGCGGACAATGGAGTGCTCCCCGATAAACGCGGCGGCGGCAGCCACCCGGAAGTTCATCCCCTCCAACGCGTTTTTCAGCTCAAGAAGGGCGTCCTCAAACTCCCGGTTGCCGTAGACAACCACGGCGACCGCGCTTTGTCCGCACCCCCGCAGCCGGGACAGCCGCTCCAGCGCCACGGCGGGAACGCGGCCCCCATACACCGGAACAGCGGCCAGCAGCAGCGTATCCGCGCTGATGTCCGCCGCCTCCACCGCGGCGGACAGGTCCAGCCCCTCGTTGGGATACGCAATGCCCTCCGCCACCGCCCCGGCCACCTTCCCTGTGGCCCCGGTCGGGCTGAAGCAGGCGGTCAAAAGTCTTGTGGGCTTCATATGATTCCCCCTCCAGATGATGTTCCGCTTCCCATAATAGTACAAACCCGCCCCGTTTGCAAGGACAATATCCCACCGGGTTCCCAGCAAAAAAGGACGGCGCAGCGATCGCCGCGCCGTCCTCCCGCGGGCGCCGCCGCCGGGCCCGCTTCTGCCGCTGTTCACGCCCTCCAGCGCTTCAGCATGGGGAAAAACTGGTGCATCTGAGCCTTGGCCTGGTCCTCCGTCATGCCGGGGGTCGCCTGGGCCATCATGGGGGCGCAGAAGTTGATCATCTCCTCCATGGTCATCTCTCCCACAAACTTCCCGTCCTGGTAGCAGTAGGAGCAGTAGTCGTCGCTGGCGGAGCCGTCCGCCTCGGTGCCGTGGGCGGCGCCGGGCCCCAGGGGCATCCCGCAGGACTGGCAGAACTTCATGTCTTTGTAATCATTCATGGTTGGAACCTCCTTGGTTTTGGATGATCCCATCATAGCACCGCAACCCTGACAGGGCGTGTCATGTTCCCCGGCGTGGGCCCAATATATTTTCCAGCCCAGGGCGGCCAGCCTCTTCCGGAGGGTGTCGGGCGAGAGCACCTCCACCCCCGCCCCGAAGCTGAGCAAATAGCCATACAGCCACTGGTCCTCGGGGAACACCGCGTCCACCAGCAGCGAGCCGTCGGGCTGAGGCGTCACACAGCTCTGATCGAACTCGTCGTACACCCGGTAGGCCATATGGGCGGCGAACCGCAGCCGCGCTTCCACCCGGAACAGAGGTGGAATGTCGTCGGGAAAATCAATGTCCGGCGGGCTCAGGCGGCGGTGAAACCCCTCCCCCGTGGGCTCCGGCGACAGGATGCGGGTCAGGCGGAAGGTGCGGTAGTCCTCACGGTCCAGGTCAAACGCCTGGAGATACCACCCCTGCCCCTTGAACGCCAGCCGGGCGGGCAGGACCCGCCGGACGCTGGTTCCGCCATAGGAGCCGGCGTAGCGGAAGGTCAGGATCTGCCGCTCCAGCACAGTCCTCTTGAGGAGCTGAAATTTCCTGCTGTCCGCCTCCCCCGCCCCCCAGCGGGACAGATTCACCTGGAGCCAGTCCTCCTGGCCCCGGCGGAACAGGGCGGACAGCTTGGTCAGCGCCTGTTCCCCCTCCTGGCCGGGCAGGCTCTGAAGGGCGGTGAGCAGCTGGCGCTGCTCCTCGTCGGTGAAGGCGGCCCGGTCCAGCACATACCCGTCCAGCAGGGCCACGCCGCCCCCGGTCCCCTGGGTGGTATAGACCGGCACTCCGGCGGCGGACAGGGCGTCCACATCCCGCAGCACCGTGCGGGGGGACACCTCCAGCCGCTCCGCCAGCTCCCCGGCGGTCATGCGGCCCTTTTCCAGCAGGAGGTAAACCATCTGAAATTGACGGGCGACCACAGACATGGGACATTCCTCCTGCTCCGATTCCTTTTTCCCATTATACCATACCAAAAGCAGAAGGGGAAGCCCGGTTGGGCTTCCCCCGCATGTTATGGCGCGGCTATTCTCGCGCTTCTAATCCAGTTCAAACTGCCCGGTATAGAGCTGGTAGTACCGCCCCTGCTCCGCCATGAGCTGTTCGTGGCTGCCCTTCTCCATGATGCGCCCGCCTTCAATGACCACAATACAGTCCGCGTTGCGCACGGTGGAAAGCCGGTGGGCAATGACAAACACCGTCCGCCCCTCCATCAGCGCGTCCATCCCCCGCTGGATATACCGTTCGGTGCGGGTGTCGATGGAGGAGGTGGCCTCGTCCAGCACCATGATGGGCGGGTCCTTCACCGCCGCCCGGGCGATGGCCAGCAGCTGCCGCTGGCCCTGGGACAGATTGGCCCCGTCCCCGGTGATCCGGGTGTGGTAGCCCTCCGGCAGGCGGCGGATGAAGCCGTCGGCGTTGGCCGCCTTCGCCGCCTGCACACACTCCTCGTCGGTGGCGTCCAAGCGGCCGTAACGGATATTGTCCATGACGGTTCCGGTGAACAGGTGGGTGTCCTGGAGCACCGCGCCCTGGCTCATCCGCAGGGAGTCCTTCTGGATGTCCCGCACGTCGATCCCGTCGCAGGTGATCATGCCCCCCTGGATCTCGTAGAAGCGGTTGATCAGGTTGGTGACGGTGGTTTTGCCCGCGCCGGTGGAGCCCACAAAGGCGATCTTCTGCCCCGGGTCGGCGTAGACGGACAGGTTTTTCAGCACCGGCTTGCCCTCCACGTAGGAGAAGTCCACCTGGCTGAGCCGCACCGCTCCCCGCAGCTCGGCGTAGCAGAATTCCTCGCCGGGGACATTGCGCACCGTGCCCCGGATGAGGTGGAGGCCCATCGTCCCGCCGGGGCCGGGATACTTCCAGGCCCAGCCGTGGCCCGCCATCTCCGCGGGGGTCAGCGGGGTGAGGGTCCCGTCCTCCCCCAGCCGCACCCACAGCCCGGTCTGGGAGTCCACCCCGGGGGGCAGCAGCTTGAGGGCCCCGTTCTCCTCGTCCGCCTGACCCAGCTCGGTGAGGGCCTCGTCCGCCCCCACCAGCACCGGCACCAGGGACAGGCCGCAGCTCCGGGGCACCTTCCAGGCCCACGCCTTGGGCCTGCCCCGGCCGCTGAACCTGGACAGGGAGCCGTTGGCGTCCTTGTCCACCGGCACCAGGGTGACCTGCCCCCGGTCCGCCTCGGGCTGGGCGTCCATGACGGCAAAGATGCGCTCCGCCCCCGCCAGCGCGGACAGCAGGGTGGTCATCTGCATGGAAATCTGGTTGACGGGCTGGGTGACCTGCTGGTTGTACTGGAGGTAGATCACCAGGGAGCCCAGAGTGAAGCCGGCGTTGATGCCGGTGCTCATGGCCAGCAGCGCCCCCAGCACGGCAGTGACGGCATAGCCGATGTTGGTCAGGTTGGAGGCGACGGGCATAATGGCGGAGGAGTAGAATCCGGCGTCGCTGGCGGCGGCACGGTACTCCTCGTTCAGCCTGCCGAACTGGGCCTTGGCCTGCTCCTCGTGGTTGAAGGCCTTGACCACCTTCAGCCCCTCGATCATCTCCTGGATGTTGCCGTTCACCGCCCCCAGGGCGGCCTGCTGGCGGGCGTAATACTTCCGGCTGCGCTTGCCGAACAGGGCGAACACCGCCATCACCCCGCCCAGCATCACCAGGGACGCCAAAAACAGAATGGGGGACAGGGTGACCATCATGAACACCACGCTGACAAAGGTGACCGCGCTGGACAGCAGCTGGATCACCGACTGCTGGAGGGCCATCTGCACATTGTCCGCGTCGTTGGTAAAGCGGCTCATGAGCTCGCCGTGGGTGTGGGCGTCGAAATAGCTCAGGGGAAGCTGCTGAAGCTTGTCAAACAGCTCCCGGCGCAGCTTGTTGCACCCCTTCTGTGCCAGCTGGGCCATCAGATTGCTCTGAATATAGATACAGACGGAGGCCGCCAGGTAGAAGAGCGCCAGCTGTGCGCAGGCGGTAATCAGGCCGGGCCAGTCGGTCCGGCCCGCGGCCAGGGCGGAGGTGATGCCGTCGATGATGGGCTTCTGCATATAGGTGGCCCGGACGCCCAGCACGGCCTCCGCCACCACGCACACCAGTGCGGCCGCCAGCAGCGCCGGCTTGGCCGCAATATATTTCACCGTGCGCAGGGCCGTGCCCTTCAGGTCCTTGGGCTTGCCGTAGCCTCCCCGGGGCCCGCCGTGGGGCCCCCCGGGGCCGTGAGGCCCTCTGGCCCGGTTGTTCTCAGCCATTGCCGTCCCCTCCCTCCTGCTGGGAATCGTAGATCTCGCGGTATATCTCGTTGGAGGCCATCAGCTCGTCGTGGGTGCCCACCCCGGCGATGGTCCCCTCGTCCAGCACCACAATCTTGTCGGCGTACTGCACCGAGCTGATCCGCTGGGCGATAATGATGACGGTGGTGTCCTTCAGGTTCTGCCGGAAGGACTCCCGGATTCTGCCCTCGGTGGCGGTGTCCACAGCCGAGGTGGAGTCGTCCAGTATGAGGACGGCGGGCTTGCGCACCATGGCCCGGGCGATGCACAGCCGCTGCTTCTGCCCGCCGGACACGTTGACGCCCCCCTGGTCCAGGTTGGTGTCGAAGCCGTCGGGGAACGACATGATGAAGTCATAGGCCTGGGCGTCCCTGGCCGCCTGAATCAGCTCCTCCTCGGCGGCGTTCTCGTTGCCCCACAGCAGGTTCTCCCGGATGGTGCCGGAGAACAGCACGTTGTTTTGCAGCACCATGCCGATGCGGCCCCGCAGCGCGTCCAGAGGATAGTCCCGCACATCCAGGCCGTCCACCAGCACCTTGCCCCGGTGGACATCGTAAAACCGGGGGATCAGATTCACCAGAGAGGACTTGCCCGTGCCGGTGCCGCCCACCACGGCCACAAACTCGCCGGGATTGATCTCCAGGCTGATATGCTTCAGCACATCCTCCCCTGCTCCCTCCGTCTGATAGCGGAAGGATACGTCCTGGAACTCCACCCGGCCCCGGGGGGCGGGCAGGCTGGTCTCGCCGCCGTCGGCGATGGAGGGCCGGGCGTCGATGACCTCGAATACCCGGCGGGTGGACGCCTGGGCCCGGCTGTACTGGAGCAGGGCCATGCCCACCATCATCAGCGACATGAGGATCTGCATGATGTAGCCCACCACGGTCTGCAAATAGGCGATGTCCAGCTGGCCCCCCAGCACCATATTGCCGCCGTTGTACAGCACCAGCACCACGGCCGCCGCCATACAGATGGTCATCATGGGCTGCATGGCCACCATGCGCAGCATGGCCCGCAGGGCGGTGGAGGTGAAGTTGTCGTTGGCGTCCTTGAATTTGTCCCGCTCCCGGTTTTCCCGGACGTAAGACTTCACCACCCGCACGGCGATGAGGTTTTCCTGCACCGTCTCGTTGAGCTGGTCCAGCGCCTGCTGCATTTTTTCAAACAGCGGCATGCACACCTTCATCAGCAGCAGCAGCGCCGCCGCCATGACGGGCAGGATCACCAGCACCACCAGGGTCAGCCTGGGGCTGATGGCCAGGGTGAGGATCACGCTGGCCACCAGCATAACCAGCGCCCGGATGAGAATCCGCAGGCACACCATGGCCACGTTCTGAATGTTGGTGACATCGTTGGTCATGCGGGTGATGAGGGAGGAGGAGGAAAACCGGTCGATGTCCGCGAAGGAGAAGGCGGATATCTTCTCGAACTCGGCCCGGCGCAGGTTGCTCCCCAGGCCCTGGGCGGCGTAGGCGGCGCAGCGGGCGGCCAGGCCGCCGGTGGCGGTGGCTACAACGGCGGCCACCACCATCAGGGCGCCGTACTTCCAGACGGCCGTCATGTTCTCCCCCTCAATGCCCTGGGCGATGATCTGGGCCATGAGCAGGGGGATGGTCAGCTGGCACAGCGTCTCCAGCGTGACAAGCAGCGGGGAGGCCGCGGCGTAACCGCCGTAGCCCTTGAGGTAAGACGCGATGCGTCTCAGCATGGGTCACACTTCCTTTCTAAGGGATCTTCGGAGGCGGGGGCGGGGGACAGCACGCGTCCCACCGCCTGCCGCCCACTTGATAGAGGTTTTCCAGCATCCGCCGGTGGAACCGGTACACCTGCTCCCGCTCCTCCGGAGAGAAGCCCCGGTACATGGCGTCGTCCACCTGCTGGAACGCCTGGAGACCCGCGTCCAGAACGTCCCGCGCCTTGCGGGTGATAAAAATGCGGTTGCGGCGGGTGTCCTTCTCGTCGGTGCGGCGGACCACATAGCCCTGGCGCTCCAGCACCTTCAGCGAGGCGGCGACGGTGGCCGGCGCGCTGTGGAGCTGGTCGGCCAGCTCCTTCTGGGTGGGCGCCTGGTCCGGGTCGTCCGGGTACTGGGACAGGGCCACCAGCAGGCGGGGGGAGCCGATATCCCCCGCCCCCTGGCGGGCCAGAGCCGCCATGCAGGCGTTGTGGTGGGTGCGGAGCAGCTGGTTGAACAGCAGCGCGGAGTCATCCATAAAAGGGCCCCCTTCACAGTGTCGTCACGGCTCACTTTTTGTTCGTGGGCGAATCATTCGCGCACGTATTATTTTACCCCGCCCTGAGAAAAAGTCAAGAGCCAGTGTATGAAGGATTTGTGAATTCCGCAGCGGGGCGGCACAAAAAAGCGGCGCATGGATAACCATGCGCCGCTTCTCCGCGCTTCTCATTAAAACGCCGGCACCACCGCGTTCCCGTAGGTGTCCTTCATAAACTGCCTCACCTCGTCGGACTGCAGCGCCTTCACCAGGGACTGGATGGCGGCGTCGTTCTCCCGGCCCTCCTTCACCGCCAGCACGTTCACATAGGGGGCGGCAGCAGCGGCGGCGTCCTCAAAGGCCAGGGCGTCGTCCTCGCTGAGCCCCGCGCCCAGGGCATAGTTGCCGTTGATGATGGCGATGTCCACATCCTGAAGGGTGGAGGTCAGCAGATTGGCGGTGAGCTCCTGAATCTGGTAGTTGTGGGGGTTCTCGGCGATGTCGTCCTCGGTGGCGGCCAGGCCGGCCCCCTCCCTCAGCTTGATGAGCCCCTGGGCCTCCAGCAGCATCAGCGCCCGGGCCTCGTTGGTGCCGTCGTTGGGCACGGCGATGGACGCGCCGTCGGCCAGCCCGTCCAGGCTGGAGGTCTTGCCCGCGTAGATGGCGAAGGGCTCATAGTGGACCTCGGCCACGCTGACCAGATGGGTGCCGTTTTCCTCGTTGAAATTGTTCATGTAGGTGATGTGCTGGAAGTAGTTGGCGTCCAGAGAGCCGTCCTCCACGGCGGTGTTGGGCAGGATGTAGTCGTCGAACTCCTGGATCTGGAGGTCGATGCCCTCCTCGGCCAGCAGCCCCTTCACCACCTCCAGCACAGCGGCGTGGGGGGCGGGGGTGGCGCCCACCTTGAGCACAACGGCGTCCCCGCCGCCGGCGGGGCTGTTCTCAGGGTTCTGACTGCCGGCGGCGGGACCTCCGGCACAGGCGGACAGGCTCAAGGCCAGGGCCAGAGTCAGGCCCAGCGCAAGAAATTTGCCAATCTTTTTCATGGTATTCTTCTCCTTTTCCTTGTTGGATGATCTATGTGAGCCGCTGACGCGGGAATCACCGCGGGACGAAAAAAACGCCCCTGACACTGCTGTCAAGGACGTGAGCTTGCACCGACGTGGTACCACCTTGCTTCACCCGCCCCTCGCGGGGCCGGGCCTTACCGGGTACTGACATACCCTGGCGCTGTGACGGGCGCGCCCGGCGCGGCCTAAGGACTCCCTGTCTCTCAGCCGTGCGGCTCCGAGGCCATGTTCGGCGGGGCCTTCCGTGCCCGTTTCCAGCTGCCCGGGCTCTCTGTGCCGTATCTCCCCGCGTACTCTCCTCATCATTGCCTTTCCACTATGCAATTTTGAATCTCTCAAGAACCGCCGCTGGAGCGACGTTCAATTTTTGATAGTTTAACGCACAAAAGCGCTTTTGTCAATGGGGCAGTTTGCACAGATGAAAACAGGGCAAGACGGTTTTGTCTTGTCCTGTTTTCACAAGGTTGAGCCGTCACACCGGCCCCGGAGGGCCCATTCTCCGGTCCTGTTCCGTCTGAATCCGGCGCCTTTTCCGGGCGCCGCGCCCGGCGCTCCGGTCGGTGATCCGCCTGTCCACCCGCACCGCCAGATGGGTGCCGATGGACTGGAAGATCTGCACCAGCACCACCAGCGCGATCACCGCCACATACAGCACGATGCGCATGCCCCGGGTATGGCCCCGGTTCAGCGCCATATTGCCCAGCCCGCCGCCGCCGATGGCGCCGGACATGGCCCCGTAGCCCAGGATGGTGATGAACGCCGTGGTGAACCCGGTGAGCAGGGAGGGCAGGGACTCGGGCAGGATCACCTTCCAGATGATCTGGAAGGGGGTGCAGCCCATGGCCTGGGCGGCCTCCACGGCGCCCCGGTCCATCTCCCGCAGGGAGCCCTCCACCAGCCGGGCCACAAAGGGGAAGGCGGCGATGGTCAGGGGGACGATGGAGGCGTTGGTGCCGATGGAGGTGCCCACAATGACCCGGGCCAGGGGAAACACCACCACCATCAGGATGAGGAAGGGCACCGACCGCAGCAGGTTGATGACCACGTTGAGCACCTTCATCAGGGGGGAGGGCAGGGGCCGCACGCCGTCGGACGCCCCCGCCACCAGCAGCACCCCCAGGGGCAGGCCGATGAGGTAGGCGAAGAGGGTGGCCAGCACGGTGGAATAGACCGTCTCCCAGGCGGCGAAGGCCAGGTTGTTCAGCAGGTAGGGCACCTGCTCCGCGATGTCCTTCACCAGCTCGGGGTCGGTGATGTGGAAAAAGGAGATGATCCACTCAGCCATGGTAATCCCGCACCTCCTCCATGGTCACGTTGGGCTGGTTTTTGATGTACGAAACGGCCTTGGCCGCCTCCGCCGGGTCCTCCGGCAGGCCCAGCAGCATGGTGCCGAAGGCCTGTCCGTTGACGTTGCGGGTGTCCGCCCCCAGGATATTCACCTTCACGCCGCAGTCGATGGCCAGGGAGGCGATGAGGGGCTCGTAAGACGACCCGCCGTTGAAGGCGATGCGGATGACGTTGGCGGCGGGCAGCTGGTCGATGACCACCCCGTCTGGGTAGACCAGGCGGCGGCCCGCCTCGGTCCGGGGGTTGGAGAACACCTGCTCCACCGTGCCCGTCTCCATGACCCGGCCGTGGTCCAGAATGGCCACGTGGGTGCAGATCTCCTCCACCACCGCCATCTCGTGGGTGATGACCACCACCGTGATGCCCAGACGGCGGTTGATGTCCTGGATGAGCCGCAGGATGTCCCGGGTGGTCTTGGGGTCCAGGGCGGAGGTGGCCTCGTCGCACAGCAGGATCTTGGGGTCGCAGGCCAGGGAGCGGGCAATGGCCACCCGCTGCTTCTGCCCGCCGGACAGCTGGGCGGGGTAGGCGTCCGCCTTGTCGGGCAGCCCCACCACCTCCAGCAGCTCCCGGGCCCGCTTTTCCGCGTCCGCCCGCTTCACGTGGGCAATCTCCATGGGAAAGCAGATATTGTTCAGGCAGGTGCGCTGCATGAGCAGGTTGAACTGCTGGAAGATCATGCTGATGGACCGCCGCTGGGCGATGAGCTCTTTGGCGCTCATGGCGCACAGGTCGGCGCCGTCGATGAGCACCTGGCCGGAGGTGGGCCGCTCCAGCAGGTTGATGCAGCGCACCAGAGTGGATTTGCCCGCGCCGCTCATGCCCACGATGCCGTACACCGCGCCGTCGCCGATGGTGAGGCTCACATCCGTCAGGGCGTGGAGCTGCCCCTCGGCGGTGGGGAACGACTTGGACACGTTTTTCAGTTCGATCATGGGGATCTCCCCTCTCTCTGGGGTAACAGTCTGCTCCCTATTGTATGCTCAAACCGGGGGCTTGTCAAGATGCGGGGGCCGGACAGCCCCCCGTCCGGCCCCCATCCCGGTCAGCCGCCCCGCCGTGCCTCCGGCCCCAGCAGCACCGGCTGGAGCTGCTCTCCCCGGCAGGCGGCCTCAATTGTCTCGGGCAGCAGGGTGAAGTCCGCCACCAGAGAGGCGGGCTTGCCCGCGCAGTCGTCCTGGCCCAGGGGGACGAAGTAGATGTTCCGGCGGCTGAGCATGGCCCCCAGGTTGGGGGCGCCCCCCGCCAGCGCGTCGTTGGAGGCCAGCGCCAGCACCAGCGGCCGCCCGTTGCGCAGGTGGGCCTTTGCCGCCATGGTGACGGCGGTGTCCGTCACCCCGTGGGCCAGCTTGGCCAGGGTGTTCCCGGTACAGGGGCAGATCGCCAGCACGTCCAGCAGCCCCCTGGGGCCGATGGGCTCCGCCTCCGCCACGGTGGAGATCACCCGGCGTGAACAGATGCGCTCCATCTCCCGCATGAAGTCGTGGGCCGCGCCGAAGCGGGTGTCGGTGGACGCCACCGCCTGAGACACGATGGGGGTCACCGGCCCAAACCGGGCGGCGGTCTGTTCCAGGGCGTCCAGCGCCCTGGACATGGTGCAGAAGGACCCGCAGAAGGCGAAGCCCACTCGTAATTCCTTTCGATTCACAGGTCTGATTCCTCCATGATATGATAGACGGTGTTTTTGATGTACCGGCCCGAGGTGACGGGGGCGGCCTTCCCCGGCAGGGACAGGGCCCAGATCACCCGCACCCCCAGGGCGGCGGCGGCGTCCATGTCCACCCCGCCAGGGCGGGAGGCCAGGTCGATGACCAGGGCCCGCTCCTTGAGGGCGGCCAGCTCCTCCACCCCCAGCACGGTGGACGGAACGGTGTTGTATACCAGGTCGTAGCTGCACAGCCAGTCGGAGAGTCGGTCCATCCCCTCGCTGCCCAGCCCCATGCTCTCGGCGGCGGCCCGCTGCTCATACCGCCGGGCGGCCACCCATACCCGGGCCCCCAGCCCCCGCAGGCGGGGGCCCAGCGCCCGCCCCAGGCGGCCGAAGCCGATGATCAGCACCCGGGCGTCGTGGAGGGTGATGGGCAGCTCCTCCATGGCGATCTGGAGGGCGCCCTCGGCGGTGGGGATCGCATTCATTACCGCCAGCTCCTCCCGGGCAAAATAGTCCCGCAGGATCAGGCCCCGTTCCCGGGCCATCTCCAGCAGCTCCTCCCCCGCCATCCCGGCGCATACCAGCTGCCCAGGCCGCAGGGCGTCCAGCACCTCCTCCAGCCCATGCTCTCCCGCGGCCAGAGGCGCGTTGAGCCGCCCCCCCGGACCCGCCGCCGGAAGCGGCAGAATCAGGCAGTCCGCCCGGTCCGCCCCGGCCATGGACGGCTCACATTGCATTCCCTCGCCCCGCTCCAGCGCGTAGCTATGTACGCTGTGGCCGTCGTCGGCCAGCAGCGCGGCCAGCGCGGCCTGACGGGGGTCGCCCCCCACCACCCAGATATTTTTTGCCCGCAGCATCACAAATTCCTCCCGTCCTGCGTTCGTCATCAGTCCAGTGTATTCGTTTCCGCGGACCGGGGTGACAGAGCGGGCCGTCTGCCCCCCGCTGTTGACAGATCCCATCCCGTCTGGTATACTGTTGGGCACAACTGAACATTGGGTATGTCTTCAGGGCAGGGTGAAATTCCCGATCGGCGGTACAGTCCGCGAGCGCTAACGCGCTGATTTGGTGCAACTCCAAAACCGACAGTATAGTCTGGATTTGAAGAAGGTGTGTTGAAACGGCCAGCTTTCAGCTGGACGGCTGCACTTTTTTCGCAACCTGCTCTGTTGACGCCGCAGCACACCTGAATCATGGACACCTGAACGGCATCTCCGATGCGTTCGGGTGTCATTTTTTTCAGGAGGTCTTTTTATGAACAGCAAAACAAAAAAAATTGCGGCGGTCGGCATACTCTGCGCCCTCGCCTATGGGGCGGTGGCGGTGGGGCGTATCCCATTGGTGCTCTTTCTGAAATACGATCCCAAGGATGTGGTCATTGCCTTCAGCGGGTTTGCGTTCGGCCCGTCCGCCGCCCTGGCATCCGCCCTGATCGTGTCCCTCGCGGAGCTGCTGCTCCCCGTCTTTTTGCCGTTCAATCTGATCAAGGGCGGGCTGAACGCGGTCATCGCCATGCTCTTATACCAGCCGGTCACGGCCGCGCTGCGGCGCTCCCGCCTGTGGGGACATCCATAATCCTCCGCCGTATTTTTTCCGGCCCTGCAAGATATTGTGCAAAACCGGGCATACTACCCCTACCAAAATACATTGGAGGGAATCCTATGACAAACCCGTACGAAAACTACCACAAGGGCAACGTGGACTTCATGCGGAGCCGCACCCGGGAAAACCTGATGCGCTCCTTCGCCGGGGAGAGCCAGGCCCGCAACCGCTACACCATCGCCGCCTCCGCCGCCCGGAAGGAGCGGCTGGAGGCGGTGGCCCGGGTCTTTGAGTTCACCGCCGACCAGGAGCGCGCCCACGCCAAGGTGTTCTACGACCTGCTGCTGCCCTCCGCCGGGCAGAACATCGCCATCGACGGCAACTATCCCATCGACCTGTCCGACAAAACCCTGGACCTGCTGAAGGCCGCCCGGCACAACGAATACCAGGAGTTTGAGCACGACTACGCCCAGTTCGCCAAGCTTGCCCATCAGGAGGGCTTCGACCTCATCGGCGGGCAGTTTGAGCTCATCGCCCAGATTGAAAAGACCCATGGGGACCGCTTTGACGCGCTGGCGGACCATCTGGAGCAGGGCACCCTGTTCGCCGCAAGGGAGGAGACGCTGTGGATGTGCCTCAACTGCGGAGAGATCGTCCGCTCCTCCATCGCCCCCCAGACCTGCCCCGTCTGCCGCCACGGCCAGGACTACTTCGTCCGGCTGGATATGGCGCCGTATACGCTGGGCAAGTAATTTCACAGGGCCTTGTCACGCTGCGCCTGTTCGCGACGCGCGGCTTCCCGCCGTCTCGGACAAAACCCATCCGGGCCTTCGGCCCTCCTTGGGCTTTTGTCCTCGCTTCGGTCCATCCGCGCTGCTCACGACGGCTCCGCGCTTCTCCCTCTTGCTTTTCCTGTCAAGACAGCTTATAATGGAACCACTACCGACAGGGAGGGATTCTCCATATGAAGCGTGACGTAAACTATACCATGCTCACCGATTTCTATGAGCTGACCATGGGCAACGGCTACTTTCAAACCGGAATGGCCCAGCGGATCTGTTACTTCGACGTGTTCTTCCGCAGCGTCCCCGACGGCGGCGGCTTCGCCATCGCGGCGGGCCTGGAGCAGGTGATCGACTATATCCAGAACCTCCACTTCGACCAGGAGGACATCGAATATCTCCGGGGCAAGGGCTGCTTCGCCCCGGAATTTCTGGACTACCTGCGGGATTTCCGGTTCACCGGCGATATCTGGGCCGTGCCGGAAGGCACCCCCATCTTCCCCCGGGAGCCCATCCTCACCGTCCGGGCCCCCGCCATTCAGGCCCAGTTCGTGGAGACCTATATTCTGCTGGCCCTGAACCACCAGTCCCTCATCGCCACCAAGTCCAACCGCATTGTCCGGGCCGCCGGCGGCCGCCCGGTGTCCGAATTCGGCTCCCGGCGCGCCCAGGGCTCCGACGGCGCGGTGCTGGGGGCCCGGGCCAGCTACATCGCCGGAGCCAGCGGCACCGCCTGCGCCATGGCCGACGAGCTGTACGGCACCCCCGCCACCGGCACCATGGCCCACTCCTGGGTGCAGATGTTCCCCGACGAGTACACCGCCTTCAAAACCTACTGCCAGGTCTATCCCCAGGCCGCCACCCTGCTGGTGGACACCTACAATGTGCTCCACTCCGGCGTGCCCAACGCCATCCGGGTGTTTCAGGAGCTGGGCATCACCACCGGCGGCATTCGGATCGACTCCGGCGACCTGACCTACCTGTCCAAGCAGGCCCGGAAAATGCTGGACAACGCGGGGCTGCCCGGCATCAAGATCGTGGCCTCCAACTCCCTGGACGAGTACATCATCCGGGACCTGCTCACCCAGGGTGCCCGGATCGACGCCTTCGGCGTGGGCGAGCGGCTCATCACCTCCAAGAGCGAGCCGGTATTCGGCGGGGTGTACAAGCTGGCCGCCATCGAGGAGGAGGACGGCGCCGTCACCCCCAAAATCAAGATCAGCGAGAACGCCGCCAAGGTCACCCTGCCCCACTTCAAGAAGGTGTACCGCCTGTTCGAGAACGCCACCGGCAAGGCCATGGCCGACTATATCTGCGTCCACGACGAACAGCCCGACTTCACCCAGCCCCTGGAGCTGTTCGACCCGGAGGCCACCTGGAAGCGCAAAACCGTCTCCGACTTCACCGTCCGGCCCCTGCTGGCCCCCATCTTCCGCAATGGGGAGCTGGTGTACCAGATCCCCACCATCCAGCAGTCCCGGGCCCACTGCCAGCGGGAGGTGGACAGCCTGTGGGACGAAGTCAAGCGCTTTGAATACCCCCACAATTACTACGTGGACCTCTCCCAGAAGCTGTGGGATGTGCGCGCCGCTCTGCTGGCGGCCCGGCATTGAGCCATGAGAGCGGTTATATACGCCATGCACAAGGAGGTGGCCCCCCCTTTTGACGGGGGGCAGGCCCTGCCCAACTCCCCCCGGCTGGAGCTGCGCCAGGTGTCCAAAAGCCTGCTGGTGTGCGTGTGCGGCGTGGGAAAGGTCAACGCCGCCCTGGCCGCCCAGTACCTCATCGACCACGTCCGCATTTCCGAACTGTGGAACGCCGGGGTGGCCGGCTGCCTCACCGACCTGCCCGCCGGCACCCTGGTGGCCGTCACCGCCTGCCTCCAGCACGACATCGACACCTTCGGCGACCCGCCAGGGCTGGTGCCCGTGCTGAATCAGGTGGAGCTGCCCTGCACCTTCTGGGAGGACACCCTGGGCGCCCTCACCGACGCGGGACTGAACGCCGTCCCCGGCATCGCCGCCAGCGGCGACTGGTTCGGCCGGGATCTGAACCGGGCCGCCTTCCTCCGGGACCATTTCCGCGCCCTGGTGTGCGACATGGAGGCGGGCGCCATCGCCCAGGTGTGCGCCCGGAACCGGGTGCCCTTCCACGCGCTGAAGGTGGTGTCCGACCACCTGTTCCACCCCTCCCAGTACGAGGAGTACCAGACCAACCTGCCCGCCGCCGTGGAGCTGCTCAGCCAGGGGCTGGCAGCGGCCATGTATCTGTCATAAGGAGCGTGTTGTCCCATGGAATTGGAACGAATTGCCAGCTTTACCGTTGACCACACCCGGCTGCTGCCCGGGATGTACCTGTCCCGCCGGGACGAAAACGTGGTCACCCTCGACCTGCGGTTCCGCCGCCCCAACACCGGGGATCTGCTCAGCAACGCCGCCCTCCACTCCATTGAGCACATCGCCGCCACCCTGCTGCGCAACAGCCCCGAAAAGGACGCGGTGGTCTATTTCGGCCCCATGGGCTGCCAGACCGGGTTTTACGCCCTGTTTGACGAGAGCCGGCTGCCTCTGGCGGACATTGTGGCGCTGCTGAAGCGGGTGTTCCGGCAGGCCGCCGCCTGGGACCGGGAGATGCCCGGCAAAAGCGCCGTGGAGTGCGGCAACTACCGCAATCTGGACGTGGCGGTGTGCCGGGAGGAGTGCGCCGCCTACGCCGACCTTATCCGGGACTGGACGGTGGAACAGCTGGACTACGATTACAAATCCTGACACAAAAAGGACGGGCGCCGTGCCGGTGGCACGGCGCCCGTTTTTTTCTGTTCCCTTCCGGTCCGTCAGACGGCCCGTCTGGCGGCCCGCGCCGTCTGAGGGTCCCCGTCCAGGGAAATGCGGTCCGCAATCATGGCGATAAACTCGCTGTTGGTGGGCTTGCCCTTGGCGTTGGACACGGTGTAGCCGAAATATTTCTGAAGAGTCTCCAGGTCGCCCCGATCCCAGGCCACCTCGATGGCGTGGCGGATGGCCCGCTCCACCCGGCTGGCGGTGGTGCCGAATTTCTTGGCCACCGCCGGGTACAATACCTTGGTCACGGCATTGATGATCTCCATGTCCGCAACCGCCAGGCCGATGGCCTCCCGGAGATACTGATAGCCCTTGATGTGGGCGGGTACGCCGATCTCGTGGATGATGGCGGTCACCTGGCGCTCCAGCTCCCGGGCCGCGTCCTCGGGCTGGACCGCCTCCGGCTCCACCGCCTGGGTGAGCAGGCGGGCCCGCTCAATCACCGACTGGGCCCGGCAGGGCTTGAGCATGCAGTAGTCGCCGCCCCGCCGGGAAATCTGCTCCGCCAGGGCCGGACTGCTGAAGGCGGACAGCACCAGCACCCGGGTCCGATCGTCTCCCAGCTCGTCCAGCACCTCCAGCCCGTCCATCTCCGCCAGCATCAGGTCCATGATCACCACGTCCGGCCGGTGGCGGCTGATGAGGTCCAGCAGCTCTTCCCCGCTGCCCGTCTGGGCGCACACCGCCAGGTCATCCTCCTTCTGAATCATATCCGCCAGCAGCTCGCGGAACTCCTCCGACGCATCCGCCAGCACGATTTTCTTCCTATCGCTCATGTTCCTGTTCCTTTCCGGTCCACGACCTGAGGTTTTACGTTCTGTTTTACCAAATTTTGGTGCACCCTTAAAATACCACAGATTCCCCCAGATGGCAAGAAGGTTTTCCAGTTTTTAGCAAAGTTTTCTTCGACATTTGCTGTCGAAACCGCGTCTTATCCAAGTTTTAGCAATCAAAAAATCATAAATTACTGTTAGTTATCACACTGCTGGAGCATCCGGCCCACATAGATGCCGTATCCGCTGGCGGGGTCATCCACCATCACGTGGGTCACCGCCCCCACCATTTTCCCGTCCTGCAGGATGGGGCTGCCGCTCATCCCCTGGACAATGCCGCCGGTGGCGTCCAGCAGCCGCTGGTCGGTGACGCGGATCAGGTAATCCCGGCAGTCCTCCGCGCTCTCGGGAAACACCTTGGCGATCTCAATGGCGTACTCCTCCACCTGATCCCCCGCGATGTTGCACAGGATGGTGGCCGCTCCGGGCTTCACCTGGTCCCGCCGGGCAATTTCCACCGGCGCGCCCTGGGCCCAGCTGCTGTCCGCCATCACGCCGAACACGCCGCCGCTGGTGTTGGCGTGGAGCAGGCCCAAGGTGGAGCTGGTGTCAAACACGCCCTGGAGCTGGCCGGGGTCGCCCGCCTTGCCCTTCTCCACCCCGGCCACGGTGGCGGGGAGGATGGAGCCGCTCTCCAGCGGCATGAGCAGGGCGGTGTCCACGTCGTTGATGCCGTGGCCCAGCGCCCCGAAGGCTCCGGTGTCCGGGCAGTAGAAGGTCACCGTCCCAATGCCCGCCATGGAGTCCCGAATCCACGCCCCCAGCTTGTAGGCCCCGTCGGCGGAGCACAGCGCCGCCTGGGCGGTGAGCTGCACCTGCTTGTCGTCCCGGATGGCCCGGATGGACATGGCCTCTCCCTCCAGCTCCTGGAGCAGAGCGGATACCTCTTCAATGGTGTCCACCTCGGTGGAGTTGATGTGGGTGATGATATCCCCCTCCTTCAGGCCGCAGGCCCTGGCCGGGTTCACATTGCCCCCCTCGGTGGCGATGTCGGAGGTGCCCACCACCACCACGCCGTCGGAAAACAGCTTGATGCCCACCGCCTTGCCCACCGGCACCACCGTGGGCGCGGCGGCGCAGGCTGTGGCCACGGCCGGCCACAGGGTCACCGCCGCCGCCAGCAGCAGTCCCAGCCCCCGCAGAACCGCCGCCCCCATATATGGTCTTGCTTCTTCATTCAAATCCATTCACCGCCTTTTTCAAACTGACGGAGGTCCGGGCGGCGGCGGAACGGCGTTCCGCGGGCGCCCGAACGCCCGCCCTCTTAATATGGCGGCGGAGCCGGAATTTCACCGTGGGAAAGTCAGGCGGGTTTGACAGGGCGTCCGCCAGGGAGGCGGCGGTTTCAGGCCTTCCGGCCTCTATCCTGGAAAAATCCGGCCGGGCCGGAGAAATTTGGACAAAATTCGACAAAACCTGTGAAAAAAACATGTCCGGTTCAAACATAGTCTGCCCGGTGGACGTCATACTTTAATAGGGAAATGAGGGGTGTGATCATGGAAAAATCGACCAAAAAACTGCTGTTTACCTATCTGGCGGCCGCCGGGCTGGGCGTATTGCTCCATTTCCTGTACAGCTGGCTGCCCAATCCGGTGCTGGCGCTGATCTCCCCGGTGCGGGAGAGCGTGTGGGAGCACGTGAAGCTGCTCTACTTCCCCATGCTGGGGACGGCGCTGCTGCTGGGCCGGGGCGGCGCCGGAATGGGCCGCGCCCCCTGGCTGCTGAGCACGGTCCTGGTGTGCGCCGCCCTGCTGGGGGCCGGTTACCTGTACCACATCGTCCTGCGGGGGGAGAGCCTGTACGCCGACCTGGCCCTGTACTTCGTGCTGCTGGCGGTGGGCTTCCTGCTCCCCCGGCTGCTGTGGCCCCTGTGTGAGTGGCCGGGGACGGACAAGGCGGCGGTGTTCCTGGCCGCCCTGCTGGGGGCGCTCATCGTGTGGTTCACGTTCTTCCCGCCTATGGCGGCGCTGTTCGCCGATTTGAGCGGCGCGGTGCGGACGTTTTTGACGATCCCGGTGTAGCGCCGCGTGTGCCGGGAGGGGCGGTACCCGCTCCTCCCAAACGGGAAGCCGCCGTCACCGCACCTGCCCTGTCCCGTGGACCACGTACTTATAGGTGCACAGCTCCGCCAGGCCCATGGGCCCCCGGGCGTGGAGCCGCTGGGTGGAGATCCCCATCTCGCAGCCCAGGCCGAACACGCCTCCGTCGGTAAACCGGGTGGAGGCGTTCCAGTACACCGCGGCGGAGTCCACCAGGGCGGTGAACCGGCGGGCGGTCCCGGCGTTTTCGGTGACCACGGCCTCCGAGTGGCCGGTGGAGTGGGCGGCGATGTGGGCGCAGGCCTCGTCCACGCCGCCCACCACCTTCACCGCCAGGATATAATCCAGGAACTCCGTGTCAAAGTCCCGCTCCCCGGCGGGAGTCCCGCCGATGAGGGCCCCCGCGGCGGGGTCCAGCCGCAGCTCCACCGGGATCAGGCCCCGGGCGGCGCGGGCGTCCACCAGCCGTTCTTTCAGCCGGGGCAGAAAGGCCCCGGCGATGTCCCGGTGGACCAGGCACACCTCGGCGGCGTTGCACACGCTGGGCCGGGAGCACTTGGCGTTGTCCACAATGTCCAGCGCCATATCCAGGTCCGCGTCCTTGTCCACATAGACGTGGCAGATGCCGGTGCCCGTCTCAATGACGGGGACGGTGGCGTTGTCCACGCAGGCCCGGATGAGCCCCGCGCCCCCCCGGGGGATCAGCAGGTCCACCAGGCCGGAGGCGGTCATCAGCTCGTGGGCGGACTGGCGGGTGGTGTCCTCCACCAGCCCCAGGGCGTCCTGGGGGAGCCCCGCGGCGGACAGGCCCTCCCGCAGGGCGTCCACGATGGCGGCGGCGGAGCGGTGGGCCTCCTTGCCGCAGCGCAGCACGCAGGCGGAGCCCGCCTTCAGGGCCAGCGCCGCCGCGTCGGATGTGACGTTGGGGCGGCTCTCGTAGATGATGGCGATGACCCCCATGGGCACGGAGGTCTTTTCGATGACCAGGCCGTTGGGCCGCGCCTCCCGGCGGAGCACCAACCCCACCGGGTCGGGGAGGGCGGCCACCTCCCGCACGCCGTCCGCCATACCCTTGACGCGGCCCCCGTCCAGGGCCAACCGGTCCAGCATGACCTCGGACACCGTCCCCCTCGCCGCCGCCAGGTCCAGGGCGTTGGCCTCCAAAATGGCCGGGATATGGGCCTCCAGCCCGTCCGCCATGGCGGCCAGAGCCCGGTTTTTCACGTCGGGACTGGCCAGGGCCATGGCGCGCTTCGCCTCCTTGGCCCGCTGCAACAGCTCCAGCGTAGTCATGAATCCTCTCTCCTTCCGATGAAGCGGGTGCCGGTGTGCCGGCCCCCCGCGATGTCGTACAGCAGCTCCGGGCGCTGTCCGTTGGCAATGACCATGTCGCAGCCGCAGGCCATGGCGATCTCCGCCGCCTTCAGCTTGGTGGCCATGCCGCCGGTGCCCAGGGCGGAGCCGGGGGACCCCGCCAGGGCGCGCAGCTCCGGGGTGATCTCCCGCACCTCCGGGATGAGGACGGCATGGCCGTCCTTGCGGGGGTCGGCGGTGTACAGCCCGTCGATGTCGCTGAGCAGAATGAGAAGGTCCGCCCCCACGCACTCCGCCACAATGGCGGACAGGGTGTCGTTCTCCCCGATGGTGGTGGCCACCCCCACCTCGTCGGTGGCCACCGCGTCGTTCTCGTTGACCACCGGCAGGGCGTTGAGCTCCAGCAGGCGGGCCACGGCGTTCTGGAAGTTCTGCCGCCGCTGGGGGAAATTCACGTCCTCCGCCGTCAGCAGCAGCTGGGCCACGGTGTGGTTGTACTCCCCGAACAGCTTGTCATAGGTATACATCAGCTCGCACTGGCCCACGGCGGCGGCGGCCTGCTTGGTGGGCATATCCGCCGGACGCCCCGGCAGGTTCAGCTTGCCCACCCCCATGCCGATGGCTCCGGAGGACACCAGCACCAGCCGGTGCCCCCCATTTTTTAAGTCGGACAGCACCTTCACCAGCTCCTCCACCCGGCGGATGTTCAGCCGCCCGGAGGGATGGGCCAGGGTGGAGGTGCCCACTTTCACCACAATCTTCATGATGTCTATCCTCGCTGTTTATTATGTGAAAATCATTACGTATTGTATTTAAAATATCCAAGCAACAGAACATTTTTCTCTTCTATCATACCACACTAAAGCAAAAAAGGAAAGCCCGGATTTTGGGCTTTCCCTTTTCTCACGTCCGCGCTCCCAGCGACTGAATCTCCCTTTGCAGGCTGTCCAGAAAGCGGGCGGCGGGGACGCCGTCCATCTGCGTGTGGTGGAACTGGAAGGAGATGGGCAGCTCCGCCCGCCACAGCCGCCTGCGGTACTTTCCCCAGATCAGGAAGGGGTTGTTGTAAATCCCCGCGTAGATGTTCACCGCGCCGTCCAGCTCATAGCCCGCCAGGGCGGAGGTGCCGATCACCATGTGGCTTCCGCTCAGGTCATAGGGCGCGCCGCTGTCCCGGACCCGGCCGGTCAGGGCCAGATAATCCCGGTTGAACCGGTCCAGCTCCCCGGAACAGGGGATATCGCAGGTGCTGATGTCCCCGGCCGCCGTGTCCACCACCGTGCTGACCGCCAGCCGGTCGTACCGCATCAGCTTTCCCCCGGCGGGGAGGGTATAGAATTCCTCCGTCCGGCCCGCCGCCCTGCCGACGCACCAGCACAGCAGCATGTTGAATTTCAGCTTCCGGCGGCGGCTGAACCGCACCAGCCGGGTCACATCCAGCGTCTTGAACAGGGTGAGCATGGGCTGGGGCGCGTTCATCCACAGCTCAAACGCCGCCGCCCGCCCGGACTGGGCGGGGTCTATCTCTGTTACCATGTCTGTTTCCTTTCGCGCCTCAGCGCTCCGCCAGATAGTCCGCCAGCCGCCCCAGGGTCCTGGGGGTGCACACGGCGGTGACTGTGATCGTCTCGCCGTACTCCACCTTCTCCACCCTGGCCTCCCGGTAGAGCTGGTCCAGCAGTCCGCCCCTGTCGTAGGGCAGGCGCAGCTCCACCCGGCGGGTCCCGGCGTCCAGCCGCTTTTCAACGGCGGACAGCAGCTTGTCCAGCCCCGCCCCGGTTTTGGCGGAGATGGACACCATGTCCTCTCCATGGGGCAGAATGTCCCCCACGAACTTGTCGCACTTGTTGAACACCTCCAGCCGGGGGGTCGGCCCCGCCCCCAGCTCCTGGATGAGCCGGTCCACCACCGCCGCCTGTTCCCGCCAGCCGGGGTCGGAGGCGTCGATGACGTGGAGCAGCAGGTCGGCGAAGGTGAGCTCCTCCAGGGTGGCCTTGAAGGCGTCCACCAGCTGGTGGGGCAGCTTGGAGATGAAACCCACGGTGTCCGAGATGAGCACGGTGCAGGTGTCGGACAGCTCCAGCATCCGGGTGGTGGTGTCCAGGGTGTCGAAGAGGCGGTCGTTGGCGGGGATGTCCGAGCCGGTGAGGGCGTTGAGCAGGGTGGACTTGCCCGCGTTGGTGTAGCCCACAATGGCCACCACCGGCACCTCGTTCTTCTCCCGGCGCTCCCGCTGGGTGGCCCGCACCCGGCGCACGTCCTTCAGCTCCTCCTCCAGCTTGGCGATCTTGCGGTGGATGTGCCGCCGGTCCGACTCCAGCTGCGTCTCGCCGGGGCCCCGGGTGCCAATGGCGCCCTCCTGGCGCTCCAGGTGCTTCCACATGCCCGTCAGCCGGGGCAGCAGGTACTTGTACTGGGCCAGCGCCACCTGCAAACGCCCCTCACTGGTCCGGGCCCGCTTGGCGAAGATGTCCAGAATGAGGGCGGAGCGGTCCATGACGGTGACCCCCAGCTCCTCGGTGAGCACCCGCTGCTGGGAGGGGGACAGGGGGTTGTCAAAGATGACGATGTCCGCCCCCAGGCTCCGGACCAGCTCCTTGAGCTCCGCCGCCTTGCCCTCGCCCACGAAGGTGCGGGGATCGGGGGCGGAGCGGTTTTGCAGCACCGTGCCCAGACAGGTCCCTCCCGCCGTGTCCAGCAGAGCGGCCAGCTCCTCCAGGGACTCCTCCGTGGCGTTCTCCTCCCGGGTGAGGCAGGGGGCGCTGAGGCCCGCCAAAATGGCCCGGTTGATCTCTTTTACTTGGGTTTTGTCAAACATATGGGTAAAATACCTCGTTTTCTCCGGAGTTTAAACCTTTTTCAGCGCCTCCACAATCTCTCCCCAGTACATGGTGTGCCAGTCGCTGTTGGGATACCACTTCTCTCTCACGTCCTCCGGCATGAGGGCGGAGTCCATGGGCACGGCCATTCGCTTGCGGCACACCAGCACCAGCTCCGCCTGCTCAAAATAGGGGGCGTTCCCCGCTCCTGCCGCAACTGTAAAGCCGCACTCCTTCACCTTGTCCGCGTCCCGGCCGCTCCTGGTGCCGCACAGGTTCAGCTGGGGGCGGTACTTCCCATCAAAAAAGGACAGGGTGAAATACTCGTTTTCATCCACAAACCGCCTGGTGTACCGCTGGGGGCGGATATAACAGGTGGCCATGGGCGCCCCCCACAGCACTCCCAGCCCGCCCCAGGAGGCGGTCATGGTGTTGCAGCGCTCCGGCGTGCCGGCGGTGATGAGCATCCACTGGTCGCCGATGGCGGAAAAGGGGTTGAGGGTCAGGCTTTTGGGACCGACATTCTGAAACATGGCGGGAACCTCCTGTTTTGGCGATATCATCAGTATATGCACTCGGGGCGGAAAAGAGAAAGACCCGCCGCAATTGCTTGCAACGGGTCTTTGAACGACAGGTTTCAGCCCAGGCCGAACTTCTTGTTGAAGCGGCTGACGCGTCCGCCGGTATCCACCATCTTCTGCTTGCCGGTGTAGAAGGGGTGACACTTGGAGCAGACTTCCACCTTGATGTCCTTCTTGGTCGAGCCAGTCTCGATCACGTTGCCGCAGGCGCACGTAATGGTGGTCTGCTTATAGTTGGGATGGATGCCTTCCTTCATGGAATTCACCTCTTTCTGTCTCATCAAAAGTCAGGGAGCATAAGGGCTCCTTGTAAACGCAAGGTGTATGATATCACGGACGGGGGAAAATTGCAAGTGCTTTTTTTAAATTTGTGCGGCTTTGCCCCAAATTATAGCTCCACCGCCCAGCCCTCGTCGGGGCAAAGTCCGCTCTGTTCCGCTTCCGCCTCCGGCAAAAGCTCCACCCGCTCCCTTGCCCCTCCTCTCCCCACAAAAGCTGAGGGGCGCTTTTGCGGGGGCCCCTATATTTTCACTGAGCAACCGGCACTAAAGAACCACAGGTACCGGCGCTTGACGGCCAGCCCCGCCGCCTGGGACAGCGCCCGGGCGTAGGCGTCCAGCTGGGGGCGGTAGTCCCGGGCGCGGCGCTCCACATCCTCCCCGCTCACCCGGTCCGTCTTGAAGTCCACCACGGTGACGGCGCCGTCCTCCTCCACAAACCAGCAGTCCACCACCCCCTGGAGGAGCACCTCCTCCCCCGGTCCGGCCTCGGGGTAGTAGTCCGCCGCCGGCGCCAGCAGGGAGAATTTGAACTCCCGCTCCACCCGGCCCGACCGGCGCAGGCGGACGCCCAGCTCCGAGCGGAAAAAGGCCAGAATATCCGCCGGATTCACCGCGTTTCCCTGCTGGGGGGTGATGTACCGCCCCTCCACCAGCCGGGTGACCTCATCGGCAATGTCTCCGAAGCTGTCCGTGCGGCCGTAATCCAGATACTGCATCACCATGTGCAGGGCGGTGCCCCGCTGGGCCGGAGTGAGGGGCCGCTCCCCCTCGAATACCGGCCGCCGCAGGGAGGTCTGGGGGGAGGCGGGGCGCAGCTCCACGGCGTCCTCCGATACCTCCGCGTCCTTCTCCCGCCCCTTGAGCTGGGTGGCGGTGAGCTTGGAGGGGATGGCGGCGCAGGCCCCGTGGGGATACCGCCAGCTCAGCCGCTCCGCCAGACCGGCGGTGCCGGCCCCCCCGGAGGGCTCCGCCTCCCCCCCGCCCAGGCCTTGGGCCCGCTCCAGCTCCGCCCCGGACAGCAGGCGGATGTCCCAGGGGTATCCCTCTTCCGCCGGAGGATCGGGGCGGGGCGCCTCCAGATTCGCCCAGAGGGGGGCGCTGTCCCGGCGGCACAGCACGGGGGCGAGCACCCACTCCGCCATGGACCGGGCCGCCCCCATCTGCCGGGGGGGCGGAGGGCACTGGGCCTGTCCCGCCAGGGTTTCCAGGCTCCCGCCCCGCCCGTTGACGGCGGTGAACAGGATCAGTTTGTGCTCCGCACGGGTCATGGCCACGTAGAGCAGCCGCATCTCCTCCGCCCGGAGCTGCCGCCGCAGGCGCAGGGCCACCCCGTCCCGGGCGATGGTGGTGTACCGCAGCCCCCGTTCCCGGTCCACCCGCTTGGGCCCCAGGCCCAGCTCCGGGTGAAACAGGACGGTGGCCTTGGCGTCCGCCTCGTTGAACTGCCGGTCCAGCCCGCACACCAGCACCACCGGGAACTCCAGCCCCTTGGAGCGGTGGATGGACAGGATGCGCACCCCGCCCGTCTCGCTCCCCGGCACGGGGACGGTCAGGCCGTTCTCCGCCATCCGGCTCAGATGGAGCAGGAAGGCCATCAGCCCCCGGTGCCCCCCGCTCTCAAACCGGGCCGCCTCGTCGTACAGCGCCATCAGGTTGGCCCGCCGCCGCCGGCCGTCGGGCATGGCGGCGAACACGGCGGGCACGTCCAGCCTGCCGTAGAGGCGCCACAGCAGCCGGTGGCTGCTCTCCTCCGCCGCCAGCTCCCGCAGCTCGTCCAGCAGGGCCAGGAAGTCCGCGCAGTCCTCCTCCCCCCGGTCCGCCCCGGCGGCCAGGCACTGGTACACCGTGCCCTCCCCCGACCCCCGGAGGCGGGCCAGCCGGTCCGGGGTGAAGCCGAACAGCGGCGAGCGCAGCGCCGCCAGCAGGGGCACGTCCTGCCGGGGGTTGTCCGCCGCCTGCAGCAGGGCGATGACCACCGAGATTTCCGTCGTTCCAAAGAACTCCTGTCCCCCGTCGGCGGACCAGGGGATGGACAGCTCGTCCAGGGCGGCGGCGTAGTACCGCAGCACCGGCCCCGGCGAGCGCAGCAGGATCACGATGTCCTCCGGCCGGACGGGCCGGTCCCCGATGGGCAGGCCGCTGTCCAGCAGCGCCCGGACGCGGCGGGCGGCGGCCCGGGCGGCCACCAGGTCCTTGTCCGTTTTCTCCTCGTCCTCCCCGCCGGCGAGGGCGGACAGATCCACGCAGTTCAGCTCCACGCGGTACCGGGGGTCGGGGGGCAGGTCCGCCCGGCCGGGCCGCAGGGCCTCGGCGGCGGTGTAGTCCAGCTCCCCGGCGGTCCGGGTCATCACGTTCCGAAAAATGAAGTTCGTCCCGTCCAGCACCTCCGGCCGGGACCGGAAGTTGTCCGACAGCAGGATTTTGCGGCCCTGGCCGGGGGCGGCCTCCTCCGCCGGGGGCCAGCGGCGGTATTTGTCCAGGAATATGGCGGGGTCCGCCAGCCGGAAGCGGTAGATGGACTGCTTCACGTCCCCCACCATGAACAGCCCGCCGCCCCCCGCCGCCAGCGCCCCGAAGATGGCGTTCTGCACGGCGTTGGTGTCCTGGTACTCGTCCACCATGATCTCCCGGAACTGCCGTCCCACGTCCCGGGCCAGGGAGGAGGGCGAGCCGTCCTCCTCCGTCAGCAGGCGCACCGCCAGGTGCTCCCCGTCGGCGAAGTCGATGAGACGGCGGCGGCGCTTCAGGGCGGCAAAGGCGGCGTCGAACCGGGCCGCCGTCTCCAGCAGGGCGCACATGGCGGGGCCCACCGCCCGCAGGTCGTCCATAGCCTGATCCGCCCCCACGTCAAACCGCTCCCCCAGCTTTTTCAGCTGGGCCTTGCACAGGTCCCGCAGGGCGGTCATCCGGGCCTTCAGCCCCGGGTCGCACTCCCCCTTTTTCGTCCCCGCCCGGGGAAAGGGGATTGGAAAGCAGGCCGCGGCGGCGTCCCAGCCCTGGCTCAGCCCATCCCGGAGCCGCTCCAGGCCGTCGATGGTCCCGTCCAGGGTGGGGCCGTAGTTCCGGTCCAGCAGGCCGTCCCAGGCGATCTCATTGCGCAGGGCGGTCATGGCGTCCAGCCAGTAGTCCGCCAGCTCGGAGGCGTCGGCCAGCAGGGCGCGGCCCCACGGGGTGTCCTCCGGGCCCATGCCGTCCGGCAGGACAAAGTCCGCCGTGCGCGACCGCAGCCACGCCGCCGGGTCCGGCTGGGCCTGCACCCGGCGGTGGACGTCCAGGATCACCTCCTCCAGGGTCTGGTCGTCCCGCTCCCCCGCCAGGGCGTCCACCAGGGCGGCAAAGGGGGCGTCCCGCTCCGCCGCGGCATACCGCCCCTCCAGCACCTCCTCCAGGGCCCGGCGGCGCAGCTCGTCCCCCTCGGCCTCGTCGCACAGGCGGAAGTCCGGGTCCAGATCCGCCAGATGGCCCCACTGCCGCAGCAGGTCCAGGCAGAAGGCGTCGATGGTGCAGATGGAGGCCTTGTACACCAGGGCGGCGTTCCGCCGCAGGTGGCGGTCCTCCGGCCGCCGGGCCAGCCGGGCGTGGATGGCGGCGGCAACGCGGTCCCGCAGCTCGGCGGCGGCGGCGTTGGTAAAGGTGATGACCAGGAAGCGGTCGATGTCCTCCCCCGCCTCCACATAGCCCATCAGCCGCTCCACCAGCACCCGGGTCTTGCCCGAGCCGGCGGCGGCGGACACCAGCAGATCGCCCCCCCGGTCCTCCACCGCGGCGCGCTGCTCCCTTGTCAGCTCAATGGCCATGGCCGTCCTCCTTCCGCTTCTCCATCCATTCCCAGAACTCCGCCGCCCGCACGCCCCGGCGGAACCGCCGCCGGTCCCCGCAGCCCTCCTCAAAGTGGCAGGCCGCCTGGTACTCGCACCAGCGGCAGGGGTTGTGGTCCGCCCCCCGCCAGTAGGGGTCGGCGTCGATGTTGCCCGCCGCCAGCTCCCCGGCGGCGGCGTTCAGGGCCTGGGTGATATACCGGTCCAGGGCGTCCATCTGATCCCCGCTGACCAGGTAATCCGTCCCGCCCCGGCCCGCGCTGACGGGCAGGAAGCGGTACTCGCCCCCCTCCGGCCGCTCCATGGCGTCCAGCACCGGCCGGTCGTTCAGCACCAGCCCCTGGCGGCGCAGCAGCCGGTCCCGGGCCCGCCGGACCTCCTGGTCCGTCATGCCCCGGTCGCCGTCCACCAGGGGCGTCCGGGCGGGGACGTACAGCACCCCGGCGGGGACGATCTCCCCCGGGCCCAGCACCCTCTCCCCCTCCCGGCTCAGGGCAAAGAGGTACAGCAGCATTTGCAGGCCCCGGCCGTCCTCCACGTCGGCGAAGTCAAAGCTCTTTTTGCCGGTCTTGTAGTCCACCACCCGCAGGTAGCGCTTCCCCTCGTGGAGCCACTGGTCCACCCGGTCCACATAGCCGGTGAGCCGCAGGCGGACCCCGTGCTCCACCTCCACCGGGGGCAGCTCCTTGCCGGGGCCGAAGCCCAGCTCAAAGGCGGCGGGGGCAAAGTCGGACGCGGCCAGCTCGGCGCACACGCTCCGGGCCACCGCCAGCGCCGCCTCCTTCATCCGGCCGAACAGGCACCGGAACCGGGCGGGCTCCCCCTCCAGGCCGGACAGCGCCTCCCGCTCGTACTGGTCCGCCGCCTCCCGGGACAGCCGGTCCACCCCCTCCCCGTCGTCCAGGGGGACGCCCGCCTCCCGGGCCCCGCTCAGGGTGCGCTCCAGCACATCGTGAACGAAGGTGCCGTAGTCCGACGGGCGGAAGGCCGCCCGCTGCCGGGGCTCCGCCCGCATGCCGAAGCGGAGGAAGTAGCTGAAGTGGCATGAGTTCACCAGGTCCAGCCTGCTGGCGGACATGGGCACGACAGTCCCGAACAGGGCGTCCACCGCGGGGCGGGACAGCCGCCCCCGCCGCCAGTTGGCCGCGCTTTGAACGCGTTCCACCCTGGGGGCCAGGCCGGGCACCGTCCGCAGAACCTCCGCCAGGGCCGGGTCCCGCCCCGCCAGCTCCAGGGCCGCGTCCGGCGCGGACAGCCGGACCCGGGGGTCCCCGCCGTCCAGCACGGGCCCGTCCGGGAAGAGGAGGCCCAGCCGCTCCCACAAAAAACAGGGGGTCTGGCCGTCCCCGGCGGCAAAGCTGACGTACAGCCGGCCGGAGGGGCGGCAGCAGGTCTCATAGGCGATGGTCAGCTCCCGGCGGAGCTTGTCCTCCTGCCGGGGGGCCAGCTCCACCTCCAGGGCGGACAGCGCGTCCCGGTCCTGGTCGGAAAACAGCCCCGGCGAAGGGGCGCAGTCCGGGATGGCGCCGCTGTCCGCCCCCAGCAGGAACAGCACCTTGACCTCCTTGTGGGCCATGCGGGGGGCGTCCCCCACCGTCACCGCGTCCAGGGACACGGGGATGGCCCCCACGTCGTACTGGCTGAGCACCAGGGAGAACAGCCGGGAAAACTCGTCCAGCTCCAGCACCGTCTCCCCCAGCAGCAGGGCGCACTGCTCCAGCCCCCCCACCAGGATGTCCCACAGCTGGCGGTACTGGGCGGCGGCGGTGCGGTCCCCCCGCCGGTCCAGGCTGTCCGCCCGGCGGGCCAGCCGGTCGGGCAGGCCGATGTCCTCCAGCAGGCGGTAAAGGGCCAGGGCCCGGCCCCGGCCGGTCTTGTCCCCGCCCTTCCGCAGCGTCTCCAGGGGCGCGATCACCCTGCGGCGCAGGGCGTCCAGCCGGGCCACCAGGGCGGTGTCCGCCTCGGAAAATTCCCTCCCGTACCCCTTGGGATGCATGTCCCAGGGCTTTTTTCGGGTCCAGGCGGACCCCTTCAGGTCCCAGGTGAGGGCGTAGTTCTCCAGCTCGTCCCGCTCCTCGCCGGTGATGCCCGTCAGCCCGGTTTTCAGGTACCGGAACAGCTCCTCATAGGGGTAGTTCTCCGCCGCCGCGGCCAGGGCGGAGGTCACCAGGGCCAGTACCGGCTTTTCCAGCACGTCCTCCATGGCGGAGCGGAACACCGGCACCCCGTACCGGGCAAACACGCTGTCGATGAGCTCGCCGTACCCGTCCATCCGCCGGGCGCACACGGCGATGTCCCGGCAGCGGTAGTGCTCCTCCCGCAGCAGCCGCAGGATTTCGGCGGCGCACCACTCCGCCTCCTGCCGGGGGGTGGCGGACCGAACCCGGACGGCGGCGCAGTCTCCGGCCCAGGGGGATTCCGGCGTGGGGCCGAACAGGTTCCGCTCCAAAAACACCAGCGAGGGATGCCGGGGCAGGGGCCGCTCCAGCGCCTCCTCCCGGACGGGGACGGCGTTGTCCCCCGCCAGCCGCGCCAGCCGCCGGGCGGCCCGGCGGGCGGGCTCAAACACGCCGGACGGGTCGTCCCCGGTATCGCACACCAGGGCGGCGGTCAGCTCCCCCTGGGCCATGAGGGCGGCCAGCACCCGCTCCTCCTGGGGGGTGAAGTCGGTGAAGCCGTAGACATAGAACGCCATCCCCGCCCCCCAGCGGGTGTCCTCCAGCTGGCGGGCCAGCCGGTCCAGCCGGCCTCGGGGGTCGGCGTGCCCCTCCGCCTCCAGCGCCTGATAGGCGGCGTAGATCAGCCCCAGGTCCCGGAGCTTGTCCCCCTGGCGGCCGCCCAGCTCCTCCCCGGCGGTGATGAGGGCCTCCGGCTCCACCCGGTAGGAGCGGCACTCGTCCACCGTGGCCAGCAGGCCGGTGAGAAAGGCGGGCTTCCGGGAGGGGGCCCGGTAGGTGGTCAGGGCGTCGGACACCTGCCGCAGGGCGGCGTACATCAGCAGCATCCGGCCCCCCGCGTCCAGCATGGGGGCGGCCCCGCCCCCGGCGGCGTCGGTGAGCCGCCCCGCCAGCCGGGTGAAGGACAGCACCTCGCAGAACATGGACGCCCCGCCCCCCAGGGCGGCGCACATGGCCCGCTCGCTCTCGTGGGAGAACTGCTCGGGCACAATGAGCAGACGGCGGCGGGCCTTTGACCGTCCCATCCGCTCCAAGAGCTCCCCCCGGATGTCCCGGCCCGCCCGGGCGTACAGCAGCGTCAGCATGGCGGGGTCCCCCTTTCGCGTTTTTTCTTTTATGATAGCACACCTTCATGGGGAAAAAAAGCTGTTGACAAATCCAACCCAATCTGGTATGCTGTTTTGGCAAAAGGAAGCAGGAATGGCGCCGCCGTCCTCACCTCCCGCCGCGGGCGAAGGGGTTAATCATGGTGAACTCCGCACGGGGACCGTGCGGGCTTCGTTGTGGACGTGGGTGCCGTAGTGCATCCGCGTATTTTATTTTTTATCTGGAGGTGCGTGACCATAGCTAATACGGCTCATCAGATCAACGAGGAGATCCGCGACCGGGAGGTACGGCTGATCGGCGCCGACGGCGCTCAGCTGGGCGTCATGTCCGCCCGGGAGGCTCAGGCCCGCGCCGACGAGGCCGGGCTGGACCTGGTCAAAATCTCTCCCACCGCCGTCCCCCCCGTGTGCAAGCTCATGGACTACGGCAAGTACCGCTTTGAGCAGGCCAAGCGGGAAAAGGAGGCCAAAAAGAACCAGCACGTGGTGGAGATCAAAGAGGTGCGGATGTCCCCCGGCATCGACATCGGCGACTTCAACACCAAGCTGCGCAACGCCCAGAAGTTTCTGGCGGAGGGCAACCGGGTAAAGGTCACCGTCCGTTTTCGGGGCCGGGAGATGGCCCACACCGACATCGGCCGGAAGCTGCTGCTGGACTTTGCCGAGCAGTGCGGCGAGCTGGCCGTGCTGGACAAGGAGCCCAAGCTGGAGGGGCGGCACATGAGCATCTTCCTGTCGGCCAAGAGCGCCAAGAGCAACAAACAGTGAGCAGGAAGCGTGGAGCAGGCGGCTGCGAGGGAGCTTGGAACGGAGCGAGGCCGAGCGCAGGGGCGCACAGCGCCCCGCAGACCAGGCCGAGTCGAAGCGAAAGCGACCGAGCGGTCAGCCGCGTGCGAAGCGTGACATCATTTAACTCAACTACGAAAAGGAGACAACCGCCATGCCTAAAGTGAAAACCCACAGCGGCGCTAAGAAGCGTTTCAATCTGACCAAGAACGGGAAGGTCAAGCGCGCCCACGCCAACAAGAGCCATCTGCTCAACGGCCACGGAAAAACCCGCAAGCTCAAGAGAGGCCTCCGCAAGGGCGGCTACGCCGACGTGACCAACGCGGCCACCATCAAGCGCATGGTCCCCTACAAATAAGGGATAACATCATATTTCACTCAACATAGGAGGCTGAACAACAATGGCACGAGTCAAAGGCGCGATGATGACGCGCAAGAGAAGGAATAAGGTTCTCAAGCTGGCCAAGGGCTACTGGGGCGCCAAGAGCAAGCATTTCAAGATGGCCAACGAGCAGGTGATGAAGTCCCTGCAGTACGCCTACGTGGGCCGCCGGCTGAAGAAGCGCGACTTCCGTCAGCTGTGGATCGCCCGCATCAGCGCCGGGTGCAAGATGAACGGCATGAACTACTCCACCTTCATGCACGGCCTGAAGCTGGCCAATGTGGAGATCAACCGCAAAATGCTGGCCGAGCTGGCCGTCAACGACAAGGCCGCCTTCACCCAGCTCACCGAGCTGGCCAAGGGGAAGCTGGCATAAGAAGCGCGAGGCTAGACACATAGGGACGGATCAACATCGAAAACAGGGGGCTATTCAAGCCCCCTGTTTTTTGTTATAATACCAGGGAATCTGTCCAAGGAGTGACACACCATGCATGAAAACCGGCTGGCCGCCCAGGTGGCCGACGAAGTGAAAAAGGCCGTGGTGGGCAAAGACGAGATTGTGGGCAAAACCCTTCTGGCCATCCTGGCCCGGGGCCATGTCCTGCTGGAGGACATCCCCGGGGTGGGCAAAACCACCCTGGCCATCGCCTTCTCCAAGGCCCTGGGGCTGAAATACAGCCGGGTGCAGTTCACCCCCGACGTGATGCCCTCCGACCTCACCGGCTTCTCCCTGTACAACAAGGCCACAGGGCAGATGGAGTATCAGCCGGGGGCGCTGCTGTGCAACCTGTTCCTGGCCGACGAGCTCAACCGGGCCACCAGCCGCACCCAGTCCGCCCTGCTGGAGGCCATGGAGGAGGGCCGGGTGACGGTGGACGGCGTGTCCCGGCCCGTCCCCGACCCCTTCCTGGTCATCGCCACCCAGAACCCGGTGGGGGCCTCCGGCACCCAGCTGCTGCCCGACTCCCAGCTGGACCGCTTCGCCCTGCGCCTCACCATGGGCTACCCCGCCCCGGCGGACGAGCTGGAGCTGCTCCAGCGCAAGCTGCGGGGGGACGTGATGGACTCGGTGTCCCAGGCCGTGGGCCGGGAGGAGCTGGCCGCCCTGCGGAGCCAGGTGGACCGGGTGTTTGTAGACGACGCCATCCTGGATTATATCCTGCGGCTGGTCCGGGCCACCCGGACCCATCCCCAGCTGGCCCAGGGGGCCAGCCCTCGGGCCGCCATCTCCGTGGCGGGCCTGTGCCGGGCCCGCGCCTTCCTCCAGGGGCGGGACTACGTGGTGCCCGACGACGTGGGCTTTATCTGGACGGACGCCGTCTCCCACCGGCTGGTTCTCGCCGCCGCGGTTGGGGACGCCCAGCGGGCCCGCGACATCGCGGCGGAGGTGCTGGGCTCCATCCGGCCCCCCCGCCTTCGGTAGCCGCCATGGCCGTCCGCCGCGTCATCTACGCCCTGGTCCTCACCGGGGTGCTGCTGTTCCAGATCACCAACGAAAATTACCTGGCCCGCTTCCTTCTGGTCCTGTGCGCCGCCCTGCCCCTGCTGTCCCTGGCCCTGTCCCTGCCGGGAATGCTGGGGTGCCGCCTGACCCTGGCCGCCTCGCCCCCCGCCCTGGACCGGGGCGGAGAGGGCCGCTGGCTAATCTGCGTGGAATCGCCCAGCGCCCTGCCCCTGGCCCGGCTGGTCCTCCGCCTCACGGAGGAAAACCTGTTTGCCGGAGACAGGAGCCGCCGGAAACTGGCGCTGGACGGGGTGGCCCGCCGCCGCCCGGTGGAGGTCCTTGTCCCCACCCCCCGCTGCGGCCTGCTGGAGCTGCGGGCGGACCGCATCCGGGTCTATGACTGCCTGGGCCTGTTCGCCCTGCCCGTCCCCCGGCCCAAGTCCTCCCGGCTGCTGTGCCGTCCTGTACCGCTCCCGGCGGAGCCGCCCGTCCTGCCGGAGGGCCGGGGCTCCCGCCCCTCTCCCGACCGCGCCGCCCGGCTGGGCCCCGGCGAGGATTACGACCTGCGGGACTACCGCCCCGGCGACCCCATGCGGTCGGTGCACTGGAAGCTGTCCTCCAAGTGGGACCAGCTCATCGTCCGGGAGCGGGCGGAAACCCTGGTCCCCCTGCCGCTGCTCACCCTGGACCTGTGCGGGCCGCCGGACACCCTGGACCCGCTGCTGGACCGCCTGCTGGGGCTGAGTGAGGCAATGCTGCGCTCCCAGCAGCCCCACGGGGTGCTGTGGCTGGACCGGGAGGGAGCGCCTCAGCTGCATGTCATATCCGACTGGAAGGAGCAGGAGGACTGCCTGCTGGCCCTGCTGGGTGCGCCCGCGCCCCTGTCCGGCCCCCGGCTGGACGGCTGCCCTGAGCTGCTGCGGAACGTGGACGGGCCGGTGTTCCGCATCCACATTGCGCCGGAGGAGGGGGGTGACGGCCATGGCTGACCACCGGGAATCCCGGCCCTTTCCCGCCGCCCTGCTGGGGGACGGCCTGCTGCTGGCCTGCGCCCTGATGGGGCTGGCCGGCTCCTTCCTGTCCCTGTACGGAGGCGGCGCCCTCCAGCCGGAGGTCACCGCCCTGGACCGCTGCGCCGCGGACGCCGGGTCCATTTTGGCCTGGGCCGCGCTGTTCTCCCTGGCGGCGCTGGCGGCCTGGTCCCTGCCCCGGTTCCGGGGGGCGGCGGCGGGCGGGCTGGCCGGACTGTGGGCCCTGGCCCTCTGGCGCCACTGGGACGCTGTGTCCACCGGGGCCGTCCTCACCTGCAAAGCCGTCTCCGACCTGTTCGCCGCCCGGGTGTCGTGGGGCCGGACCTTCGACTACGCCTCCCAGCTCACCCCCGCCCAGGACGCCCGATGCGTCAGGCTGTTTCTGCTCCTGTCCCTGGTGGGGCTGGCCCTGGTCCTGGGCTGGACAGTGGTCCGGGCCCGGCGGTGGTGGCTGGCGGCGCTGCTCACCCTGCCCCCCCTGCTCCCCGGCCTGCTGGCCGACCTCTACCCCAGCTGGCCCCCCTTCATGGCCCTGTGCGCCTGCTGGTGCGCCATGCTGCTGTGCGACCTGTGCCGGTGGTCCGCCCCCTCCCGCCGGGGCGCCCTCACCCTGGCGGCGCTGGCCGGGTCGGCGCTGGTGCTGGCCGCCGCCACCCTGGCTTTCCCCCGGGAGGGCTACACCCGGCCTCAGTGGGCCCTGGACGCGGAAAAAAAGCTCCAGGCCGCCTCCGAGAAGGCCGTCCAGTTCCTGTCCCGGTTGGACGGCCCCTTTGGAAACACCATCGTCTATGTGGGCGCAGCGGAGGAGGTCGACCTGGCCTCGGCGGGCCCCCTGCGGTACACCGGCCGGACGGTGCTCCGGGTGACCTCCGACTACGGCGGGCGGCTGTACCTGCGGGGCTCCTCCCTGGCCGTCTATGAGGGCGGGCTGTGGTCCGCCCTCCCCGAGGGGACCTGGCGGGAGTATCAGGACGCCCTGTCCGGCCTGGACGGCAGCGTTTCCCCGCTGATTTTTCCCTCCCTGACCCTCCCGCACGGCGGAGAATATACCGCCGCAGTGGACAATGTGGGGGCGATAGGGGCCTGTGTCTACGCCCCCTATTACCTGACGGATCAGGACTGGCAGGCGGCGGGAATGCTGCCGGTGGAGGACGCATACCTGGCCCGGCTCCAGGGTCAGTGGACCCACACCATGGCCTTCACCGACCTGCACCCTTACAACACCAGCGCCACTCAGTTCATCCGCGACCTCTCCGCTTACGGCATTGGCTTCCACGCGCCTCCGGAGGCCGAGGCTTATCAAGACTATGTGTACCGCCACTATCTGGACGTGCCGGAGGAGCTGCGCGGAACATTGAAAGAGACGTACCGGCAGTACGGCCGGTTTGCAGATGACCCGGTGGGCACGGCGCTGGATGTGTCCGATCTGCTGGACGGCCTTTGCACATACGACGCGGAGGCCCCCGCCGCCCCGGAGGGGACGGACCCGGTCCTCTACTTCCTCAACGAGAGCCGCCGGGGCTACTGTATGCACTACGCCTCCGCCGCCGCGCTGATGCTCCGCTCCCTGGGCATACCCGCCCGGTACGTCAGCGGCTTTGTGGCGGACTGCGTTCCCAACCGGCAGGTGAGCGTGCCCGACCGGGCCGCCCACGCCTGGGTGGAGGTGTGGCTGGACGGCTTCGGGTGGTGTCCGGTGGAGGTCACCCCCGCCGCCGCCTTCCACTGGATGGAGCCCGAGGACGGGCCGGAGGACTCCGCCCCCCTCCCCTCCCTGCCCCCGGCGGAAACCGCGCCCCCCGCCCCCACCCCCACGCCCTCCCAGGCCCCCGCGCCCTCCCAAACCCCCGGCCAGACCCCGCCCCCTCAGGCGGGGGACGGACCCGGCGGGGCCGGAGTGAGTCCGGCGGACCTGCTGCCGCTGGTCCAGGTCCCGCTGGCCCTGTCCGGCGCCGTGTTTCTGCTGTGGCTGGCCCAGCGGCTGCTGAAGCAATACCGCGCCCGGCGACTGGGCGGCCCCGACCCCAACCGCGCCGCCCTCACCGCCTACGGATACCTGCGGCGGATGGAGCGCTGGGGCGGGCAGGTGGACGGACGGGCCGTGGAGCTGGCCCAGAAGGCCCGGTTCAGCCAGCACACCCTCACCGAAGAGGAGCTGAATGAGCTGCGGTCCATGGTGGACCGGGAGCGGACCCGGCTGTGCATTATTCTGGACCCCCTGCCCCGGCTGGCATTCCGCTGGTTTTGGGGTTCCCCCCGGAAAAAAGCGGAGAAATCACCGGAAAACCCCCGCCCACCCCTTGACAAACCATGAGTTTCGTGTATACTAAATTAGTCTGCGCCCGCGTGCGCCGGACACAACATCCTTGCCTCCGGCCCGTCCGGAGGCCATAAGACCATAAGGAGGTGCAAACACAATGGCTAAAGTGAATGGAAATTATGAGGTGCTCTACGTCCTCAACCCCAGCCTGGGTGAGGAGGAGACCGCCGCTCTGGTGGCCCGCTTCAAGGAGCTGGCCGAGGGCCGGGGCACCGTCACCGAGGTGGATGAGTGGGGCAAGAAGCGTCTGGCCTACCCCATCAACGACCTGGAGGAGGGCTACTACGTCCTGATGACCTTCTCCTCCGACCCCGCGTTCCCCGCCGAGCTGGACCGCCTGATGCGGATCAATGTCAGCGTCATGCGTTCCATCATTGTCAGCAAGGGCGCCTGAGAAGGAGAACACCATGCTCAACCATATCGTTATCATGGGCCGTCTGGCCCGTGACCCGGAGCTGCGCCACACCCAGAACGGGACCCCTGTGGCCACCTTCCGCCTGGCGGTGGACCGGGACTTCAAGGACAAAAACACCGGCGAGCGGGTCACCGACTGGATCGACGTGGTGGCCTGGCGCGGCACCGGTGAATTCGTCAGCCGCTACTTCTCCAAGGGCCGTATGGCCGTGGTGGAGGGCCGGCTTCAGATGCGGGAGTGGACCGACAAGGACAACAACCGCCGCGTCACCGCCGAGGTGGTGGCCGACAGCGTCTATTTCGGCGACTCCAAGCGGGACGGCGACGGCGGCGGCAATTACGGCGGCGGCGGCAGCTACGGCGACCGCGGCGGCTCCTACAACAACCGCCCCAATCCCCCCGCAGCCCCCGCCGACTACGGCATCCCATCCGGCGGCGACCAGTTCTCCGACCTGGCCGACGACGACGGCGACCTGCCCTTCTAAGGGAAAGGTCCATCTCACATAAAGGAGGTCTGCCAATATGGCTATGGATAATGCGAAGCCCCGCGGCAACCGCAAGCGCCGCAAGGTGTGCGCGTTCTGCGTGGACAAGGTGGAACAGATTGACTACAAGGACGCCCAGAAGCTGAAGCGCTATCTGTCCGAGCGGTCCAAGATCCTGCCCCGCCGCACCACCGGCACCTGCGCCATGCACCAGCGCCAGCTGACCGACGCCATCAAGCGCGCCCGTCACGTGGCCCTGCTGCCCTACGTCACCGACTGATATGTCAAGGAACTCCCCCGGAGCGGCGCTTCGGGGGAGTTTTTCGCGCTATTCGCACTCCTCATGCCGCCGGGTGGACAGTCCGGCCCGGTAAAACGCGCTGACAATTGCGTCGATGCGGTAAAAGCACTCCGGGTCGTCCAGGTCCGGGTCGTCCAGCGCCGCCTTGATCTCAGACAGCACCCGCACCGCCTCGCTGTCCACCCGCCCGGCCATCACCTCCGCGCCGGTGGCTCTGGAAAACCGCAGCAGCTCCTGGGCCACCGCTCTGGTCCACAACTCATCCACCAGGGACGAATCCAGGTCATAGATTTCTTCCATGTCACTCACCTCACTTGTTTCCCAACGATTGTTTCTTTTCGTTTATTGGGATATTACCGATTGTAACCCGATATACTACTTTCGTCAAGCATAACAATCGTATATAAACAATTATGGGTGAACATATGAAAGAGATCATAGCCACGCGGTTGAGAACGTGCAGAAAGAAATACGGCTACACACAAATGCAGGCGGCAATTTATTCTGATATCACAGAAACAGCTTATGAAAATTATGAACGGGGAACCCATCTGCCCAAGCTTGACATCCTCGTGAGGATCGCAGACATGTACCACGTCTCGCTGGACTATCTGGCGGGCAGGACGGACGATCCCAGGCCGATTTGACAACAATGCCGGACCGCTTCCGCGGTCCGGCGCTTTGTTCCCCCATCCTAAAGAAATCTTCATGATTTTTGAAGGGAACCTTTGTTGCCATTTTCCATTTTGACGCTATAATAGCCATAGACAAGGCGCCGTTTGAAACATGGCAATATGCTCAGCGGCGAGAGATTTTTTTGCCGGACGAAGCCAATTTGACGCAGGAATACTTGGGGTATTGCAAGGAGAATTGGCGAAGTAGGGCGGAAAAAGATCCGCCGCCTGGGCGTGTTGACATGGTTCAAACAAGCCCTGGAAAACGCAAAAGGCAGGAGCAGCTATGGAAAAGAAATCCGTCAAAATTCTCCTCTGGGCGCTGACCATCGCCATTCTGGGCGGCAGCGTGTGGGCGCTGTACGCCACCGGCTTCTTCGAGGCGGCGGGCTCCCAGGAAAAGCTGGGCGCGTACATCGCCCGCTGCGCCCCCTGGTCCCACCTGGCCTACTTCGGGGTGCAGCTGGTGTCCGTCATCGTGGCCCCCATCCCCAGCAACCTCACCGCCGCCGCCGGAGCCTACCTCTTCGGGCTGTGGCCCTCCTTCCTGCTCACCTGGGGAGCCGTCACCCTGGGCTCCGCCGTGGTGTTCGCCCTGGCCCGGGCCCTGGGCCAGCAGTTCGTCAGCCAGTTTGTCAGCGAAAAGCTGTCCGACAAATACCTGGACCTGATCCGCCGCAAGCGGGACATCTTTCTGGCCCTGGCGTTCCTGTTTCCCTTCTTCCCCGACGACATCCTGTGCATCCTGGCGGGGCTCACCGACATCTCCTTCAAGCGGTTTTTCCTGCTGACAGCCCTGGCCCGCCCCTGGGGCCTGCTGGTGTCCTGCATGGTGGGCAGCGCCACCCTGTCCATCCCCCTGTGGGGCATGGCGCTGCTGGGCGCGGCCGGACTCGCCCTGTTCCTGCTGGCCATGAAGTACGGCGACCGGCTGGAGGAGGAGGTGCTCCGGCGGCTGGGGCGGTGAGCCGGCTCCACCCGGGGCCCAGAAGAATAGCCCCGCCCGCCCGGGGCATACTAGCTTCATCCCGGCGCGGCCGTCCGCGCCAAAATCAGGAGGTCTTTCCAAATGGAGCAGAAATTTTTTACCTGCCGGCACTGTGGAAACATCGTGCTGATGGTCCAGAACGCCGGCGTCCCCATCCAGTGCTGCGGGGAGGATATGGCGGAGATGATTCCCGGCGCCACAGAGGGAGCCGGAGAAAAGCACATCCCGGTGTACAAGGTGGAGGGCAACCGGGTCAGCGTATCCGTGGGTTCCACGGCCCACCCCATGGCCGAGGAACACTCCATTCAGTGGGTATCCCTCCAGACCAGGCAGGGCGGGCAGTACAAGCTTCTGCGCCCGGGCCGGGCCCCGGAGGTCAGCTTCGCCCTGTGCGACGGGGACGATGTGGAGGCCGCCTACGCCTACTGCAACCTGCACGGCCTGTGGAAGGCATAAAAAAAGCGCGATGGAACACCATCGCGCTTTTTTACGCTGTTACGGCTGCTTGCCGATGTAGGCCAGGATGCCGCCGTCCACGTACAGGATGTGGCCGTTGACGAAGTCGGAGGCGGGAGAGGCCAGGAACACCGCCGGACCGCCCAGGTCGGACGCCTCGCCCCAGCGGTTGGCCGGGGTCTTGGCCAGGATGAACTGGTCGAAGGGGTGCTTGGAGCCGTCGGGCTGGATTTCGCGGAGCGGCGCGGTCTGGGGGGTGGCGATATAGCCGGGGCCGATGCCGTTGCACTGGATGTTGTACTGGCCGTACTCGCTGGCGATGTTCTTCGTCAGCATCTTCAGGCCGCCCTTGGCGGCGGCGTAGGCGGAAACCGTCTCCCGGCCCAGCTCGCTCATCATGGAGCAGATGTTGATGATCTTGCCGCCGCCCTTCTTGATCATGCTGGGAATGACGGCCTTGGACACGATGAAGGGGGCGTTCAGGTCCACGTCGATGACCTGGCGGAAATCCTTGGCGGACATCTCCACCATGGGGATGCGCTTGATGATGCCGGCGTTGTTCACCAGGATGTCGATGACCCCTACCTCGGCCTCCACCTTGGCCACCAGCTCGTTCACCGCGTCCTCGTTGGTCACGTCGCAGACGTAGCCGTGGGCCTTGATGCCCTTCTCGGCGTAGGCGGCCACGCCCTTGTCCACCAGCTCCTGCTTGATGTCGTTGAATACGATGGTGGCCCCCGCCTCTGCCATGGCGTTGGCGATGGCAAAGCCGATGCCGTAGGACGCGCCGGTGACCAGAGCCACCTTGCCGTCCAGCCGGAATGCGTTTTGATTCATGTTTACCGCTCCTCTCATTGATGATTGCAAAGATGTTTGTTACCTCATCTCGCCGGGCTTCAGGTTGTCCATGTCGTCAAAGGCCTGGTTCTCGCCGCCCATGGCCCAGATAAAGGTATAGTTGGCGGTGCCGCAACCGCTGTGGATGGACCAGGAGGGGGAGATCACCGCGTCAAAATTCTGCATCACCAGGTGACGGGTCTCCTGGGGCTGCCCCATCATGTGGAACACCACCTGGTCCTCCGGGATCTCAAAATAGGTGTACACCTCCATCCGGCGCTCGTGGGTGTGGCTGGGCATGGTGTTCCACACCGAGCCGGGGGCCAGCTGGGTCAGGCCCATGGACAGCTGGCAGGTCTCCAGCACGTCGGGATGGATGAACTGGTTGATCACCCGCTCATTGGCCAGCGTCTTGTCGCCGCAGGGGCGGTGGTTGGCGTTGTCCATGGTCAGCAGGGTGGTCTTGCACGCCTTGTGGGCGGGGGTGGAGGCCAGATAGAACCTGGCGGGATTGGCGGGGTCGGCGCTGGCAAACGTCACCTTCTCCGCCCCCTTGGACAGGTACAGGCAGTCCTCATAGCCCAGCTCATAGCGCTCCCCGTCCACCTCGATGGCGCCCTTGCCGCCCAGGTTGAACACGCCGGCCTCCCGGCGCTCCAGAAAAAAGTGGGTGCCGAAGTTGGCCCAGACGTCGATGCCCTTGTCGATGGGCACCCGCTCCTTCACCGGCATGATGCCCATGACCACCATCCGGTCCACATGGGAGTAGGTGGCCCGGACGGTGTCCGGCTCATACAGCCCGGTGATCAGGAACTCGTCCCTCAGCTCCTGGGTGGTGTAGCGCTTCACATCTCTGGGACTGGCGGAATAGCGGATATCCATGCTGCATTACCTCGTTTCATTTATTTTTTCATGGACAGGCCGGGAAAAATATGGTATGGTTTTTTCACCAGGACCAACCAGACAGAAAGGGGCGGACTCGCCATGAACACCATTGTCTATGCCGGCAGGCACACCCTCACACGGGCGGTGTCCCGCCACACCCACAGCAGCTGGGAGCTGATCTACTGCACCGGCGGAGACGGGGAGCTCCGTCTGGAGGATCAGGCGCTGCCCTACGCCGCCAACGACGTGGCCGTCATTCCGCCCCTCGTGCCCCACTCCAACATGAGCCGGGAGGGCTTCACCAACATCCACGTCAACCTGGCGGACGCGGCGTTTCCCTACTCGGAACCGCTGATTATCCGCGGCGACCCCAACGGGTTTCTGGCGGACGCCTTCTCCGCGGCCTTCTACTACTGGTCGGAGCCCTCCGGCGGCCACACGCTTCTGCCGGTGTACGGGCAGCTGATCGCCGCCCTGGTGGCCGCCTGCCAGCCGGGGCCCCGCCGCAGCGAGGTGGTTCAGCAGGTGGAGGACCACATCCTGCACCACTATCCGGACTGCTCCTACGATCTGAACGCCTATCTCGGCACCCTGCCCTTCAGTACGGAGTATCTGAAAAAGCTGTTCAAACGGGAAACCGGGCTCACCCCGCTCCAGTATCTCACGGACAAGCGGCTGGAAAACGCCGCCAGCACGCTGGCCACCTTCTGCGGCCGGGGCAACATCTCGGAGACCGCCCGGCTGTGCGGTTTTTCCGACCCGCTGTACTTCTCCCGGCTGTTTAAAAAGAAATATGGCGTATCCCCCCGGGGCTACATGGCCAGGCCCGAGGCATAAATCTGCACAAAACGGATCTCTTCTCAGACGAGGGGAACCGGCCGCCGGTCCCGTATACCGGGAAAACCGGGGGTCCTCATCTCTTTGACAAGTCTATTATATCCGGGAGAGGCCCCGATGTACATAGAGAGAATCCGCCATTTCATGTACAAAACGGAGGAGCTTTCCCCGGACCGCAAAAAAACGGCCTGCCGCGCAAGCGGCAGGCCGTTTTTCCGTCTCTGCTTATGCCTCGGTCTGAGCGACCACGTTGGTGGCGCGCACGCCCTTGGCGCCCCGGGGATCGGGCTCCGTCTCGAAGGTGACCTTCTGGCCCTCCAGCAGCTTCTTGTAGCCGTCGGCCACAATGGCGGAGAAGTGGACAAACACGTCCTCCGAACCGTCCTCCGGAGTGATAAAGCCATAGCCCTTTTCAGCGTTGAACCATTTCACTGTTCCGTTCATTTCCTGTATCCTCCTTATTTGTAAAAATTTCGTTTTGAAAGTAGAAGAAAAAAGTCCGCCCTTCCATGTACGAAAGAGCGGGCACAAATCAGTTCATACATCAAAACCATTGTCAGTATAGCACTACGTGAAAAGACTGTCAAGCGGTGATTGAAAAAAAACCGAAAACGGCGACACTTTGGAACAAATTTTCAGCTGCTTCCACAAAAAACACAATTTTTCCTGTTACTTCTATATCATCCCTGGATGTGGAAAAATTTCCGCCCGTTGTTCAGGGTCACCGCGGAACATTGTTCCGGGTCAATCCCCTTCAGCTCCGCCAGTTTTTGGCAGATCAGCCCCACATATCCGGAGTCGTTCCGCCGGCCCCGATGAGGGACAGGAGCCATATAGGGGCTGTCCGTCTCAATCATGATGCGGTCCAGCGGGACGGCCTGGGCAGCTTCCACCGCCTTCCGGGCGTTCTTGTAGGTGAGCACCCCGGTGAAGGAGATCATCCACCCCAGCTTCACCAGCTCCCGCGCCATCTCGGCGCTGCCGGAGAAGCAGTGAAACACCCCCCGCACCTCCGGGAACTCCCGGACGAGCTCCATGCTGTCCCCATGGGCCTCCCGGTCGTGGACAATGACGGGCAGGTCCAGCTCGCGGGCCAGGGCCAGCTGGGCCCGGAACACCCGCTTTTGCAGCTCCTTCGGCGGGTTTTCCGGCCAGTAGTAATCCAGCCCGATCTCCCCTATGGCCACCACCTTGGGGTGGCCCGCCAGCGCACGCAGCTTCTCCACGTCCCCATCATCCCAGTCCCCGCAGTCCTCCGGGTGGACCCCTGCGGCGGCGTATACAAAGGGGTATTGCTCCGCCAGCTTCACCGCCCGGCCGGAGCTGGCCAGATCACAGCCGGGGTTGACCACCAGCTCCACCCCCCGGCCGGGCAGGGCGGACAGCACCTGGTCCCGGTCGGGGTCGAACTGACGGGCGTCATAATGGGCATGGGTGTCAAACAGCGTCATACTCATGCGCTGAACCGGACGAAGAAGGAATCGCCATACTCCGGTTCGCCGCCCTCATGCTCCGGCTCACCGATCTCATAGTAGGCGATGTAGAAGTCCTTGCAGTCCTCGGGCACCTGGAAGAGCAGCACGCCGGTGGTTGTCTTGTGGATGCCCAGCTCGAACTCCACGGGAATCTGAGTATCCGACTTCACGGAATACACAATTTTCCCACCGTCATCCTCCTCATTGCACTCCGGCCAAGCCCAGGCATCGTCGTCGTCCAGGTCCCATACCACCTCAAAGTCGGTGTCAAACATGGGCTGGGTCACGTTGGTGTGGTTGTACAGGGTGAGGTCCGCCGCCAGAAACTGATAGCCCGCCTCCGCGGTGAGCCCGTCGTACTCGGCGCTGGTCCTGGGGTTTTCAATGGTCATCTCAAAATATTTCGTGCGCAGGGTGTCCCCCTCGTAGCCCAGGGCCACGCCGTCCTCGGGGGTTATAACCTTGCCGTCCCTCTTGGCGCCCTCCGGCCGGAGGCTCAGGCCGCCCTCGCCGCAGGCGGCCAGGGACAGGAGCAGCATCAGGGCCAGGAGGGAGGATGCAAACCGTTTCATGCTATTCTCACTTCTTTCTCTTGTTCTCAAAACCGCGTCCCCGGCAGCACAGGGCCCGGAGAAGCCGCCCGCCGGCCTCAGCAGAGCTTGGCCCCGGCGGGGATGGCGCCGTCCACCATGAGGAGGTTCAGCTTCTCCTCCCCCTTTTCGGTGTGGACGGCGGAGATGAGCATGCCCTGGCTCTCCTGGCCCATCATCTTCCGGGGGGGCAGGTTGACAATGGCCACCAGGGTCTTGCCAATCAGCTCCTCCGGCTTGTACCACTTGGCGATGCCGGACAAAATCTGCCGGTCGGTCCCCGTGCCGTCGTCCAGGGTAAACTTCAGCAGCTTGTCCGACTTCTTCACGTTTTCGCAGGCCTTCACCTTCACCGCCCGGAAGTCGGACTTGCAGAAGGTGTCGAAGTCCACCTTCTCTTCCGCCAGCGGTTCGATCTCAACGGCGGGCAGGGCGGCCTTTTTGGCCGCCTCCTGGATGGCCTCCAGCTCGGTCAGCTCCTTGTTCATGTCGATGCGGGGGAACAGATTCTCCCCCTTATGAACCTGAACGTCCTGGGGCAGGATGCCAAAGTGCCACGCGCTGTCCCAGGTCCGGGCGGACTCGTCCGCGCCGATCTGGGCAAAGATCTTTCCGCAGCTGTCCGGCATGAAGGGGGTCAGCAGCACGGTGCAGATGCGGACGGTCTCCAGCAGGTTGTAGAGCACCGCGGCAAGCCGCTCGCCGTTGGCGTCCATGTCCTTGGCCAGGGCCCAGGGAGCGTTCTCGTCGATATACTTGTTGGCCCGCTGGATGACCTTGAATACCTCCTCCAGGGCGTTCTGGAACTGGAACTTCTCCATCTGCTCCTCGTAGCGGTCCCGGAGGGAGACAGCCATTCCCATGAGCTCCTGGTCCAGACCGGCGCTCTGCCGGCCAGTGGGGAGCTTTCCGTCAAAATATTTCTCCGCCATGGCGGTGGTGCGGCTCACCAGATTGCCCAGGTCGTTGGCCAGGTCGTTGTTGATGGTCTGGATCAGCAGCTCGTTGGTGAAGTTGCCGTCGGAGCCGAAGGGGAAGGTCCGCAGGACGAAGAACCGCAGGGCGTCCACGCCGTACCGCTCGGAGAGCAGGTAGGGGTCCACCACGTTGCCCTTGGACTTGGACATCTTGTCCCCGTTGAAGTTCAGCCAGCCGTGGCCGTACACCTTTTTGGGCAGGGGCAGGTCCAGGCTCATGAGGAACGCGGGCCAGTAGATGGCGTGGAACCGGACGATCTCCTTGCCCACAAAGTGGACGTCGGCGGGCCAGAATTTATCCAGGTCGTTATATTTATCATTTTGATAACCCAGCGCGGTCATATAGTTGAACAGCGCGTCCAGCCACACGTAGACCACGTGGCCCGGGTCAAAGTCCACCGGCACCCCCCAGGTGAAGGAGGTGCGGGACACGCACAGATCCTGGAGCCCCCCCTCGCAGTCGATGAAGTTGTTCACCATCTCGTGGACCCGGCTCTTGGGCTCCAGGAAGTCGGTGTTCAGCAGCAGGTCCCGCACCCGGTCCGCGTACTTGGAGGCCCGGAAGAAGTAGGCCTCCTCCTCGGCGTCGACAACCTCCCGGCCACAGTCGGGGCACTTGCCGTCCACCAGCTGGCTTTCGGTCCAGAAGGACTCGCAGGGCTTGCAGTACTTGCCCTTGTAAGAGCCCTTGTAGATGTCGCCGTTGTCGTACATGGCCTTGAAAATCTTCTGGATGGCAGCAACGTGGTAATCGTCTGTGGTGCGGATGAAGCGGTCGTAGGAGATGTTCATCAGCTTCCACAGGTCCAGCACCCCGCCGGGGGCGGCCACGATGCCGTCCACGAACTGCTGGGGGGTGACCCCGGCCTCCTTGGCCTTGTCCTCGATCTTCTGGCCGTGCTCGTCGGTGCCGGTGAGGAACATCACGTCGTACCCGCACAGCCGCTTGTACCGGGCCATGGCGTCGGTGGCCACGGTGCAGTAGGCGTGGCCGATGTGCAGCTTGCCCGAGGGGTAGTAGATGGGGGTGGTGATATAAAACTTCTTGTCATTCATGGGTGGCATCCTCCTGTATGCTTGCTTCTCCCTCCGCGGGGGGGATGGGGGTTCCGTTGATGGGGGGCGGGTTTTTCAGGCTGGACGGAAGCCGCCACAGCACCGCCGCCGCCGTCAGCAGCTGTGTCAGCAGCAGCAGCACGTCGCCCCAGTTCCGCTCCGCCACGGCGGAGACCAGGGCCGGGGCGGACAGCACCACCGTCATGGACGCCATCCACAGCAGCCGGCGGAGCCGGCACACGCCGGCGGAGATCCCGGCAAAGTCCATGAAAAACAGCATCCCGCACACGATGGCCAGCAGAAGCGGGGCGTAGTCCCACAGCACGGGGTTGGCGGCGTGGGCCCGGAAGCTCTCCATCAGCCACACACATCCGGCCATCCCGGGCAGGGCGGCGGCAAAGCCTCCCCGGCCCCGGCGCCCGGGGCGCAGGCCGTCCCGCCCCATCTGGAGCAGGCCCAGAAAGGCCAGCACCGCCCCCGCCGCCGTGGCGATGGTGAGCGCCCCATTGTTGCTGGGCGGCTGGATTCCGGCGTCCACGGCGGCCTTGTACTCCTGCCACTGGCGCAGCCCCATGGGGAGCAGGGCCGCCGCCGCCGCTGCCGCCAGGAATGCCGCCAGCACCACCAGAACCGGGTAGACCGGGTCGCCGGCCTCCAGAAACACCAGGTCCCAGCGGTGGGCCTGTCCCGCGGTCCGGGGCCTGCGGGACAGGGGCTGGTACATGGCCAGAATGATGAACCATGCCGCCGACATCACCAGCACGCAGGTCAGAATGACGCTGGCTGGAGCCCAGGGCACCGCCAGACCGGCGCCCTCTTCAAAGGCGGAGCCCAGCTGCCACTTCCGCAGGGCTGCGGCACACAGGCCGGCGGCCAGGGCGCAGGCCAGCCAGGTCCACCGCCCGGATATGCTCTTAATCCTCAAGTCCATGGGGAACCTCCCTCCGCAGGTGGGGCGCTGACAGGCAACCGGCGCTCATCGCTCACAGCCCCTTCCAGTGGGTGACCGGGAACAGCACCAGCACCCCGTGTCCGATGACGCACCGGTTGTCCACAATGCCGATGGAGGGGAACCGGCTGTCCGCGGATTGATTGCGGTTGTCTCCCATGACGAAGATGCACCCCTCCGGCACCACCACGTGGTTAATCCCCTCTCCATAGCTGGGCACCAGCATCTGTTCTTTAATATACGGTTCCTTCAGCGCCGCACCGTCCACCTTGACGGTGCCGGAGCCATAGTCAATGTCCACCTGCTGGCCCTCGGTGGCAATCACCCGCTTGACAATGGAGTCCTCCTGGTAGCTCTCCTGGGTAAGCACCACCACATCCCCCTGCCTGGGGGTGTAGCCCAGCGACCACACCAGAATCAGGTCCCCGCCCCACAGGGTGTTTTCCATAGACGGCCCGCTGACCACGATGATCCGGGCCACAAAGGTGAACATCATGACAAAGACCGTCATCACCGTGACCAGCACCCGGACATTCAGGTACAGCTCCCGGCCCGGGCTGGGCGTCTCCCGCCCCTGCGCCCCGGACTGCTGGGCGGCGTCCTCCCCGGCCTCCGGGGCCGGGTCCGGCCCCTCTCCGGCGGGGCCCGCATGCTCCGTATTCCGTTCCATTTCCGACTCCCAATATTCCATCTTTCAGCTCTCCGTCCCACCGGCGGCACCCAGCGCCTCCGGATCGTCATATACCAGCTGGAACTGTCCGGCGTCCATAGTCTCATGCTCCAGCAGGAATTGGGCCACCAGCTCCAGCTTATCCCGGTCCCGCTCCAGAATCTCCCTGCACCTGGCGTAGGCCCCGTCCAGCAGGTCCTTCACCTCCTGGTCGATGAGGGCGGCGGTCTGCTCGGAATAGGGCCTGGCCTGGGCCATGGACCGGCCGATGAACACCTCGTCGCTGCCGGAGTGAAAAGCGGTATGGCCCAGCTTTTCGCTCATGCCGTACCGGGTCACCATATCCCGGGCAATCGCGGTGGCCCGCTCCAGGTCGCTCACCGCGCCGGTGCACACGGAGCCCAGAGCGGTCTCTTCGGCGCAGCGGCCCCCCAGCAGGGTGGACAAAGTCTCCACCAGCCGCTGGCGGCTGACGTGGTCCCGGTCCTCCTGGGGGCGGTTGATGGTCATGCCCGCCGCGTTTCCCCGGGGGACGATGGTGATCTGCTGCACCGGGTCCTGGGTGGGCAGGGCGTGGCTGACCACGGCGTGGCCCGCCTCGTGATAGGCGGTGATGCGCTTATCCTCCAGCAGCCGCTCCCGGCTGCGCTTTTCCGGTCCGGCGATGACCTTGATCACCGACTCCTGCACATCCGCCAGGGTGATATAGGGCCGGTTGCGCCGGGCGGCCAGCAGGGCCGACTCGTTCATCAGGTTCTCCAGGTCCGCGCCGGTGAAGCCGGTGGTCTCCCGGGCGATCTCCCTGAGGTCCACATCGTCGGCCAGGGGCTTCTTCCGGGTGTGCACCCGGAGGATCTCCTCCCGGCCCTTCATATCCGGCCTGCCTACATACACCTGCCGGTCAAACCGGCCGGGGCGGAGCAGGGCGGGGTCCAGAATGTCCTGCCGGTTGGTGGCGGCCAGCACGATGACCCCCTCGTTGGCGGCGAAGCCGTCCAT
>ERZ808051.387-NODE-387-length-51565-cov-5.756895_pt1 | contig 51565 bp, 50 predicted proteins | sample MGYA00380199_ERZ808051 | MGnify/ENA primary metagenome ERZ808051 (study PRJEB31490, sample SAMN06133391) | mouse gut metagenome | isolation source: J11 | host: mice | place: China: Chengdu | collected 2015-05 ... | reverse complement strand
CATTCAAGCCTCACTTCCTACTTGAATGTTAAAGGAAAACAGTGTATAATCATAATAACCAATATCGGTTATTGTTTGAAGCAAACATAATTAGGAGGTAACAGAATGAAGAAACTTTTAGCACTCATGCTTGCGGCGGCGCTGGCCCTCTCTCTGGTGGCCTGCGGCGGCGGCGGTGGAACAGGGGACACCAACACACCCAGCACACCCAGCGGTGGTAATGGGGACACAACAAGCACAGACACACCCAACGGTGGGGAGGATAACAGTACACCCCCAGCTGACAGCCAAACTGTTCTGCACCTTAATGAAGCAGTAGAGTTCGGAAATTTTGAGCTTAAAATCATTGATGTAAGGCTAAAGGATGACGGCTTCTCAATTGATTACTCTACGGGTGCACGTTCCTATGATGGTTCGAATGTAGTGGTAATTTATTCTCTTAAAAATATAGGAAAAAATGCGTGTAGACCTATACAACGTCTTCTCCAGTTAAATTATGCAGATGGATATACGTTTCTCTGTGATGAATACATAAACGGGAGACACCCAAATATATACGCAAACGGCGGTGTAAACTCTGCTGAAGAGTTACAGGTACTTTCCTCCGAACAGTATTATTTGGAGGCATTTACAGTTCCGCCAGAAGTATTAAACAATTCTGACGAACCGCTGTTTTTAACACTTGCGCCCGATGAATTTGCGCCCTTATTGCGCTTTGATATAAGGCCCATTGACGATACAGAAAAAGAAGCGCTATATCAACAAGCGGTTGATTTAATGGGTGAAGAGCGTTACCCATTTGCACGGGAAAATCTGACGATGATTGGAGAGTATAAAGACGCAAATGACCTTTTGCTTGAGTGCTATGTTAAATCATATTCCGGTTATGAATATCTGTCAGAACATAAAGAAGATTTTAGAGTTTTGTCTGGTGAAGAAATTCAAGCTATGCTGATAGGAACATGGGAAGGAAGCGATGGAGAAACTTGGATTTTCTCGGAAGATGGCACTCTCGACCCTGGACGCACAAAACCTATTGATGGTTCAAAAGTGATTTTCAAGTGGGCTATAAATGGTGAGGGGCTTTTTGAGATTATTAGAGGGTCGGGAAGCGACACCTATGAAATAAGAGAAATATATCCGGGCGCTATCATGCTATTTACAAACGAAGGTAAGGTATATAGGCAAATGTGGGTAGCTAACCCCTAACAACGAGGGGCGGCACATCAACGTGCCGCCCCTCTACGTTCTGTTGTTTTTTACTCGCCGCGCCCCTCCAGAATATCCATCCTGTCAGCGTTGAAATCCTGTTCAGCCTCATACTGGAATGTCCCCAGGGCAAGGTCCAATTCTTCATCGGTCATGCACTCATATTCGGCCTTGGCCTGTTCGCGCTCGGCCTCTGCGTCCTCCGAGTAGCGGGACAGTAACAGGGCAATCGTGTTGCGGCGTTCATCGTTCATGTTCATGGTTATTTCTCCTTTTCAAATTTTTGTTGAGTGTATTTCAAAAAGCTGATTGCCTTTTGTTACTGATTAACGGCCCTTGCAAAGTCGATATGCTCGGCGGCGGTGCTGCTCTCCGCTACATCGTCCTTTTCGCCGGGAGCGGGAGGGTCAACGGGGAGAACATACAAAATTTTGCCGTTGCCGCTGATGTTGGGGAGCTTTCCATAGTCGGGGAACTGCTGCATAAACCAGTCCTTGGTGAACAGGTAGGGATTTTTCTGCTTGGCGGCAATCTCTTTGACTGCCTCAAATTTGACAAGCAGCTCGGCGGCGTTCTCATGCAGATTGATGTACCCCTCCATGCGCTCATAGGTCAGGCCCTTGTTCGCGTTGGCCTTGGAGGGGGAGCGGTGGGTCTTGTGGACAATCCTCATGCCTGGGTAGGCCGCTTGGAGCTTGGACAGCGTTTCAAACTCGGGCTTGCTGGGGTCGCTGGCGGCAAGGGCAAAGCTCTTGCTGATGGTGATAGTGTTGGTGGTGAAGTTAATTTTGTACTCTTTCACGTTCAATACTCCTTTCATAATTAGGCGGGGACTTTTTCGGTGGTCTGGGACTGGCTGGTATTATCATCCTTTTTACCATACTTCGGATAGGTTTTGAGGAACCATGCTTTTACCTTGGGATAGCTGGGCTTCTCACTGCCCTTGGGGGTGTGGTATGCCTTGATAGCCTCAAACGCTTTCAAGCCCTCGCTGCTGCTGTCCTGGGCCTTGATGTACGTCTCCATCCCGTCCAGCGTCAGGCCCTTGTAGGTAGCCTTGTCTTTGTGGATAACGGCGGTTCTATTTTGGATGGTGTAGTCCGGAAAATCCCTGTGGAGCTTGGTAAGCTCTCGGTATTCCCTGGTGGAAATGTCAGCGGCGCGGGTGGCAAATGCCTTAGTGATGGTGATGGTCTGCTCTCCGTGATTGATGATGTAATCTCTTTTCATGGTGTTGTTCTCCTTTTTATTTTGAATTTTGTTTTTCAAGAGGCCGTGTGTCTCTCGCTCTTTCTGAAATTAGTATAGCATGGGGCAAAGAAAAACCTGTACTTTAACAACGACATGTGCTATAATGAAGAAAAGAAAAAAGCAGACTTCTAAAAAGTCTGCAAAATCCATCGGCAAGCGGCAATTTTTAGAAATTTCCATTCTCTTTTTCGTTCGGCGGCTCTAAAACCTGTAAAAAGACGTTGGGTATTAAAGAAATCAGCTTATTTCTTGTTGCAAAGACGTTCTGGCTTCTAAAAATTCACTGAATTTGTCTGAAAAATCCGTTAATTAGGCGTGAAAACGCTTGATTATAGGGCAAAAAACTGAATATCCACATGTGGCAAAATATCAGCGGCGGCGGCGGAAAACTATCCACAAAAACTACCACAACGGGGCTGTGGCACACCAAAAAAGAGGGGAACAGGTTTCCCCTGTTCCCCTCGAAAAGTGCAGAAATTGCAGTGTTTGGCTTACTTAAAGTACCGCTCCAGCAGACCCTTCAGCGCCTTGCCGTGGCGGGCCTCGTCCCGGGCCATCTCATGGACGGTGTCGTGGATGGCGTCCAGGCCGTTCTTCTTGGCGCAGGCGGCCAGGTCGAACTTGCCCTGGGTGGCGCCGAACTCGCAGTCCACCCGCCAAGCCAGGTTCTTCTTGGTGTCGGCGGTCATGTTGGGCTCCAGGTCCTCGCCCAGCAGCTCCGCGAACTTGGCGGCGTGCTCGGCCTCCTCGTAGGCGGCCTTCTCCCAGTACAGGCCGATCTCGGGATAGCCCTGGCGGTGGGCGATGCGGGCCATGCACAGATACATGCCCACCTCGCCGCACTCGCCGTTGAAGTTGGCCATCAGCTGCTCAAAGATGTACTTCTTGTCCTCTTCGCTGATGTCGGGGTTGTTCTTCACGGTCTTGGCGTAGATGCCGTACTCGTGCTCGGCGGCCAGCTTCATCTCGCCCACCTGCTCGGTGAACTTGGAACCGGCGACATGGCACACGGGGCACTCGGCGGGGGGCTGCTCGCCCTCATAGACATAACCGCACACAGGGCAGATCCATTTTTTCATGATGATTTCCTCCAATATCGTTTTTTAAGTTTGGGCGTCCGGATGCGCGTCCACGCAGTCCCGGCACAAGCCGCGGACGATGAACTCACAGCCCTCCGCCCGGAAGCCATATTGCACGCCTACGCCGTCCAGATAGTCCGGCCCGGGAGAATGCTCGGGCAGGTCCACAATGGCGCCGCAGCGGTTGCAAATAAAGTGGGAATGGGGGGTAAGCACTCCGTCATAGCGCTCCTGACCGTTCACAGAGCCCACCCGGCGGAGCAGTCCCCGCTCACACAGATGGTTCAGATTGCGGTAAACGGTGCCCAGGCTCAGGTCCGGGTATTGGGACTTCATCTCCCGGTAAACCCAGTCCGCCCCGGGGTGGCGCCTGGTGGACTGAAGCAGCGCCAGCATGGCGTCCCGTTTTTTGCTGGTTCGGACATTGTTCATGGCGCGCTCCCTTCTGCGCCCTGCGCTAATAGGAATGATTACTGACAATAAAATAGCATAGACGAACGCGTTTGTAAAGGGCTTTTTTGAAAAAACCGGCGGAAATTTTGCCCGGTTTGCTTTAGCGGGCGCTTGGTGGTATAATGAAAGAATCCGGTTTATTTTGAACGGTCCTCCGGGGTTGCGGAAGGCGGGCGCGTCATGCTGAAAAAGCTGCGGTGGAAATTTGTCCTCATCATTATGGTGCTGCTGACGGCGGTGCTGGGCACGGCTCTGACGGTACAGACCGTCTCCGCCGCCCGGCAGTACCGGGAGGAGACGGACCGGGTGCTGCGCTGGGTGCTGGAGCGGTCGGAGGCGGCGCTGGACCCGTTTCGCCCGGACCCGGGGAACGGCGTCACCCAGGATGAGGAGCGGTATACCCTGATTCCCGCCTTCTGCGCGGTGGTGGACCGGGGCGGGCGGACGCTGCTGGCCATCAGCTACAACGCGGGCGTGACGGAGGAGGATGTGACCCGGGCGGTGGCGGCGGCTCTGGCGTCCGGGGCGCGGTCCGGGGATTTGAAGGACCTGGGGCTGCGCTTTCTTGTGGAATCCGGAGGCCTGCGGCTGCACATCGCCTTTGCCAGCCTGGACTGGGAGCGCAGCGCCATCCGGCGGCAGGCGGCCACCGCCGCCCTGGTGCTGGCGGCGGCGCTGGCGGGATTTTTCGTGGTGAGCGCGGCGCTGGCCCGGTGGCTGGTGCGGCCGGTGGAGGAGAGCTGGAAACGCCAGCGGCAGTTTGTGGCCGACGCCTCCCATGAGCTGAAAACGCCCCTCACCGTCCTGCTGGCGGACGCGGACATTCTGCTCAGCCACCCCGATGAAACCATTGAGAGCCGGCGCCGCTGGGTGGAGCACCTGCGGGATGAGGGCCTGCGGATGAAAGGGCTGGTGGAGGACCTGCTGTTTCTGGCCCGGGGGGACGCCGCCGGACAGACCCGCCCCCAGGGCAGGGCGGATCTGTCCGCGCTCTGCGAGGACTGCGTCATGTCCTTTGAGCCGGTGGCCTTTGAGGCGGGGCTGACCCTGTGCAGCCAGGTGGACCCGGAGGTGTCCGTCCTGGGAAACGGGGAGGAGCTGCGGCGGCTGTGTGTGATTCTGCTGGACAACGCCTGCAAATACTGCGAGCCGGGCGGGACGATTGCCGTCACCCTGGACAGAGGGGAGCGGGCGGTGCTCACCGTCCACAACACCGGGGAGCCCATCCCGGCGGAAGCCCAGTCCCATCTGTTTGAGCGGTTTTACCGGGCGGACGCCGCCCGGAGCCGGGAAACCGGCGGCTATGGCCTGGGCCTGTCCATTGCCGCCGCCATCGCGGAGCGGCACCGGGGCAAAATCGCCGTCCACAGCGCGCCGGGAGAGGGGACGGCCTTTACGGTCACGCTGCCTCTGTGCGCCACATAGGACATTCCGGGACCCGATGCGGGCCCCGGATTTTTTGTTCGGGCTCTTGACAGGGGCGCTTTGTTGTGCTAACATATGCACAGTTGTTCATATGTTGAGAAAATGAAAGGAGGGGCCCATGGCCGGGAACAATGACATTGAGCGCTGCGGCTGCCTGTTCGTCCACGAGGACGCGGTAAACGCGGTGCTGGGCGGGATGCCCAGCGACGAGACTCTGTACGATCTGGCGGAGCTGTTCAAGGTGTTCGGCGACTCCACCCGGATCAAGATCCTGTACGCCCTGTTTGAGGCGGAGCTGTGCGTGTGCGACATCTCCAAGCTGCTGGGGCTCACCCAGTCCGCGGTATCCCACCAGCTGCGGGTGCTGAAGGGAAGCCGCCTGGTCAAATTCCGCCGGGAGGGCAAAACCGTGTTCTACTCCCTGGCCGACGGCCACGTGCGCAAGATCATCGCCCAGGGGATGGAGCATGTCAACGAATAGCGTCGCGAACAGGCGAGGCGTGAATCGGATACGGATAGGAAAGGAAGTAATTATGATGAAAAAGACCTTTAAGCTCATTGACCTGGACTGCGCCAACTGCGCCGCCAAAATGGAGGACGCCATCAGGAAGCTGCCCGGCGTCACCGGCGCCACCGTCAGCTTCCTCACCCAGAAGATGACCATCGAGGCGGACGATGTGGACGCGGTGATGAAGGACGTGGTGAAGGTCTGCCGCAAGGTGGAGCCCGACTGCGAGATCGTGCTGTGATGCAGCGCGAAGCGGACTGTACATCCGTGTTAGGAGTTGATTGATTATGACCAGAAAGCAAAAAAAGACGCTGATTCGTATCATTGCGGCGGCGGTGCTGTTGATCGTGGTGTCGCTGACCCCGGATCAAATCTATCCGGCGGACCGCTGGGTGATCGACCTGACCGGGGAATGGGCCGCGCCCGCCGAATGGCTGGAGACGGGCTATACGGAATACAGCTGGGGCTTTCTGAAGCTCGTGATGTATCTGATTCCCTACTTTGTGATCGGCTGGGACATTCTCTGGAAAGCGGTCCGCAACATCGGCCGCGGCCAGGTGTTCGACGAGAACTTCCTCATGTGCGTGGCCACCATCGGCGCCCTGGTGCTGGGGGAGTACTCCGAGGCCGTGGGGGTCATGCTGTTCTACCAGGTGGGGGAGCTGTTCCAGAGCTACGCCGTGGGCAAGTCCCGGAAATCCATCGCCCAGCTCATGGACATCCGCCCCGACGTGGCCAACGTGGAGCGGGAGGGCCAAATCCTGGAGGTGGACCCCGAGGAGGTGGCGGTGGGCGAGGTCATCGTCATCCGCCCCGGCGAGAAGGTCCCCCTGGACGGCGTGGTGATTGAGGGCGCCTCCGCCCTGAACACCGCCGCCCTCACCGGCGAGTCCGCCCCCCGGGACGTGGCCGCGGGCGGGGAGCTGCTGTCCGGCTGCGTCAACCTCACGGGGCTGCTGAAGGCCCGGGTCACCAAGGAATTCGGCCAGTCCACCGTAGCCAAGATCCTGGACCTGGTGGAGAACGCCGCCGCCAAAAAGGCCAAGGCGGAGAACTTCATCACCCGCTTCGCCAAATACTACACCCCCGCCGTGGTGTTCGCCGCCCTGGCCCTGGCGGTGATCCCCTCCCTGTTCACAGGGGACTGGTCCGTCTGGGTCCACCGTGCCCTCACCTTCCTGGTGATCTCCTGCCCCTGCGCCCTGGTGATCTCCATCCCCCTGTCCTTTTTCGGGGGCATCGGCGGGGCGTCGGCCCAGGGCATCCTGGTGAAGGGCGGCAGCTATCTGGAGCTGCTGGCCAGGACGGAGACGGTGGTCTTCGACAAGACCGGCACCCTCACCCAGGGGGTGTTTGAGGTGACGGCGCTGGTCCCCGCCCCCGGTGTGGAGGAGCACACGCTGCTGGAGGCCGCCGCCCTGGCGGAGGCACACTCCGGCCATCCCATCGCCCAGTCCCTGCGGCGGGCTTCGGGCGGGGACATTGACCCCGGCCGGGTGACGGATGTGGAGGAGATCCCCGGCCGCGGCGTGTCCGCCCTGGTGGACGGCCGGCGGGTGCTGGCGGGCAATGAGAAGCTGATGCAGCGGGAGGGCGTGGCGTTCCAGCCCTGCGGTCAGGCGGGAACCATCGTCCACGTGGCCCGGGAGGGCCAATACCTGGGCTGCGCCGTCATCGCCGACCAGGTGAAGCCCACCGCTCCCGCCGCCGTCCAAGCGCTGAAGGAGCGGGGCATCCGCACGGTTATGCTCACCGGGGACAGCCGGGCCGTGGGGGAGGCGGTGGCCGCCCGGCTGGGGCTGGATCAGGTCTATACCCAGCTGCTGCCCGGCGACAAGGTGGACCGGCTGGAGGAGCTGCTCCGAAGCAAGAGCGCCAGGGGCGTGGTGGCCTACGTGGGCGACGGTGTGAACGACGCCCCGGTGCTCAGCCGGGCGGACGTGGGCATCGCCATGGGGGCCATGGGGTCGGACGCCGCCATTGAGGCCGCCGACGTGGTGCTCATGGACGACGACCCCGCCAAGCTGTCCGCCGCCATGGATATCGCCCGGAAGTGCCTGGGCATCGTCAAGCAGAACATTGTGTTTGCCCTGGGGGTGAAGGGGGCGTGCCTGATTTTGGGGGCCTTCGGCATGGCCTCCATGTGGGAAGCGGTGTTTGCCGACGTGGGGGTGGCCGTCATCGCCATTTTGAACGCCACGCGGATGCTGAAAACCAAGAAGTGACCCCAATGGGCCCCGCGAAAGCGTCCTTCAGCTTTCGTGGGGCGAGGAGGGGCAGCGGAATGAGCGATATACAGCTTGCCTCGGCGAGAGCCGCGCGTTGCCGGCGGGCGAGGCGCGACAACAGCGCAACGGGTCCCCTTCGTATCAGAAATATACAAAGCCCCCCTGTGCAGGGGGGCTTTTTTGGCCTTTCTGGGCATTGACAGAGGGACTGGGAAAAACATATAATAACGGTACGCTAAAGCGGTAAAATGCAGGATTCAGCCCCGCGGACTGCAAAACAGCCTGTGGGAGTCACGCAAGGAGGAAGAGATTATGGGAACAGAGCGCGTTTACAACTTTTCCGCCGGTCCGTCCATGCTGCCTCTGGAGGTGCTGGAGCGGGCGGGACGCGAAATTACCAATTATCAGGGCTCGGGGATGTCCGTGATGGAGATGAGCCACCGGTCCAAGGTGTTCCAAAAGATCTTCGACGACACCAAGGCCAATTTCATCCGGCTGTTCCGCGTGCCCGACAATTACAAGGTGCTGTTTTTGCAGGGCGGAGCCTCCAGCCAGTTCTCCATGGTCCCCCTGAACCTCATCGGCAGGACCGGGAAGGCGGATTACGCCGTCACCGGCAACTTTGCCAACGTGGCCTATAAGGAGGCCAAGAAGTACGGCCAGATCAACCTGGCCGCCTCCAGCGAGGATAAAAACCACACCTACATCCCCGCCCAGAACCAGCTGAAGCTGGACCCCCAGGCCAGCTACTTCTACTACTGCGCCAACAACACCATTTACGGCACCGAGTGGCAGTACGTGCCCGACACCGGGGACGTGCCCATCGTGTGCGACATGTCGTCCAACTTCCTGTCCCGGCCGGTGGACGTGTCCAAGTACGGGATCATCTTCGGCGGGGCCCAGAAGAATCTGGCCCCGGCGGGGCTCACCATCGCCGTGGTCCGGGAGGACCTGGCGGGCCATGAGCTGCCCTATACCCCGCTGATGATGAACTACAAGACCATGATCGACAAGGATTCCATGTACAACACCCCGCCCTGCTGGTGCATCTATATGCTGGGGCTGGTGCTGGAGTGGCTGGACGCCAAGGGCGGCGTGGAAGGCATGGAGAAGATCAAGCACAACAAGGCCGCCCTGCTCTACGACGTGCTGGACAGCTCCAGGCTGTTCACCTGCGCGGCGGAGAAGGCCAGCCGGTCGGATATGAACGTCACCTTCCGCTCCGCCAGCGAGGAGCTGGACGCCAAGTTCGTCAAGGAGGCCGCCGAGGCGGGCTTCACCAACCTGAAGGGCCACCGCAACGTGGGCGGTATGCGGGCCTCCATCTACAACGCCATGCCCGTGGAGGGCGTGGAGAAGCTGGCGGACTTCATCAAGGCGTTCGACAAGAATAACTGAAAGAAGGACAATAATGATTGTCACACGGGTTATTACCCAGGATCACAAGGACGATATCCAGCTCAAGAATTATCCCTTCAAGCTGTTCGGGCTGCTGCTGCCGTCCTACAACAACGGCAAGTGGGATCACACCGAGCTGCTGTTCCCTGCGGAAAACGTCACCGAGATGTGCTTCCCGGACGAGAACTACGACTATGAGGAGATGTCCCAGAACTCCGTTTTCGTGGGCGCGTACGACGGGGAACAGTGCGTGGGTCTGGCCATTTTGCAGGAGGACTTTTTTAAGTATATGTACCTGTACGACCTAAAGGTGAACCCAGACTGCCGGGGGCAGGGCGTGGGCAGGCTGCTGATCCAGGCCTGCAAGGAGCTGGCCGTCCAAAAGGGCTACAAGGGCCTGTACACCCAGGGGCAGGACAACAACCTGGGGGCGTGCCGGTTCTACCTGAGCACGGGCTTTGAGATCGGCGGGATCAACACCCACGTCTACAAGGGAACCCCCCAGGAGCATAAAAAAGATATCTTCTTCTATTGTGACGGAGAATAAATTCTGTTTTATGAGGTGAAAAACCATGTTCCATATTAAAACTATGAACAAGATCGCCCCGGTGGGCCTGGAGCGCCTGGGCGCGGACAGCTATACCGTGGGTGACGGCGTGGAAAACGAGGACGGCATCCTCGTCCGCTCCGCCAAGCTCCACGACTACGCCTTCCCCGCCAACCTGCTGGGCATCGCCCGGGCCGGGGCCGGGGTGAACAACATCCCCATCGACAAGTGCTCCGAGGCGGGCATCGTGGTGTTCAACACCCCCGGCGCCAACGCCAACGCCGTGAAGGAGCTGGTGATGTGCGCCATGTTCCTGGCTTCCCGGGACGTGATCGGCGGCGCGGAGTGGGTGAAGGAGCAGGCCCGCACCCCCGGCGTGGACGTGGCCGCCGCCGTGGAGAAGGGCAAGTCCGCCTTCGTGGGCCCCGAGGTGTACCGCAAGACCCTGGGCGTGGTGGGCCTGGGAGCCATCGGCGCCCTGGTGGCCAACATCGGCCTCAGCCTGGGCATGGACGTGTACGGCTACGACCCCTACCTGTCCGTGGACGCCGCCCTGCGGCTGGACCGCCACATCAAGGTGGTCAAGGAGATGGACACGGTGTTTGCCAACGCCGATTACCTCACCCTCCACCTGCCCTATATGGAGGCCACCAAGGATACCGTCAACGCCGCCTCCATCGCCAAGATGAAGGACGGGGTGCGGGTCATCAACATGGCCCGGGGCGGCCTGGTGAACAACGCCGACATGATCGCCGCCCTCCAGTCCGGCAAGGTGGCCCGGTACGTCACCGACTTCCCGGACAACGAGATCACCCTGGCGCCCGGCGTGGTGGCCACCCCCCACCTGGGGGCCTCCACCCCGGAGAGCGAGGACAACTGCGCCGTCATGGCCGCCAACCAGCTGAAGGACTTCCTGGAGAACGGCAACATCAAGAACTCCGTCAATTTCCCCAACGTCATCATGGAGCGGTCCGGGGTCCAGCGGCTGTGCGTCATCCACCGCAACATCCCCGCCGTCATCGCCCAGATCACCACCCAGCTGTCCGAGGACGGGGTGAACGTGGAGAACATGACCAACAAATCCAAGGGCGAGTACGCCTACACCATGGTGGACACCGGCTCCGCCGTGGAGGCCAAGGTCATTGAGGACATCCGCAGGGTGCCCGGCATCATTCGGATGCGGGTGATCTGAGGGCGGAACGAGCGGGAGAGTCCGGCGTCCGGCGGGCGGTGACGGGAGGGCCGGGCCCCCGGCCGGCCCCGGCGGGAAAAAACGCTGCGGATCGCCCTGCTGCGGTCAAAAAAATCCCTTGCGGACGGAGCTCTTTTGCCGTATCATCTAAATGGAATATTCCGCGCCCCGCAGGTGCGTTCCATGGAGGTGCCCTTGATGGAAGAGCTGACCTTTCTGCAGAGGATGAACCGGGGCCGCCATCCTGAGGGGGCGGGCCCGGCGGACAGCGCATACTGCGTGTTTTACGGGCCTGTCCGGGAGCCGGTGGTCCGGCAGCGCATATTCGGGGACGAGGAGAGCCTGACGCTGGAGCTGGTGTACGGCGGGGAGGGTCAGGACGGAGCGCTGCGCCTGCGTCAGGAGGGCAGCAACCTGATCATTGAGGAGACGTCTCTGGGGCTGTTTCGGGACTATCTGGAGGAGAAACCCGTCAAATACCTGGGACAGGCGCTGATGTACGCCCTCCTGTTCAAGATCGCGGACCTCTCCGCCCTGGTGGAGCGGGGAGTGGAGGACATGAAGCTGCTGGAAAACAGCCTGGACAGCCATATCGACAACAGCGGCACCTATCAGATCCTGGACTTCCGCCGGCGGTACACCGGATACGGCGACCAGATCATCTCCATCAAGGAGATCATCGCCCGCATCGACAAGGGGTATTTTCCCATGCAGATGCAGAACAGCTATGTGCTTCAGGGACAGGTGGCGCTGGAGTTCCAGTTTTTGGAGGAGCGGTACGAGCTCATCAAAAACACCGTCATCAAGGATCTGGACACCTATACCTCCATCGTCAACAACAACATCAACCGCAACGCCCGCCTGCTGAGCATCGTATCCCTGGCGGCGGTGGCGCTGAACCTGATGTTCGGCGGCGTGCTGGCCATGAACCCGGTGCTGGGCATTGCGGGGGGCGTGGTGGTGGGCGGGCTCACCGTGGGGGCGGCGGTGTCCTACCGGGCGGGGGGCATCCAAAACGCCATCCGGATGGGACGGAGAGGCCGCCCGGGGCTGAAGGGCCCCGGCCTGCACCGGCCGCTGAAGGCGCGGGACATGGAGGAGGCCCCGCCCGGGCCGGAGAAGCCGGAGGAAGAGCACGGCCACGAAACCGAGGATGACAAAGCGGCGCGGTCCTGACGGGACCGCGCCTTATTATATTCTTTGGCCGCTGTGGCCGGACGGAGCCCCGGCGGAAACCATTTTTGTCAATATGGCGCGGCAGTCAAAAAGGAGGGCGTATGTCAAAATATTACTGCCCAGATACAAAAAAAGCCGTTGTGAACGGGTGATTTTTTGCTATAATGAACATAGCATACTGGCGAGCATGGGGAAGTGCGGCCGATTGTGTGCGCTTGGGGGCGAAAAAGCTGTGGAAGAGTTCAAAAAAATATCCGAACAGGTCAATATCGAGCTGCTCCAGTCCATTCAGGACCGGTGCTCAAAAGCCATGGGGCTGGCCTTTGTGACAGTGGACTACAAAGGGCGGCCCATCACCAAGTACAGCGGCTTCACCGACCACTGCGCACTGGGGCGCGAGCTTCAGGGCTTTTCCGAGATGTGCGAGCAGTGCGACGCCCACGGCGGCCTCCACGCCGCCATCACCGGCCAGCCGTACATCTACCGCTGCCATGCGGACCTGGTGGACTTCGCGGTCCCCCTGATTCTCAACGACAACTATCTGGGCTCGGTGATGGGAGGGCAGGTGCGGCTGGCGGACGCGGAGGAGCGGGAGCTGGAGTATATCGTCCCCCGGGGGAACTGGCGAAAAAATGAGGCCATGGCGGCGTCCTACCGCCATGTGCGGGAGATGACCTATGACAAGCTGCTGGCCTCGGTGCAGGTGGTGCGGGACATGTTCCTGTACGCCATGCAGGACCGCCGCGCCGCGGGCGCGCCGGAGGGCGGGGAACTGGAGCCGGGGGAGGAGCGGGCGGGCCGCGCCGACCTGGAGCTGTCCGTCCGGCGGCAGGAGCGGGGCGCCCTCCTCCAGCAGGAGGGGGGAGATCAGTTCTTCTTCATCATGAACCTCATCACCCAGCTGGCCTACCAGGAGGGGGCGGACCGCACCGGAGCGGTGGCGCTGGACTTTGCGGACATCATCCGCTATACCAGCGACGCGGACCGCAAGCTGTCCATTCTGGGGGAGGAGCTGAACTATATCGAGGCCTTTCTGCGGATCCAGAAGGCGTGGTGGGGGGAGACGCTGGACTACAGCGTGTCGGTGCCCCGGCAGTATTGGGGGGTCAACTGCCCCTTCCTGATTCTGGGCCCGCTGGTGGAGATCAGCCTCCAGTCCTTCAAAAGCGAGGAGGACCGGCGGAAGGTGGATATATTCGCCGAGGAGAGCGGCAAGGATCTGATCGTCCACGTGCAGGCCAACAGCGAGAGCGCCGCCCCGGAGGAGATGGAGAACCGGGCGGACGCCTATCTGGCCAAGGACCGGGGGTCCCTCCGGGACCTGAACCGGAGCCTGAAGCGGGTGATCGGCAAGCGGTGCGACCTGTCCATCGGGCACAGGAACGACGGGCAGGCGGGGTTTGCCTTCCGGCTGCGGCTGCCCCTGAAGTGGCGGTAGGGCCGGGCTCCGGCAGTGGAAAGGAGGCTCCGCGGGATGTGCCGCGTTCTTATTTTAAATGAAAACCCCATGGAGCGGGAGAATATGCGGACCATTCTGTCCGGGGGGCTGCCTCAGGCGGAGATCCTGGCCGCCGCCTCGCCCAGGCAGGCCCTGGAGCGGATTGTGGAGGGTCCGGTGCGCCTGTTTATCACGGACGTGCCCTGGTTTGACGCGGACTACTGCAGCGTGATCACCGCCGCCAAGGAGATGGCGCCGGATATGCCCATTCTGGTCACCTCCACCGGGCGGCGCAGCGATATCGTGGCCAACGTGTGGCGGCTGGGGGTGCAGGATTATCTGCTCAAGCCCTACCGCCCGGAGTGGCTGACGGCGGCGGCGTCGGTGATGATTCAGTGGAGCGCCAAGCCGGCGGGGGAGTGGGAAAAAGAGCACCGGGAGCGCTACCTCAAGCAGGCCGCGGAGCATATGCAGGCGTTCAGCTATAAAAAATGCATCAACACCACAAAGGATTACCTTGATTCTCTGTACCGGGAAACGGATGATATAGATGTGATCCGGTTCAGCGTGCTGTCCTTCGGGGAGGGCGTGGCCCGGCTGGGGGCGCCTCTGGGCCCCTCCGCCCAGCTGAAGCTGTCCACCATGCTGGAGCGCTTCCGCCTCCGCTTCGACCAGCAGGGGAGAAAACACGACTCCTTTCTGGTGTTTGAAAAGATGTGGGGCGTCATCTTTGACGCGGTGGACGAGGACCGGGGCTACCGCGTCAGCGACGAGCAGCGGGTGCTCAACTATGTGGACCGCAACATCAAAGAGGGGATCGGCCTGGATGAGGCGGCGGAGTACGCCAATATGAGCTCCAGCTACTTCAGCAAGTTTTTCAAACGGATCACCGGGGTCAATTTCATCACCTATATGATGGACGGAAAGATCAGCGCGGCCAAGACCATGCTCACCGATACGGACATGCCCGTCATCAACATTGCCTATGAGCTGTCCTACAGTGAGACAAACTATTTTGGCAAGGCGTTCAAAAAGAAGGTGGGGCTCACCCCCACGGAGTACCGGGAGCGCCACCAGCGCGGGCGGAGGCCGGCCCTCTCAAAGGGGGACGTGCCGCAATAGGACGAATGGAGGCCATTTATGCAGGAGTTCAGCTTCAGTACCAGGGTATATTTCGGCCAGGGCGCGCTGGAGCGCCTCAGGAAGGTGGAGGACAAGCGGGTGCTCATCGTCACCGACCGCTTCATGAACGGGCTGGGGGTGCCGGACCGGGTGGCGTCCTTCCTCACCCGGTGCACCGTCAGCGTATTTGACGGCGTGGTGCCCGACCCGCCCATTGAGGTGGTGACGGCGGGGGTGGAGGCCTTCCGGGACTGCGGGGCCCAGGCGGTGATCGCCGTGGGCGGCGGCTCCACCATCGACGCGGCCAAGGCCATCCGGGAGGTGGCCAAGCAGGCGCTGGACGTGGATACGGACCGGATGGAGTGCTTTGCCGTCCCCACCACCAGCGGCACCGGGTCCGAGGTGACGGACTACGCTGTGATCACCGACCGGGAGCGGGGGCTGAAATACCCCCTGAGCAGCCGGGCCCTCCGGCCCATGGTGGCGATTCTGGACCCGGAGCTCACCGTGTCCGCCCCCGCCTCCGTCACCGCCGACGCGGGGATGGACGTGCTCACCCACGCCCTGGAGGCCTATGTGTCCACCGGATACAATGATTTTTCCGACGCCCTGTGCGAGAAGGCGGTGTCGCTGGTGTTCCGCTTCCTGCCCCTGGCGGTGGCCGACGGGTCCGACCTGCTGGCCCGGGAGAAGATGCACAACGCCTCCTGTATGGCGGGGCTGGCGTTCAACTCCGCGGGGCTGGGGCTGAACCACGGCATGGCCCACGCCGTGGGCGGCAAGCTCCACATCGCCCACGGACGGATCAACGCCATCCTGCTGCCCCACATTCTGGCCTTCAACGCGGACCTGGCCACGGTGCACAAGGGGGAGTACTGCGTGGCGGCCCGGAAGTACCAGCGCATGGCCAAAGTGCTGGACCTGCCCGCCCCCAACGTGCGGCTGGGCGTGACCAACCTGATCCACGAGGTGGAGAAGCTGAACCGGAAGATCGGGATTCCCGCCACGCTGAAGGGCCAGGGGGTCGATCCGGCCGAGGTGAAGGCGCGGAAGGAGGAGCTGGTGGCCGCCGCCCTGGCGGACGCCACCACCGCCACCAACCCCCGCCCCGTGGAGGCGGCCGATGTGGAGAAGTTGCTGGCCCGGATCACGGGATAAGGCGGAACAATCGGAACGGAATCGTTTTTTGACAGAGGTCCCATCCCGCGGCAGCCGGCGGAATGGGGCCTTTTGCCGTCTCCGGAAAATGTTTGGCGGAAACGATGAAAAATGCGGACGGGTGAATTTTTTGTCTGGAAGGAATGGACAAAAAAGTACCTACTGCTGTCAAGAAAAGGAGGGGAGCTTCCAGCTATAATGTACAGTGACAGGCGTGCGTATGCCGCTGCCGTGCGGTTTCTGCGCAGGGCGTGCCGCAGGCCACGAATATATGAAGGAGGCAGCAATATGCAGAAGGAAGCTCTGGGCATGGTTGAGACGAAGGGTCTGGTCGGCGCGATTGAGGCGGCCGACGCCATGGTGAAGTCCGCGAACGTGGTTCTGGTGGGGTACGAGAAGATCGGCTCCGGACTGGTCACCGTGATGGTCCGCGGCGACGTGGGCGCGGTGAAGGCGTCCGTGGACGCCGGCTCCGTGGCCGCTGAAAAGGTGGGCGAGGTCGTCTCCGTCCATGTCATCCCCCGCCCCCACAGCGACGTGGAGAAGATCCTGCCCCACATGGAGTGAGGATGAGAATCCGGCGGCATCCCAAGCGCCGCAATCCCAACATAACAAACATCACATCTAATGGAGGTAAAACACATGGATGAATTGGTCAGCAAGGTTATGGACGAGGTCATGAAGAAGATCGGTGCCTCCGAGCCCGCTGAGGAGAAGTGCGCCTGCGAGGCCAAGTGCAACCTGACTGAGTTCGTTGGCACCGCCATCGGCCACACCATCGGCCTGGTCATCGCCAACCTGGACCACCAGGTGCACGACGCCCTGAAGATCGACCCCAAGTACCGCGCCATCGGCATCATCTCCGACCGCACCGGCGCCGGCCCCCAGATCTTCGCCGCCGACGAGGCTGTGAAGGCCACCAACACGGAGTGCGTCATGGTGGAGTGCCCCCGGGACACCGAGGGCGGCGGCGGCCACGGCTGCCTGATCGTCTTTGGCGCTGAGGACGTTTCCGATGCCCGCCGCGCCGTCGAGGTCGCCCTGCGCGAGACCGAGGTCCACTTCGGCGACGTGTATGGCAGCAGCGCCGGCCATCTGGAGTTCCAGTACACCGCCCGCGCCTCCTACGTGCTGAACAAGGTCTGGAACGCCCCTCTGGGCAAGGCCATGGGCATCATCTCCTGCGCCCCCGCCGGGATCGGCATCCTGTGCGCGGACGCCGCGGTGAAGGCGGCCAACGTCGAGGTGCTGAGCGTCGCCACCCCCGGCAACGGCGGCACCAGCTACTCCAACGAGGTCAACACCTTCTTCTATGGCGACTCCGGCGCCGTGAAGCAGGCCCTCATCGCCGCCCGCGACGTGGGTATGCAGGCCCTGAGGACCCTGGAGCCCAGCGAGGAGCTGAAGTCCTCCACGACCCCCTACATCATTTAATCAAGCCGGGAAGGAGCGTAAGCTATGAAATCGAAGCGTTTTGAAGCTCTGGCGGCCCGCCCGGTCAACCAGGACGGGTATGTGCAGGAGTGGCCCGAGGTCGGCCTGATCGCCATGAACAGCCCCTTCGACCCCAAGCCCAGCATCAAGATCGAAAACGGCCGCATCGTGGAGATGGACGGCAAGACCCGCGCCGACTTCGACATGCTGGATACCTTCATCGCCGACCACGCCATCCGGCTGGGCAACGCGGAGAAGGCCATGGCGATGGACTCCCTGGACATCGCCCGCAAGATCGTGGACATCAACGTGTCCCGGGATGAGATCCTGGACATCACCCTGTCCGTCACCCCCGCCAAGCTGACGGAGATCGTGGGCAAGCTCACCATCGTGGAGATCATGATGGGCATGACCAAGATGCGCGCCCGCCTGATGCCCGCCAACCAGTGCCACGTCACCAACGTGAAGGACAACCCCGTCCAGATCGCCGCCGACGCCGCCGAGGCCGCCGTCCGCGGCTTCGCCGAGATGGAGACCACCGTGGGCATCGCCCGGTACGCCCCCTTCAACGCCATGGCCCTGTTCGTGGGCGCCCAGGCCGGCCGCCCCGGCATCATGACCCAGTGCGCCCTGGAAGAGGCCACTGAGCTCCAGCTGGGCATGCGGGGCTTCACCACCTACGCCGAGACCATCTCCGTGTACGGCACCGAGCCCGTGTTCATGGACGGCGACGACACCCCCTACTCCAAGGCGTTCCTGGCCAGCTGCTACGCCAGCCGCGGCCTGAAGATGCGCTTCACCTCCGGCACCGGCTCCGAGGTTCAGATGGGCTACGCCGAGGGCAAGAGCATGCTGTACCTGGAGGCCCGCTGTCTGGCCGTCACCAAGGGCGCCGGCGTGCAGGGCACCCAGAACGGCTCCGTGTCCTGCGTGGGCGTGCCCGCGGGCGTCCCCGGCGGCATCCGCGCCATCGCCGCCGAGAACCTGATCGCCATGCTGCTGGACCTGGAGTCCACCACCTCCAACGACCAGACCTTCACCCACTCCGACCTGCGCCGGGTGGCCCGCAGCGTGCCCCAGCTGTTCTCCGGCACCGACTACATCTGCTCCGGCTACTCCGCCACCCCCAACTACGACAACATGTTCGCGGGCTCCAACTGGGACGCCGACGACTACGACGACTGGAACATCATCCAGCGGGATATGCGCATCGACGGCGGCCTCCAGCCCGTGAAGGAAGAGGACGTCATCAAGGCCCGCAACAAGGCCGCCCGCGCCCTCCAGGGGATGTTCCGCGAGCTGGGCCTGCCCCCCATCACCGACGAGGAAGTGGAGGCCGCCACCTACGCCCGGGGCTCCGAGGATATGCCCAACCGCAACGTCAACGAGGACCTGAAGGCCATCGAGGCCATGATGGCCCGCAAGGTCACCGGTGTGGACTTCGTCAAGGCGCTGGACAAGGCCGGCTTCCCCGACGTGGCCCAGAACATCTACAACATGCTCCGCCAGAAGGTGGCCGGCGACTATCTGCACACCGCCTCCATCTTCGACAAGGACTTCCACGTCTACTCCGGCGTGAACGCCCCCAACGACTATCACGGGCCCATGACCGGCTATCAGCTCAGCGAGGAGCGCTGGGAGCAGATCAAGAACATTCCCAACGCCATCCGGCCGGAAGACATTTGATCAGAGGGAGGGTCGAACTATGAATTTTGACGAGAAAATGCTGCGCAGTGTGATCGAAGAGGTCCTGAAGGAGATGGGCTCCGCCTCGACCGCTCCCGCCGCCAAGGCCGCCCCCGCCGCCAGCACCCTGTCCGCCGGCGAGATGAGCCTCGCCGACTCCGGCGAGGCCGCCAAGGGCGTGGCCCCCGACGAGGTGGTCATCGGCCTGGCCCCCGCCTTCGGCGTGTACCAGCACGAGACCATCATCCACCAGCCCCACAGCAAGGTGCTGCGCGAGATCATCGCCGGCATCGAGGAGGAGGGCATGAAGTGGCGCCTGATCCGGGTGTACCGCACCTCCGACGTGTCCTTCATCGCCCATGACGCGGCCGAGTACTCCGGCTCCGGCATCGGCATCGGCATCCAGTCCAAGGGAACCACGGTCATCCATCAGAAGGACCTGCCCCCCCTGAGCAACCTGGAGCTGTTCTCTCAGGCGCCGCTGATCGAGATGGATACCTTCCGTCAGATCGGCAAAAACGCCGCCAAGTACGCCAAGGGCGAGGCTCCCACCCCCGTCACCGTCCGCAACGACCAGATGGCCCGCCCCACCTATCAGGCCATCGCCGCTCTGCTCCACATCAAGGAGACCGAGCACTGCGACCGGGATAAGAAGCCGCAGGCCGTCACCGTTTCGTTCAAGTAAAGGGAGGCAGGAATATGGATCAGGAAGCTTTAATGAGACAGATCGTGGAGCAGGTCATGAGCGCCATGAACAAGGGCGCCGCTCCCGCTGCCCCCGCGGGCGGCAAGATGACCGCCGCCAATTACCCGCTGGCTGAAAAAGAGGTTGACAAGCTCAAGACCCCCACCGGCAAGCCCTTCAGCAGCCTGAGCTATGAGAAGGTGCTCAGCGGCGAGCTGACCTCCGACGATATGCGCATCGCCCCCGAGACCCTGGAGTACCAGGCCCAGGTGGCGGAGTCCGTCAACCGCGAGGCCTTCGCGGGCAACCTGCGCCGGGCCGCCGAGCTCATCGCCGTGCCCGACGAGCGGCTGCTGGAGATCTACAACGCGCTGCGCCCCTACCGCTCCACCAAGCAGGAGCTGATCGACATCGCCAACGAGCTGGACGGCAAGTACGGCGCCAAGACCGCCGCCGCCCTGGTGCGCGAGGCCGCCGAGGTCTATGAGAAGCGCGACCGTCTGAAGAAGTTCTGAGAAACCCAAACGTCAGGAGGCACCGCACATGAAGATCGTCGCAGGCATTGACATCGGCAACGCGACAACGGAAACCGCCCTGGCCAGGGTGGATGGCGGCAGGCTGGAATTTCTGGCCAGCGGCACGGTGCCCACCACAGGCATCAAAGGGACCCGGCAGAACATCAACGGCATCTTCCACTCCCTGACCAGCGCCCTGGAAAAGGCGGGGCTGGAGGTGAAGGACCTGTCCGAGGTGCGGCTGAACGAGGCGGCCCCGGTCATCGGCGACGTGGCCATGGAGACCATCACCGAGACGATTATCACCGAGTCCACCATGATCGGCCACAACCCCTCCACCCCCGGCGGCATGGGCGTCGGGGTGGGGGAGACGGTCCTGATTACCGAGCTGGAGGACGCCCCCGGCGGCAAGGACTACATCGCCGTCATCCCCGCCGCCGTGGACTTTGAGGAGGCGGCCCGGCTCATCAACCAGGGCTCCGCCGGCAGCCGTCAGGTCACCGCCGCCATTGTGCAGCGGGACGACGGTGTGCTCATCCACAACCGCCTGCACCGCAAGATCCCCATTGTGGACGAGGTGGCCCTGGTGGACAAGGTTCCCCTGGGCATGCGCTCCGCGGTGGAGGTGGCCGCGGTGGGCGGCGTGGTGGAGGTGCTGTCCAACCCCTACGGCATCGCCACCCTGTTCGGGCTGTCCTCCGAGGAGACCCGGCAGGTGGTGCCCATCGCCCGGGCCCTCATCGGCAACCGCTCGGCGGTGGTGATCAAGACCCCCAGCGGCGACGTGAAGGAGCGCAAGATCCCCGCCGGCGCCATAGAGCTGAAGGGCGCCGCCCGCACCGTGAAGGTGGACGTGGACGACGGGGCCGACAAGATCATGAAGGCGGTGGAGTCCATCCCAGCCCTGGAGGACGTGCGGGGCGAGCCGGGCACCAACGCGGGGGGCATGCTGGAGAAGGTGCGCCAGGTGATGGCGAATCTGACGAAGCAGCACCCCCGGGACATCCACATCCAGGACCTGCTGGCGGTGGACACGTTCACCCCCCAGAAGGTCCAGGGCGGTCTGGCCAACGAGTTCTCCCAGGAGAACGCCGTGGGCATCGCCGCCATGGTGAAGGCCGACCGCCTCCAGATGGAGGCCATCGCCAGGGAATTTGGCGAGCAGATCGGCGTGCCGGTAGAGGTGGGCGGCGTGGAGGCCGACATGGCCATCCGAGGCGCCCTGACCACCCCGGGCACCAACAAGCCCCTGGCCATTCTGGACATGGGGGCCGGCTCCACCGACGCGTCCATCATCAGCGAGGACGGGACCATCCACTCCATCCATCTGGCGGGGGCGGGCAATATGGTCACGCTGCTGATCCAGTCGGAGATGGGCCTGGACAGCTTTGACACGGCAGAGGACGTGAAAAAGTATCCCATGGCCAAGGTGGAGAGCCTGTTCCACATCCGCCACGAGAACGGCACCGTGGAATTTTTCCCCACCCCGCTGGACCCCAATATTTTTGCCAAGGTGGTCATCCTCAAGGAGGGGAAAATGCTCCCCCTGGAGGGGGACTGGTCCATGGAGAAGATCCGTCTCATCCGCCGTCAGGCCAAGCAGAAGGTGTTTGTCACCAACGCCATCCGGGCCCTCACCCGGGTGAGCCCCACGGGCAGCGTCCGGGACATCCGGTTCGTGGTGCTGGTGGGCGGCTCCGCTCTGGACTTCGAGGTGCCCCAGATGGTCACCGACGCCCTGTCTCAGTACAAGGTGGTGGCCGGACGGGGCAACATCCGGGGCAGCGAGGGCCCCCGCAACGCGGTGGCCACCGGCCTGGTGCTGTCGGTGCTGGAAGGGAGGGCCTGACCCATGGCCATGCCCATTGAGATGACCAAGCCGAACATCCGCGTCCTCATAAGCCCCGACGCCTCTCAGGCGGCGCTGCGGCAGCTGGCCTACGGCATGGAGGAGGAGGGCATCCCCTGGGAGCAGGGGACGAAAGAGGGCGCGGACGCGTCGGCCATGGCCTGGGAAGCCGCCCAGGCATCCCGGCTGGAGGTGGGGCTGGGACTGGATAAGCAGTTTGCGGTCCTGCACTACTCCAAGCTGGACCAGAACCAGCCCCTTTATCGGGTGCCCGCCCGGCAGGCCGGCCAGGTGCGGGCCCTGGGGGCCAACGCGGCGCGGCTGGTGAAGAAATTGCCGCTGAAACCTCTGGACTAGGAGGTAAACGTATGCAGAAAAGTTTAGGGCTCATCGAGACTCAGGGGCTGCTCGGCGGCATCACCGCCGCCGACGCCGCGGTGAAGTCCGCCAACGTGGAGCTCATCGGGTATGAGCTGACCAAGGGAGGCGGCTGGACCACCGTGAAGATCCAGGGCGACGTGGGGGCCGTCAAGGCCGCCGTGGACGCCGCCAAGATCGCGGCGGGCAAGGTGTGCCGGGTGGTGAGCACGCGGGTGATCCCGCGCCCCGCCGCCGGGCTGGAGCGGCTCATCCGCAACGGCGACACCGTGGGCGATCAGCCCCCGGAGCCTCCGGCGGACCCGGAGCCCCCCGCCCCCCCGGAGCCCCCCGTGGGTCCCGATGAGCCGGAAAAGGAAGCGCCTGTCCCGCCTGTGGAGGAGCGCCTGGAAGGGAATGCCCCGGAGGCCGCGGCCCCCGAGCCGGCGGAGCCCGTTGCTGAGCCCGAGGCGGCGGAATCGGAAACCCCGCCCCTCCCCGAGCCGGAAGCGGTCCCCGAGGAGCCGGAACGGGAGCGGACCCCCTTGGAGGAACCCGAGGCCCGTATGGAAGAGGCCCCGGCGGCGGAAATTCCCGCCGAGGGCGCCCCGGCCAAGCCCAAGGCGGCCCGGAAGGCCCCCGCCAAGCGGGGCGGCAAGCGCAAACAATAACGCACGGCCGTAAGACGGCCGTTGTCAGGAGGTAACTATGAGTATGGGTGAAGCACTGGGCATGGTGGAGACAAAGGGACTGGTGGGCGCCATCGAGGCCGCCGACGCCATGACCAAATCCGCCAATGTGTCCCTGATCGGGTATGAAAAGATCGGCTCCGGCCTGGTGACCGTGATGGTCCGGGGCGATGTGGGCGCGGTCAAGGCGTCTGTGGACGCCGGTTCCGCCGCCGCCGGAAAGGTGGGCGAGGTGGTCTCCGTCCATGTGATTCCCAGGCCCCACACCGACGTGGAGAAGATTCTGCCCAAAGACCTGGCGTAAGGTGGTATGAGCCGTGGAGAAAAGCCAGCAGACCTATGAGATGTTTGTCCGGCTGGTCACCCGGCTGGTCATTGAGGAGCTGGACAAATTCCAGCGCTCGGTGCCCATCGGCGTGTCCAACCGGCACATCCATTTGGACCGGAACGATATGGACATCCTGTTTGGCCGGGACAGCGAGCTGACCTTCAAAAAGGAGCTGGGTCAGCCGGGGCAGTATGCCTGCGAGGAGACTGTCACCCTCCATGGCCCCAAGGGGGAGCTGAGCCGCGTGCGCGTGCTCGGCCCCCTGCGGAGCGAGTCCCAGGTGGAGGTGTCCGTCACCGACGGGTTCGCCCTGGGCGTGCGCCCCCCCATCCGGGAGTCCGGCAGGCTGGAGGGCACCCCCGGCGTGACCATTGTGGGCCCCAAGGGGACCATTGAGAAGGACACGGGCACCATCGCCGCCCTGCGCCACATCCACCTGACCCCGGAGGACGCCCAGCGCATGGGTGTGCGGGATAAGCAGATGGTGAAGGTGGAGATCGGCGGACTGCGGGGAGGAATTTTCCACAACGTGCTCATCCGGGTGTCGGAGCAGTTCGCGCCGGAGATGCACATTGATGTGGACGAGGCCAACGCCTTCGGTGTGAAGAACGGCGACCGGGCCTATATCATCGTGGACTGAGGGCGGAGAGCGGATATGAGCCATGACATGGAGGCGTGCAACGCCACGCTGACGGAGTTTGAGCGCCTCATTGAGGAACATCGGAGCAATCCCTGGACGGGGCCCCTGCGCACCGGCGTGGACCTGGGCACCGCCAACATCGTGCTGGCCGTGGTGGACGGGGAGAACCGGCCGGTGGCCGGCGCCACCTGTCCCTCCACCGTGGTGCGGGACGGGGTGGTGGTGGACTACATGGGCGCGGTGCGCACCGTCACCCGGCTGAAGGCCCAGCTGGAGGAACAGCTGGGCACGGCGCTGGACGCGGCGGGCTGCGCCATTCCGCCGGGCATTGTGAGCGGAAGCGTGAAGGCCATCGGCAACGTGGTGGAGGCGGCCGGGTTCCGGCTCACCAGCACGGTGGATGAGCCCACGGCGGCGGCCTGCGTGCTGGGCATCACCGACGGGGCAGTGGTTGACGTGGGCGGAGGGACCACCGGCATCAGCATTTTGAAGGACGGCCGGGTCATCTGTGTGGACGACGAGCCCACCGGCGGCACCCACATGACCCTGGTGCTGGCGGGCTTCCACGGGTGCGACACCCAGGAGGCCGAGCGGATGAAGCGGGACCCGGCCCGGGAGCACAGCGTGTTCCCGGTCATCAAGCCGGTGGTGGAGAAAATGGCCGCCATCGTCAAGCGCTGCCTGGCGGGACACCCGGTGGACACGGTGTATGTAGTGGGGGGCGCGTGCTGCTTTTCCGAGTTTGAGACCGTGTTCCAAAAATATCTGGAGATCCCCGTGGTGAAGCCGGTGGCCCCCCTGCTGGTGACGCCGCTGGGCATCGCCATGAACTGCACCAAGTAAGGCAGGTGACGAGCGTTGACAGAACAGGAACGGCATGAGCTGGCCATGACTCTGCTGGCGGAGGAGCTGGCGGAGCGGGTGGTGCAAAAGCTGGTGGAACGGCAGAAGCGGGCGCTGGTGATTGTCACCGGCGCGGCCATCGGCGTACCCGCCGCCCTGGCACAGCTGAAGGACCTGCGGGACGAGGGGTTCACATACCACGTGCTCATGACCCGCAGCGCCATGCACGTGACGGGGGAGGAGGCTGTGCGCGCCGCCCTGGCTCCGGAGGAGCTCTGGGTGGAGTCGTCCGGCGCTCCTCCCGAGCTGACCGCCGCCGGGTTTGACACCGTGCTGGTGCCCGCCCTGACGGCCAATACCGCCGCCCATCTGGCCGGCTGCATGTCGGACACCCCCGCCGCCGCCATGATTTTCAGCGCCCTGATGAAGGGGAAGAACGTGGTGGCAGCTGTGGACGGCGCGTGCCCCGACAACCCCATGCGGGCCAAGCTGGGCTATCATATGACCCCGGCCCTGCGGGACGCCCTCCATGGAAACCTGGAAAAGCTCCGGGACTACGGGGTCCGGCTGACCCCGGCGGATCGGATGGCCGAGGCGGTGCGCAGGGCGGTTACCAGCTTTCTGCCCGCCAAAGCGGCGGGAAAGGAACCCGGCAGGGTCCGGAGTCCCGAAGCCGGGGGCGGAACCGTCATCCGGCCCGCCCTGACGGGCAGGGTGCTCAGCGTCCAAACGGTGAACGCCGCCCCCCGGGGCGCGGTGATCCTGGCGCCCCGGGGCGCCATTGTCACCGCCCTGGCCTCCGACGAGGCCCGCAGGCGGGGCGTGACCATTCAAATCGAATCGTAGAAAGGTGGAGCGGAATGTATTTAGGCAGAGTGATCGGCACCGTGGTCTCCACCAGTAAAAATGAGAACCTGATCGGAATGAAGCTGCTCATTGTGGAGAAGCTCACGGAGCGCCTGGAGCGGGACGGCACCACCGAGGTCGCGGTGGACTCTGTGGGCGCGGGTACCGGCGAGATCGTCCTGGTCAGCCAGGGCAGCTCCGCCCGGTATGTGTTTCAAAACGCCTCCGCCCCCATTGACAAGGCCATTGTGGGCATTGTGGACACGGTGGAGGTGGGCTGATGGCAAATCTGTATACCAGGGGCGGAGACAAGGGCCAGACCAGCCTGGTGGGCGGGGGCCGGGTGAGCAAATCCGACCCCAGAGTGGAGTGCTACGGCACGGTGGACGAGGCCAATTCCATGCTGGGTCTGGCCTACGCCCAGACCGACAACGAGTTTATCCGCACTACGGTGCACAAAATCCAGGGGCGGCTGTTCGCCCTGGGCGCGGAGCTGGCCAGCGACTCCCCGGAGACCGCCGCCGCCCTCAAGGGCAGAATTTCTGAGGAGGACGTGGTGTTTCTGGAGCGGGTGGTGGACACCTGCACCGAAACCACAGGCAAACAGACCCACTTTGTCATCCCCGGCGTGGACCCCGCCTCGGCGGCGCTCCACGTGGCCCGCACCATTGTGCGGCGGGCGGAGCGGCGGGCTGTGGAGCTGCCCGTGCGGGAGGTGCTGGCGCGCTATCTGAACCGCCTGTCCGACGCGGTTTACGCTATGGCCCGCCTCCAGGAGGACCTGACCCGAATGCGGGAAAGGGTGACGGACATGGTGAAAGAGGCCATGGCGCGGCAGGCCGGGGGCGGCTTTCCCCCCATGAACCTGGATATCCTGCACCGCATGGCGGCCCGGGCCGTGGAGAAGTCCAGGGAGCTGGGTGTGCCGGTGGTGTTTTCCGCCGTGGACGCGGGGGGCAATCTGATGCTCCTCCAGCGGATGGAGGGGGCCCTGGTGGGCAGCGTGGAGGTGTCGGCAGGCAAGGCCTACACCGCCTATGCCTTCCAGATGCCCACCCACGAGCTGGGCGCAGCCGCCCGGCCCGACGGGCCCCTGTACGGGATTGAAAACGCCAACCCCGGCCGGATCGTGCTGTTCGGCGGCGGCTTCCCCTACCTGGTGGAGGGAAAGGTGGCCGGAGGGATCGGCGTGTCCGGCGGCACAGTGGAGCAGGACATGGAGATCGCGCGCTACGCAATGCAGATTGAAGGAGGGACCGCGCAATGAATTTTGATGAACAAGTGGTGGCCAGCATCGTCAAACAGGTGCTCAGCCGCGTGGATATGGGCGGGGCGGAGCCCAACTGTGCCGCCGCCGGCGGCGACTGGGGCGTGTTCGACAGCATGGACGACGCCGTGGAGGCCGCCGCCGACGCCCAGAAGGCGTATTTGAACTGCTCCATGCACGACCGTGCCAAGTACGTCCAGGCCATCCGGGACGTGGTGCTGGAGGAGGAGAACCTGGACTACATCTCCCGTCTGGCCGTAGAGGAGACTGGCATGGGCGCCTACGAGTACAAGCTGGTGAAGAACCGTCTGGCGGCCACCAAGTCCCCCGGCATTGAGGACCTGACCACCGACGCCATGAGCGGGGACGACGGCCTCACCCTGGTGGAATACTCCCCCTTCGGCGTCATCGGGGCCATCACCCCCACCACCAACCCCACCGAAACCGTCATCTGCAACTCCATCGGGATGCTGGCGGCGGGCAATTCCGTGGTGTTCAGCCCCCACCCCAGGGCCAAGATGGTGTCCATCCATCTGATCCAGCTGATCAACAAGGCGCTGGCCCGGGCGGGCGCCCCCGCCAACCTGGTGGTCACGGTGGCCGAGCCCTCCATTGAGAACACCAACGCCATGATGAGCCATCCCAAGGTGCGGATGCTGGTGGCCACCGGCGGCCCCGCCATTGTCAAGACGGTGCTGTCCAGCGGCAAGAAGGCCATCGGCGCGGGGGCGGGCAATCCCCCCGTGGTGGTGGATGAGACGGCCAACATCGAAAAGGCCGCCCAGGACATCGTGGACGGGTGCAGCTTTGACAACAACCTGCCCTGCATCGCGGAGAAGGAAGTCATCGCCGTGGACTCCATCGCCGACTACCTCATGTTCAACATGAAGAAGTCCGGCGCATACGAGGTGAAGGACCCCGCCGTCATCGACAAGCTGGTAAAGCTGGTGGTGAAGGAGGACGGCAAGCATCCTGTCACCGATTTTGTGGGCAAGAGCGCCAGATATATTCTGGAGAAGGTTGGGATCAGCGTGGGGCCCGAGGTGAAGGTCATCATGATGGAAACCACCGAGGAGCACCCCTTCGTGCAGGTGGAGCTGATGATGCCCATCCTGCCCATCGTGCGGGTGCCCGACGTGGACGCCGCCATCGACATGGCCATCCGGGTGGAGCACGGCAACCGCCACACCGCCATGATGCACTCCCGGAACGTGGATAAGCTGACCAAAATGGCCAAGCTGATTCAGACCACCATTTTTGTGAAGAACGGCCCCTCCTACGCCGGCATCGGCGTGGGCGGCGAGGGCTGTACCACGTTTACCATCGCCGGTCCCACCGGAGAGGGGCTGACCACGGCCAAGTCCTTTGCCCGGCGGCGCAGATGCGTGCTGGTCGGAGGGCTGGACGTCCGATAACCGGAAGGGGTGCGCCGTATGTCTGAAAATTTGATCGCCCAGGTCCAGAGCGCGGGCGTGGTGGGGGCCGGCGGGGCCGGCTTCCCCACCCACGTCAAGCTCAACGCCAAGGCGGACACGGTTATCATCAACGGGGCGGAGTGCGAGCCCCTGCTCCGGGTGGACCAGCAGCTGATGGACCTCCAGGCGGAACAGCTGCTCACCGCCCTGGACCTGATTGTGGATCAGGTGGGGGCGGAAAAGGGTGTGGTGGCCCTGAAGGAGCACTACCACGCCGCGGCGGAATCGCTGAAGCGGGAGCTGCCCCGCCACCCGAAGCTGAGCGTCCACCTGCTGGGGGCCTTCTACCCGGCGGGGGACGAGCAGGTCATCGTCTATGAGGTCACGGGGCGGATCGTCCCCGAGGGGGGCATCCCGCTGAACGTGGGGGTGGTGGTCACCAACGTGGAGACCGCCCTCAACGTGCTGGACGCCTCCCAGGGAAAGCCGGTGGTGGAGAAATACGTCACCCTCACCGGCGCGGTGCGCACGCCCAAGACCGTCAAGGTGCCTCTGGGCATCACCGTGGCCCAAGCCCTGGCTCTGGCCGGAGGGCCTGCGGTGGACGACTATAAAGTGGTGAACGGCGGCCCCATGATGGGCAAGCTCGTCCCCGTGGACAGCACCGTCACCAAGACCACCAAGGGCCTCATCGTGGTGCCCGCCGGGCACCCCCTGCTGGCCAGCCTGGAGCGGCCCCTGGGGGATTCCACCCGCCGGGCGGCCACCGCCTGCATGCAGTGCTCCCTGTGCTCCGAGGTATGCCCCCGGGGTATGCTGGGCCACCGCATCCAGCCCCACAAGCTCATGCGGGTGGCGGCCTACGGCAGCCTGTGCGACCCCGAGCAGACCCCCATGAACGCCTACCTGTGCGTGGGGGGCCGCCTGTGCGAGTACGCCTGCGTCATGGGCCTCCAGCCCTGGAAGCTCAACGCCAACATGAAAAACATCCTGGCGGGGCAGGGCATCCGCAACGGACTGCACAACCAGCCGGACCACGCCGCCCCCTACCGGGACTTCAAGCGCTATCCGGTGCACAAGCTGATCCATCAGCTGGGCCTGTCCGCCTACGACGTGGCCGCGCCTCTGGACGGGGCCGTCCCCGCCTATGACAGGGTGGCCCTGTCCCTGCGGCAGGGGGCGGGAGCCCCCTCCGAGCCGGTGGTGGGCGTGGGCGATCAGGTGGAGAAGGGCCAGCTCATTGCGCGGATTCCCGAGGGCAAGCTGGGCTCCAGCCTCCACGCCAGCATTGCTGGCACCATTACGGCCATTGACGGCGGCAGCATCGTCATTCAGGCTTGACGCTGAGAAGAAAAGAGGACGCTTATGGGAAAGTCGATTGGATTGATTGAGCTGAAGAGCATCCCCGCCGGGGTGCAGACCGCCGATGAGATGCTGAAGGCCGCCAATGTGGAGCTGCTGACGGCCACCGCCATCTGTCCGGGCAAGTATATCATCATTGTCAGCGGGCAGGTGGGGGCCGTCAAGAGCGCTATGGAGACCGGCCGCCAGGCGGCGGGGGCCTACCTTATCTGCCACCACACCATTAACAACGTGCATCCCTCTGTGCCCGGGGCCCTGATGGGCACCGCCGAGGCGGAGAAGATCACCTCCCTGGGCATGGTGGAGACCATGTCCGCCCTGACCATTGTGCGGGCGGCGGATATCGCGGCCAAGGCGTCCAACGTCACCCTCCTGGAGGTGCGGGTGGCCCGGGGGCTGGGCGGCAAGGGCTACCTGATCCTGACGGGCGAGGTGTCCGCGGTGAAGTCGGCCGTCAACAACTGCCTGAACCAGCTGGCGGACACCGGCGACATCACCAGCACCTGCGTCATCCCCTCCCCCCACAGGGGCCTGTTGGAAAAGCTGATCTGACCATTTTTGACCAGCCCGACCGGGATAAAACCGGCCGGGCCGGTCCCATCCAGAAAATCATGAAGGAGTGTGGCTGGCCATGGACAGAGAACCACTTGATAGCCTGTTGAAATTCGGCGCGACGACGGAGGGCAAGATCCGGCTCATCCAGGAAACTGTCCCCGGCAAGCAGGTGACCCTGGCCCATATCATTGCCAGCCCGGACGAGATCATTTATAAAAAGCTGGGTCTGGACCCGGAGATAGACTACAAGCAGTCCGCCATCGGCATCTGCTGTCTGTGCCCGTCGGAGACGGCGGTGATCGCGGGAGATATTGCCCTCAAGACCTCCAGGGTAGAGATGGGCTTCATTGATCGGTTCAGCGGCACGCTGATCTTCACCGGGCGAATCTCCAACGTGCAGTCGGCCATGCAGGGGATCACCAACTTTTTACAGAACAAGCTGGGCTTCACTGTCTGCGAGATCACCAAGACATGAAGAAGATCATGTTCGTGGGCCGCAGCGAGTGCGGCAAGACCACCCTCACCCAGGCCCTGCGGGGGGACACCATCGCCTACCACAAAACCCAGTACGTCAACCACCACAGCGTGGTCATCGACACGCCGGGGGAGTACGCCCAGACCGCCAACCTGGGCCGCGCCCTGGCACTGTTCTCCTACGAGGCGGATGTGGTGGGGCTGCTGCTGAGCACCATTGAGCCCTACTCCCTGTACCCGCCCGCGGTGGCGGCCTGCGCCAACCGGCCTGTGATCGGCATCGTCACCCAGATCGACCAGGAGAAGGGGAACATTGCGCGGGCCCACCACTGGCTGGAGCTGGCCGGGGCCGACCCGATTTTCCATGTCAGCTCCTACACCGGAGAGGGCATCTGGCAGATCCTCAACTACCTGAAGGAGCCGGGGGACGTGCTCCCCTGGGAGACGGAGGAGGAGGCCAACCGGCAGCGGACGGTGCTGTCAGACAAGCGGGGCCTGCTGTAAACCAAACAATCCAACACCACCCGGCGGACAGGTTCGCCGGGTGGTGTTTCATTGCCGGGGGCGGGCGCCTTGCGGGCCGCGTTTTGGAAGGAGGGATTGCCCTTCCGGGCGGCGTATGGTACAATATCCGTAACCGCCGTGCGCGGCGCGGCGGGCCCACGGAGCGGGAGCATGTTACCGGCAGATGGCGTGCGCGGCACGTTGAAACAGAATAAGAGAGGGTGGGTCCTGTGGAAGAGGAACAAGTTGTGCAGATGCTGTGGGAGTATTACAGGGCGGCGGCGGAGATCCGGGGCCGGGGCGAAATGCGTCAGACAGAGGACGGAGAAACGCGGTGGTCACAGACCAACTATTCCCTGCTCTGGTTCTATACCCGCAGGGCGGAGCAGCTGAACCGGCTGTCCCGGGCCTTCCTGGGAGACACGGCGGCCATGGAGGACCTGGCCTGGGACCATGTTCCGCCGGAGGGCTGGGAGACATCCCTCCTGGAGGGGCGGCCCCTCAACGAGTGCCAGCTTCAGGCGGTCCGCGCCGCTCTGGCGGCCCCGCTGTCCTTCATCCAGGGCCCCCCGGGCACCGGCAAAACGGAGACCATTCTCAATCTGGCCTGCTGCGCCGCCCGGCTGGGAGGGGGCCGTTCGGTGGCCATTGTTTCCAGCAACGGCTCCGCCCTGGACAACATTGAGAAGAAGATTGAGGAAATTGAGGAAGAGCTGGAAACGCGGCGGGGTCAGGGCGAGGCGGATCAGCCCAACCGGCGCTGGCTGACGCGGCACTTTGCCCGGCTGGGCAGCCTGGCCCTGCGGCGGAAGTTCCAGGACCGGCGCCCGGAGGAGGAGCCGGAGTTCCAGTTCAAGGGCAGCTCGGTCAAAATCCCATGGGGCGACGAACTGCTGTCGGTGAGCCGGGAGCGGAGCATCCTGGCGGAGGAATTTCTGCGGAAATACCCCATTGTGGCCAGCACCATCCACTCCCTGAAGAACTGCTTCAAAAACGGGCCGGAGTACCTTTACGACTACGTGATCATGGACGAATCCTCTCAGACGGACACGGTGGCCGGCCTGGTGGCCATGAGCTGCGCCAGACATCTGGTGCTGGTGGGCGACCCCAAGCAGCTGCCGCCGGTGATCCCGGACTCCTTTGTTCAGACCCTGGCGGAGACGGCGGCGGAGCGGGGCTGGGAGATCCCGCCGGACCATGCCGCCACGCCGGAGCGGAGCTTTCTGGACATCTGCCTGGACGTATTCGGGGAGCGGACCGCCAAAACCATTCTGCGCCGCCACTACCGCTGCCACCCGGGCATCATCCGCTTCTGCGCGGAATACGTCTATCAGGAGGAGCGGCTGGAGATCTGCACGCCCAACTGGGACCAGTCGGTTGCCGTACCCATCCGGGTGCTGTGGTTTGAGGGGGATTACTGTGAGCTGTGCCGCCTTTCGTCCGAAAAGAGAACGGACGAAGAGCGGAAAAAGGACCGCTGGTCCAAGAAAAACCACAAGCAGCTCCTCTGCTTTATGGAGGAGGAGTGGCCCCGGCTCTGGGCGCGCATCGAGGCGTCGCGGGCGGAGGGAACCCCCCTCAGCGTGTGCATTTTGTCCCCCTTCAAAGGCCAGCTGCTGAACCTGCAGCAGGCCATTCTGGCGGATATCGCGGCCCGCCATCAGAGCGCGGAGGGGGTGGAGCTGTCCCTGGAGGAGGACGCCGCCTCCCAGCGGGAGGAGCTGGAGCAAAGCCCGCCCATGCTCACCATCCACAAGTCCCAGGGGCGGGAGTTTGATATCGTCTATCTGCTGCCGGTGGAGGACGGGGACTGGGAGTGGCCCTGGTCTCAGCAGAAGCGGCTGATCAACGTGGCGGTGTCCCGGGCCAAGAAGGAGCTGCGGCTGGTGCTGTCCTCGGCGCTGATGGAGGAGGAGATGCAGGCGGAGCTCACCGGCAGGCCCGTGCCGCCCCGATGCGGCGCCGCCGCCCCGGGGGAGGAGCGGGACCAGCGGTTCCTCCAGAAGCTGGTGCGCTATGTCCGGGAGCGGTATCAGGCCCTGGAGCGGGACACGGGGCTGGTGGGCTATCCCGCCGCCCCCCGGGATTTTGAATTCGGCTTCCACCGTTCGGCGCGGCCGTCCGTGTTTGACCGGGAGCCGTGGTTCCGGGCGTCTCAGCCGGAGCAGGCCGGGGGAAGAATGTCCGCCTGGGCGCCGGAGCTGTGCCTGGAGACCGCCCTGATCCGCGTACTGGAGGCGTTTTGGGCCCGGCGGGGCATTCAGCTCTCCCTCTATCGGGATGTGCCCCTTCGGGACATCCGGGACGCATATGGCCGCCTTGTGATGCCGCCCCGGGAGCAGGAGGCCATGCGGAGCCTGATATGGCGGGGCGGGCACCTGGATTTCGTGCTGTGCTGGAAAGACCGCATCCTGCTGGCCGTGGAGGTGGACGGAGGCTACCACCGGTCGTCCAGCCGGGCGGGGGAGGACCAGCAGGAGCGGGACAGGGTAAAGAATCAGCTGCTTCAGACGGTGATGGGGGCGGCCTGCTTGATGGACAACACCAGACAGGAGGGGCAGGACGGCGCGGCGGGGTCTTTCGTCTTCCTCCGCCTGGCCGACGACGGCAGGACCTGCCTGGAGACGATGGAGCTGTGGCAGGAGGGCGCCGCGGACCAGAAGGCGCGGTACATTCCTCTGGAGCATCTGCTGGAGGCCCAGCTGGCCAGGGAGGACGGCGGCAGAGCCTACTATGTCCCGGTGAAGGGCATTGCCGCGCTGGCCTCGGCGTGGGATGACCCGGAGGGGGAGAAGGGCCGGACCGTTCGGGCCGGACAGCGGCTGATCGAGGAGGGGCTGATTGTCAAGCGGCCCTGTCCGGCCCTGGGCGATGCCGGCAGGCCGGCCGCCGCACCCACGGAGGAGGGCAGGCGGCGGGGCATTATCGCGGCCATCCAGCTCAACGTCAGGGAGAAGAAAAACGGGGAGAAGGAGTGTTCGGTCTACAGCAACGCCCTGTACCCCAAAACTGCCCAGGAGCATGTCCTCAAGCTGCTGAACGGCTACCTGCCTCTGGCGCCGTTCATGACGGTGTACGAGCTGATCTGCGCCGTCCTTTCGCCCTTTGAGGAATACCTTCAGGGGCTGGAAAGCGTGGAGCGGCAGGTGGAGGCGCTGACCGAGCTGAACGGGCTGATCTCCTTCCGGGGCGACGGCATGGACTACTCCAGGGACGAGGCCCAGGAGATGTACATCCTGCGGTATCTGTACGGCTATGCCTATGAGTATAAACAGATGTATCTGTGCCTGCTGGACCAGATGGAGCGGCCTGTGGACCGGCTTTCGGTGACCTCCATCGGCTGCGGGAACATGGTGGACTACTGGGCGCTGCGGGCGGCGCTGGCCCAGCGGCCCGGGGCCGCGGCAAAGGTGGATTACACCGGCGTGGACCTCAACCGCTGGTCCCGCCGGTTCCAGATCCGGGCGGAGCAGTGGGACAGCGCGGAGTTTGTCCAGGCGGACGCGTCGGCCTGGCTGCGGGAGCAGGCGGCGGCGGGCGCGCCCGCGTCGGATGTGTATGTGTTCCCCAAATCCATCGGCGAGTTCGACGGCCGGTGGACGGTGGGCGGGCCGGTTCTCCGGGGCATTCGGGACGGGCTTCGGGACCTTCTGCGGGCCTCGGACAAGGACCGGGTGTGGCTCTTGATTTCCCTGCCCAAAAGCGACGGACGGGGCCGCGTTGACGAGGAGAAGTGCGCCTATCTGCGGGAGGGGCTGGCCCAGGCCGGATTCCGCGCCGCCGGCCCCGCGGACCAGTTTGTCACGGACGGGGAGACGCGGAGGATCAGCGAGGCGGACCCCTGGTTTTCCTATCCGGGGAAGTACGGCCGCATGATGAGCGCCTTTGGGGAGTACAAGGACCGGAGGGACCCGGTGCAGAATACCGGTTACGAGCGGTATCAGGTGCTCCTGTTCCGGCGGGAGGGGTGAGCGCGGATGATTCTCAGCGTCAGCCGGAGAACGGATATTCCCAACTACTGGGCGGACTGGTTTCTCCGCCGCCTGGAGGAGGGGTATGTCTGCATACGCAACCCCATCAACGCCCACCAGATCAGCCGGGTGGCGCTGTCACCGGAGACTGTGGACTGCATCGTCTTTTGGAGCAAGAATCCGGCGGCTCTGGCCCGGCGCCTGGACGAGCTGGAGGGGTATCCCTACTATTTTCAGTACACCATCACGGCCTACGGGAGGGATGTGGAGCCCGGCCTGCCGGACAAGAAGGAGGTGCTCATCCCCCTCTTTCAGGACCTGTCCCGGCGGCTGGGGTCCCGCCGGATGGTCTGGCGGTATGACCCCATCCTGTTCAGCCGGCGGTACACGCCGGAGTATCACCTGCGGGCCTTTGAGGAGATGGCCCGGCTGCTGGAGGGATACGCCCAGCGGGTGGTCATCAGCTTTGTGGACCTCTACGCCAAGACCCGCCGGAGCACCGCCGGACTGGAGCTGTCCCCGCCCCCCGGCGACGGCGCGCTGCTGGATTTCGCCGGACGGCTGGCGGACATTGCCGGACGGCACGGCTTCACCCCGGAGTCCTGCGCCGAGAAAATCGACCTGCTTCCGGTGGGCATCCGGCACGGCAGCTGCATCGACAAGGCCCTGATCGAGGAGATCACCGGCTTCCGCCTCCGGGCCTCCAAGGACAAGAACCAGCGGCCGGAGTGCGGCTGCTTTGAGAGCGTTGACATCGGCGCCTACAACACCTGCCGGAACGGCTGCCGCTATTGCTACGCCACCTTCAACGGGGAGCTGGTGGAGCGGCAGACTGCGTGTTTTGACCGGGACGCGCCGCTGCTGTGCGGGGCCGTGGGGCCGGAGGACGTGGTGAAGGACAGGGAGGTGCGCTCCCTGCGGGACGGGCAGATCAGCCTGTTCTGACGGGACATCAAAAGCTGCCGCGCCCGGCGCGGCGGCGCAGTACAGAGGAGGGCGTTTTGTTTGAAGCTGGAGGACCTGCTCCAATTTGACGATGTGATCATTCAATGCCACGACAACCCGGATGCGGACGCCATTGCCAGCGGCTTTGCCCTGTGGGAGTATCTGACCGGCCGGGGGAAATCTCCCAGGCTGGTCTACTCCGGGAAGTGGCGGGTCTCCAAACCGAACCTGAAGCGGATGTGCCAGCTGTGCCGCATTCCGCTGGAGTACCAGCCGGACCCGGGAGAGGTGCCCGAGGCGGAGCTGCTGGTGATGGTGGACTGCCAGCCGGGGCAGAACAACGTCTCCCCGCTGCGGGGCAGACACGTGGCGGTGATCGACCACCACACCGTGTCCGGCCGGCGGGAACAGGTTTGGGCCGCGGAGGTGCACGACAGCTACGGCGCCTGTGCCACCGTGCTCTGGGAGCTGCTGTGCCGGGCGGGCTGCGGGGACCAGATCAGCCTGGAGGCGTCCACGGCGCTGTACTTCGGCCTGTACATGGACACCACCTACTTCAAGCGCCTGAAGTATCCGCTGGACCAGGACATGGTGGGAACGCTGTCCTTTGACCCGGGGATTTTCGGCCAGCTGAAAACCTGCATTTTCTCCCAGGAGGAGATTGCGGCCTTCGGAAAGGCGCTGACCACCTGCCGCTACAACACCCTGTACGACTTTGCGGTGGTGGAGTCCCCGCCCTGCGACCCCAACCTCCTGGGGGCCATCAGCGACCAGATGATGGAGGTGCAGTTTGTGGACGTATGCGCCGCCTATTGCCTCCTGCCGGACAACAGCGTCAAGATGTCTGTGCGCAGCTACGACCCGGATGTTCTGGCCTACCGGCTGGTGGAGCAGGTGACCCTGGGCATGGGAGGCGGCGGAGGCAGCGAGGACAAGGCGGGAGGGACGCTGACCGCCGGCGCGGTGGCGGAGGCCTGCCGGGAGGACGGCGGGGACGGCCTGAGCGCCGCCGCCGGACGGCTGATTTACGACCGGATCGCGGACTGTCTGGCCCGGGGGAGCGCGGGCCAGACCCCGGACAGGAGGACGGTGGACGGCTTCCTCCAGGGCACGCCCGCCGGGGAATTCCTCCGGCGGGCGCGGCAGGGAGAGGCGGAGGCCCAGCACAAGCTGGGGGTCTGCTTCGCCTACGGCCGGGGAGTCCGGCAGGACTGGGACCAGGCTGTGGAGTGGTACCGCGAGGCGGCGGAGCAGGGCTGTGCCGCCGCCCAGAAGGATCTGGGCGTCTGTTACGCCCGGGGCAAGGGCGTGGCCCAGGACTGGGGCGAGGCTGTGAGGTGGTACCGGCTGGCTGCGGAAAACGGGGATACCCGGGCCCAGTGCAATCTGGCTCAGCGGTTTTACAAGGGCGAGGGGGTCCGGCGGTCCTTCGAGCAGGCGGCGGAGTGGTACCGCAAGGCGGCGGAGCAGGGGTATTCCTGGGCGCAGTACAAGCTGGGCCGCTGCTTTGCCGCCGGGGAGGGCGTCCCGCAGGACTGGAAGCAGGCCGTCCACTGGTATACCAGGGCGGCGGAGCAGGACGTCCGGGAGGCCATGGAGCGGCTGGCAGCCTGCTATGAAAACGGGCTGGGCGTGGCCAGGGCCCCGGAACGGGCGGCCCTCTGGCGGGAAAAGGCCGGAAGCTGAACGGAACACGCCCCCGGAGCGCACGGCGCTCCGGGGGCGTGTTTTTGACGGTCCGGTCAGCAGACCAGCTTCCGGTACTCGTTGACGGCATAGGTGTCCGTCATGCCGGAGATGAAATCGCAGATGGCCCGGACCAGGATGTTCTTTTTTTCGGTATACTCCTCCCTGCAGCGGAGCATGTAAGCCTGGACCTGCTGGAAATCCTGGCCGCCCGGGTCCAAGCGCGCCAGAAAGTCGGAGACATCCTGATAGATGCTCAGGTCCTCGCCGGGGAAGAGCTCCCGCAGGTCCCGCAGGCGGGCGGCCTTGTCCGGCGATTTGATTCTGGCCCATTCCTCGTTGACCAGGCCGATGTCGCCCTCCTGGAAATGGATGGTATTTCCGGTCTGCTGCCTCATTTTGATGTAGACGCGCTGGAGGGTGCCCTCGTGAAGCAGGCGGGGATTGTCATAGTACAGGCTGAACAGCTGGGACACGATGCGCCGGGCCTTGTCGTCGAAGGCCGCCACCTCGGGGCTGTTGATGACCTGCTTGGTCACGATGGTCTCCAGGTAGTCGTTCAGCGCCTGCCCCTCCTCGGAGAACCGGATCATGGGCCGGTCCACCCGCTGGTATTCGGCGAAATAGGCCCTGGTTTCCGCCAGCGCCTCCTGGTGCTCGCCGCCGGCGAGGAGGCGCTGGAACGCCGCCACCACGTCCTCGGTGAAATAGCTGATGACCTCGGCGGAGATCCGGCTGGCCAGAAGCTCGTCGGCGGAGATAAAAACGCGCTGCCGGCCCACGGCGCTCTGGATGTCCGTTTTCAGCCGCTGAATGGCGCTTTTCAGCGTCCGGAGCTTTTTCAGGGACAGCGCGTCCAGCAGCTTGTCCACGTCCAGCAGCCCGGCGGAGAGGGCGTCGTCCAGGTCGTGGCTGCGCTGGGCGATCTCGTCGGCGATGGCCACGATCTGGCCCTCGATGGTGGAGCAGAAGCCGGACTCCGGGTGGAGGGCGGCAACATCCTCGTCGGAGACGCCTCCGGGGAGGAAATCCGTCAGCTCACAGATCAGGGGCTCCTCGGGACGGTTCGGATGCTTGCGGATCCTGGTGTGCTTCCACATCCCCTCCAGGGTCTGGATGCTCAGGTCCAGACCGGAGCACTCGATGAATTCCTCCTCCAGAACGGAGGCCACATTGAGGGACTGAAAGTTGTGCTTGAAGCGGACGGCCCCCTCCGTTTTTTCCTGGGCCAGATCGTTCAGGGTGCGCTCCCCCTGGTGCCCGAAGGGGGTGTGGCCCAGGTCGTGGCCCAGGGCGATGGCCTCGGTCAGCGGCACGTTCATATCCAGCCGGGAGGCGATTTCCCGGGCAATCTGGGTGACGCAGAGGGTGTGGGTCATGCGGGTGCGGTAGTGGTCGCCCTTGCTGGAGGTGAAGATCTGGGCCTTGTCCACCATGCGGCGGAAGGCTTTGCAGTTGACAATCCGGTCGTAGTCCCGCTGGAACTCGCTCTTGGTGGTGGAGGCGGGGAACAGGCCGTAGAGCCGCCGGCAGTATTCGTTCTTCTGGGCGAATTCGGAAAGGGGGTCGAAGAAGGGGAGCGGGGCGCCCTCCTCTCCTTCCCGGGGCGTCGTGTCCTCCGGGGGCACGGAGTTCCTGGGAACCTCCGTGGCGTAGTCCAGCTGCCTGCGCAGGGCGGGGGAGTTTTCGATGCTGATATAGGAGCTGTCCTCAAAGTCCTTGTCCAGCCTGAGATTGGAGAAGGCCATGAAGTTGTCGATCACCAGGGGTGAGTCGATCATGCTGGCCACCTGGTAGTTGAGCTTATGTTCGGCGCCGCGGAAGGGTTCCGTCACCCTGCCCACGTACAGCGTTTGAATGTACCGGCTGGGCTCCGCCGGAGCCTCGTCATGGTACACCGTCCGGTACACGAGGAACACAATGCGGCAGCCGGTCAGGTCGCGGGATTCCAGGGAATTTTGCAGATCCTCAACCGCCTGAATGTCCCGGTCGGAAGAGACGAGGTAATAATACGCCCGCCGCCGTTGGAGGCTGGCGTCCACGAAGGCAATGGGGCCGGTGGGTCCGGCCATTCTGGCTGAGGAGGAGTTCAGCTTCAAAAAAATCGTCAAGTCCTTCACAATCAATGACCTCCCGTAGTATAGTCGGCACACTTGAAAATCGGTAAATACCGATTTTCAAACAGCGGCCCCAATCTGCCCCCGGAGTTCCAGCATATCATATTGCCATGGGAGAGGCAAGCCCTTTTTCGGCACGTTCCGCCGCCCGGAGGGAGTAAGTGTCTTTTTTTGCGCTGACGGAAGGATGCGTTCCACCGCAAATATTTACGGTTGACATCGGGAGGGGGTTTGACTATGATCGAACCATGGGGAATCTGATTCCACCCATGGAAGGAGAACGAAAAAATGAAGAAAAATAACACAATCGTTGTGATCGGCGCGGCCGTGCTGGCTGTGCTGCTGATCGTTTTGGGCTCCGTGTGGGCCGCCAGCCGCCCCGCCACCAGCGCGGGCAGCAAGACCATCACCGTAGAGGTGGTCCACAAGGACGAGAGCAAAAAGACCTTCACCTGCACCACGACGGAGGAGTATCTGGCGGAAGTGCTGGTGTCCGAGGGCATTGTGGAGGACAACCAGCAGGAGTACGGCCTGTACATCCTGGTGGCGGACGGCGAGCGCGCCGACTATGAGGCGGACGGCGCCTACTGGTCCCTGCTCCAGAACGGGGAGCCCGCGGCCACCGGCGCCAGCGAGGTGCCCGTCCACGACGGCGACAGCTTCTCCCTGGTCTACACCCTTGCATAATTACACAAAGCGCAGGCTGAAGCTGGCTCTGGCCGAGGTGGCCCTGTTCGGCGTGCTGGGCGGGATGACCTTCGCCGCCAAGGTGGTCATGGCGGGCCTGCCCAACATTGAGCCGGTGTCTTTGATGGTGATGCTGTTTGCCGTCACCTTCGGGCGCAAGGCGGTGTACCCCATCTATGTCTATGTGCTGCTGGAATTTGTGCTCTACGGCCTCAACCTGTGGTCCATCAACTACCTGTACATCTGGGCGGTGCTGGCTGGGGCGGCCTGGCTGCTGCGCGGAATGACCAACCCCCTGGGCTGGGCCGTCCTGTCCGGGCTGTTCGGGCTGCTGTTCGGCACGCTGTGCGCCCCGGTGTACTTCATCACCGGCGGCTGGGCCTACGGCGTCACCTGGTGGATCAACAGCATCCCCTTTGACATTCTCCACTGCCTGGGCAATTTCGCCATCGCGCTGGTGCTCTTTGTGCCCCTGCGCCAAGTGGTGGAGCGGCTGTACCGCGGAATCCGCAAGAGCGGCCCGCCCCAGGAGCCCTGAATCGGAGCGTAAACCGACAAATCCCGCCGGCTGTTGTCAGCCGGCGGGATTTGTCAGTTCACATCAATGACGGAATAGTCCCCGAACCGCAGAATCTCCCCGGTTCGGAATTGCAGCGGGGTCCGGAACAGCGGCCCGTCCACCGCCAGGGTGTGGTACTCCCCGTTCTCCCCGCACACGTCCGCCCCCGCGTCCCGGATGATCCGCACCGCTTCCCGGTCCAGACACCGGCCCAGCAGGCGTTCCGGCAGCAGGGTGTTGTTCACGCTCTTGATGAGGCAGCGGAAGCCCTGCCGGAGCAGCTCGTCCACGCACTCCTCCCGGCCCCGCCGCCACAGGGGGAAGAAGGGGGTGAGCCCGGTGTGGCGGCAGCGGGTCTCTTCCCAGGCCCGGTTGCCCTCCAGGTCGATGTCGCCGAAGGCGGCCCCCTCCGCGCCCAGCTCCCTGGCTTTGAGGAGCCCCACCTCCAGAGCCGTGTGGTAATCCCTGCCCTCCGAGGGGCACAGCACCATGGGCAGGCCCAGGGCGTCCTCGTACTTGGAGAGCATGGCGGGGTCCGCCCCGTGGAAATAGGAGCGTCCCGCCGCCTGGTTGACCATCACCAGCAGGCACACCGGGGTGTGGCCCGCCTGGATCATGGTGTGCAGGGCCAGGGTGCTGTCCTTGCCGCAGCTGTAAGACATGACGAATTTCACAGCCGGTCCCCTCCCTTCCAGTGCAGTATAGCATCCGGGCGGGGAAAAGGCAAGCCGCCCCGCCTGGAAATCCAGGCGGGGCGCTGTTTCAGGAGGAAACCGCCTCAAGACGGAAGCTGCCCGGGACCTCTTGGAGGCCGCTCTCCGTGCAGCGGACGTTCCAGTGGGCGTACAGGGCCGTGCCGTCCAGGCCGCAGGCGGACAGGTCCACCGGCGCGGCCAGATCAAAGCCGCCCTCCTGGAATGTGTAGCCCGCGTAGTGGTAGCCGGATTCGGTGAGAAGGATTTGGGGGTTGGGGCCGTGATGGGTCAGCACATAGCTGCGGTCCAGAGGCACCCGAACCGACTGCCCCTGACAGGTGATGACGGCCGCGTTGGCGTCGTCCACCACCTCGCAGGCGCGGTTCCGGTCAAAGCCGGCGAATAAGGCGCTGGGGTCAAAAACGCGGTTGACCAGCCTGCCGTCCTTAAAATCACACACCACAAGCCGCCCGTCCTCCATCTGGAAGGCGTGTTCGATGTGGCCGTCGCCGTCGTAGTCGGCTCCGGGGAGGGGCTCGCAGCGATACGCCTCCACGGGGGAGGGCACGGTATAGACATATCCGTCCTGCTTGCAGACCAGGGTGTACCGGTTCCCCTGGATGATCCCTGACACGGTGTCCAGGCCATGGGCGCACTCAGCGGCGGGAGTCCGGGCGGGCTGGGAGGGGGTGGAGCCCTGGGGGCTGTCGGAGACGATATTCAGCTGGCCGGGCACGTCCACCGTGAAGCCGCCGCCGTCGTAGCGCACGGCGTAGTGCTGGAAGCCCACCACCCGGCCCGCGGCCGTTGTGCCGCCCTCCTCCACCTGGAGCGCCACAGTGACGGACACGTCCAGATAGGGATAGAGGACGTTGGTATAAGCCCGCACGCCGCCGTTGGCGGTGCTGACGGTGAGGGGCTTTCCGCTCTTCAGGGCCTCGTTGATCCCCTGGAAGAAGCTGTCGGGGAAGTCGGCGCTGGTGGAGACATACCGGCGGGTGGACTCGTCCAGCGCCCCCCAGGAGTAGGTGAAGGTCATGCCGCCCGCCGGGGTGATGGCGGCCACCGAGTTCACCGCCAGGTCATACCGCAGGATGGCGGGGTCAAAGACGCTGGCCACGGCGCTGCCGTTGTCCAGCAGGTCGAGCATCCAGACGGGGGACGCCCACAGGGCGAAAGCCACCTCGTTCCGGCCGTCGCCGTCAAAATCCGCCTGGCAGATGTCGGCGCACAGGTCCGGGGTGACGGACGGGTCCACCGCGAAGGACCGCCCGCCCCAGCTCACCTGGTAGCCGTTCCCCACCTGCGTTACCTCCGCCTCAGGGGAGACGGCGGGCTCCGGGGTGGGAGTGGGCGGCGGGGGCGCGTCCGGGTTGGGGATGTGGGCGGCGTCGGTGTAGAAGGGGTAGACGCCGTTGTCCGTCCCGGCGTTGTGGAACTCGTCGAACCGCCAGCCCCGGTCCGTCCGCACCATGCGCATGGGGAACTCAATAGAATATTCCCAGCCCGCGGCCAGCCAGGCCGCTATCTCCGCGTCGGTGGCGCTTCCATAGAACGGGCGGCTGTCGGAGTAATACCCGGTCATGACGAAGGAGATGGCGTCATCGGTTTTCTCCACCAGCCGGAAGGTGTTGGGGAAGTTCGGGTTGCCGCCGCCGCTGCCCCGGGCAGCGGCGACGTAGTGGAGCTGACCGTCGATGTTTGTATAGATGGGCTGCCCATCCCCCAAGTTGTTCCTGGCGTCCCAGTATTCCTGGGTAAACACGGACAGCACAGCCTCCTGGAAGTCGTTCCAATCGCGGTACAGCCCGGTGGCGGGGATGTAGCCCCATCCGTTGCGTTCCACCGCGCCGCCGCCGTAGCCGACGTACCCCGGCCAGTTGTCCACCTCCTCGGTGCTGGCCCCGAAGATGTGGCCGTACATGGCGTATGCCCGCCGGTACAGGAGCTGTTGCTCCTCATCCAGAAAGTCGGGGACGGGGGCGGTCTGGGCGTCGTCGTCCAGAGGGATGGCGGGTAGGACGCGGGACAGTACGCCGCCGGAATAGGTGTACCACGCCGGCTCCGGCTTGGCGGATTGGGCGGCGCGAGCGGCCTCGAATTCTTCCCGGGTAGCCTTTAGGCCATCCACGAAATAGTTGCCGTCATCCACACTGCTGTTGTCGCACCAGGTGATGGGCTCTACTTCAAGGTGCCCAAAATGCGTGTTATCGAAACGGGCGCGGCCAGTGCCGCTGTTGAAGGCGCTGCTGGACCAGTCAAAGGTGCCGTCCGCTTTCAGATCGCTGAAGGCACGCCAACCGGGATAGTCAACCGACACCGCATCCGCCCGACGGCGGAAGATGAAATAGCCGGTGGTGTAGCCGATCTCGGTGGGGTCGTCCCGCTCCCCCAGGGTGTCCACGGGCCAGACCACCATCTCATTGACCCCGTCCCGGTCCAGGTCCATGACAGTCAGTTTGCCCACCTCCAGGGTCAGCCTGGGCGGTTCCTCGTCCCCGTACACCATGGTGCGCAGCTGGTGGATGTTGAAATACTCGGCCCCGCCATAAACGTCGCGGAAGGTCCGCTCCCCGTCCAGCACCTCCCTCATCCAGGGATCCAGGACGCCGCTCTCCTCCGGGGGCTGGGGGGCGGACGCGCTGGGGATGGGGTCGGGATGTTCACCGGGCGCCTGGGCGGACACCGGGTCGGTGAGCAGGCACACCGCCGCCATCACCACCATGACGGCGCTGACCACCACGATCCACAGGGCGGGGCGGCGGTAGCGCAGGACGTTCTGAATGCGGCCTTTGGCGTCCCCCTCGTCGAAGGCCAGGGGGCAGGGGGCGGGCATCCGGCCGCTGGTGGCCAGGGACAGCAGGGTGGCGGAGTAATCCGCCTTGACCTGGGGGCCCAGGCTGCGGATGACGGCCTCGTCGCAGGCGGCCTCGATATCCCGGCTCATTAGGACAAAGGCAAGCCAGACGGCGGGGTTGAACCAGTGGAGGGCCAGGGCCAGCCAGCACACCGGCTTGACGATGTGGTCCAGGCGGCGCAGGTGGGCCCGTTCATGGCACAGGATGAACTGCCGGGGCTGGCCGTACAGCCCGGCGGGGAGGTAGATCCGGGGCCGGACCACCCCCAGAATGAAGGGGGAGGCCACGCTGGGGTGCTCCCATACGCCGTCTCCGGCGCGGATGGCGTCGAACAGGCGGCGGCGGAGCCTCAAGTAGGAGAGAAGGCCGTAGCCGCCCATGGCCAGCGCGCCCGCCAGCCACACCCCGGCCAGCACGGCCCGCCAGGGGAAGGGCTTGGGGGCCTCCGGGGCCTGAGGGGCGGCCCCCTCCGGCGCGGTGATGACCGGGACGGAGCCGGGTTGACTCTGGGCCGCGGGGTCCGCGGTTATGCCGCCCGGGGCCTGGGCCCCAGCCGGGTTTTGCACGGGGCCGGCCCCCTCAATGAGAGCGGATGGGATGGCGGGCTCTGCCTGGTGCTGCTCCTGCCGGGGCAGGGCGTCGGGGACGATGGATACGGGGCTCTCCAGGGACAGAGGGATCAGCAGCCGGGCGAACACCACCAGCCACAGCAGGCACAGCACCTGCTTGGGGGCCCGCTTCTTCAAAATCAGCCGCAGCGCCGCCACGATGGCGGCGGCATAGGCGGCGGTGAGGCTCATCTCCCACAGGGGAGACAGGGCGGCGAACAGGGCGTTCAAGCGGTCAATCATGGCGATCCCCCTCCCGGTAGCGGTCAATGACGGCCTTCAGCTCGTCGGCCTCGGCGTCGGAGAGGGTGCGCCCCCCCATGAAGTGGGCCAGGAAGGAGGGCAGGGAGCCCTCAAAGGCCCGCTCCACCACCGCACGGCTCTCCTCCCGGAGCACCTCCTCCTTGGGGACGGCGGCGGTGACCACCGCGTTCTCGTTGCGCAGCACCCCCCGGTCCACCAGCTTTTTCAGCACGGTGTAGGTGGTGGACTTCTTCCAGCCCAGCTGCGCCTGGGACAGCTCCACCAGCTTCCCGGAGGGCAGGGGCTCATGTTCCCATACAATGCAGGCGAAGCGGTATTCGCCCTCGGCCAGTCTCAGGTGGTCCATTCGGAGCGCCTCCTTTGGTTGGTCTATTACTATCGACCTCAAGGACAGTCTATCACGATAGACCGGCGCTGTCAACCCCATTCTGGAAAAAATTTGTCAACAAATTGTATTTCAACAAAATTTGAAATACCTCTTGACAACGGGGCACGCCGGTGTTAAACTGCAAGCAAGTAGTTAAAGAAAATTTGAAATAGCGGGGAGGAGAAGCCTGTGGGCATACCGGCGGTGCTGTCGGCGCTGGCGGACGAGAACCGGCGCAGGATACTGGCCAAGCTGAAGGAGGGGCGCGTTTCCTCCGGCGAGCTGGCCCAGGCGGTGGGGATGACCCCTCAAGCCCTGTCCTACCATCTGAAAAAGCTGAAAGAGGCGGGGCTGATCTACGAGACGCGGCAAAAGAACTTCATTTTCTATGAGCTGGACCTGACGGTGCTGGATGAGGCCATTTTGTGGCTGGACGAACTGAGAGGAGGTGCGGACCATGGACAAAAAAATGAAAACGCTGTATGCCGTTTCCAATCTGCTGATTCTGCTGACGCTGATTGCGCCCCTGGCGGCGCTGCCCTTCCTGCCGGACCGCATCCCGGCCCACTATAACGCCGCCGGGGCAGTGGACCGCTGGGGGAGCAAGTACGAAGTTCTGATTTTCCCCGTTTTTCTCTTCCCCTACGGCGCCGTCTGGACAGCCTGCGGGAGGCTCTGGCGCGGGCAGAGGGAAACCGCTGAGCTTCTCTGGATGATCGGAAACATTGTCCAATTCGCCGTATTCGACTTTATGATCCTGTATTTCCTCTACGCCGATTTCCGGCAGGTGGAGAACCTGGGTTTTCTGCCCCTGGACCTGAACCGGCTGCTGTGCGGCGTGAGCGGCCTGGGGCTCATCGCCCTGGGCAACTGGATGCCCAAGCTGAAGGAGCCCGGCCCCGTGGGCCTGCGCACCCCCTGGAGCGTGAAAAACACGGCGGTCTGGCGGAAATGCCAGCGGTTCGGCGGCTGGGCCTTCGCGGCGGCGGGGGTGTTCTCGGCGGGAGCCGCCCTGCTGGCCCCCGGCGCGTGGTGCTGGCTGTGGATGACGCTGGCCCTCGCCGCCGCCGGAATCGCCGGAGTGGTCTACTCCCGGCACACGGCCAACACCACCCCGGACGAATAGAAGGGGCCTTTGAGCCCCCAGATAGGAGATATGGTATGGTTGTCTATTCCGTGATTTTGTTTGCGGTGGCCGCGTTATTCTTCGGCCTGGCGGTTGCGATATACCGGGGAAACACAAATTTAATTCATTCGTACCATCAGACCCACGTGAAAGAGGCGGACAAGAAGCAGTATGGGAGATCGTTTTCCAAAGGGCTGTTTGTGCTCGCCGTTTCCATGGTGCTCAGCGGGATCATCGCGCTGCTTGGGGAGACGTTCCCCGTTGTGATGATCTCGGTCGGCGTGCTGCTTGCCGGAAGCGTGGCCGCGTTCCTTGTGATCGCAAAGGTGCAAAAGGAATTTAACGGCGGGTTCATACGGTAGACGGAAACAAAGAACGAGCCCCTCCCCGGCGGGGGAGGGGCTCGCTTTTTCTATTGGATGCCGGTGAGGTCGAAGCCGTCCAGCCACGCGCCGGCGGCCTCGCACACCGTGCGCAGGCACTTCTCGTCGAAGGGGCTGTCCAGCCCGGCGTGCTTCAGCAGCTCGGTGAAGGTGCGGCTGCCGCCCTGGCGGGTGTAGGCCATATACTTCTCCCAGGCCGCCTTTTTGTCGGTTTGCAGCAGCGCCCAGAACTCCAGGGCCACCGTCTGGGCCAGACAGTAGTCGATATAGTAGAAGGGGGCCTCGTAGATGTGGCTCTGACGCTGCCACGCCTCGCCGTCGGCGAAGAAGGGGATGTCCCCGTCCAGCCGCACCCAGGGCATGTAGATCTGCTGGAGCTCCTTCCATTTGGCGTGGCGCTGGGCGGGGGTCATGTCCGGACGGGCGTATACCTCGTGCTGGAAGTGGTCCACCAGGGTGCCGTAGGGGATGAAGGTCAGCGCCCCGGCCAGATGGCTGTACAGGTATTTCCTGGTGTCCGGGCCGAAGAAGCCCTCCGTCCAGGGCCAGGCCATGAACTCCATGGACATGGAGTGGACCTCACAGGCCTCCATCCCCGGCCAGACATAGCTGGAGGGAATCCGGTCCCGGTTCATCCAGCAGGCGAAGGCGTGGCCCGCCTCGTGGGTGACCACCTCCACGTCCCCCTGGGTGCCGTTGAAGTTGGCGAAGATGAAGGGCACCTTGTAGTCCGGGATGGAGGTACAGTAGCCGCCGCCCGCCTTGCCCTCGGTGGCCAGCACGTCCATGAGCCCGCCGTCCAGCATGGTCTGGAAGAACTGGTCGGTTTCCGGGGACAGCTCGTGATAGAACGTCCTGCCCTGAGCGATGATGTCGTCCGCCGTGCCCACGGGCCTGGGGTTGCCGGAGCGGAATTTCAGAGCGTTGTCGGCATAGCTCAGGGGGTATTCCACCCCGATCCGGCGCGCCTGCTCGCGAAAGACCCGGTCGGCCAGGGGCACCAGGTACTTGCGCACGGCGGCCCGGAACCGCTCCACGTCCTCCTTGGTATAGCAGTTGCGGCCCATGCGGTAATAGCCCAGGGCGGTGTAGCCCTCATAGCCCAGCCTGCGGCCCATCTCGTCCCGCAGGTGGGTCAGCTCGTCATAGATGCGGTCCAGGCCCGCCTGGTGCTCCTTGAACCACGCCCCCACCGCTTTCCACGCCGCCAGGCGGCGGGCGTCGTCGGCGTCGCTCTGGAAGGGGCCCATCTGGGCCAGGGTGTAGGACTTGCCCTCGAAGGGAATCTGGGCGGAGGCCAGCAGCTTCTGGTACTCCAGGGTCAGGTCGTTCTCCCGCTGGAGCTGGGGCACGATGTCCGGGGAGAAGGTTTTCAGCTCGATCTCCGCGTTGACAAACATCAGGTCGCCGTACTCCGCCTCAAAGTCCTTTCGGAAGGGGGAGGCCAGCATGGCCGCCGTCCACGCCTTGAGGTACTCCTCCAGCTCGGGGCCGGCGGCGTTCCAGAAGTTCATCTCCCCGTCGTAGAACGCGTCCCGGGTGTCAATGGAGTTGCGGATGCTGGCCAGTGTGGCCAGGGTGTCGATGTGGCGCTGGACCTCCTCCTTCTCCAGAAAGACGGCCCGGGCCTCGTCAAAGCCGGCCGCCGCCTTCAGGCGCCGGGTGAGCTCCGCCAGGGTCTGCTTCAGCCCCTCCAGGTCGGGGCGCTCATAGGGCATCTCGGAAAATTTCATATGACGTCCATCTCCTTATTGACAGGCAGCTCCTGTCCATTTAATACGGCCCGGATCAGCCGGTCGTCCCCGCTCCGGTAGTCCAGGGTGAGCAGGAAGGGCGGGTGGTCCTCCGCCAGCAGCCTGAGAAAGATCTCGTCCCCCTCCCAGATGGGCAGATCCAGCACCTTCCCCTTGGGCACCCAGGCCAGCTCGCCCTCATTGCAGTCCGGGTTCAGCTCCCCCGTCCAGCCTGTGGCGGTGAACAGGTACATGTACTGATCCGATCCGCTGTCGCTGCACAGGAAGGTGACTACGCCCCGAAACTGGAACTGGGTCAGGGTCAGGCCCGTCTCCTCCCAGACCTCCCGGCGCAGGCACTCGTCGGGGCTCTCCCCCTCCTCAAAGCCGCCGCCCACGCCAATCCACTTGCCCTGGTTGATGTCCCGCTTTTTCTTCACCCGGTGCAGCATCAGGTAGTCGCCCTGGGCGTTTTCCAGGTAGCATAGCGTGGTATTGTACATATTCTATGATATCCCTCCTGTCATCACGCCTCGCCTGTTCGCGACGCGCGGCTTTCGTCGGCACAAGCTTCGCTCATTCGCTTTCCCTGCCGGAAAAGCGAATCCACTCCGCTGTGCCTCCTCTCCCCACAAAGCCAGAGACCGGCTTTGTGGGGCTCCCGGTCGGGAGTTGCCGCGCTGCTCACAACGGCCCGGACGCTAGAAGGGCAGGTTCAGCCCGCCGGTGAGTTTGGACATCTGGCTGGCGGCGTCGTCGTTGGCCTTCCGCAGGGCCTCGTTCACGGCGGCCACGATCAGGTCCTGGAGCATCTCCACGTCGTCGGGGTCCACGGCCTCCGGGTCGATGGTCACGCCCACCAGCTCCTTTTTGCCGGACACGGTGGCGGACACCACACCGCCTCCGGCGGCGGCCTCATAGGTTTTGCTCTCCAGCTCCTCCTGGGCCTTGAGCATGTCCTGCTGCATCTTCTGGGCCTGACGGATCATGTTGTTCATGTTTCCGCCGCCCATGCCGCCCATACCGCGGCTGTTGAATCCCTTTGCCATAGTGCGACCTCCTGTGTTATCAATTCACTTGACTATTCCACGATGATATTGCCGCCGCCCTGACCGATGAAGGCGTCCAGCGGGTCCGTCCCGCCGTCTCCGGCGGCAGGGGGGGCCTCGGGCGGGGCGTGGCCCACCCGGACCTCCACCGGACGGGCCGTGCCGGTGAGGGCCTGGAGCAGCCTGGCCATGGGCTGGGTGATGGATGCCTTGCCCAGCATGTTCTTCAAAAAGTCATTGGCCACCCACAGCGTGAGCTGCTGTCCGTCCCAGTGGCCCTCGGCCATGGCGGAATTGCTGAGGAAGCTGTAATCGCTCACCGGCAGCGCGCTTTTGAGCTGAGCCCGGAAGGAGGGCCAGCCCGGCCAGCCGGGGAAGCTCTGGGGCGCGGGGGCGGGGGGCTCCGCCTCGGCCTGGGGGGCCGGGGGAACGGGGGCGGGTTCCCCGGCCTGCGGAATGCTCGGCTGAGAGGCGCGGTCCGGCGCCGGGGGCTCCCGCAGGGGGGGCGCGCTCCGGGCGGGGGCGCCGCCGGACAGGGGCGGCTCATCCCGGTGCGGTCTCTCCCGGACAGGGGGCTCGTCGGGGGGGAGCAGCTCTTCCCAGGGGGGCTCTTCCCGGGCGGGGGGCTCGTCGGGCAGGGGCGGCTCCTCCCAGTAGGGCTCCTCCGGCGGGGAGGGAAGCTCCCGCCGGGATGGACGGGGGGCGTCCTGCCGGGGCTGAGGGGCGGCAGCGGCCTGGGCGGAGACGCCCTGCTCCAGCCGGGCCACCCGGGCGGCCAGACCCGCCGGAGAACCGTCCAGCGCCGGGTCGCACAGGGTGACCAGGCACAGCTCCATATCGGTGCGGCGGTTGGCGGACCGGGACAGGTCCGCCGTGGTGCGCTG